>Ga0116230_10000789_pt1 | contig 28615 bp, 21 predicted proteins | sample S1TSphfallax_3_FD_88678 | JGI IMG/M metagenome (GOLD analysis project Ga0116230, IMG submission 88678) | Host-associated microbial communities from peat moss isolated from Minnesota, USA - S1T2_Fd - Sphagnum fallax MG | ecosystem: Host-associated > Plants > Peat moss > Unclassified | place... | reverse complement strand
TTGAGCGGCGTCGTCGATTACATACTGCGCATACCGCCCGCGGTAATCGCGTACCGCAAGTCCTACGCCGAGCGATGTTCGACGTCGAGGAATCCTTGCGCCATTGGGAGACGGTGGAACTGCGCCGTTTCCGCGAGGGTCGGCCGAACGCAGCGGATGCACCGACCCGCTATTTGAAACTCGGGGTCTATCATTACAGCAGCATCGAGCCGCGCCGGCAGGGCTGCGCCGCCCACGGCAGCGACGAGGGTCGCGCCGCGAGCGCCCTGCTCGAGCGGCTGCAGCAGCTCAGCCAGGCTGTCGAGCGCAGTCATTGCTGCGGTGCGCGGATCGCCAGTCTGCTGATCGGCGTGGACACCGACACCGACGCGATTCGCGTCCACGTGCCCGACGCGACCGGCACGATCTCGACGCAGCGTTTCGTCGACAACCTGACACTCTATGATCGCACACGCGAGCTCGGCCGCGAGCAGGCAAAGGCGGCGATCCGCAGCGCCGTCGCCGCTTGTGCCGGCGTCGCCGACGATGACGCCTTGACTGAAGGCATGCGCTGGTTTTGCGGATATCTGCTCAAGAACAACATCGCGCAAATCGATGCGGTGCGCGCCTGGCATGGCGGCAGCTATGCCGACCGCGGGCACACGGAACGCTTGATCATCGTCGGCGATGCCGTCGACGACGTGCAGCTGCGCAATCTCGCGTTCCAGGCCCAGATGGAGACTGCCGAGGAAGGCTCGGTCGATCTCGACATCGGGCTGCATATCCTGCGCGGCCTGAACGAGCCGCGCGCCCTGGCGGTGCCGGTGCTCGTGCACCTGCGCTACGACCCGCGGATTCCCGGTGCGCGCGAGCGCGCCCAAGGACGTGCGCGGCGTCTGCAGAGCGCGATCGAGGCCCGCCATGCTGCCGGCGTGGCTGCGGGCGCAATCGTCGTCCGCGCAGCCGTGCGTGCCGGCGATGCAGCGCACCTCGACCCGGTCGAACCGCTGGCCGACACACGCGTCTGCGCTTGCGCGGGCGCGGAGGCACACCCATGAAAATTTGTCAGGTCGAAGGCACCTTGGTCGCGACGGCGCGCATCGGCAGCTTGCAAAACCGACGTCTGCTGGTCGTCAAGGAACGCGGCAGCAGCGGTAAACAAGTGGCGGTCGACCCGGTCGGCTGCAAACCCGGCGACTGGGTCATCGCGGTCGGTAGTTCCGCCGCGCGCGACGCGGCAGGCAGCAAGGACTATCCGAGCGATTTGACGATCGTCGGCATCATCGATTACTGGGACGACAGCAGCGGGCAGGCAGGAGTCAGGGCGGATGCAAATTCACCGAGTCGTACGTGACCTCGTGACGACCAAGCGCAATTTCTGGCTCGCGGCCAAGTCCCTGCGCGTCGTCGAGGATCACAAGGGCAATCTCGAGGTGGCGCTCGATCCGATCGGCGCCAAGCCCGGCGACTTCGTCGTCACGATCGGCGTTTCGGCGGCGCGAATCGCCGCGGGAAATCCGAAGATTACGACCGATTTGACGATCGGCGGGATCATCGATCAATGGGACGAGGCGCGCTGGCGTCGTTGACGCCGACGCGCCGCAAACGTTGAACATGGCAATCAAACAGAAGCGAAGGAGAACGAAGATGGCAAGCGAAAAGTTGGGCATCGCCTTGGGTATGATCGAGACTCGCGGTCTCGTCCCCGCGATCGAAGCGGCCGATGCAATGACGAAGGCGTCGGAAGTGCGTCTGGTCGGTCGGCAGTTCGTCGGCGGCGGCTACGTGACGGTGCTGGTGCGCGGTGAGACCGGCGCGGTCAATGCGGCGGTACGCGCGGGCGCGGACGCCTGCGAGCGTGTCGGCGACGGACTCGCGGCTGCACACATCATTGCGCGCCCGCACTCGGAAGTCGAACAAATCCTGCCGCTGCAGGCGACCGGCCTGGATGTGGCGCAGAGCTAATGTCGCGGCGCGCGATGCGCTCGGCCGCTTGCCCCTCGGCCGGCGGCCGGCGCTCGAGCTGGCGCGGGCCGGCACGGCGCGCTAGGCTGGCGGCATGCGATGTTGAGTGACTTGCGGAAAATCGAGAGGAATCAGATGGTCGCGACATTGCCGTTGCCGGAAGGCTGGAAGGCCGTAGACCAACCCCCGTCCTTGTTCCGCCGGTTCCAGTTCGGCTCGTACCGCGATACCCGGGCGTTTCTCGATCGCCTCGCGGCGCTGTCCGAGGAAACGAGTTTGTATCCGGATCTCGGCTTCGGGCCGACGCACGTCAACGTGACCGTCTACGGTTCCGATGGCAAAGCTCCGGGCGATCGCGAGCTCGACTTCGCCGGCAAAGCCGCGAAGCTGGCGTTTCCCGACTAGCGACCGGCGCGCGGCCGTGCACACGAATCCGATCGACGTCGCGGTATGCATCGTGCAGGCGTCGGACGGCCGCCTGCTCATGGCGGAGCGCACCTCGAGGCAACTGTCGGCGGGCTATTGGGAGCTGCCGGGCGGCAAGGTCGATCCCGGCGAGACCCCGGAGCAGGCGGCGGTGCGGGAACTCGCCGAGGAGACCGGCATCGCGGCGCACGCAGTGCGCCCGTGGATACGCTACGCCCACGAGTATCGTCTGCGGCGTCTGCGCCTACATTTCTTCCGCATTGACGGCTGGTCGGGTTCCGCACAAGGCCGCGAGGGACAGCGCGTCGCCTGGGTCGACCCGGCTGACCCCCAGGTCGTGCCGATCCTGCCGTCGGTCGAGCGCGTCCTCATTGCGCTGGGACTGCCGGATGTTTATGCGGTCTGCGATTCCCAGCGTCATGGCGGTCCGGAGCGGCTGCTGGCGCGTTTGCCGCAGGCGTTGCGCGGCGGCCTGCGTCTGATCCAGGTGCGCGAGCCGGCGATGGCGCCCGATCAACGCGTGCGATTCGCGCGGCGCGTCGCCGCCCTGGCGGAACCCTACGGCGCGCGGGTGCTGCTCACCGGATCTGCGCTCGAGGCCCGGCGGGCAGGTTTGAGCGGCATCCATGCGACGGCCGCGGAATTGCGGCGCACAACGAGCCGGCCACCGGTCAAGCTCTGGGTGGCCTCCTGCCACGACCGCGACGATCTGCGGCTCGCCGAGGAACTGGGCGCCGACGCCGTCGTGGTCTCGCCGGTGTTGCCGAGCGCGCGGCACCCCGAGACCCCGGCCATGGGTTGGGAAGGATTGCGCAGCTTGGCGGCGAACGCACGCTTGCCGGTGTATGCGCAAGGTGGCGTTTCGAGCAGTGCGGTGGCCGAGGCGCGCCGCGCGGGTGCGGTCGGTATTGCGACCGGCGATTGGTTCACGGGCGGCGTGGCGGGAACGAACACATAAGTTCGTCTGAAGATACAACAACGAGTTTTGAATGGCGGCGTCGGGCGCCCTCGCCTATCGTGTGCAATAGGCGGATTCGATGCATCGGGAGTCCCTATGATCAGCAATTGGCTTTGGCTCATCGGTTTGGGACCGGCCGCGCTCGGCCTCACCGGGCTGTTGCCGGGCGCCGAGACGCCGCGCTCGACGGCGCGGCGCATCCTCGTCGCGAAGGCATCGGCCGCCTTGACGGCGCTGTTCGCGATCGCGATCGCCGCCGAGGTGATCGCGCACGGCTCACTGCGCACGCCGCTCCTCGGCTTCGCCGGGGTCGGTTTCAGCCTTTACGTCGACGCGCTCGCGGCGATGAAGTTCTGCCTCGTCGCGCTGATCGGTTTGATCGTCGTCAGCTACAGTCAACATTACATGGACGGCGACCCGCATCACGTGCGCTTCATGCGCGAGCTGTGCCTCACTCTGACGGCCGTGTTGCTCGTGATCGTCTCCGGGAACCTGCTGCAATTCGCTCTGGCGTGGATCGCGACGAGCTGGGGATTGAACCGGCTCCTGGTGTTTTATCCCGAGCGCCAGGCCGCCATTCTCGCCGCGCGCAAGAAGTTTCTGGTGAGTCGCGTCGGCGACATCTCCCTGTTCGCGGCGATGTTCCTCGTCTACCGGCTCTGCGGGAGTCTGCAGTATGACGCGATCTTCGCCGCCATGAGTCCGATCAACGCGGCGTCCGCCCCGATCGCCCTGCATGCGGCCGCGTTGTTGCTCGTGTGTACGGCCCTGCTCAAGTCGGCGCAATTTCCGCTGCACGGCTGGCTCATCGAGGTCATGGAAACGCCGACGCCCGTGTCCGCGCTGCTGCACGCGGGCATCATCAATGCCGGCGGATTTCTCGTGCTGCGCTTTTCCGATCTGATCGCGCTGTCGGTGCCGACGCTGTATACCCTGTCGATCCTCGGCGGCCTGACCGCCTTGTTCGGATCGGTCGTGATGTTGACGCAAACCTCGGTCAAGGTCTCACTCGCCTACTCGACCACGGCACAGATGGGCTTCATGATGCTCGAATGCGGCTTGGGCGCCTTCTCGGCCGCACTGCTGCACATCCTGGCGCATTCGCTCTATAAGGCCCACGCCTTCCTCTCCTCCGGCAGCGTCATCGACATCGCCAGGGCCTCGTGGACACCGAACCCGGGCGGCAAGCCGCACCCGGCGCGCCTCGTGATTTCGATCGTCGCAGTCCTTGCGGTCACCGTCGCGATCGGCTCCCTGTTCGGCGCGACGCTCGCGGCCAAACCGGGTATCTTCACCATGGGCGCGGTGGTCGTGCTCGCGATGATCCTGCTGATCGCGAACGGCATCGACGAACATCCGAACCTCTACGTCGTCGTGCGCACGGTCGGCCTCGCCGCGATCGTCACCTTCGTCTATTTCAGCCTGCAGTTCATCATGGAAATATTGGTTGCCGATTCGGTGCCACCGACGCAACGACTGCGCGGTCCGCTCGATCTGGCGATCGTCGTTTCGATCATCGTCGGCTTCGGCGTGGTCACGCTGTTCCAGGGTTTGCTGTTCGGACACAGCTCGGGAGCGAAGTGGGCGGCGCTGTATGCGCATCTGTCGAACGGTCTGTACGTCAACACGATCGCCAACCGCTGGCTGTTGCGCGTCTGGCCGAGTCCGCCGCAGCAGGCGGGCGGCGGGACCGGCCGATGAACATCGCGTTCGCGCCTGCCGCCACCGAGGAGTACGCGGACTTGGCCAAGTCGATCTCGGCCGCATGTGGACGGATCGCGCCGCTGTGGCCCTTGAAGCATTTCGTCGCCGTCAATCCCTTCCTCGGGTTTGCCGATCGCTCCTTCCATGCGACTTGCACGGCGATGCGTCGCGTCGCGCGCATCGACATGCTGATGCCGCGCAGCTTCTACCGGCAGGCACTCGCCAGCGGCCAGATGGAGGATAGCGACCTCGCCGCCGCGCTCGCAGCGGCGCCGCACGACTGGCAGGTGCCCGGCTCCGTTGCAGCGCTGCGGCTCGCGCTGGAGCGCGACGTGCCGATCCGCACCGGACAAAGCGGCGTCGTCGCGACCGTCGCCGAGGTGCTCGACACACTGGCCTCCGGCGATCGACAAGCCTCGCGGACGGCCTTCATGGTCGACGAAATCTCCAAGTGGTGCGCGGCTTATTTCGACGAAGGGCAGTCGGTCTGGCGGCTGCCGTCGCGCGGGCTGCGCCCCTATGCGGCCTGGCGCGAGTCGATGCGCCACGACCGCAACCCCGAGATGATGGGCATCGTGGGGTTCCGGGCCGCGGTCGCGGAGTTGCCCGAAGATCCCGTCGCGGCAATCGATGCGGTCGTGCGCGAACAAGGCGTGCCCGAACGTGCGGTCGCGGACTACCTTCATCAAGCCTTGTCCGATATCGGCGGCTGGGCGGCGTACGCCCGCTACCTCGTCTGGAACAGCGAGCTCTACGGCCGGAAGGACGATACGCTGGTCCAGCTGCTCGCGATCCGCGTGGTCTGGGGCTATACGCTGTTTCTCGAACATCGCGGCAACCGCGCGTTTCGTGCCGCCTGGAGCCACGCGATGCTGGCTGCGGCGACTCCCCCGCAAGACGAGCAACTCGGCCACGATCCCGAGATCGCGATCGACCTGCTGCTCCAGGAAGCCTACGAGGGCGCCTATCAGCGTCGCTTGCTCGCGCAGATCGGCCAGAACACGCTCGAGATTCGCCGCAAGTCGCCCGGTCGGCGTAAGCAGGTCCAGGCGGCCTTTTGCATCGACGTGCGCTCCGAGATCTACCGGCGCGCGTTCGAGTCGGTGTTTACCGACGCCGAAACGCTGGGTTTCGCCGGGTTCTTCGGCTATCCGATCGAATACGTGCAGATTGGTCACGTGCGGGGTGGTGCGCAATGTCCGGTGCTGCTGACCCCGCGGTTCGTAGTTTGTGAAGCCGTCAAGCACGCATCGGCCGAAGAGGAAGCGAAGATTCTCGGCATGCGGCAGTTGCGCCAGCGCGCAGCCAAGGCCTGGAAGTCCTTCAAGCTCGCGGCCGTTTCCTCGTTCATCTACGTCGAGACGGCGGGGCTGCTCTATGCCGCAAAGATCCTCAGCGACAGCCTCGGCCTCACGCGCCCGGTCAAGGATCCGAACATCGACGGGCTCGACCCTGCGGTGCTCGGACGGGTCGGCCCACGCGTCGAGCCGCGCGTCGTCGGCGATCGGGAGACCGGCCTCGACCAACAGCAACGCTTGGTGCAGGCCGAAGCCGTGCTGCGCGGCATGTCCTTGACCGATCAATTCGCGCGTCTCGTCCTGCTCGTCGGTCACGGCAGCACCACGGCCAACAATCCGCACGCGTCGGGTCTTGACTGCGGCGCCTGCGGCGGCCATACGGGCGAGGCGAACGCACGCGTCGCCGCCACGATCTTGAACCTTCCGGACGTGCGCGTCGGCCTGCGCGCACGCGGCATCGACATTCCCGACGACACCTGGTTTTTCGGCTGCGTGCACGACACGACGACCGACGACATCGAGATTTTCGACGTCGACGAAGCGCCCGCGACGCACGGCGAGGAGATCCAGCGCGTGCGTGGCCGCCTGTCCCGCGCTTCCTCGCTCGCCCGGCTCGAGCGCGCCGTCCTGCTCGGTATCCCGGAGGGCCCGAAGACGGAAGCGCGCGTGCTTGCGCGCAGCCGCGACTGGTCGCAAGTGCGCCCCGAGTGGGGCCTCGCCGGCAATGCGGCGTTCATTGCAGCACCGCGCACGCGAACACGCGGCATCGATCTGGGGGGGCGTGTTTTTCTGCATGACTACAACTGGCGCAACGACACGGATTTCGCAATTCTCGAACTGATCATGTCGGCACCGATGATCGTCGCCAGCTGGATCAACCTCCAATACTACGGTTCGACCGTCAATAATCGCGCGTTCGGCGCCGGCAACAAGGTGCTGCACAACGTCACCGGAACGATCGGCGTCTTGGAGGGCAATGCCGGCGACCTGAAGGTGGGCCTGCCGTTGCAATCGGTGCACGATGGCAAGCGCTTCATCCACGAGCCGCTGCGGCTCAACGTGTTCATCGAGGCGCCCCCGACCGCCATCAACGGCATCATCGCGAAACACGCCGCGGTACGGGACTTGGTGGATCATCGCTGGCTGCATTTATTTGCCCTGTCGGAACGCGGCATCGTGTCGCACCGGTATCGCGGCCTGATGCAATGGGAAGAACTGGAGGGCGCGGAAGCGACCGTTTAGAACCGGCGCTCGCGGCTTGCACTCGCGCCGCGATATCGACCACAATCGCCGGTGTTCAATTACTTCGAGCATTTGGTGGCACCGACCGCGGTGCCTCCGGACACGCCACCGCCTCCGCTCCACGGCCCACGGGCGCTGCTGCGGTTCTACTGGCATTTCGTCGCACAAACCCCTGGACTGATCGCCGCGCTGTTTGCGACCGGGCTGATCGTCGCGCTGCTCGATACGACGATTCCGGTGTTCATCGGACGGGTCACCGCGCTGGTCTCATCCGCAACCGCCGCGACGCTATTCCATGACGCGGGTGGCGAACTCCTGGCGATGGCGGCCGTTCTTCTGCTGGCGCGACCGATGGCTCTGCTCGCGCAATACCTGGTCACCAACCAGGCGATTGCGCCGGGACTCACCAACTTGATCCGCTGGCAGAGTCATTGGCATGTCGTGCGACAGAGCTGGACCTTCTTCCAAAACGACTTTGCCGGGCGTATCGCCAATCGCGTGATGCAAACCGGTCCGAGTTTGCGCGAGAGCGTGGTGCAAACCACCAATGCGGCTTGGTACATCATGGTCTATGGCGGCAGCGCCATCGTCTTGCTGGCACGCGCAGACTGGCGCATTGCCGTGCCCATCATTCTCTGGTTCCTCTGCTACAGCGGCCTGCTGATTGCCGTCGTACCGCGGATGCGCGACCGTTCACAGCGCATGTCCGAGGTGCGTTCGAATCTGACCGGCCGCGTGGTCGACAGCTACACCAATATTTTGACCGTGAAATTGTTCGCCCGCTCCGAGGACGAGGACGCGTTCGTGCGCGAGTCGGTTGATGAACATACCCGGCAATTCCATCGCCAGCTGCGCCTCATCACGCAATGGAGCCTGTCACTCTCGGTGATGAACGCGGCGATGATGGTGGGCACGGGAGCGCTCGCCCTGCTCGGCTGGAAGGCGGGACGGGTGCCGATCAGCACGGTGGCGACGGCCCTACCGCTGGCCTGGCAGATAGCGAACATGTCAGGCTGGGTCGCGCAAAGTGTGACCGCCATCTTCGAGAATGTCGGCGTCGTACAGGACGGCATGCGCTCCATCGCCGTCCCGCGCCAGATGGCGGACCCGCCCTCGGCCGTACCGCTGCGTCTCACCGAGGGTGCGATCGAGTTCGATCGCGTCGGCTTCGATTACGGGCGAGTCAGGCGCGAGGGTGAACCGGGCGGGGTGTTGCGCGATTTCAGTTTGATCGTAGGCGCGGGCGAACGGCTCGGGCTGATCGGCCGCTCGGGGGCCGGCAAATCCACGCTCGTGAATCTGCTGCTGCGCTTTTACGAACCGAAGTCCGGGCGGATCCTCATCGACGGTCAGGACATCGCGACGGTGACCCAGGAGAGCCTCCGCGCGCAGATCGGGATGGTCACGCAGGACACGTCGCTGTTGCACCGCTCGATCCGCGACAATCTACGCTATGGTCGTCCACAAGCTACGGAAGACGAAATCGTCGAGGCGGCACGCCAGGCACACGCGCTCGTTTTCATCGAGCAGCTCGAGGATTGGGCCGGTCGTCGCGGTTTCGATGCCCATGTCGGCGAGCGCGGCGTGAAATTGTCGGGAGGCCAGCGTCAGCGCATCGCCATCGCCCGGGTCATTCTGAAAAATGCTCCGATACTGATCTTGGACGAAGCGACCTCAGCGCTCGACTCCGAGGTGGAGTCCGCCATCCAGGAGCAATTGGACGCGCTGATGAAAGGACGCACGGTGATCGCGATTGCGCACCGCCTGTCGACGATTGCCCGGATGGACCGACTCGCGGTGATCGATGACGGACGCATCGTCGAGCAGGGCGCGCATCCCGCGCTGCTGGCTCGACAAGGCACTTATGCCGCGCTCTGGCGGCGTCAATCCGGCGGCTTTCTCGCCTCGTGAATCGCGGCAAGCCTTGCGCGCGGATCAATTCGCGTGCGCACCCACGTTTTGCATTGCAACCAGTTGCGCGAGGTTGATCGCGCCCGCGGTGGTCTGGCGTTGCTGTTCCTCGCGCGTCAGTGCGGGCGCGCCGAAGCCGCTTAGCGCGCCGTAGCGGCCGAATCCGGAAAAGTAATTCGCGACCGCGAGCACGACGCCGACCAGCAGACCGCAGATGATCACCGCGACCGTGTAGCCGACGGCTCTTTCGCGCGCACTGTGCATCAGCTGCGGCAGGCCGAGGTAGAGCAAGTAAATCGCATAGATTGCCGCGGCGAGCTGCAGCAGCGTGGCGAACATCGGCAGGAGGCTAAGCACCGAACCGGCCAACACGGGCGTCGCGCTGTAGGCCGCGACCTTCAAGGCCTGACCCAGATCACGCCGACCGCCGAAAGTCGGCGCGAGCGCGCTGATGATGAAACCCGCGAGATAGAGTCCGAGCAGCGCCAAGGCAAAGCTGCCGATCGAATACTCGAGGCCGGTTGCCACCGGAGTGCGTAGCGCGACCCCGAACACCGAACCGTAGCCGATCACGGACATGCGGATGAAGGACACGAGCGCCGACAGTGCGGCGAGCGGCGCGAAAAAGCCGGTATAAAGCTCCGCGATCCGGGTCGGTTCGGCTGCGATGACCGGCCACTCCGTCTTCGGCGTGAGCACGATGTTCTTGATGCGATCGATGAACGTGGCGGCCCAACCCGTGGCGGGCAGGGATTGGGCCGCGGCAGCCGGCCCGCGAGCGGCGGCCGGTCTGATCAGTGTGGCCTGGGCCGGAGCCGGGTTCGAGTTGATCGCGAGGCCGCAGCTACCGCAAAATCGAGCGCCCTGCAGCAGGGCTTGTTTGCATTTCGGACATATCATGAACAGGGAATACGGGATCCAGTGACGAACTGGCTCACGATTTACCGGGACGCTGCCGATGTCTCGAGAATGCCTGCATATGCATCGGCCACTTGCCGCATCATGCTGTCCTGGGCGAGCACGCGCGCGAGTGTCGCGCGCCGATAACGCCAATGCTTCCAGACTTCGTCGGGCCAATCTTCCTCGCGGGCGCGCTTGGCCGCAGCGGCGTAGAACTTAAAGGCGTGCAACAGGTTCGCGTCTCTTTGCGCAGAACTCTTGGCCATGAGCGCATCGTTCTCCTCCCGTTGTGCAAATCGGGCGAGCGCAGTCGGTTCACCGGCGTCGGCGCCCGCTGTGTACCACTGCCAGGCGCGCACGCCGTCCTGCACGGACGGAGCGCCTTGCCGCGTGCCGCTCGCAGCCACCACTCCATATTCATACAGGTGCCCGAGCTTGTAGGCGGCGATGAGCACGCCCGCCTGCCAGGCACGCCGGTACAAGTTGATCGCGGACGCGGGATCTTGAATTCGCGCCGATGGACTCACGAGCAAATCGGCCGCGTCGATCTGCGCGGCGCGATAGCCTCGTGCGGCGGCGGCCGCGAATCGCTGAGTGGCTGCCGGCGCATTCCCCTCGGCGGCAAAGACCCGACCCATTTCATATTCTGCGTGCGGCGGATAATCGGTTTGGGCAATCTCGGTCGCGCACGCGCTTCGGGCAACGTCCACCGCGATGCCGGCCGACGTGGTGCCGCGAGCGAGCCGATCTGGATCGTAGAAGGCTCCGGCCGCCTTGGCACATGCCGAGTCGGCCGGCGCCCGGTCCCAAACTGCGACGCTGAGCGGTAGACCCCATTCGCTGCGTTCGGCCTCCGGCAAGGACTCGAATTCGGCCGCTTCGCTCCAAAGTATCTGTTCGGCGACATCGCTGCGGATACCTGCGTTCCAAACACGCACCGTGCCATCCTTGGACGCGGTCACGATACGCTTGCCGTCCGAGGAATAGGCGGCGGTCATCACCTCATCCGCGTGCCCCGCGATGACTTCGAGCTGCTCGCCCGTGTTACCGTTCCAAATCCGTGCGGTCTTGTCGCTCGATGCGGTCACGACGCGCGCGCCGTCGGGCGAGTACGCAGCCCAGTTGACGGTGCCCCGATGTCCGGAGAGTAACAAGAGCTGTTTACCGGTCCTCGCGTCCCATATTCGCGCGGTCCCGTCCGACGACGCGGTGATGATCCGGGTGCCGTCCGGGGAGTAGCCGGCATATTGAAACCATCCACTTGGAGCGCGCAAGCTCGCAAGTTGCGCGCCACTGCCGGCGTCCCAGACCCGGGCCGTGCCGTCGTAGGACGCGGTGACGATCCGCGTACCGTCGGGTGAATACTCGGCGCTGCTCACGCGGCTACGGTGGCCGGTCAGCAAGGCGAGCTGTGCGCCGCTGCGTAAGTCCCAGATCCGGGCAGTTTGATCTTGCGATGCCGTGACGACGCGACTGCTGTCCGGCGCGTAGGCCACGCAAACCACCGGGTCGAGATGACCGGCGAGCAACTTGAGCTTGGCGCCCGTGGCGGCATCCCAGATTTGCGCCGTGTTGTCGGCCGATGCGGTGGCGATGGTCTTTCCATCGGGAGCGTAGACGACCGACCACAGAGGCTCGCCGTGCCCGACGAGGGACAAGGCCTCGTGCCCCGACTGCATATCCCAGATGCGCGCCGTTCGATCCTCTGCGGCGCCCGCTATGCGCGTGCCATCGGGCGAAAACGCGGCGGCATTGACTCTTCCCGCATGGCCTGCGAAGACGGCGATTTGGTCGTGGGGACGCAGGTCCCAGATTCGGGCGGTTTTATCATTGGACGCGGTGACGACGTGGGTGCCGTCCGGGGAGTAAGCCGCCCAACTGACGGGGGCCCGGTGCCCTGCGAGTACGGCCAGGGATTTACCGGTCTTCGCGTCCCAGATCCGCGCGCTGTCATCAAAAGAGCTGCTGACGATTTGTGCGCCGTCGGGCGAATAGGCCACACTGACGACGAGATTCTCGTGTCCCAGAAGCACGGCGAGCTGAGCGCCCGTGCGCGCGTTCCAAATTCTCACCGTCTTGTCGCTCGAACCGGTGACGATGGCGTTGCCATCGGGCGAATAAGCCGCGCAAATGTATTTGCCATGCTGGTCCGCGAGCGCCGCCACTTGCTTGCCGGTGCGTGCATCCCAAATCCGTGCGGATCCGTCGGTCGAGACCGTCACCACGTGCCCGCCATCCGGCGCGTAAGCGACGGCGGTCACCTTCTCCGTGTGGCCGGCGAGCGCAGCGACTTGCGCGGCGCTGCGCGCATCCCAGATTCTCGCGGTCCTGTCGGCGGACGCCGTGGCGATGCGCGTCCCGTCGGGTGAAAAGGCGATCGCCAGGACGCGATCGGTGTGGCCGTCGAGCACGGCGATCTGCCTGCCGGTCGTGGCATCCCAGATGCGGGCGGTCTTGTCCGCGGAAGCCGTGGCTATGCGGGAGCCATCGGCGGAATACGCGGCGCCGTAGATCGCCCCGGCATGCCCCCGCAGGATCGCGAGTTCGACTCCGGTTGCCGCATCCCAGACGCGGGCGGTCTTATCCTCCGATGTTGTGACGATGCGCATTCCATCCGGCGAATAAGTCGCCGCATAGACCGAATCATCGTGCCCGGACAGAACGGCGATCTGCTGGTCGGCGGCGCGGATCTCTTGGAACGTGCTGACTGCTGTCGTGCCCGGCACTTTCGCGAGCTTTGCATTCGCCAGCACCTCGAGCATGACCTCCTGTGCGCCGGCGACGTTGGCATCCTTGAGGCGCTCGCGCGCCACGTGGGTGAGCAGCCGCGCCTGGGACTCACGGGCTTTCTCCTCGGCGCGCAGCGCCTGCGCCGCCTGCTCCTCAGCCGCGTGTTCGTGCCGGAGCGCGACCACGGCCGCGCCCAAAACGAGGATCGATGCGGCCGTCATGGCAAGCATCAAAGCCGCAGCGATCCGGTGGCGACGCACGAATCTGCGCAGCTGATACGAGGCGCTGACGGGGCGCGCAAAGACGGGCTCATCATTGAGATAGCGGCGCAGATCCGCGGCGAATTCGGAGCTCGTGGCATAGCGGCGCTCGCGGTCCCTCGCGAGCGCCTTGAGGCTGATCCCGTCGAGGTCGCCACGCAGTTGCTCGGCGCCCGCACCGACCCTGTCGCTCGGCCGGGGCGGTTCCTCGTTGCGCAGGCACTCGAGCCACTGGTCGAGGGGCGGCAATTGCCGATCCGCGGTCTCGAACGGCTGTGCACCCGTCAAAAGCACGTAAAAAATGACGCCTAGCGAATACACGTCCGTGCGTGAATCGATATTTTTGCAGTTTGGATCCGCCTGTTCGGGGCTCATGTAGCCCGGCGTGCCGACGAATTGACCGGCCCGGGTCAACAGCGTCTGCACCGTGAAATTCACGTTCGCCGCCTTGGCGATGCCAAAGTCGATGATACGCGGCACGGGCTTGCCGTCGATCTCGATGACCAGGATATTCGCGGGTTTTAGATCCCGATGAATGATGGCATTTTGATGGGCATGCTGGACGCCATCGCAGGCTTGGAGGAACAGCTCGACGCGATGGCGGAGTGGCACTTCGTGCAGCTCGCAATACTCGGTGATGGGCAGCCCCGGCACGTACTCCATGACGAAATACGGTTGACCCTCTGCGGTACGGCCGCCGTCCAGCAACTTCGCGATGTTCGGATGCTCGAGAGTGGCAAGGATCTGCCGTTCGGTCTTGAACCGCTTGAGGACCGCGGTCGAGTCCTCGCCGAGCGGCACGAGTTTGATCGCCACTCGTTGCTCGAATTCCTGATCCGCCCGCCGGGCGAGATACACTTCACCCATGCCGCCGGAGCCGAGTTTTCGCACGAGTTCGTAGGGCCCCACCCGCGTGCCGACGCGTGAACTCTCGCGGGACGGCTCATCCAGGGGTTCGAGCACCGCCGCCGGAATGTTCAGGAAGTCGTCGCCGTCCTTCGCATGGGCTGCGAGCAGTGTTTCCAAAGCGCGGAACAGTTCGAGATCGGCGGCGGCGATTTTTTCGATGCAGCCGCTGCGCTGCTCCGGTTCAACTTCCAAGACGACGTTGAATGCGGCTTTTATCTGCTGCCAGCGCGCGGCGTTCACGGCTGGTCGGGATGCAACTCGCTGCGTAGCCAGGCGCGCGCCATGGTCCACTCGCGCTTGACGGTGGTTGCGGAAATTCGCAGCGCCGCCGCAGTCTCCAGGATCGACAGTCCGCCAAAGAAGCGCAGCTCCACGATGCGCGCTTGCTGCTCATCGAATTGCGATAGGCGGCTCAAGGCGTCGTCGACCGCGACCACATCGACTTCGGAACCAGCGCCGATGTCGGCGGCTTCGGAGAGCGTTACGCGAACACCGCCCTGGCGCTTGGCGGCGAGCCGGCCGCGCGAATGGTCGACCAGAACTTGACGCATGGCGCGCGACGCAAGAGCCACGAAATGGCGTTGATCCTGAACGCTTGCCTCCGAGGCGCCGGCAAGGCGCAAATAAGCTTCGTGAATCAGCGCGGTCGTTTGCAGGGTGTGGTTGCTGCGCTGGCCGCGCAGGTGTCGGCGCGCAATTTGATGCAATTCATCGTAAATCAAGGGCAACAAGGCCTTGAGCGCCTCATCGTCGCCCGCACGCCACCTAACGATAAGACTGCTGGGTGTCTGGTCGTCCAATCTAAGGCGTCCGTCAATGACCTGCTGATAGCAAACAAGGCTTTGCGGACGTAGTGTCGCTTGAGCGGGTTCGAATCGCAAATATTTCCCGGCCACCGCCTGCCAACCCTGGAAGTCTCGGGCGATAAAAAAAGCCCCTACTCCGGCGAGATACGCGCAAGCCGAGCGAAATGGCTCATCACTGCGCATCGCTTGCTTGGGCCCCTTTGCCCCTGGTTTACGTTTTAGCCTAAGAACCAATAGGGGGAACCTCGTGCGCCAGCCGTCTTTTTCGAACACTCCGTAGTGCGCTGTCCGAATGTCATTAACATTGGAAGTCGTTGGTGCCAAGGCCGCGCGCATGGGAGCTGGGGCTCGCAAGACCTTCACGTCCGGGGGAACGATCGGTCGGCTGGCCGATAACGACTGGGTGTTTCCCGACGAATACATCTCGGGTCGTCACGCGAGGATTTCGTTCGCGAACGGCGCTTTCCTCATCGAGGACACCAGCACCAACGGCGTCTTCATCAATTCGCAGCAGAATCGTCTGGCGCGCAACAAACCTTATCCGCTGCGCAACGGCGACACCCTGTTCATCGATGATTACGAAGTCCACGTGGTGCTCAGCACCGAGCCTGAAGTGGACATTTATGCGTCCGCCCGCAGCGGAGGCTCCAGCGGATCTTTGCTCCCCGACGGTCCCCTCTTTGACGACGCGCCCGGTGCCGCCGGCGTTCCGAACTCGATGGACCCCTTGGCTCTGCTCGGCTTGCAAAGTGCGCCGGCACCGGCGCCGGGAGCGAGCGTAGCAAGCCTGCAGAACCATTCCCCGCTCTCGCAGCACTACCGTCCGCCGACACCGGCACCTCCGCCGATACCCGCCGCGCCGCCCCCGGTGGCGCGCTCCCCTGCAGTCCCAACTGCGCGCGCCGCACCGCAACCAGGTGCCATTCCCGACGATTACGATCCCATGGGCGCGGACGATCCGTTCGCGACCCCGGCGCCCGTTGCGCCACCGCGCCCCAGTCCCGGTTTGCCGCTCGCCCCTCCGCATGTACCGTCCCGGGCGAACCCAAGGTCCGCCGCGCCACCGCCCGCGGCGCCGGCGCCGGCGCCGGCGCCGACGATCCTCACCGGGCCGCCACCGAGACCGAACCCCGGCACGCCGCGATCCGCGGCGGCACCCGTATCTGCTCGCCCGGATCTCGTTGCCGGCAATGTCGCGGGCCATGTTGCCGGCGGCGCTGCCGCTGCGGTCGATCTCGATTTTGCGGCCATGCTCGAGGCGGCGGGTATCGATGCGGCGCGTATCACGCCGGAATTATCACGGCAATTCGGCATGATCCTGCGCGTCGTGGTCGCCGGTCTCATGGATGTGCTGCGCGCGCGCGACAAGATCAAGGACGAATTTCGTATGCGCATGACCACGTTCAAACAGGCCGACAACAATCCGCTCAAATTCTCCGCCAACGTCGAAGACGCCTTGCACAACCTTTTGGTCAAGCGCAACGCCGCTTATCTCGGACCGGTGGAGGCCTTCGAGGACGCCTTTCTCGATGTGCGCAATCACCAGATGGCAATGCTCGCGGGCGTACGCGTCGCCTACGAGGCGATGCTCCAGGAATTCGATCCGGAACGCCTGCAAAGAGAATTCGATCCGCAGTCGAAAGCTGCGGGTTTCCTGCAGGGCGGACCCAAAGCAAAGTACTGGGAGCTCTACCGGAATCGCTACCTCGACATGATCAAGGATGCCGACTCCAGCTTCCGGCGCTTGTTCGGCGACGACTTTGCGAAAGCCTATGAAGAACAATTGACGCGACTGCGGGCCGCGAATCGAGCCGAGCGCAAATGATCGGCAAGTACCAATCGGACATCAGTCAACAGGGAGATCGCATGCGCACATTCTTGATCGCACTTTTGTTGGCGGGCGGCGTCTTGCTGGCGGCCTGTAAATCGGCGCCGCCGAAACCGCAGGTGGTGAAACTCACCGTGTCCGCGAGCGCCGATGTGAACCCCGATTCGCAAAACCGGCCATCGCCGATCGTCGTACGGATTTATCAAATCAAGGACGATGCCGCGTTTCGTGATGCGGACTTCTTTGCCTTGTACGACAAGGAGCAATCCACACTCAGCGCAGCGCTCGTGTCGCGCCAGGAATTCGAAGTGGCCCCAGGTCAACAAACGGTGGTCGACTACCAGGTGTCGCTCGATGCGAAGTTCATCGGCGTGGCCGCTGCCTACCGTGACATCCAGGACGCCGCTTGGCGGACCGAAATCGGTTCGCAGGACAAGGGACTCGCCGGGATTGCAAGGCAAGCCAAGATCAACGTGTCAGCGGGCCGCAACGGCGTTGCCTTGAGCGCCCAGTGACGCCGCGCCGACCCCCCAAGGCTTGAGCGCGCCATGTCCGCTTACAACAAGGTTCTCTGGTCCGAAGGCCTGTTCCTGCGGCCGCAGCATTTTCAGCAGCAAACGCGTTACTTCGAGCGGTCTCTCGAGACACGCTGCGCAGCGCTGCGCGCCCATTCCTGGGGTTGCGTCGAGCTGGACATAGAACGCGACCTATTGGCGATCGGCAAGTTCGGTCTGCGTCGGGCGAGCGGCGTGTTTCCCGATGGCACGGCGTTTCGCATGCCCGATGACGAGCCGCTGCCACCAGCGCTCGACATCGGTTCGACCGTGCGCGACGAGACGGTTTTCCTGGCTCTGCCCGTGCGCCAGCCGAGCAGCTTCGAGGTCGATCGAGCCGCGACGCAAAACAACGTCGTGCGCCATTCGATCCGTGAATTCGAGATCCGCGACACCACGTCGGACGCGGGTGGCACGGCCTTGTTGGAAGTGGCGCCGCTGCGCGCCCGGCTCATGTTGTCGCACGAACCGCTCGAGGGGTATGCGCGCGTGCCGATTGCCCAAATCACGGAACGGCGCGCCGACCAGCGCGTCGTCTTGAACGACGCCTTCATTCCCACAGTCCTCGATGCCCGCATGGCGCAGGTGCTCGCGACCTTCCTGGTCGAGCTGCAGGGCCTGTTGCATCAGCGCGGTGAGGCGCTGGCGGGTCGGGTGTCGGCGACCGGTCGCGGTGGCACGGCCGAGATTGCCGATTTCTTGATGCTGCAGGCGATCAACCGCTATGAACCGCTGGCGACACATCTCGTGAGCGGTGGCGTGCTGCACCCCGAGGATTTTTACCGCCTGTGTGTGTCGATGGCGGGCGAGCTCGCCACCTTCACGAGCACTTCGAAGCGGCCGGTGGCTCTACCACCCTATCTGCACGAGCAACTGCGCGAGAGCTTCGAGCCGGTCATGGCGGCGCTGCGCGTGGCGTTCGGCACTGTGCTCGATCAATCCGCGATTGCGATTCCGATCGAACCGAAGAAGTATGGTTTGAGCCTCGCGGTGGTTGCCGATCGCACGCTCTACAAGTCAGCGGTGTTCATCCTCGCCGTGCGTGCGGACATGCCGAGCGAGGAGTTACGCCAGCGCTTTCCGGCGCAACTGAAGATCGCGCCGGCGGAGAAGATCCGCGATCACGTGAATCTCGGCCTGCCCGGAATTGCGCTGCATGCCGTGCCCGTGGCGCCGCGACAGATTCCCTATCACGCCGGCTTCGTCTACTTCGAGCTCGATCAAAGCAGTGAACTGTGGGGTCAACTGGCGAACTCCGGCGGCATCGGCATGCATGTCGCGGGCGAGTTTCCGGGGCTCAAGATGGAATTGTGGGCGATTCGCGGTTGACTCTGATCCGCAGTATCGAGGACTAGCGCATGACGAAGGATAGCAGCGACGATCCGTTTGCACCGCGCGATGCGACGGTTTTCAGGCCCCGCCCCGGTTCCGGCAAACGCGTGGCCGAGCGGCCTGCGGCCCCTGAACCGCGCGCCGCGTTTGCCGCGGCGATACCGGGACGCGCGGTACCCGCGGCGGCATTGCGCGATTTTTCCGCGGCCGGCCTCAATCCCTTGCTGCAAGCGGCGAGTGCTTTGCTGCTCTTGACCGGCCGGCTGCGCAGCTCCCTGAGCAATCCCGATCTGGCCTCACTGCGGCGCCAGGTCCTCGAACAGGTACGCGAATTCGAGGAGCGTGCGCGCGCCGCCGGCGTGGCCACCGAGACGGTGCTGGCAGCACGCTACGCGCTCTGTTCGGCGCTCGATGAAGCGGTATTGAGCACTCCCTGGGGCGGGCAAAGCGATTGGGGCGGGCAGAGCTTGCTGGTCACGCTGCACCGAGAGACCTGGGGCGGCGAAAAGTTCTTCGACCTGCTGCAAAAGATCTGTGCCGATCCGTCGCGTCACATCGATCTCATGGAAGTGCTGTACGTGTGTATCGCGTTCGGGTTCACCGGCAAATACGGCATGGTCGAGCGTGGACAAGGTCGCTTGGCGGAGGTCCAGGCTGACCTAAACCGGCGCATTCGGGACTATCGCGGCGTGCCGCCACCGGATCTCTCCTTGCATTGGCGCGGCATGCAAGACCGACGCAACCCGGTGGTCCGCTACGTACCGTGGTGGGTCGTCGGCGCGTTCTCGCTCGTGATACTCACCGCCGCATTCGTGTACTACCACTCGCAACTGGCGACACTCGCGGCGCCGGTCAATGAGCGGTTGGCGCACATCGGACTGGTCGCGGCACCCGTCACCGGCGCCGCCTCGGCGGCACCGCGTCTCAAACAATTACTGCAGGCGGATGAAACATCCGGAATCTTGTCCGTCGAGGAGCGCGGCAACCAGACCGTCGTCACGCTGATCGCCTCGGATTTGTTCGGCTCGGGCAGCGCGAAGTTGAACCCGGCTTACGACCCGACCATCCAGCGCATTGCCCGGGCCTTGACGCAGGTCCCGGGACAGGTGTTTGTCGTTGGGCACACCGACGATCAGCCGCTGCGTTCCTTGAAATACCAGGATAACTACGACTTGTCGCGCGCGCGCGCCGCCGAGGTCGTCAAATTGTTATCGCTCGACATCGACAATGCGGCGCGGATCCAGAGCAGCGGCGTGGGCGATTCCGAGCCCCGCTACATGCCCGCGTCGCTGCCGGAGAACCGCGCGCGGAATCGACGCGTTGAAATCATCCACGTCGGCGGAGGATAGGCGGCTGTGTTCAAATTCTTCAAGCGGCGTGGCGTATTGATATTTCTCGGACTGCTGTTGCTGTCCGCGTTCATTTGGTTCGCGGGGCCGTACTTTGCGTTTGCCGAGTACAAACCGCTCGACCCGCCGGCGGCCCGTTGCATCTGCATCGGCATCTTGTTCGCGCTCTGGGGATTGTCCCTGCTGCTGAAGCTTTGGCGGGCAAGCCGCGCGGGCGCAAAACTGGCGCAGGCCGTGATCGCGCAGAAATCGCCGCCGACTCGCGACGGCGCGAGTCGCGAAGCGACGCAACTGCGCGAGCGCTTCGAGGAAGCGGTCGCCACGCTGAAGAAATCGCAGAGCGGATCCAAAAATCTGTACGAACTGCCATGGTACGTGATCATCGGGCCTCCGGGTTCCGGTAAGACGACCGCGCTGATCAATTCGGGCTTGAAGTTTCCGTTGGAACAGCGCTTCGGCAAGGAGGCACTGCGTGGCGTGGGCGGTACGCGTAACTGCGATTGGTGGTTCACCGACGAAGCCGTGTTGCTCGACACGGCGGGCCGTTACACCACCCAGGATTCCGACGAATCGGCGGATAGTGCGGGTTGGGCCGAGTTCCTCAATCTGCTCACCAAACACCGCCAACGGCGGCCGATCAACGGGGTCATCGTCACGCTGAGCGCGTCGGACCTGATGACACAGACACCGCAGGAGCGCGAGTCCAACGTGGCGGCGGTACGGCGCAGGCTCGATGAATTGAACCGCCATCTGAAAGTGCGGCTGCCGGTCTACGTGCTGGTAACGAAGTCCGACCTCATTTCCGGTTTCACAGAGTACTTCGACGATCTCGCCGCCGAGGGCCGTGCGCAAGTGTGGGGCATGACGTTTGCGCCGGAGCGTAGCGCGGCCGGCACGGCTGCGGAGGATTTTGCGGCGGAATTCGATGCCTTGGTGCAGCGCTTGAATCAGCAGCTGTTCGGCCGAGTCGAGCAGGAGCGCGATAACCGGCGGCGCACGGCAATCTTCGCGTTCCCCCAGCAAGTCGCGGGCTTGCGCAACCTGATCGGCCAATTCGTCACGGAGGTGTTCGCCGCCACACGCTTCGATGGCCGCTTGATGCTGCGGGGTGTCTATTTCACCAGCGGCACCCAGGAGGGCACTCCGATCGATCGGCTCATGGGTGCGATCAGTCGCGGTTTCGCCGTGGCGCCGGATGCGGTCAGCGCGGCTACGGCCGGTCGCGGCAAAGCCTATTTCATCGAGAGCCTCCTGCGCGATGTGCTGTTTGCCGAGGCCGGTCTCGCCGGCTTGAACCGCGCACGCGAGTTGCGCAACGCGGCCATGCAACTCGGCGCCTACGCGACGCTGTTGTTGTTCGCGATCGTCGGCGTCGTCGCCTTGTCGATCAGCTATCAACGCAACAAGGCGTATCTCGCCGCTGTCTCGGCATCGCTCGATCAACTCAATTTGGTCGCGCTGCCGAACCCGCAGCAATCGCTGCCCGAGATCGCGCCCGGCTTGGATGCGCTGCGCAGCGTCTCCGACAGCGCCAATCAGTATCGGGGCCATCTCGTCCCCTCGATGCGTTTCGGCCTCTACCAGGGGGCTGCAGTCGGCGACGCCGCGCGCGAAGCCTATCAACGCGAATTGAACGCTGGTTTGCTGCCTAGGATCGGCGATGAATTCAAGCGACAGCTGCAAAGCGCCGCCGCGCAACCGGATATCCTCTATCAATACCTGAAAGCCTACTTGATGCTCGGCGAACCCGAGCACTTCGACAAGCAGCAGTTGTCATTCCTGATCGATCTCGACTGGCAAGCCATGTTCGCCGCACAACCGGACGTGGTGCAGTCGCTGGACGTGCATTTGAAGGCCTTGCTCGAAGATCAGGACAAGCTGCGCCCCCTGCCGCTCGATGACACGCTCGTCGCCCAAACTCGCAACACCGTTCGTCAGGCATCGCTGGCGCGCCTGATGTACGACCAGTTGAAATTGAGTCACGTCGACGACACCAGTCATGACTTGCGGCTGGACATTGCCGCCGGCATCGGTACCGAACGGGCCTTGATGCGCCGGAGCGGCAAGCCCTTGGCGGACCCGATTCCCGGTTTGTACACGCGCCCGGTGTTCGAGCAAATCGCCGCCTTGGGCACCTTGAGCCTGGTCAAACAATTCTCCCAGGACAACTGGGTCATGGGCGACAGTGCCTTCGATGTGCAAAGTTCCACCCAGATGGCCTCGCAAGTCATGGATCTCTATGCGGATGATTACATTCGCACTTGGGATGCCATTTTGAACGATATCAAGGTCGTGCCCTTGAAGAACCTGGCGCAGACGGCCGATGTCTTGGGTCTGATCGGCGGTCCTACTTCGCCGCTGCGCGGTCTGCTCGCGACGGTGGCGGCGAACACCAATCTGACCAAGCCAGCGGAAGGCGGCCCAAGCGCTGCGAGCGTTGCCGCGAACGCGGCGAAGTCGGTCATGAATCCTTTGAGCAAGTTGTTTGCGGGCGGAAAGACCGCGCCGGCAGCTGCGACGCCCGCGGAAAAGATCACCGCTCACTTCGCCCCCATCAACGCCTTGGTGGCCGGCCCCCCGGGCGCCGCGCCGATCGATCGCGTGACCGCGCAAGTGGCGCAGATTCAGCAACAGATCAGCGGTATGGGCACGGGCGTCGGCGAAACGAATCCCTTGGACGCAATGGCGAAAGCCGGACAAGGAGAGGCACTCAAGTCATTACAGTTGCAAGCCTCGACCTTGCCGCAGCCAATTGGCGCGCTGGTCGCCGAAGTCGGCGGCCGCAGCGAAATGCTCGCCATGGGGCAGGCACGCGGACAGTTGGACCAACGCTATCGCGAAGAGATCGTCAAAGCTTGCGACCAGATCATTGCCGGGCGTTACCCGTTCACGGCCGGCAGCAACATCGACGTACCACTTGCGGACTTCGGACGCCTGTTCGGCAGTGGCGGCATCTTCGATGTGTTCTTCAAGGAAAATCTCGCCCCGTTGGTGGACGTTACGCGCAGCCCCTGGGTCTGGCGCGCCGGTGGCAGTGGGCCCGCGGGCGCGTCGAGTGCGATGCTGCGCCAGTTCGAACAGGTGCAACAGATCCGCGACCGGTATTTCGGTACCAGCGGGCAGACACCCGAGCAGCAATTCAACATGACTCCTGGAGAGCTGGACGCTGCGGCCACTCGATTCACACTGGAGGTCGATGGACAGTCGCTCGATTATCGGCATGGGCCGATTCGCAGTCTGCCGGCCAAGTGGCCGGGGCCTGCGCCAGGTGCCGCGTCGGCAGTGTTCGAGGACGGCGCAGGTGCGCACCCCAACCTCAGCTTTCAGGGACCTTGGGCCTGGTTCCGACTGCTCGACGCCGCGGCGATGCATTCCGATTCGGACGTGCGCTTTACGGCAACGTTTCAAGTCGGTGGGCATCGCGGCGGGGTGATCATCGAGCCGAACAGCATCCGCAATCCGTATCAGGCCTCCGTACTCCGTCAATTCCGGTGCGGTGACTGAATGGCAGTCGGGTTCTACGGCAAGCTGCACACCCATGGCGACTTCTTGCGCCGTCGGGTCGCGGACGACTTCGTCAGCGCCTGGGACTCGTGGCTGCAGCAATGCATGGCCGAGAGTCGCCGGGTCTTGGGCGATGCCTGGCTCGACACCTATCTCACGAGCCCGGTATGGCGGTTTGCGCTCACGCCCCACGTCTGTGGCGGCGCAGCCGTCGCCGGGCTGCTCGTGCCCAGCGTCGACCGCGTCGGTCGCTATTTCCCGCTGACGCTGGTCTGGGAAACGCCGACGAAACTGAGCACTCTGGAGATCGCCGTGCAATATCGCAGCGGTTTCGAGCACGCGGAACGCTTGCTGCTCGATACCCTGGCCGCCGAGCATGTCGAATTTGCAGAATTCGATCGTCGCGTCATGGAACTCGCGACGCACTTCGAGCCGTCTCAGGCTGAGATCGGGCCGCGTCTGACTTCGGCTACGGTGAGCGCCTGGAACGCGCCGGCGGCCAGGCCCAGCTGCCTGCCGCTGCAGTCGGCGGCATCTTTGCCCCTGACGGCGATCCAACTTTACGGACAGCTGCTCGATGCGGGCGGCGGCGGCGCGTGCTGGTGGACCGACGGTTCCGCGGCGGTGGATCCCAGTTGGCTGATCTCCCGCGGCTTGCCCGACGGCACCCTGTATAGCGCGATGCTGGACGGCGACTGGCGTGCGGGGGGATGGGCGATCGGCGCGCACGAAGACCCGCTTGCCGACACCGTGGCACGCGCGCCCGAGCCTGCACCCACCGCCGCTGCGGTGATCGTTTCCGGGGCGCATTCGGACCGCGGCACGGTCCGCAGCGTCAACCAAGACGCCTTCATCGATCGGCCCGATCTGCGGCTATGGGCGGTCGCTGACGGCATGGGTGGCTTGGCCGACGGCGACGTCGCCAGCCGGATGGTCTGCGATGCGCTGGCCAACACTCCGATCGCCGCGAACCTCGATGCGCAATGCGAATCCGTGATCGAGCAATTGCGGCAGGTCAATGAGTACCTGCGCCGCTGTGCCAACCGCCCGATCAATCCGATCCACAGTGGCAGCACCGTGGTGGTTCTGCTGATCCGCGGCAACGCCTGCGCCGCGCTCTGGGCCGGCGACAGCCGCGCCTATCGGCTGCGCGACGGCGTGCTGTCGCAATTGACCACGGACCATAGTTGGCACGCGGGCGACGGCGTCGGCGAGTCCGACGCGCAAGCCATCACGCGCGCCGTGGGCGGCGAGGACGAATTCATGCCCGAAGCGGTGCGCGGCGATATCCGCGAAGGCGACCGCTTTTTGTTGTGCAGTGATGGCGTACACCGGTCGCTCGACGCCGCCGCGATCGGCGCGATCTTGCAGGCCCGTGTGCCGGCCGCCTGCTGCAAGGACCTCGTGACGCAAGCGATGGCTCGCGGCAGCACCGACAACGTCACTGCGCTGGTCGTGGAATGCGGATCGACGCAGTCGCCCGACCTGACCGCCGCGCTGGATATCGTCAGCTTATGACCCAGGGTTACTGGTTGGACACTGTGGAGGCCGCGTCTTGATTGAAACCACGCAATTTTTCGCACCCCTGGAGGGTGAGCCCAGCGGGCCCAACCTCGAATACGAACCTGACTTCTTGGCGCTCGAGCGCGCCCAGCAAGGCCGACCGGAACAGGTCATTGGCGATACGGTCAAGGCCGCCGAGGACCCTGATTGGCGCACCGTCGCCGAACTCGCCGAGGCGCTGCTGGCGCGGACCCGCGATTTGCGTGTTGCCGTGGCCTGGACCACGGCGATGCTCAAGACTCAGGGGCTCGCAGGCCTGGCTTCGGGCCTGGTCCTGATCCAGGGCTTGCTCGAGGGTCAATGGGATACCGTTCACCCGCAACTGGACGCCGATGATGACAATGACCCCACGCTGCGGATCAACTCTTTGCTGAGCCTCGCCGCCAGCGATGGAACGCTCAAGGCCCTGCGCGAATGCCCGATCGTGCAATCGAGGACCCTGGGCCGCTTCAGCCTGCGCGACCTGCGGATTGCCTCCGGGAAGTTGCCGGCGCCGGCCACGCTCGCCGAGCCGCCGAAACCGGTCCAAATCGATGCCGCATTTCGCGACGCAGAACTGGAATCCTTGACCGCGACTGCGGCCGAGGCCGTACAGGCGCTCGACTCGGTCGGCGCTATGGATCGTCTGCTGGCCGACAAAGTCGGCGGCCTGGCGCCCGATTTAAAGCCGCTGGTGCGTGATTTGACCGAGATCAAGCAGGTGCTCACGGAGAAGCTCGCCGAGCGCGGCGTGGGAGTCGCTGCCGACTCCGGGGAAGGCGGCGCGCCGGAGCAGCGTACCAAACCAGGTGCCGGCGGCGAAATCAACAGCCGCGAGGATGTGGTGCTGCAACTCGACCGTCTCTGCGAGTACTACCGGCGCCACGAACCCTCGAGCCCGCTGCCCCTGCTGCTGCGGCGGGCGAAGCGCCTGGTCGCGAAGGACTTCATGGAGATCATCCGCGATTTGACGCCGGGAGGCGTCGCCGAGGCGGAACTATTCAGCGGCGGCGACAAGTCCGACGAATAGGAAAAAACTTTCGGTTTATTGGCCTCAATTTTCTCCGGAATCCGTTTTATCTATCGGGTCGGAAGGCATCGACCCATCTCGACATCAATGGGGGGTAATCCATGGCGAAGCAGAGCAGTCAGAAGTTCATCGCGCGAAATCGCGCTCCGCGGGTGCAAATCGAATACGACGTCGAGGTCTATGGGGCGGAGAAAAAGGTGCAGGTGCCGTTCGTCATGGGAGTGCTCGCCGATCTATCGGGCAAGCCTGCCGACGAACTGCCGCCCGTCGACGATCGCAAGCCGCTGGAAATCGATGTCGACAATTTCGATAGTCGTCTCAAGGCCATGAAACCGCGCGTTGCCTTTTCGGTGCCGAATACCTTGACCGGCGAGGGTCAGTTGAGCGTCGACATCACGTTCGAAAGCATGGATGACTTTTCGCCGGCCGCCGTGGCCAAGAAGGTGGGAGCGCTCGCCAAGCTGCTCGAGGCGCGAACGCAGCTCGCGAATCTCGTGACCTACATGGATGGCAAATCAGGCGCTGAAAAGCTCATCTCCGAAGCGCTGCAAAATCCGGCTTTGCTGCAGTCCCTGGCGTCCGCTCCCAAGCCCGCCGACGAACCGAGCAAGAGCTAAGGAGTACCAATGGCACAGCTTAACCAAGAACAGGCCTCAGCCGGGCAAACCGCCGAGACATCGGACTTTTCCGCGCTGTTGCAAAAAGAATTCAAGCCCAAGTCCGAGCGCGCACGGGAGGAGGTCGAGGCGGCGGTGCGCACCCTCGCCTCCCAGGTGCTCGAAGACAAGGATCTGATCGCGGACGATGCGGTGAATTCGATCAACGCCATCGTGGCCGAGATCGATCGCAAGCTCGCGGAGCAAATCAATCTCATCATGCACCACGCCGAGTTCCAATCCTTGGAAGGCTCCTGGCGCGGCCTGCATTACCTCATCAACAACACCGAGACCGACGAGATGCTGAAGATCAAGGTCTTCAACATCTCGAAGAAGGAACTCGCCAAGACCTTGAAGAAGTTCAAAGGCACGGCTTGGGATCAGAGCCCCATTTTCAAGAAGGTCTACGAGCTAGAGTACGGTCAACTCGGGGGCGAGCCTTACGGCTGTCTCGTCGGCGACTATTATTTCGACCACAGCGCACCGGACGTCGAGTTGTTGGCCGGCATCGCGCAGATTGCCGCCGCATCCCACGCCCCGTTCATTGCAGCCGCCTCGCCCGCCACGATGCAGATGGACTCCTGGGGCGAGCTGGCCAATCCGCGCGATTTGACCAAGATTTTTCAGACTCCGGAATATGCCGCCTGGCGCTCGCTGCGCGAATCAGACGATTCCAAATACGTGGGCCTCGCCATGCCGCGTTTCCTGTCGCGCATGCCCTACGGGGCAAAGACCAATCCCGTCGAAGAATTCGAATTCGAGGAGGACACCTCGGGCGCGGATTCCAGCAAGTACGCCTGGTGCAATGCCGCTTATGCCATGGCCGTGAACATCAACCGCGCCTTCAAGCTCTATGGCTGGTGCTCGCGGATTCGGGGCGTGGAATCGGGGGGCGCCGTCGAGGGGCTACCCGTCCATACCTTTCCGTCCGATGACGGTGGCGTCGACATGAAGTGTCCGACGGAAATCGCGATCAGCGACCGACGCGAGGCGGAACTGGCGAGAAACGGCTTTATGCCGTTGATCCATCGCAAGAACAGCGACGTGGCGGCGTTCATCGGTGCGCAGTCGCTGAACAAACCCGCCGAGTACGAAGACTCGGATGCGACGGCGAACGCCAATTTGTCGGCGCGGCTGCCATACCTGTTCGCCTGCTGTCGGTTCGCGCATTACCTGAAATGCATCGTGCGCGACAAGATCGGCTCATTCAAGGAACGTGCCGACATGGAACGCTGGTTGTCGAACTGGATCTTGAATTACGTCGACGGCGACCCGGCGAACTCCAGCGAGGAAACCAAGGCGCGCAAGCCGTTGGCTGCGGCCGAAGTGGTGGTCGAGGAGGTCGAGGGCAACCCCGGCTATTACACGTCGAAGTTTTTTCTTCGTCCGCACTACCAGCTCGAGGGCCTGACGGTTTCCTTGCGCTTGGTATCGAAGCTGCCGTCCGCAAAGGCAGCCTGAACTCAATTCTTTTCGAAAACGAGGGAGTGTCGTCATGGCGATAGATAGTTTCTTGAAGGTGGGGACCTTGAAAGGCGAATCCGTGGTCAAGGGATTCGAGGATCAGATCCAGATCTTGTCCTGGTCCTGGGGCATGAACCAGACCGGTTCGACGCACTCGGGCACGGGCAGCGGCACGGGCAAGATCGACGTGCACGATCTGGGAGTCATCAAGTACGTCGACGCGGCGAGTCCTACGATCGCGCTCGCCTGCTGCAAGGGTACGCACTTC
>Ga0116230_10000787_pt1 | contig 28627 bp, 20 predicted proteins | sample S1TSphfallax_3_FD_88678 | JGI IMG/M metagenome (GOLD analysis project Ga0116230, IMG submission 88678) | Host-associated microbial communities from peat moss isolated from Minnesota, USA - S1T2_Fd - Sphagnum fallax MG | ecosystem: Host-associated > Plants > Peat moss > Unclassified | place... | reverse complement strand
CGTTGCCATTATTGGCAAGCGTCACGGTCTGGGTGCCGTCGGTGGAATCGAGTGCGCCGACGGGCGTGGTGGTGGCGAAGGTGAGGCTGGGCGGGTCGGCGCGGTCGATCTCTTTGATGGCATTGTTGCCGTGGTCAGCGACAAAGACGTTGCCGCTGGCGTCCACGGCCACGCCTGTGGGACTGTTAAAGCCGCTGCCGATGACTTTTACTGTGGAGCTGGCGGAAACCGCGCCGTTCACCGCCACGATTTCTCTCACGGTATTGTTGCCGTCAACCGCGAAAAAGACGTTCCCGCTGCCGTCCACGGCCACGCCAAAGGGAGACAAGAACCCGCTGCCCAGCGTGATCACAGTGGACGTGGCAGACACCACACCATTGACTGCTACGATTTCTTTCACGGCATTGTTGCTACCTTGATCGGTGACAAAAACGTTACCGCTGGCGTCCACGGCTACGCCAGTGGGAGCGGCGAACCCGCTGCCCACGGTGATCACGCTGGAACTGGCAGACGTCACGCCGTTGGTCGCTACGATCTCGCGCACAACACGGCGGTCGGCGACAAAGACGTTCCCGCTGCCGTCCACGGCCACGCCATTGGGACCGGAGAAGCCGCTGCCCACTGTGATTACGCTGGAACTGCCTGACACCACGCCATTCACCGCAACAATTTCGTACACAGCGCCGGCAGCGTCGTCGGCGACAAAGACATTCCCGCTGCCGTCGACGGCCACGCCGCGGGGCTCAGAAAAGCCGCTGCCGACGGTGATCACGCTGGCATTGGCAGGAACGGCCCCATTCACCGCGGCGATTTCCTTCACGGCCTTGTTGTCGGTATCGGCGACAAACACATTCCCGCTGCCGTCTACAGCCACGCCGTTGGGACCGTTGAAACCGCTCCCGCTGGGGAGGGTGGTGACCGCTGAATTGCTGGGGAAAATCACCTGCGGGCCGTTGCCGGTGCCGACCAGGTTAAACGTGGCGATGGGTGTGCCGCCGGAGCCCATTAACTGCACCGCTCCGATGCGCTGGTAGGGCTTGGTGGGGGTGAAGGTGATGTTGACCGTGCAGGTGCTGCCGGAGGTGTAGGTCTGGCCGCCGGTGCAGACGGTGGCGGGCTGGGTGGAGGCGGCTTTGAAGTCCAGGTTCAGCGCGCCTTTTGTCAGGACGACGTAGGGTGTGGAGGCCAGCGTTTCGGTGGTGTCGAAGGTGAAGGTGACGGTGGTGGGGGCGCTGGTGGTGCCGACGTTGGTGCTGGCAAAGACGCCGTTGTTGGTTGCGGTCGGCACGGTGGGCGTTGCGGAAACGCTGAAAGTATCCGTCACCGGGATGGCGGCGGTGTAGCTGGCGTTGCCGGTTTGCGAGGCGGTGAGGGAGCAGGAGCCGGACGTCAGGAATGTCACGGTGGCACCCGACACGGTGCAGACGCTTTGCGTGGTGGAGGAGTAAGTGACGGCGAGGCTGGAGGTGGCGGTGGCGGTGAGGGTGAGCGGGATGCCGACCACCTGAACGCCGGGGTTGTTGAAGATGATGCTTTGCGTTGCCTGCAAGCCGGTGCCGGAAAGCTGGATGGCTTGCGAAGCGGAGGGCGAGGCGTTCAGCGCGTTATCGGTGAAGGCGGCGGAGCCGGTGAGCGGGCCGCCGGTGGCTGGAATGAAGCTGATGCTGAGGTTGCATTCCTGGCCGGGTGTGAGGGAGAAGCTGGCGGTGCAGTCGGCGGGGGTGCCGCTGCCCGCGGCCTGGGCAAAGTTGCTGCTGACGCTGAGCACCCCGCTGAGCGTGGCGTTGCCGCTGTTCTGGAAGAGGATGGATTGGGGGCTGTCGGAGCTGGCGACGCCCACATTGCTTGAGGCAAAAGTGAGGCTGGGCGGGTCGGCGCGGTCGATTTCTTTGATGGCATTGTTGCCGGAGTCAGCGACAAAGACGTTGCCGCTGGCGCCCACGGCCACGCCCTCCGGAGAAGAAAAGCCGCTGCCCAGCGTGATCACAGTGGAACTGGAGGACACGACGCCGTTGACCGCCACGATTTCTTTCACGGCATTGTTGCCGGCGTCCGCGACGAAGACGTTGCCGCTGCCGTCCACGGCTACGCCCAAAGGAGTATGAAAGTCGCTGCCCACGGTGATCACGCTGGAACTAGCGGACACCACACCATTGACTGCTACGATTTCTTTCACGGCATTGTTGCCGATGTCCGCGACAAAGACGTTGCCGCTGGCGTCCACGGCTAGGGCACGGGGAGACGTAAAGCCGCTGCCCACCGTGATCACGCTGGAACTGGCAGACGCCACGCCGTTGGTTACGATCTCGCGCACAACACCGGAGCCAGACTCGGCGACAAAAACGTTCCCGCGGCCGTCCAGGGCCACGCCAGTGGGATAGGAGAACCCGCTGCCCACAGTGATGACGCTGGAACTGCCTGACACCACGCCATTCACCGCAACAATTTCGTACACGGCGCCGCCGTCGGCAACAAAGACATTCCCGCTGCCGTCGACGGCCACGCCTTTGGGCCCAGAAAAGCCGCTGCCCACGGTGATGACGCTGGAACTGCCTGACACCAGGCCATTCACCGCAACAGTTTCGTACACAGCACCGCCGTCGGCAACAAACACATTCCCGCTGCCGTCCACGGCCACGCCGGTGGGAACGAGAAACCTGCTCCCGCTGGGGAGCGTGGTGACCGCTGAATTGCTGGGGAAGATGGCCTGGGGGCCGGTGCCGGTGCCGTACACGTTAAATGTGGCAATGGGCGAGCCGGAAGCGCCCATCAGTTGCACGGCTCCGATGCGCTGATAGGGCTTTGTGGGGGTGAAGGTGACGTTGACGGCGCAGGTGTCGCCTGCGTTGTAGGCTTGGCCGCCGATGCAGGCGTTGGCAGGCTGGGTGGCGGCGGGCTGGAAATCGAGGTGTTGCGCTCCTTGTGTGAGTACTACATAGGGCGTGGCGGCGAGGGAGCCGGCGGTGTCAAAGGTGAAGTAAACGGTGAGCGGGGCGCTGGTGGTGGCGACGGGGGTGGTGGGGAATTTCTGGGTTCCGGAGAGAGTTTCCAGGATGTCGTTACCGCCTGCGTTCGCGGCGAAGACGTTGCCGCTCGAGTCGACCGCGACTCCAGTGGTGGCGCTGTAGCCGGTGCCGACGACCTGGACGGTGGAAGTGGCGGACACCACGCCGTTGACCGCCACAATCTCTTTGACATTTGCGCCGTCCGCGACAAAGACGTTGCCGTAGCCGTCTACCGCCACGCCTTTGGGACCAGAAAAGACGACGCTGCCGATGCCTTTTACTGTGGAACTGGCGGAAACCGCACCGTTCACCGCCACAATCTCTTTAACCGCGCGGTTGCTGTTGTCCGAGACGAAGACGTTGCCGTAGCCGTCCACCGCCACGCCTTGAGGAGTCTGGAAGTTGATGCCGATGATGTTTACGCTGGAATTGGCGGAAACCGCGCCGTTCACCGCCACAATCTCTTTGACCTGGTTATTTCCGTAGTCCGCGACGAAGACGTTGCCGTAGCCGTCCACCGCCACGCCGTAGGGAAGCCTGAAGCCGCTGCCGATGATGTTTACGGTGGAATTGGCGGAAACCGCGCCGTTCACCGCCACAATCTCTTTGACCTGGCTATTTCCGAAGTCCGCGACGAAGACGTTGCCGTAGCCGTCCACCGCCACGCCTGTGGGATTAGAAAAGCCGCTGCCGATCACATTGACTGTGGAACTGGCGGAAACCACACCGTTCACTGCCACAATCTCTTTGACCTGGCTGTTGTTGAGGTCCGCGACGAAGACGTTGCCGTAGCCATCCACCGCCACGCCAAAGGGAATGCTGAAGCCGCTGGCTACTTGAATGGTGGCGCCGGCGTGCGCGGTTTGGGCTTGCAGCGCGAACGGGATGAGGGCCAGCAGGAGGCAGGTGCGGAAGAGGTTCTTCGTCATTTCAGCGCTAAAGGCGAGAAATGCGGATTTCAGAAGTCATGAAAAGTGAGGGGGCTGGTACTGGTACGCGGTTGGCGCGGATCGAGCCGGAGGGATTTGCACCGGCTTCAGAGCCGCAAAAGAAAGGAGTGGCGGCCGTGCCGATTGGAATCAACCGTTTGCAACGGGGCAAGCGCCTGCGATGACAAAACTAAGCGGCCTCAGGCTACCAACCTGCCCCATAAGACAGATAGAATTTAGTTATCGGCGTTAGTTATATGGAACCACCGGAGATTTCGGCTGTTGAGGTTACCCGCATTCTCCGGGAGTGGAGCGCGGGGGAGGAATCCGCTTTGGAGCGGCTGGCTCCGGTGGTTTATGCGGAATTGCATCGCATTGCGGAACGGAAGATGGCCGGGGAGCGGGAGGGGCATTTGCTGCAGCCATCGGCGCTGGTGAATGAGGCGTTTGTGCGGCTGGCGGCGGGCGAGCCGGTGGACTGGAACAGCCGGACGCATTTTTTTGCTTATTCGGCGCGGCTGATGCGGCAGATACTGGTGGATTTCGCGCGCGGGCAGCAGACGGAAAGACGGGGAAGGCGGAGTCCGCACCGGGCGGATCTTTCCGGGATTCAGGAAAAAGGCGCGGGGGCGGCGAGGCCGGTGGATTTTTTGGATCTGGACCGGGCTTTGGCGGAACTGACGGAACTGGATGCGCGTCAGCAGCAGGTGGTGGAATTGCGGTATTTCGGGGGATTGGAAGTGGCGGAGGTAGCGACGGTGCTGGGAGTGTCGGAGGCGACGGTGGTGCGGGACTGGCGCATTGCGCGGGCGTGGCTTTTTGACCGGCTGTGGCCGGAAACCAGCACAAAATGACGCGGGAGCAGCACAAGCGCGCGGGCGATTTGTTTGACCGGATTCGGGAATTGCCGGCAAGCGAACGGGACGCGGCAATCGATGAGGAGTGCGGGAGCGATGCGGAGCTGCGGGCGCGCGTGATGCGGCTGCTGAGAGCAGACCAGATTGCGGCGGGAGAAGAGTTTCTGGGGCGGCCGGTGATGGAAGAGGCGGCCCAGATGATTGAATTGCCGGCGGCCGGAACGGTGGTTGGGAATTACCGGCTGGGGCGGCGGATTGGCGCGGGCGGCATGGGCGTGGTGTATGAGGCTGAAGACCTGCGGCTGAGCCGGAGGGTGGCGGTCAAAATTCTGCCGTCCTCTTATTCCGACGAGCGGATTCAGCGTTTTCAGCGGGAAGCGCGGGCGGCGGCGCAGTTGAACCATCCGCACATTGCGGCTATTTATGATGCCGGGCTGGACCAGGGCTGCCATTACATTGCGATGGAGCTGGTGGAAGGGCGCACGCTGCGCGAGATGATGGCGCAGGAGCGGCTGGACGGCGCGCGGATATTGGACTTGCTGGGGCAGGCGGCGGCGGCGCTGAGCGCGGCGCATGCGGCGGGCATTATTCACCGGGACATCAAGCCGGAGAACATTATGGTGCGGACGGACGGGTTCGTGAAGGTGCTGGATTTTGGCCTGGCGAGCGTGCGGGAAGCGGCCGGGGGCGCCGGGGACCAGGCGCTGAAAACACGGCCGGGGCAAGTGGCGGGCACGGTGCATTATTTGTCGCCGGAGCAGGTGCTGGGCAAGCCGGCGACGCCGCAAAGCGATTTGTTCAGCCTGGGGGTGGTGGCGTATGAAATGGCCACCGGGGCGCGGCCGTTTCAAGGAGCGGCGGACGGCGCGGTGTTCGACGCGATTTTGCACGCGCAAGCGCCAGCGCCTTCCGAGATCCGGCCCGGGCTGGGGCGCGAGTTTGACGACCTGGTGCGGCATGCGCTGGAGAAAGACCCGGAGCTGCGGCACCAGACGGCGAGCGATTTTCGCAGCAGTTGCCTGCGCTTAAGCCGGCAGCCGATTTCGGCGCCTGCGATTGCCGCGCGAGGCGTTCGCAAGAACAGCATCATCCTGGCGGCGGCGGCGTTTTTATTGGCGGGCGCAGCGCTGACGGCGTGGTGGCTGGAGGGGGTGGCGGCCAGGCCGCGCGTAACGCAAGTGGTGCAGATCACCCGGAGTCAGGCGCCGGTCAGGCATTTTGTGAATGAGGGCGCGCGCATTTATTTCGCCGCCGGCCCGGACGACTCAAACAGCAGGATGTACCAGGTGGGGATCGACGGCGGAGAGCCGCTGCCGCTGCCGCCACTGGATGGCTTTTTCCCGCTGGACGTTTCGCCCGACCACACGCAACTGCTGCTGTCGCAGGCCAACCGGCAAGAGCTTGGCTCGTTTGCGCTTTGGGTGGCACCGGCGCTGGGCGGCGCGCCGCGGCGGCTGGCCGACATCGAGGCGCAGTTCGCGCGCTGGTCGCCGCAGGGCGACCGCCTTGTGTACTCCCAGCTGGGAAGCTTGAAACTGGCTTCCGCCGATGGGTCGGACAGCCGCGAGATTGCGCATGTCAACGGCTATATAGAGGATGGCGCGTGGTCGCCCGACGGGGGGCGCATTCGGTTCACCGTTTTGCTGCCCAATTCGCGGCGGATCTGGGAGGTTCAGCCGGATGGCGGGAATCTGCATCCGGTTTCGTTTCGGGGCTGGAATCAGCCTTGGTCGGAGATGGGCTGCTGGACCGCCGACGGCAGATATTTTCTGTTCTCCGCCGGACAGTCGTCGCATGATTTGTGGATGATCCGGGAAGGAAGATGGGGATCGCCGTTCCGGCTGACGAACGGACCCCTGTGGGATTTGCGGCCGCAGCCTTCGGCCGACGGGCACCGGGTGTATTTTGTGGGGTCGTCGAACATCGGGCAGCTAGTGCGCTTTGACACGCAGTCCGGGCACTGGGAGCCGTTCCTGGGCGGCATGGATGCGGTGCAGGTGGCTTATTCCCGGGATGGCAAGTGGATTGCCTTTGCCGATTCCAAGGGGCGATTGTGGCGCAGCACAGCCGCTGGCGCCGAGCGCCAGCAGTTAACCGCTCCGCCGCTGTTTGCGCGCAATCCGCGCTGGTCGCCCGATGGCCGGAACATTCTTTTCTATGGCAGCCCGCCGGGTCAGCCGGATTCACTCTACGTGGCAGCCGCGGCCGGCGGTTCGCTGACGCGCCTCACGCACGGCGAAAAAGGACGCGGAGAAAGCGATGGCAACTGGTCGCCGGACGGGTCGGCCGTGATCTACGATTCGCCGAGTTCCGTACTTTACTTATATAAAATGGACCTGCGCACGAAGCAGATGGAGCAGCTTCCGGATACCGCCCGGCTGTGGTCTCCGCGCTGGTCACCCGATGGCAAGTTTTTGGCCACGCTGGATGAAAATGCGCATCTGCGGCTGTATGATCTGGCAACCCACCGGGCGGCGGTTTTGACGTCTTTCCCGGTCGGTTACCCGGACTGGTCGCGCGATGGCCAGTGGATTTATTTTGAGAATACGACTTCCACCGCCTGGTACCGGGTGAGTTTGGCGACGCGCCGCGTGGAGCTGTTGCAGGCGCTGCCGGGACTGGAAACAGCCATCAACAGTGCCGGCTGGGTGGGCATGACGCCGGACGGGAAGATTATCTCAGCCAGAACGGTGAATTCCAGCAATCTGTATGCGCTGGAGCTGGAAAGGCCATAAGAAACGCGCCCACCCATTTTGGGGTGAGCGCGTTCGGTACTTAGCGGCGGAAGCCGCGGGCACGGTCAAAGGCAAAGTGCAGCGGAGTGGGAGCGACAAAGCGCGGAGCAACGGCCACCACAGGAGCGCGCCAGAAGCCGGGAACCCAAATTCCGGTGGGGCCATAATAACCGGCCACCCAGACGTAGCCGGGACCGGGGCATACGGGCGCGGGCGCCACCACCACTGGGGCGGGAGCGACGGGAACGCCGAAACCCAGATTCAGGGAAATGCGCGGACCCGCCAGGGCGGAACCCGCCAAAAGTATCATCGCGAGCATTGCTTTTTTCATTTGCTTGCCTCCTTACGCCAGAGTAAAAAGCACGGCGTTTGCCAAATGGTAAGTGGCTGATTCAAAACGCTTTTGCTCCCAAAGCAGCGCCGAAGTGGTGGCTGCATCAGGCCGGTCTGGTGATTTACAGCCAAAATGCGCCTTCTGATCCGCATCCTGAGGCCTGTGGGTGCAGTCTTCTCCACCAGCTCGTCCGCCACCAGAACTGGCGGTTCCCTGCAATTGATGAGCCCATTTCATTTGTTCTGGATCGCCCAACAGCAAGCGACACCCTTAACAACAAAAATCCAAACATCTTTGACAACCTTTTCCCATGCTATGCTTTAGCTTCTTCCATAAGCCATGAGAGTCGTTATTCTTGCGGGCGGGCTGGGAACCCGGATCTCGGAAGAAACCCAAACGCGCCCGAAGCCGATGGTGGAGATTGGCGGGAAGCCCATACTCTGGCACATTATGAAGCTCTACGCGCACTACGGCCTGACTGACTTTGTGATTTGCCTCGGCTTCAAAGGCTATGTCATTAAGGAGTTCTTTTTCAATTACGCGCTGCATACGTCCGATGTCACGCTGAACTTGCGCGAGAACAGCATAGTCGCTCACTCAGACACGGCCGAGGATTGGCGCGTCACCTTGGCGGAGACGGGCCTGGAGACGCAAACGGGCGGCCGGATCAAGCGCATTGAGCGGTATTTGGAAGATGACACGTTTTGCCTCACCTACGGAGACGGCGTGGCCAACATCGATGTCGGTGAGTTGCTGAAATTTCATCGCGCGCACGGGCGCAGCGCGACCATCACGGCGACCACCGCGCCGGGCCGTTTTGGCGCTCTGAATCTGGAGGAGAAAGTGGTGGTCGGGTTCCAGGAGAAGCCGCAGAGTGCTGCCTGGATCAATGGCGGCTTCTTTGTGCTTTCGCGGAGCGTGCTCTCGCTGATTGCGGGCGATGCCACCGTGTGGGAGCGCGAACCGCTGGAACAACTGGCGCAAGCGCGCGAGCTGGTGGCGTACCGGCACCATGGGTTTTGGCAGCCGATGGACACGCTGCGGGAAAAAAATTATCTGGAAAATTTGTGGGCCACGGGGCGCGCGCCGTGGAAGGTTTGGGATTAATGGCCCATATCTAATGGCCGGGATCGGGGTCATGATACTTCGCGCCGGTGATCTCCTGCTCCAGCTTGTCCACGCTTTCTTTCTTCAAGGTCCAGATCGCCAGCATGCCGAAATGCTTCCAAGGCTCGCGGGTCAAGCTTCAGTTGGCGGCAGGCCTTGGCCAAGCCAAAACCAGGCCGCGCCTAAATTTTGGTCGCCCTTGACGGCGTCGCGAAATAGGGTACGGCTGAATTCCAGCAAGTCATCAAAAAACCTCCCGCCACCTTGAATCTTGGAGTCCCCGCCCGTGAAGCTTTGCGGCAGCAGTCACCATCGACCTCACAGTAATCATCACTAAGGCCGCATTCATCGCTGCATCTATCAAGCCGTTGCAGCACTGAGCCATCCCAGCCCCATTACGGGAGTCGCCGAGGCTTCCGCAGCATGTCGAATCGCTGTACTCAATGTACGTCGTGTATGTGGAAGTGGTTGTCATCGTTCTGCCTTGCGAATTGGTCTCAGTCAGTAATTGGCTGGCCGGATTGTAAGTGTAGGTGAAGGTGAAGTTGTGCCCGCCGCCCGTCTGCTGATAGCTCGCCAGCACGTTGCCAAGGCGAAACTCACGATATTGGCATGATTTTTCTCATCGCTTTATTGCCTCCTCGTGAGAGCAGAGTCGGTGTCGGGATTTATAACGAGAGTCCAGCCGTCACGTAAGCTGGGCTCCATAGACAAACACCAATCGAACTTATAAATACCGTTTGAACTCGCGGGCCAGCGTTTCTGAACATCGAAAATTCCTACAGGGACCGATTCTTCGGGCAACAAAAAGTTGTCAACATATACGCAGTAGCCCGACATCCTCCAATTGTCAGAACTTATTTCGTCGGGCGCTCCCTTGTGGCTCACGGTTTCCGTATAAGTCATGTTCGGCCTGAGTTCCAATTTTACGGCCCAACTGTGGCCGTTGCCTTGATACACACCAGCCACTTGGTTTGCCCTGGTGGGAACGCACCCGGAACGTGCCACAAAACGGAGAAGGAGCGCGCACGAAGCAAATATCGAAGCTCTAAAAGCGCTGCTAAATTTCATCGTTTTGCTCCTTGCCAAGTCGGCCAATTTCTGTTCGGATTCCCCGGAAAGTAGTTTCGATCCAATGCGGTGTATTTTCCCTTGTGCTCCTGGTCCGGAACCTGAAAGAGCTTTCCAAACCACATCATTCCGTCGTCAAAATAAAACGGTCCGATGTAGATGAACAACTGAGTGATATCTTCCGTGCCGAAGCCGCGCTGTTCAACCTCCCTGCCTAGTCGATCATAGAAGTCCGCTAAGTGAACCGCAAGAGTTTCTCCTGGTCCCCAAGAGAGCGGCTTGATGGCCGCGTCTTGCTCCATGGGCTTGCCGCTGCCAAAAAATGCTCCGCGAGGGGGTATTCGACCAAGCGATACCCGAAATACACTTCGGGGCACCGAGTGGCCGTCTCCGGTTTCGGGAAAACCAATTCCCACCTGAGCATACGAGAGGCTTTTGTTAGTGCGGTTCAAAAGGTAGATCGTGAGTCGTTGGAGCCAATTGCCGCTGGCGTTAAATGGCGCGACCGGCTGGACAGTTGTTGGTCCTACCCAGAGGCCGCACTGCACGTCCTGGTCGCCCACGGTCACTCGAGTAATCATCACGGCGTCCAGTCTCGTCTGCGGCTCAGCCTGGACTTGAATGCCTGAGGCGCCCACAAGCACTGGCGCTAGAGCAAGGACAAGAATGGGGGCCGCTTTGATAACGAACATTTCAGCCCCTCCTTGGGGTGGAAGCTTTTGCACGTAATGTGTCTAAAACGCGGTTTTCGTCTTCAGGCTTTAATTTGCCAACCCATGTGCTGATCACAATGCCATTGGCGTCCACCAAAAGCATAGTAGGAGTACCAGAAATGGCAATGTGTTGAGATTACCAGAAGAAGAGTCTCCTTGTTTGCGTGCCAATATCTAATGGCCGGGATCGGGGTCATGATACTTCGCGCCGGTGATCTCCTGCTCCAGCTTGTCCACGCCTTCTTTCTTCAGCCGCTGCACTGTGGCGAATTCCGCCTGCGCCTCACTGTTGCGCCCCAACTGCGCCAGCACTTGCGCGCGCAAATAATGAACGCTGGCGCTATTGGGGTCCAGATCGCCTGCGTGCCGCAACGCTTCCAACGCTTCCGGATAAAGCTTTAGTTGGCGGCAGGCCTTGGCCAGGCCAAACCACGCAGTGCCTAAATTTTGGTCGCGCTTGACGGCGTCGCGATAGCAGGCCTCGGCCTCGCGATGGTTTCCCGCCTGACTGGCCAGCAAGCCAAGCTGATCGTAGTTATAAGGAACGTTTGGTTCCTGCTTCACGCCGGCCAAGAACTCCGCCTTGGCTTTCTCCGTGTCGCCGGCGTGCCGGTACGCCAGTCCCAGGTTGTAATGGAGCATGGGCAAAGCAGCGTCGGCCTGTTCCGCTTTCCGCAACTCAGTCAGCGCGCTTGCGTAATCTTCGTGCGCAAGATAAGCCTTGCCCATCAGAAGATGCAGCAACGGTGAATCCTGGCCGGTGGCCAGCAACTGGCTCATGGCGCGTTCTTCCAAATCGTGCCGTCCCGCATGGCCGGCAGCAACAGCCAGGCTGTAGAGATAACTGATGTCGCCGTTCGATGCCGGCCAAAGCGGCTCCAGTTGGCGCGCGGCATCGGCATAGCGCTCTTTAAACAAGTAACAAAGGCCCAGCAGTCTTTGTGCCTGGGCCGAATCGGGCTGCTGTTTCAGCACGGATTCGAATTCCGGGATCGCGGCCGCATACTGGCCCTGGCGGTAATGAACCAGGCCCACGTTCAGGCGAATGCCAGCCACTTGCGGCGCAAGCTTTTCAGCCTGCTTCAAATAGCCCAGCGCTTTGTCCCACTTCTCTTCACGCATGAAGATGACGCCCAAATTCACGCGTGCGCCGACATCTTGCGGGACCAGTTCCAGCACGTGATTGAAGTCCTTTTCGGCAGCGGCTAAATTTCCCTGCTGGATGGCGGCTTCACCGGACTGATAGGCCTCGCGCACTGGGTCGTTCTGGTTCCACAGCAGGAGAAGCAAGACAGCAGTTACAAAAATCATGGAAATTAGTGTTTCCCTATTGTCAACGGTAGTGCGGCAGGGTTAACATGATCGATACTTTTTCACTACTTTCACAAAAGAGGGGTCTACATGACAACATTCAAGCGACTCATTTTTCTCCTGGCCTCGGTTGTGGCCTTGTGCGCGGTTGCGTTCGCGCAGGAGGGATCCATCACCGGATCGGTTCACGATGTCTCGGGCGCGGTCATTCCCAATGCAATGGTCACGGTCACCAATGTCGATCAGGGCTGGGTTCGGATTGTAAAATCCAACGCGACGGGCGAGTATCTGGTTCCCGGCTTGCCTGCGGGCAGCTACAACATACAGGTGCAGGCGCCGGGGTTTCAGCGCTACGAAGTGAAGGCGCTGATTCTGCGCGTGGCGGAGAAGTCGCGCACCGATGCCGTTCTCACGGTGGGGCAGATCAGCACGGAGGTGGATGTGGCGGGCGCCAATGTTTCCCAGGTGCAGACGGAATCGGCGGAGTTGTCGGGAGTGGTGACCAGCAAGCAAATTGACCAGCTTGTTTTGAACGGCCGAAATTTCACGCAGCTCATTACGCTGATTCCCGGCGTGAGCAACCAGACAGGCCAGGACGAAGGCACGGTGGGCGTTTATGGCAGCGTGGCGTTCAGCGTCAACGGCGGGCGCACCGAATACAACAACTGGGAACTGGACGGCGGCGACAACATGGACAACGGCAGCAACAGCACGCTGAACACGTACCCGAATGTGGACGCCATTGCTGAAGTGAAAGTGCTGACGTCCAATTACGGCGCGCAATACGGCAGAAACGGCTCAGCCACGGTGGAGACCATCACCAAGTCGGGCACCAAAGATTTCCATGGCGACGTGTTTGAATTTCTCCGCAACGAAGACTTCAACGCGCGCAACTTCTTTGCCGATTCCACGCCCATCTACCGCAAGAACGATTATGGATTCACCCTGGGCGGGCCAGTGTTTATTCCGCGCCTGTACAACAGCAGCCGGCAAAAGACTTTTTTCTTCTGGTCGGCAGACTGGCGCAAGGAATTGGTTCCTGGCACTGTGTTCAACCAGCAGGTTCCCTCGGCGGCGGAGCGGGCCGGCAATTTTTCAGCCGATTGTCCGGGCTCGGGCAGCAGCGTCGATTCGGTGAATTATCCAAACTGTCCGGTGAATCCCTCCACCGGGCAATATTATCCGGGCAACACGGTGCCCGTGACGCCGCAGGCGCAGGCAATTCTGCCGCTCATCCCGCTGCCTAACAGCAGCAGCGGCTTCTTCAACGCTTCGCCCGCCCAGCAAACGAACTGGCGCGAAGACCTGATTCGCGTGGATGAAAACATCACCGACAAGCAGCGCTTCTTCTTCCGCTTTATCCACGATTCGTGGAGCACGGTGACGGCGACGCCGCTTTGGGCGTCAGGCAGCTTTCCGACGGTGGGCACAAACTTCGTGGGACCGGGCGTGTCGCTGGTGGCCAACCTGACGTCCACCGTTTCCCCTTCGCTGGTGAACGAATTCATGTTCGGCTACACGACGGACCACATTTTCCTGACGGCCGTTCCTAATCCCACGCGGCCCGCCAGTTTCGACATGCCAGGGATTTACAACAATGGCTTCGACGGCATTTTGCCCAACGTCAACATCCAGGACACGGGCGAATATGGCGGCGGCTTTTCGGCCGGAACGGGCTACTTTCCGTGGAACAACGCCAACCCCACGTACACGTTCAAAGACAACGTCACCAAGATTATGGGCAGCCACAATCTGTTCTTTGGCGCATCGTTCGTGGCCGCGCAGAAGAACGAAGACAGCACCGGCGACGTGCAGGGCACTTTGACCTTCGGGCCGCCCAGCACGTACAGCACGGGCAACGGATTCGCCGATTTTCTGGTGGGCAGCATTGCCGCGTTTGACCAGACCAACCAGGAGGCAAAATACTATAACCGCTACAAAATTGTGGAGCCCTATTTCCAGGACGATTGGCACGTGAACAAGAAGCTGACACTGAACCTTGGCTTGCGCGTCAGCTTGTTTGGGACCTATCGCGAAAAATACAAGCAGGCTTACAATTTTGAGCCTTCCGCCTACAATCCCGCCACCGCGCCCGTGTATGGCGCAAACGGGCTCATCAGCGGCAACCCTTTCGACGGCATTGTGCAGTGCGGCTCGGCCGGCATACCGGCAGGCTGCCTGAAGGGTCATCTGTTCAACCCGGCGCCGCGCATCGGCTTTGCCTATTCGCCCGGCGGCGACGGCAAGACTTCCATCCGCGGCGGCTATGGCATTTTCTTTGAGCACACCAACGGCAACGAAGGCAACACGGAATCGCTGGAAGGAAGCGCGCCTTATGTGCAGAATGTCACTGAATACAACCTGCCCAGTTACACCAGCATCACTTCGGGCGGCTCGGTTTCCGGGCCGCTGAACGTCACGGCCATTCCGACGAAAGCCATCTGGCCTTATGTGCAGCAGTGGAATTTAAGCGTCCAGCGCGAGCTTCCTTCAGACACGCTGGTGACGGTTGCCTATGCCGGCAGCAAGGGGACACACCTGACTGACCAGACCAACATCAACCAACTGCAGCCGGTGCCCGGTTCACAGAACCCCTACTCGGCGGGACAGGTGATTCAGGCCAACGACTGCAATACGCTGACGGTCAACGGCGTTGCAGTCAGCGGCGCGGCTTTGCAAAACCTGAATGTCGCGTGCGGGAATGTTTCGCCCAACATCTACCGGCCCTACCAGGGATTTGGCACCATCACGAACCTGGAGGATGAGGCTAATTCGAGCTACAACTCGCTGCAAGTGTCGGCGCGCCGCAACGTGGGGCACCTGACGATGAGCCTGGCTTACACCTGGAGCCACTCGATTGACGATTCCTCCGACCGGTATGACGGCAGCTTTGTCAACTCCTATGACCTGGCGTCCACGCGCGCCAGCTCCAATTTCGACCAGCGGCAGTTGCTGAACATCAGCTATGTGTATGACCTGCCGTTCTTCACCAAAGCCGGGTTGCTGCACAGCATTCTGGGCGGCTGGCAGGTTTCGGGCCTGGTGGAATATCAGACCGGCACGCCCTTCAGCATCACCAACGGCACCACTTATGGCGACAACGCCGGCGTGGGCAATGGCGTCGGCACGGGGTCTTATGTCGATGTGATTGGCAATCCTTACGCGGTGCCCGCGCAGACGCAAACGGTGGGAGTGCAGGGTCCGCTGCTGTACAATCCCGGAGCGTTTGCCGATCCAACAGGGCTGACTTTCGGCAACGCGGGACGGAACATTCTGAACAACCCGGCGCGCACCAACTGGGATAGCGGGCTGTTCAAGCGCTTTTATATTGGCCACAGCGAAGCGCGGGCGTTTGAGTTTCGCGCCGAGGGCTTTAATATCCTGAATCACACGCAATGGAGCGGCGTGAACAGCGGAACCACGTGCTATGGCACCGACAATTCCGCCGGCGATTCGGCTTGTGTTTATGGCACAGCGAACAGCACGGGGTCCACGTTTCTTCATCCATCGGGAGCGCACAATCCGAGAATTTTGCAGCTCGGATTGAAGTTTATTTTCTGAGGGACAACGCAGCACGGCGGGGCCACGCTGCTCCGCCGTGCGCTGTGCCGACGATCAACGCAGACGGTTCTCGGCCTGGGCTCTTTGTTACCCTCGACAAGTTATGGCCGCGTCCGCATATCCGCAATTTCTTTACATGCTCGATGAGGACTTGTATCGCCTCGGCAGCGCGACCTCTCCAAAGCTTCAAAATGTGCGGCCCGACGATGTAACCACGTATGAGGTTAACGGCGTCGTGATGGTTCGCGCCAATGGTTTCGGGATATCCCTTGGCACCGAGCAGCGCATTGCGCGCATGAATTGGCATAATTCGTGGCTTTGGAAAATTCCGGCCAATTTCCCGATGCCGGCGGGACTGGCGCTTAATCCTGACCCAACTTCTATCCGTCGCGCGGGCGATGCCCCCGACCACTACTTTTTATGCCCGCAATCCGATATGCCTTTAAGTGAGTACGTGGCCTTGCTCTCGCATCTGGCTCTAAAATTGGAAAGGGTGCGAAAGCTATGAATATCGAACTGCAGGAATGGCAAGCCCGCTATTTGCTTGAGGCCCTTCGGGCGCTGGAACAGCAATGGCGTGACCTCGCCGCCCACAGCGATGAGGACACGGCCGCCGACCTTGGCAACGACATGATGCGCCTTACCGCGGTGCATGATCACTTAGAGCGCGAAGCCATCGAAGCTTTTGGCCCAACCATTGCTAATTTTCAGGGCGTGCCCCTCTCTTCCGTGAAGTAGCGCTTGCGAAAGCCCCACTCCAAATCATTAGTCAATTCGCCGTCCGAAACAAATTTTGCCAGCACGTGGAGGCGCATGAAACTGGACGAGCGGAAATTCGCATCGTGGAAGCCGGAGGATTCGAGCAGATTGCGGAGGTTCGCAATCACTTGCCGGAGCGACGCGGCGGGCTGGTGATGCGGGGCAAGCAATCGGAACAGCGAGAAATCCACACGGTAAGAGCGGTTATCCGGCGCTGCGTTCCTGTTAATCTCGACCGCGGTTCCCGGAACCAGTTCGGCCACCACAGAGGCCAGTTCATGAATCTGATAATTCCAGTCATTTGCGCCGGCATTGACAATCAGGAACTCGCCGCCGGCGCTGGCTGCGCGCGTTAGGGCCCAATCCAAAGCGCGCGCCATGTCCTCGACGGTGATCAGCGGACGCCAGGGCCGGCCGTTGCTGAGAATTTGTATCTGGCGGGCAGAGACGGCGCTGGCGACAAAATCGTTCAGCACCAGATCCAGGCGCAGCCGGGGGCTGGGGCCGCACGCAGTGGCGAAGCGCAAGCAGGTAACCACAAAATCGCCGCTGGCCAGTTCCTGCAAGTCCCGTTCGCAGGCCACCTTGGAGCGGGCATAAGCGGTGAGGGGATTGACGCTGGATTGCTCGGTCCGGGCGCTTTCTTCCGCCAGCCCATAAACGCTGCAGGAAGAGGCAAAAACGAAACGCGTGACTCCGGCTTGCCGGGCTTCGCGCGCCAGGCGAATGGCGGCCTGGTGGTTAATGGCATGGGTTGCCTCCTGGTAACGCGTGCCCATGGGATCGTTTGAGATGGCCGCGAGATGAACAATGGCGTCCACGCCGGACAAGAGGGAACCCAGCGGCTGGCGGATGTCGTGAAAATGCTGAAGATCCAAAAGGCCTTCAGGAAGCGGCTGTCCGGGCCAGAGGCTGGCGGCAAAAAAACCGGTGTCCAGGCCGATCAGCCGCGCGTCTGGATAGAGCCTCCGCAGATGCGACACCAGACAGGAGCCGACGTAGCCCATGTTTCCGGTAATCAGGATAGATGTCATCCTCTTATAATTCCCTATCTGCTCCCGTTATATATGGAAACCCCTAACGATTGCTGGCATTACTAACAGTACGAAAGTTGCTATATTCGCCGCTGCCTGCCGATACAGTAGACGTGCAGAAGTTTGGGCTCGTGAAACTCCGGAATTACGCGCTGGCGGTCGCCGCTTTTGTTCTCTGTCAGGCTGTGTTCTCGGCGGAGTTGCCCACCTACGCCACCTTGCCCACATATACGAGCGCTGCCTCAGTTCGCGAGATGACGGCAGCGGAAGCGCGCCTTCATTATCCGGTGAACATGCGCGCCACGGTGCTGGTGAGCCTGCCTTTTTGGCATATGTTCATGGCGCAGGAAGGGAAAACGGGAATCTGCGTCACCACCGGTTCCATGGCGCGGCCGGACCTTAAGCCAGGGGACACCGTCAATATAAAGGGGCAGACGGTTTCCGGCGATTTTGCGCCCATCATCTCCACCACGGGCGAAGCAAGCGACGTGCAGATCACCGGCAGCGCCGCCCTGCCCCCGGCCAAGCCGGTCACTTTGGAGCAGCTTTCCTCCGGGCTTGAAGATTCGCAATGGATTGAGACGGAAGGAACGGTGCGCGGTCTTTTCACGCGGAAAAGCCGCCTGATGCTGATTGTCGGTTCGGCCAGCACGCGCACCGAAGTGCTGGTCACTGGCGGCAGCGAAGAGGAAGCCAGATCGCTGGTGGGCGCGAAAATCCGTTTGCGGGGCACCGCCGCGGGCGTCTTCAACCAGAAGCACCGCATGATCGGCGTCAGTCTCTATGCTTCGGGACTGGATGAAATCAAAGTCCTCTCCCCCGCCCCGAAAGATCCTTTTTCCATTCCGCCCACGACGATTCAGGATGTGGCGCGCTATTCTCCCGGCTGGAATCCCGACCAGCGCGTCCATATTAAGGGGACGCTCTCGGCGCAATGGCCGGGGAAGGCCATCTTTGTTACGGACGGAGTGCAAAGCATTGAAGTTTTGACCGAGACCGCGCAGGCATTCCAGCCCGGCGACCGGCTGGACATTGTCGCGTTTCCCGCCACGGACCAGAATTCCTACAACCTGGGCGACGCCGAAATCCGGCTGCTGGGCCACGGGACCCCGCCGCCAGCGAAAGTCATCTCGTCACAGCAGGCGCTCAGCGGCGATTTTGACCAGGATCTGGTGCAAATTGACGGGCTGCTGATCAGTTCCCAGATCACGCCGAATGAAGCCACGCTGCTGCTGAAGAGCAGCGACCAGATCTTTATGGCGATTTTGCCGGGCCTGCCGGGGCTATCGTTTGCCGAAGCTTTGCGCGACGGGTCCACGGTGCGGCTGACGGGCATTTTCAGCATAGACGACGGCGGCAGCAACCGGCCGCACCGGCCGGTGAAATCTTTCCGCATCGTGCTCCGCTCAGCCAGCGATTTTCAGGTGCTGCATCAGCGCTCCTGGTGGACCGCCGCGCACGCCATCTCGGCCATCTGCCTGCTGCTGGCGTCCGTTTTTGGCATCTCAGCCTGGGTGGCGGCGCTGCGACGCCGGGTGAAGCTCCAGACGCGCGTCATCCAGCAGCAGTTGGAGGAGGCGCAAGTGCTGACCGAGCGCGCCGAAGCCGCCAACCGCACCAAGAGCGAATTCCTGGCCAACATGAGCCACGACATCCGCACGCCCATGAACGGCATCATTGGAATGACGGATTTCGTGCTGCAAAGCGACCTGACCGGCGACCAGCAGGAATGCCTGGAAGTGGTGCGGTCCTCGGCCGATTCGCTGCTGAACCTGATCAACGACATTCTGGACTTCTCCAAAATTGAGGCCGGCAAGCTGGACATTGAATCCGTCCGCTTCAACCTGCGCGATTGCCTGAATGAAACCACGCGCATGCTGTCTTTCCGGGCGGCGGAGAAAGGGCTGGAGCTGAGCTGCACGGTGCATCCCAGCATTCCTGAAATGGTGGCGGGCGACCCGTCGCGGCTGCGCCAAATTCTGATCAACCTGGCCGGCAATGCGATCAAGTTCACCCAGGCGGGCCTGGTTTCCATTGAAGTTTCCATGGAAGCGGCGGATTGCCAGGAGGACGGGCATCTGCATTTCGTGGTGCGCGACACCGGGATTGGCATCAAGCCGGAACAGCAGCGCAGCATTTTCGAGCCGTTTGTTCAGTCGGATTCTTCCATCAACCGGCGCTACGGCGGAACGGGGCTGGGCCTGAGCATTTGCGCGCGCCTGGTGCAATTGATGGGCGGCAAAATCTGGGTGGTGAGCCAGCCGGGAATCGGCAGCCGCTTCCATTTCACCGCCCATCTGCCAGCGGCCGCGCCCTCTGCCGTGCCGGAAAAAGCTGCGGCCGCGCGCGCCGAGGACGCTTCTTCGGACGGGCTCAGGATTCTGGTGGCCGAAGACAATGCCGTGAACCAGAAAATAATCACGCGCGTTCTGGAAAAGGAAGGCCACACCGTCATCCTGGCCTGGAACGGCCGCGAAGCGCTGGAAATCCTGGACCGCCAGCCAGTCGACCTGATCATCATGGACGTGCATATGCCGGAGCTGGACGGGCTGCAAACGGCGGCGCAAATCCGCAGCCGCGAAAGCGGAACCTCGCTTTACCGCCCCATCATTGCCGCCACTGCCTGCGCCATGAAAGGCGACCGCGAAAAGTGCCTGGCGGCAGGCATGGACGCCTATATCACCAAGCCGATACAGGCTACGCAACTGCTGCAAGTCATTGACAGCATTGTGGCGCGCAACCCGGGGCGCATGCTAATGCAAGTGTAATTTTGTCATTTGCATTTTTTATACTTTTATTCGCTTGCATAAAAATTGCTTGTAGGTTATTTTGGTTTCAGACCGAAAGACGTTGGCGCTTGACCGGGCAAAAACGGAAATAGGTTTTCGTGAAAAATGATTAGGCTACAGCCAGTCGTACAGGTCGTCGAGGTAGTCCTTAGCGGGACAGCCTGAGGCGCCTCACGAGTTCAACATCGAGGGCCACTGGCAGACTACCAAATCAGCCATGTGGCCCTTCTTAATTTCTGGCCTTATTTTTGCGAGGGATCTAAAAAACACCATGTCGTCGAATACTCTGTCTGGCGCAACCATCCTGTTGAATTGCCTGCTCCGCGAGAACGTGGACTGCATTTTCGGATATCCGGGCGGCGTAACACTGCCGCTTTATGACGCTCTGTACGATCATCCAATCAAGCACGTTCTGGTCCGGCATGAGCAAAACGCCGCTTTCGCCGCGCAGGGTTACGCGCGCGCCACCGGCAAAGTGGGCGTCTGCTGCGCCACTTCCGGCCCCGGCGCAACCAACCTGGTGACGGGCTTGGTGGACGCCATGATGGACTCCATTCCAATTGTTGCCATCACCGGCCAGGTGAGCAGCAAGCTGATGGGCAGTGACGCGTTTCAGGAGGCCGACACCTTCGGCATCACCCGTTCCGCCACCAAGCATAATTTTCTGGTGAAGAACGCGGCCGACCTGCCGCAGATTGTCCATGAAGCGTTTTATATCGCCGCGTCCGGACGTCCCGGCCCCGTGCTGGTGGACATCACCAAAGATGCCTTCCAGGGCATGGCGCACTACACGCCAGTGACCGAAATCCACCTGCCGGGTTACAAAGTTTACAGCGAAGGCCATTCCGGCCAGATTCGCCGCGCCGCGCAAATGATGTGGGAAGCCGAGCGCCCGTTTGTCTACGCGGGCGGCGGCATTATTGCCGCCAACGCCAGCGAAGCGCTGACGGAATTTGTCGAAGCGCTGGACGCCCCCACCGTCTGCACCTTAATGGGTTTGGGCGCGCTCTCTTCCGAGCACAAAAACTTCATCAGCATGCCCGGCATGCACGGCAGCTACGCCGCCAACATGGGCATGCACAGCGCCGATTTGCTGATTGCCCTGGGCGTGCGTTTTGACGACCGCGTCACCGGACGCCTGGCCGCTTTCGCGCCGCATGCCAAAGTGATCCACGTTGATATCGACCCGGCGGAAGTGGGCAAGAATCGCCATGCCGATCTGCCGATTGTCGGCGACGTCAAGCGAGTGCTGCCGAAGCTGACAGCGGAATTGAAAGACCTTGCGCCCTCCATGCAATCGAAGAACGCCAAAGCGCGCGAAGCCTGGCGCAAACAGATTGCCGACTGGAGAGAAGAGCATCCGCTGAAAGCCGAGGTTTCCGAAACCGAAATCAAGCCGCAGCATTTGATGGCGGAAATTGACCGTCTTTCTGGCGGCCAGGCCATTGTCACCAGCGACGTGGGCCAGCATCAGATGTGGACCGCGCAACTGGTGCGCTTCAACGAACCGCGTTTGTGGATCAACTCAGGCGGGCTGGGTTCCATGGGATTTGGATTGCCGTCGGCCATCGGCGCGCAATACGCGCGGCCTGACAAACTGGTCTTCTGCATTGTGGGCGACGGCGGTTTCCAGATGTCGATTCCGGAACTGGCAACTATCGTCAATCAATCGCTGCCCATCAAGATCATCATCATGAACAACGGCCATCTGGGCATGGTGCGCCAGTGGCAGGAATTGTTCTACAACAACCGCCTGAGCGAAGTGAAGCTGTCGTCGTTCCCGGATGTCGAAAAACTCGCGGGCGCGTATGGCTTCAAAGGCCGGACGGTGAGTTCCGTTGCCGAAATGCCCGCCGCCTTGAAAGCAGCCGTTGACGAGCCCGGCCCGTTTCTTTTGAACGTCATGGTGACGCAGTTTGAAAATGTCTTCCCCATGGTGCCCGCCGGCGGCGCTTTGAACGAAATGGTGTTGCGTCCGCCGCAACCGGTGACGGTGTAAGGGAGCAAACGCATGCAACAGATTATTTCTCTTCTACTCGAAAACAAGCCCGGCGCGCTGATGCGCGTCACCGGCCTGCTGGGCCAGCGCGGCTACAACATTGAAGCTTTGACAGTGGCGCGCACGCTGGACCCCACGCTTTCGCGCATGACCATCACGGTGGATGTCGAGCCCAATATCCGCGCCCAGGTGATTAAGCAGATGAACAAGCTGATCAACGTCCTGCAGGCGACCGATGTCACCGATGGCCCCTCCGTCACCCGCGAACTGGTGCTGGTGCGCGTGCGCCCCAGCCAGACCGGACGCACGGCAATTTTGAAGGAGGCCGAAATTTTTCAGGCGCGCGTGGTTGATTCCACAGTGGAAGGCTTTTGCCTGGAAGCCACCGGCGATTCGGAAAAGCTGGATGAATTTATCGACGTCATGCGCAGCTATGGCGAGATTGAAGTGACACGGTCCGGCAACGTGGCCGTGTCGCTTGACAACAAGAAACTGCGATTGTCGCCGCCGGTGCCGCGCGGCGCGGCTGGCGATGAAATTATGGAATTGCAGGAAACGGAATAGGACCTAAATGCCAAGAAGATTTTACGAAAAAGACGGGAGCCTCGCACCGCTCCAAGGAAAGACCATCGCCATTATCGGCTACGGAAGCCAGGGCCATGCGCACGCTTTGAATTTGCGTGATTCCGGCCTCAAGGTTGTGGTGGGCTTGCAGCCCAGCAGCAAGAGCGCGGCCAAAGCGAATGCGGCCGGTTTGCCGGTGATGACGGTATCGGATGCGGCCAAAGCGGCCGACGTCATTATGATTCTGACGCCCGATCATGTGCAAGGCGAAAACTACCGCAACGATATTGCGCCGCACATGACCGCCGGCAAAACGCTGATGTTCGCGCACGGCTTCAACATTCATTTCAACGAAATCAAGCCGCCGGCCGACGTCGACGTTTCGATGATTGCGCCGAAAGCTCCGGGCCATCGCGTGCGCGAATTGTTTGTCGAAGGCATGGGCGTTCCGGCGCTGGTCGCCATCGCGCAGGATGCTTCCGGCAAGGCGCTGGAAACCGCGCTTGCCTACGCCTATGGCATGGGCTGCCTGAAAGCTGGCGTGATTGAAACGACGTTCAAGGAAGAAACCGAAAGCGATTTGTTCGGCGAACAGGCAGTTCTTTGCGGCGGCGTCAGCGAGCTGATTCAGGCTGGTTTTGAAACGCTGACGGAAGCGGGCTACGCGCCGGAAATTGCGTATTTTGAATGCCTGCACGAATTGAAATTGATTGTGGATCTGATCTACGAAGGCGGCCTGGGCTACATGCGCTATTCGATTTCAGACACGGCGGAATACGGTGACTACACGCGCGGACCGCGCATTGTCACCGATGAAACCCGCGCCGAGATGAAAAAGATTCTGGGCGAAATTCAATCTGGAAAATTCGCCAAGGACTGGCTTGCCGAAAACCGCGAAGGCCGCCACAAATTTTTGGCGATGCGCGAAGCCGGCAAAGCGCGCTCCATTGAGAAGGTTGGTCCAGGATTGCGCGAAATGATGCCGTTTCTGAAGAAGCGCAAAGAAGTGGGAATTCCGGAAGAAGCAGTCGTCACGGCGTAACATCTCAAACAAGGCGAGCGCATCAAAAAGTGCTCGCCTTGTTTGATGGTGTGCAAGATGAAGGTACGTGACATCATCAAACAAATCGAGGCCGATGGGTGGCGTCAGGTGGCTCAGGAAGGCAGCCATCGCCAGTTCAAGCACCCCTCAAAGAAGGGACGCGTGACGGTCAGCGGACATAAGGGAGGCGACGTTCCGACCGGAACGTTGAAGAACATTTACAAGCAGGCCCAATTGGATCAAAATTGAACTATGCGATATGCCGTGATCTTCGAGAAGGAACCAAACAGTGATTGGGGCGCTTACGTTCCAGATCTCCCGGGTTGCGTCGCCGTCGCCCAGACGCGTGAAGAGGCAGACAGGTTAATCCGTGAAGCAATCGCCATTCATATTCGCGGCATGCGCGAGGACGGCGAACCAATCCCGGAGCCAACGTCCTTTGCGGAAACAATAGCCGTCGAAGCAGCTTAAGGCCGGCCTTGTTTTATTTGTGCTCCATCATTTCGTAGACTTTACCCGTGAGCAGCTTAATGTCCGAGCGTATTTCGCGAATGTCCTCACGGATGGCGGAAATCTGAAATAAGCTGACAACCAGAGAAGCGAGAACCGTTATGCACGGCAGCCCGATCGCGAAGTATAACTGATTGTTGTTCATTGTTTCTACTTTACGCTCCCCAGGGCTTGGCTTCAATCACTCCGCCCTTATAGCCGTTCTTCAGGCGCTCTTCAATCACGGCCCAAACCTTCGGGTCGCAGCCTTTCCATTCCTCCACCGCCGTGTTCCCCAAATACGGCAAATACTGCACACCCATTTTGCTGGAAAAATACCCGCTCACCGTCAGCGACCGCAGTTCATTGAAAAACGGCACATACTGATGGTCTTCCGGCGTCGCCTTCGCCGGATACGCAATCCGGTCCAGAATCTTCTTCTGGCCATCCACCGGCAAGGTGGCGAAGGTGGCGGGCAGCGCCTCCCGGTCCAGCCACATCAGGCCGCCGAAAATCTTCGCCGTCAGGTCCAGATTGCCGTCCTGTTCGGCGCGGAACGCCAGCCAGTCATCAATAAACTCGGGCACGCCCGCCTGGCTGGCGCTGCCGCTGTGCTCGTCGGCCGGAATGATCAGGTCGCAGACAACGTGTATCGTCTGCCACTGATGATCGTCGAACGTCTGGCGCTTGAACGGCAATGTGGAGGCCGCGCTGGCGGCCATATGCGCGTGCTCATGCGCCTCGGCGGCGCTGGTCACGGCAGCCAGGGCCGGTGCTGCGCCCATGATCTGGAAAATAGTGCGGCGGCTGATATCTGACATGTTCTTTACACCTTCACGTTGAGTTTCTTGACCTGATCGACAATGTAATCGGACGTGCGCCAGCCCAGCGCTGAAATGGTCAGCGTCGGGTTCTTGTCGGCATTGCTGACAAACGGAGCGGCGTCCGTCACAAAAAGATTCTTCACATCCCACGACTGGCAGTACTGGTTCAGCACCGACGTCTTGGGGTTGTCGCCCATCTTCGTCGCGCCCACTTCGTGGATAATTTCGCCGCCGGGAGCGATGCCCCAGTTCTTGTCCGCGCCCGCGCTGCTGGTGACAATGCCGCCCATGGTGTGGATAATTTCCTGGAACGTCTCCTGCATGTGCTTGGCCTGCAGAATTTCGTCCTGGCTCCATTTGAAGTGGAACTTCAGAACCGGAATGCCCCACTGGTCGACAACATCCTTGTCAATCTCGCAATAGCTGTCTTCGTTGGGAATCATTTCGCCGCGCCCGGCGAAGTGGACGCCACAGCCATACATCTTGCGGAGATTTTCCTTCATCTCGATGCCGTAGCCGCCGCCCATCCATTTCTCCGCATAGTTGCCCATGATGCCGATTCCCGGCAGCGGTCTGCCGCCGCCCAGCTCAATATGATAGCCGCGCGCAAACGGCATTTTGTTGGCTTGCTGCAATTTGTAATTCCACCACGGCATGTACATGTGCATGCCGCCCACGCCGTCTTCGTTTTGCGGCGGAAGATCCTGCATGATCGGCAAAAATCCGCTTACCGCCGAGCCGACCGTGTCCATGATGTACTTGCCCACCAGGCCGGTGGAGTTGCCGACGCCATTGGGAAACTGCGCGCTCTTGGAATTGAGCATGATGCGCGCCGTTTCGCAGCAGCTTGCCGCCAAAACCACAATCTTGGCGCGCACTTCCTGTTCGGTCCGCGTCTTCTTGTCGATGTAGGAAACGCCGGTGGCCAGCCCGTCGGAACCAACCGTCACGGCGCGCACCATGGCGCCGGTGCGGACCTCCAGATTTCCCGTGTGCAGCGCGGGATTGATATGCACTCCCGGCGAATTGAAGTTGGCGTTCACGCCGCAGGAGCGTCCGCATTGCGCGCAATAATGGCAAGCCGGGCGTCCGTTCAAAGGCCGCGTCAGAATGGCCAGGCGCGACGGAATGCACGGAATATTCAGCTTGTCGGAAGCGGCTTTGATCAGGCGTTCGTAGCCGCGCGGCGCAGGCGCGGGCTGGAAGTTGCCATCGGGCGTGTTTTCCAAACCCTCATGCGTTCCGAAGACCCCAATTAGGCCTTCCGCTTTGTCGTAATAAGGCGCCAGATCTTCGTAAGAAATGGGCCAATCGAAACCTTTGCCGTCGCGCGAATAGGGCTTGAAATCATAAGGACCCATGCGCAGGGAAATGCGGCCGTAATGGTTGGTGCGGCCGCCCAGCATGCGCGCGCGCCACCAGCGCCAGTTGGAGCCTTCGGCGTTGGTGTAAGGCTCACCGGGAACGCGCCAGCCGCCAACGGTGGTGGCGTCAAAGTAGCCCCAGGGCCGGTCGGGCGTTCCGGCGGCGCGATGCGGAACCTGATACGGCCAGCCGAACATCTTGGAATTCTTGGTGCCATCGAACCAGTCGCCCGCTTCCAGCATGCAGATTTTCGCGCCGGCTAAAGACAAGATATGCGCGGCCACGCCGCCGCCGGCGCCGGAGCCGACAATCACGACGTCATAAGTTTTTGGGGTGGTTTGGGTTTGTGCCATGCGGAGCTACCGTTCACTATCGTAAAACAAGTAACGGCAGGACGTTGACAACTGCCGCAAAGTGGATCACTCTAGGCATAGAGCGAACAGTGGTGACAAACACGGACGAAGACCGGCGAGACCTCTTCCCCGGCGCAATCGAAATGATGGTGCTAAAGCTTTTGATGCGCGGGCCGTTGCACGGCTATGCGCTGGCGCAGCAGATTAAGCAGGGGTCGGACGATCTGCTGCATGTCGAGGAAGGGTCGCTCTATCCGGCTTTGCAGCGCATGCTGAAAGAAAAATGGCTGGAGGCGGAATGGGGCGTTTCGGCCACCAACCGCAAGGTCCGCATTTACCGCATTACCGCCCTGGGCAAGAAGAAGCTGGCGCGCGACGTTTCGAATTTTGAAGAAATGATCAAAGGTTTCATGCGCGTGATGAAGGCGGCAAAGTCATGAAGAAGGACGATCTGCCGGAGGAACTGGCGGCGCATATTGCCGAACTGGCGGAAGAGCTGGTGCTTTCCGGTTTAACTCCGAAAGAAGCGCGCTATGAGGCCCAGCGGCGTTTTGGCAATCAGACAGCTTTGCTGGAGCGCAGCCGTGAAGTCTGGCGTTTTCCCTTCTTAGACGCGCTGCTCCGGGATCTCCGTTTTAGCGGGCGTCTGGCGCGGCGTCAGCCTTGGACCATCGCCGCTGCCATTGCCAGCATTGCCATTGGCGTGGGCGCCAATACCGCTGTCACCAGCGTTGTGGATGCGGTTTTGCTGAACCCGCTGGGAATCAAAAACGCCAGCCGGATTGTGGCCGCAACCGTTCATCTCACCAAGCTGCAGATGTCCGGATCGGTCACGTCTGGCGCGGAATTTCGGGATCTGCAGTTGTCTTCTGGCGCATTCTCCGCCGTGGCCGCGACAGAGCATCGCGACTGGACGATGGGCGGCACCGAACCGGCGCGCGTGCAGGGCGTGGCCGTGACGCCCGAGTTCTTTCAGGTCTTCGGAGTTCCCATTGCCTGGCCCAGTGTGGACGGAGTGATCCTGTCCAATGGGCTTTGGAAAGCGCGCTTCGGCGGCAGCTCAGCCATTGTGGGAAAGAAAATCCTGCTGGACGGCAAACCTTATCAGGTGACCGGCATCGCTCCGCCTGATTTTCATTTCCCGGCCAATGCTGAAGCCTGGATTGCTCTCGATCTGCGGCCTGACCGCTTCGTCCGCGGCAACAATATGAATCTTTCGCTGTATGCGCGCTTGCGCGCTGGCGTCTCCATCGAACAGGCTCAGCAGCGCGTGAACCGCGAATTATCGACAGAAGCAGTGAATCTCAGCGAACTGGGTTATGGAATCGACGTGGAGCCCATCGCCAAGCACGTGGCGGGCGATCTGCGGCTGCCCATTTTGTTCCTCTGGCTGGCGGCTGCCGTTCTGCTGCTGGCCGCCTGCGCCAACGTGGCCGGCCTCTTGATGGCGCGCGCTGGCAGCCGCCGCAAAGAGATTGCAATCCGTCTGGCATTGGGCGCGGGCAAACGCCAAATCCTGCGCCAATTGTTCACGGAAAGTTTGCTGCTGGCCTTGCTGGGCGGATTCGGCGGTCTGGCGCTGGCTGCGTTTCTGCTCGGCATGCTGAAGCAGCAGCAGTTGCCCTTTCAGAACATACTGGCGTTCGCCGGATTGGACTATCGGCTGCTGCTTTACGGAATGGCCGTCGCCCTGTTCAGCAGCCTGCTCTTCGGTTTCGCCCCCGCTATCCAGTTATTGCGCCAGCAGCAGACAAGCGCCCTGGCGCGGGCGCAAAAGAAGTGGTTT
>Ga0116230_10000786_pt1 | contig 28629 bp, 24 predicted proteins | sample S1TSphfallax_3_FD_88678 | JGI IMG/M metagenome (GOLD analysis project Ga0116230, IMG submission 88678) | Host-associated microbial communities from peat moss isolated from Minnesota, USA - S1T2_Fd - Sphagnum fallax MG | ecosystem: Host-associated > Plants > Peat moss > Unclassified | place... | reverse complement strand
GGCTTGCTTCTGGGCGCTGATCTTCTGCTGGAGCCGCATCAGGCGCTTGCGGCGGGACTCGATGATGCGTTTGGGGACTTTGTCTTCGAGGGCGAAGGCGGGCGAGCCCTCTTCGTCCGAGTAGGGGAAGGCTCCGAGCCAGTCGAATTTGGCTTCCGCGACGAAGTCCAGCAGGAGCGCAAAGTCCGCGTCGGTTTCGCCGGGGAAGCCGACGATGAATGTGGTTCTGAGGACCAGATTGGGCACGATTTTGCGGGCTTTCTCGATGGTCTTGAGGAAGATGGCTGCGCTGCCCCCGCGTTTCATCCGCTTGAGGACGGCGGGGCTGGCGTGTTGGAGCGGTACATCGAGGTATTTGGCGATGTTGTCGTGGCGGGCGATGGTTTCGAGGAGCTTTGTCGTGATCTTGTTGGGGTAGGCGTAGAGGAAGCGGAGCCATTTTAGGCCGGGAATCTGCGCCAGCGCGTCGAGGAGGGTGGCGAGGCCGTCGGTGAGGCCGAGGTCTTCGCCGTAGCAGGTGGTGTCCTGGCCGATGAGGGTGATTTCGCGGACGCCTTGCGCGACGAGGTTTTCAGCTTCGGCGACGACCGAGGCCATGCGGCGGGAGCGGAATTTGCCGCGAAGCTGGGGGATGATGCAGAAGCCGCAAGGGTGGTCGCAGCCCTCGGCTATCTTGATGTAGGCGCTGGACCTGGGCGTGGAAAGAATGCGCGGGGTATCGTCCGAATAGAGGTAGTTCGGGAGCGAGGCGATGGCGCCGTCCCAACGTTCGCGGCTAAAGCGGCCCTGGGATTCGCGGAGGTCGCCTTCCGGGCGGGAGTGCTTGTGGACGGCGCTTGGGGCGCGGTCGGCGAGAGCGGATTCGGAGGCGCTTAGGATGTTGAAGGGCGAAGCGTTGGCCGGGGCGGGCGAACTGGCAATTCTGGGGCTCAGGCCAGCGGCGGCGAGTATGGCTTCGAGTTCGCCAGTGCCGACTACGGCGTCCACTTCGGGGATGTTGCGCTGGATTTCTTCGCGGTAGCGCTCGACCAGGCAGCCGGCGACGATAAGGCGCTTGGCGGTGCCGGCGGTTTTGTGCTGGACCATTTCGAGGATGGTGTTGACAGACTCCTGCTTGGCCGAATCGATGAACGAGCAGGTGTTGACGACGAGGATTTCGGCGTCTTCGAGGCGGTTGGTGAGGCGGGCGCCGGCGCGGTCGAGCAGGCCCATCATGACTTCCGAGTCGACGAGATTCTTGGGGCAGCCGAGGGATAGGAAGCCCACGGTGGGGGTGGTTGACGGGGCGGTGCCGGCAGCGAGTCCAGAGACCGGTTCGGCGACCGCAAAAGTTGATTCTTGGCTCACTTAACTATTGTAGCGGGTTATCTATTTTGCGTCCGAAGAACAATTTCGGATCGAGGCCACACGTTTGTGGGCAGTGATTTGGATTTGCCAGCGTGTATCATCTTGGTGTGATCCGACGCCTTTACGTTCATAATTTTCGGTGCTTCGAGAACTTCGAGCTTCGTCTGTCCGGAAAGCCTTCGTCCCTGCTCATGGGTAGGAACGGGTCGGGCAAATCGACTGTTGGGCTGGCGCTGGAAGTGTTCCAACAGCTTGCCCGAGGGACCAATCGGGTGCGTCAGCTGGTGAAACCAGAGGACTTTACGGCTGGGAGGGTCCAAAGTCCGATACGATTTGAGCTTGAGATCGAACTCGACGCCAAAATCTATGAATATTCCGTTGCATTCGAGCTGCCGTTCGGATTCAGAGAGCTGCGGGTATTTGAAGAGAGGCTGATTGTGGACGGTCGTCCTCTCTATACCCGAGAAGCGGCAAAGGTTCATCTTTTCAGGGCAGGACAGGAGAAAGAAGCGAATTTTTCCGTTGATTGGCATCTCATTGCCTTGCCGATCATTCAAGAGCAGTCGAAGAAAGATCCGCTGTACATTTTCAAGAACTATCTTCGCCAAATGGTGATTCTCCAGCCCATACCCAGCTTGATGGATGGGAACTCCGATGACGTTACGTTGCAACCGAGTAAAGATGTGAAGGATTTCGGAAATTGGTTCTCCGGTTTGCTGGCAGAGTATCCGGCCGCATACGGGAAGATCGATGAATATCTCAAGCAGGTTATGCCAGACCTGAAGGATATTAAGAATCCGTTGGTAGGGTCAGATTCGCGGAGTCTTGAAGTTCAGTTTGAGGACGGGCCCAGAACGCTGAAATTGCCGTTCAGCGCCTTGTCCTGGGGTGAAAAATGCTTCATGGTGAGCGCGCTTGTCGTTGCTTCCAATTCCGCTTACGGCCCGTTACTTTGCTTTTGGGATGAGCCGGACAATCATCTGGCAATCGATGAAGTCGGGCATTTTGTTATGGCTTTGCGCCAGGCATTTCAAAGCGAGGGTCAGTTTATCGCGACCTCGCATAACCCTGAAGCGATACAGCGATTCTCAGATCAAAATACGTTCGTGCTTTCCAGGAACAATCATTTTGAACCGACGGTCGTGCGCCCACTGAGCGAGTTGCACGTCAACGGGGATCTGGTTGGATCGCTCGTAAGCGGCGATCTTCTGAGCTCGCTGGCCCGAGGCGACGCAGGCTATGGGCACAAATAACTATCGGGCGCACGTCCATATTCTTCCGGAGGACGATGCAGACCGTGAGTTGGCTAACGGTTTCATTCTTGGTGTGCTCCCCGCTTATAGCAGGGCAATCCAGGTTTTGCCTCCTGCCGGCGGCTGGATCAAACTGCTTGACGAATTCCGGTCCTTTCACATGTTGGGAATGAGGACATTTCCACTCAGGCAGGTCGTGCTTCTGATTGACTTTGACGACGATTTGAACCGTGTCAGCTGGATCAAGCGTTCCATTCCGGAGGATTTGTCCGGCAGGGTATTTGTTTTGGGCGCGTTGGGTGAGCCGGAAGACTTGAGGAAGGATTTTGGCCCCGACTACGAATCAATCGGCCAACGTTTGGCCGAAGACTGCCGGGATGGAACAAGTCCGATCTGGAACCATCCGCAGCTCCGGCACAACCTGTGCGAGCTCGACCGTCTACGACAATACGTTCGTCCCCTGCTATTTCCCTAGCTAGGCTCCGTAAAAATGTGCAGCGCATGGTGAAAAGCGCAGGCGTTAACTGGATAAGTTCTCTTTCAACGAACTACCCGATTGCCATTCGTATCGATTACTCTTGCGCGGTGCTACCGGCGAGTTGGTAGTCCTTGAACTGCTGGGTGACGAAGGTGTGGCGGAGGGATGTTTTAGAGGCGTTGAGGTCGCCGTTGGCGACCAAAGCGGCATTGGTGAAGATTTCAATGGGAGCGAGGATGGATTTGTCGCCGAGGGCGACGCGGCCGTAGTCGGTGCGAATGTTTTCGTAGCGGACGAGGTCGGAGTTCTTGAATTCGGCTTCGGTGACGGTGCGGACGACGGCGCCGGAGTCGGGGTCGAGGTAGAGTTCGCCGCGGTATCCGGCCGATGTTTTGAAGTGCTTGTAGTCGGGGGCGGCGGTGTGCTGTTGGCCGGCGGTTGAGGCGACCGGAGCGCCTTTGCTCATGCCGTAGTCGATTTGGCCAGCCGCAGTGTCGGGGAAGCAGCAGTAGTCGATGCTCAAGTGCGATTTCTTCTTATCCACGGCGAAGGAGAAGACGGCTGCGGCTTTGCCGTTGACGTTTTCCCAGCGGGCGAATTTGGGGCTGCCGGCGGATTGGGCTTCCTGGAGGATTTGGGTGAGGCTGAGGGTTGGCCCGACGGAGGCGACGACGCCGTTGAGGCCCCAGGGGGTTTTGTCTTTGGTGGCGGAAGCTTTCTCTATGCCATTTTCCGATTCGACGGTGTCTTTCTGGAGCTTGAGGAGGCGGACGTGGAGGCCGGTCAACTGCCAGAGCGGGTTGCCGTTGGCGGAGGTGTTGGAGGGTTTCGGTCCGCCGGGGTCGGCGTGGGGGTTGTCGGCTCCATCCTGGAAGTGGGCGGTGGTGCGCGCGGCGGTGAGGGCGGGCAGGTGCGATTGGTACTTGGCGGTGAAGTCGGCGGCTTTGGCGAGCAGGGCCTGCTGGGCGGCGGCGTCGGGCACGGGCGTCGAGGGCAAGTCGGCGGGTGGCGGAGGCAGAAATGCGCTGCGGGCTTCGAGGACGTAAATCTGCTCGTTCGAGAGCTGGCCAGGGACGAGGGCGTCGAGGCTTGCTTTGACGGAGGCGCTGAGCTGTTCGCTGAGTTCGATGGCTTTGAGGTCGTCGGCGGTCTCTTCATCGCTCTTTTTGGCGGCAACGTCGGCGGAAAGGAGGGTTTTCAGCTCTTCGACGGTGACTTTTTTGAGTTCCGGCGGCGCGGCGGCGGCGAAGGCGGGCGGGCGGGCGACCGCGAGTAGGAGGGCGGCGAGTAGGAGAGGCTGAGTTCGCGGCTTCATGGGTGCTCCGTTGGCGGAATTGGACTTCCTGATTGTAGCGGCTTGCGGCGCGACGATTTTGTGGGGACGGTGGAGGAGTGGGGAAGGTTTCAGGCTCCCAACGTCGTCCCCACGCAATGAAAACTCGGGGGCGGGGATGGTAGAGCGCCGGATGGTAAAATAGAGCAGTGCCGGGCCCTACGCGACACAATCCCGCCAACCCCGCCAGGTCCGGAAGGAAGCAACGGTAACGGGCTAGTGTGGGCGCAGTAGGTCACCCGGTACTTTTTTGGGGTTCAAGACTTTAGATTCGTTTGAGATCGGGCCGAGGCTGCCTTCCGATGGCGGCGGGGTCTGAGACTCGATACTCGAAGTTCGAGGGAGAAATCCGTTTTGAGTTCAGCTTCCGTTACTGCTTTTCGTGGTCCCAAATGCACCCGCGCCAAGATCAGCGCACTGGGCACCTACGCTCCCCCGAAAATCCTGACCAACGCCGACCTTGAAAAGATGGTCGACACCAGCGACGAGTGGATTACGACGCGGACGGGAATCAAGGAGCGGCACATCCTCGAAGCGGGGCTGGGCACGAGCGATATGGCGGCGGAGGCGGCGCGGCGGTGCCTGGCCGCGCGGGGAATCGAGGCTTCGCAGGTCGAGGCGATCGTTGTCGGCACGGTGACGCCGGATATGCTGTTCCCGTCGACGGCCTGCCTGGTGCAGGACAAGATCGGGGCCAAGGGCGCGTGGGGATTCGACGTTTCGGCCGGCTGCTCGGGGTTCATCTTTGCTTTGCAGGCCGGGGCGAAGCTGGTCGAAAGCGGCGCGCACACCAAGGTGATGGTGATCGGCGCGGACGCCAACTCGCGCATTGTGAATTACAAGGACCGCACGACGTGCATCATCTTTGGCGATGGCGCAGGGGCGGTGTTGATCGAGCCGGCGGAAGAGGGCGAGATTGGGCTGATCGACTTTGTGCATGAGATCGATGGGTCGGGCGGTCCGTCGCTGAATCTGTTGGGAGGCGGGAGCCTGAATCCCACGACGGCGGAGACGGTGGCGGCGGGGATGCACTTCATCCACCAGGATGGGCAGGCGGTGTACAAATTTGCGGTGCGCAAGATGGCCGACGCGACGACGCGAGTGCTGGAGCGCAATGGCGTGACCGGGCCGGATCTCGATTGCTTCATTCCGCACCAGGCGAACCTGCGGATCATCAACGCGACGGCGGAGCGGCTGGGGATGGCCCCGGAGCGAGTGATCGTCAACATCGCGAAGTATGGAAATACTTCGGCGGGGACGATTCCGCTGGCCATGGGTACGGCGATCGAGGAAGGCAAGCTGAAAAAAGGCGATCTGGTGCTGTTGGCGGCGGCCGGGGCGGGGTTTACGGTGGGCGCGGCGCTGCTGCGGTGGGAGATTTAGGTCTGGGCGCCGCTCCGCCATCTCAAAATCGAGATGTAGGGTACCCGCAATGTTATCGGGCGATTACATGTGAAATTTCGGTAGGATTTTGTATTTTGCGGCCAGGTCATAGAAGACTTTCAGGCCGTTCCGGCAATCTTCATCCAACTTATAAAAGATGTTCGCGGTGAGATAGGCGCGTATGACTTCCGCCGAAAGGGGGAGTTTTGCGCTCCACTCTTCTACTAAGGAGTCGATGTTAGCCAGGCCGCGGTCGCGGGATTGGGTGAAGTCGGCGGCAATTTCGTCCATAGTGCGGCCTGAGGCTTTGAGCGAGCTTTCGCGGATGGCCCAGACTGCGGAGATCCACGGGACACCGGTTAGCTTGATCCATTCTTCCGCTAAGTCGTGATAAATGAGTTTTTCGCCGGTGCGGGCTTCGCGTTGCTCGCGGTCTTCGAGGGCGAAGAGAGCGGGGTCGCCGATGAGCATGGCTGCGTCGTGCTCGGCCAGCATGGCGTCGAGGTCGGGGGCGTGCTGAAAGAAGCCGGCGAATGGGTTGTGCCAGAGATGAAAGAGGATTTGGGTGTAGGCGAGCGTGGCGCGGGAGCTGGTGTCGGCGGCCACGGTGAGGATGCTGGCAACGGGCTGGCTGGCGCGGCGGACTAAGAGAAGCGAGCGGATATTGCCCTTGCTGGCGATGGCGCAGCCGGGGACAATTTTTAGGCCGCCTGTGGCGGCGAGCGCGGCGATGGGGACGAGGCCGATGTCGGCGGCATCGGGGTGATCGTGCGGGAGCGCGAGACGCTCGGCGCACTGGGCGGGCATCATGTACTCGATGACGTAGCGGGCTGCGAGGGCGGTTCTTTGGGGCTCGTGTTCGAAGTCCCACATGAGGGGGGCGGGGTTGAGGAAGCGGATGGCGGCGATGCGGAGTGGCTTTGCCTCGCTAATTGCCGTTGCGCGACCCGCCCTGAAAGCATTCACATCTTCAGAGTACCAAGCGCGAGCTTGCGGGGCGCTACGCGGCAGCGTCTCCTTTTGCACCGTGAAGAAAATTTGGGTGGGGCAAAATGCGTTTTGGAGGGGAACGATGAGCAAATTGGCTACGGAAGAGCGCAAGGAGATTCCGGCAAAGGAGTACGCGTTTCCGAAGGAGCGCAAGGAGCCGCTGGAGGATGCGGCGCATGTGCGCAATGCGATTGCGCGGTTCAACCAGGTGGATGGCGTCACCGAGGCGGAGAAGGACGCGGCTTGGGAGCGAATCCAGAAGGCGGCGAAGAGGTTCGGCGTGGAGATGGAGGAGTCGAGCCGGGGTGAATTGAAGGCCTCGCATCCGAAGAAATAGCCGGTTCTCGAGGGATCGCTTGACTTCCGGGGCTGGCCGGATTAGTGTTCTGGAAAAATCACGAGACGGAATTTGGCGCGGCTGAATTTCGCGATGTTTGGCGCTGTTGGTTCGTTTTTCTCCCGGATTGTTGCGATGGATTGGCGGGAGGATCGATGGCGGCTGCGCCGGAGAAATTGGAGAGCGGGGTTGCGCCCGCGGTGCTGGACGAGGACCGGCTGGCTTGGCTGGCGCTGGCTTTGACGCCGGGGCTCGGTCCGAGGCGGATTGTGGAGGCTGTGCGGCGGCTTCGCGCGCCGTGCGAGGTGTTTGCGCTGCCGCTCACGGGGTTGGAGGCGCTGCGGTTTCCCGCCCCCGTGGCGCAGTTCGTTTTTGAAGGCAAGGCGCGGGCGGCGGCGGAGAAGGAGTGGGAGCTGGCCGTCCGGCATGGCGTGGAGATTGTGACGCTGGGGTGCGCGGCGTATCCGGAGCGATTGCAGGAGATATTCGATCCGCCGCCGGTGCTTTGGGTGCGGGGCGAGACGGCGCTGCTGGCGCGGCCTTCGATTGCAATCGTCGGGACGCGCAAGCCGACGCCCTATGGCACCGGGATCGCGGAGATGCTGGGGCGGGATTTGAGCGCGCGGGGGATGCTGGTGGTGAGCGGGATGGCGCGGGGGATCGACACGTTTGCGCACAAGGGCGCGCTGGCAGCCCGGAAGCCGACGCTGGCGGTGTGGGGGACGGGTGCGGATGTGATCTATCCCAAGGAGAACAAGAAGCTGGCGGAGGATATTCTGGCGCTGGGTGGCGCGATCGTCTCGGAGCTGCCGCTGGGGACGTTTCCGGCGCCGCAGAATTTTCCGCGGCGGAATCGGATTTTGTCGGGCGTGAGCCTGGGGGTGCTGGTGGTCGAGGCGAGCGAAAACTCCGGGACGCGGGTGACGGCGCGGTGCGCGGCGGATCAGGGGCGGGATGTGTTTGCGGTGCCTGGGAATGTGACCAGCAAGAATTCGTGGACGCCGAATACGCTGATCAAGCAGGGGGCGCAACTGACGGCGACCTGGGAGGATGTTTGGGAGACGCTGCCGTCGCAGGTGCGGATTGAGCTGGAGTCGGGTTGGGGCGCTGAATCGAATTCCGAAGCGGGCGCATCTTTGTCGTCAGGGCCAGGTTCCGGTCCGGTCCAGATGCCGCTGCGAGGGCGCGAGGCGATCGTTTTCGATGTGCTGCGCCAGGATGCGGCGCTGCAGATGGACGAGATTCTCGATCTTACGGAGTCGCAACTGTCGTCGGCTGAGGTATTTACGGCGCTGTTTGAGCTGGAGCTGGCGGGGCGGATCCGGTCCCTTCCCGGAAAGAACTACGTGCGCCATTTCTGACTTTCCTTGAGAAAAAGTGTGATACGGATTAGCAAAGTTGGGGCGTTCCGTGTTAGCGTCCTGTCACTGTAGGAGTTTTTTTCCGGGGAAACTTGATAGGGTTGGATTTTCCGGGATGCAATCGGAAGGAATTCTCCGGGGAAGCCGGCGCAACAAGGTGCAACCGATTCGGGTTGGAAGAGTCCAGTTGGGCAAGATGGTCTGGCGTCAGATCAGGCAAGACGGTGCGGCATCTGTATTTGAAACAGGCGCGTACCCATATTAAGGATGGCAATGAGCAAATCACTGGTGATCGTCGAGTCCCCCGCCAAGGCGAAGACGATCGGGAAGTATCTTGGCAAGGATTTTGAGGTGCAGGCGTCCATTGGCCACATCATGGACCTGCCGAAGAACGACATTGGCGTGGAGTTGACCAAACGCACGTTTGAGCCGACGCTGATTGTGTCTCCGGGCAAGGAAAAGCTGGTGGACCAGCTCAAGAAAGCGGCGTTGAAGGCGGACAAGATCTACCTCGCGCCCGATCCCGACCGCGAGGGCGAGGCGATTGCCTATCATCTGGCGCTGCAGTTGGGCACGAACGCCTTGCAGCGGAAGAAGATTCAGCGGGTGACCTTCAACGAGATCACCAAGAAGGCGGTGCAGGAGGCCTTCAAGCACGCCCGGGACATCGACCAGGATCTGGTGGACGCGCAGCAGACGCGGCGTGTGCTGGACCGGCTGGTGGGGTATCAGGTTTCACCGCTCTTGTGGGATAAGGTGCGGCGCGGGCTTTCGGCGGGGCGGGTGCAGACGGTGGCGGTGCGGCTGATTGTGGAGCGCGAGCGGGAGATTGCCGCGTTCAAGCCGGTCGAGTACTGGACGCTCGAGGCGCTGCTCTATCCCGAAAAGGAAAAGGCGAAGACCTTCTCGGCAAAGTTTGTCGGGGTGGACGGCGAGCCGGCCCGAGTCGCGAATGGCGCGGATAAGGACGGGAAGGCGCAGTTTATCGGCAGCGCTTTGCCGGACGAGAAGACGATGTCCGCGGTTGTGTCGGCTCTGGACAAGGCGAAGTGGACGCTGGCGTCGGTCGAGTCGAAGGAGCAGCGGCGCAGGCCATTGTCCCCGTTTATCACCAGCCAGTTGCAGCGGGATGCCTCGACCAAGCTGGGGTTCAATGTGCGGCGGACGATGGGCGTGGCGCAGCGATTGTACGAGGGCGTGGAAGTGGGAGCGGAGGGTACGGTGGGTTTGATCACCTACATGCGTACCGACTCGCCGCGGTGCTCGCCGGAGTCGATCGAGGCGGCGCGGGGATGGATTGGCAAGACTCTGGGGCCGCAGTATTTGCCGGCCGCGCCGAATGCCTACAAGGGCAAGAAGGACGCGCAGGACGCGCATGAGGCGATTCGCCCGACGGATGTGAACCGGACGCCGGAGTCGATCTCGCGCTACCTGAGCGATGAGCAGTTCAAGCTCTACCAGCTGATCTGGCGGCGGTTTGTGGCTTCGCAGATGACGCCGGCGGTCTACGACGTGACGACGGCGAAGATTGCGGCGCTATCGGCGAAGGATGGCAAGACGTACGACTTCCGGGCGAGCGGATCGGTGATGCGGTTCGATGGCTTCCTGAAGGTGTACGAGGTTGCGCAGGAGACCGAAGAGAAGGAAGACGGCGAGGGTTCGAGCCAGCGGCTGCCGAATCTGGACGGGGTGAAGCGGCTTGAGAACGAGAAGCTGACGACCAAGCAGAGCTTTACGCAGCCCCCTCCGCGATACAACGAAGCTTCGCTGGTGAAGGTGCTGGAGGAGCGCGGCGTGGGGCGGCCTTCGACATACGCTTCGATCATCAACACCATCCAGGATCGCGAGTATGTGGCGAAGCCGGGCGGTCCGCGCGGGCCGTTCTATCCGACCGAGATCGGGGTGGTGGTCTGCGACTTGTTGGTGAAGAATTTCCCTTACATCTTCGATACGGCGTACACGGCCAAGCTCGAACTCGAACTCGACGACATTGAAGAGGGCAAGGAGAAGTGGACGGACCTGCTGAAGGCCTTCTACGGGCATTTTGAGGAGGAGCTGAAAGTCGCCGAGCACGAGATGGAGTCGATCAAGGCGATGGAGATTGTCACCGACGACAAGTGCGAGCTTTGCGGATCGCCGCTCTTGCTGAAGTGGGGCAAATTCGGGACGTTTTTCTCCTGCAGCGCATACAACAAGAAGGACAAGAACAGTTGCACGTTTACCAAGGAAAACCTGGCCGGCAAGCCGGACATGAACACGCCGGAGTTGCAGGGGGCCGAGGCCGGCGAGGAGTATTGCGACAACTGCGGGCGGGTGATGGTGCTCCGGCGCGGCCTGTTTGGGCCGTTTATGAGTTGCCCTGGGTTCAATGAGGATCCGCCCTGCAAGACGATCCGCAAGCTGAGCCAGAAGCAGCAGCAGAAGTTGAACGCTCCGGTGCCGACGGGCGAGGATTGCCCGGTCTGCGGTAAGGAGCTGGTGCTGCGGCAGGGCAGTTATGGAGAGTTTGTCTCCTGCTCCGGGTACCCGAAGTGCAAGTACGTGAAGCAGAACCTGATCGAGGGGATGAAGTGCCCGAAGTGCGGCGAAGGGGATCTCGCCGAGCGGAAGGCGAAGCGGGGGAACATCTTCTGGGGCTGCACCAACTATCCCAAGTGCGATTTCACGTCGAATTACAAGCTGGTGGCGAAGAAGTGCCCCAAGTGCAAGAGCCCGTATCTGCTCGAAAAGACGCTGAAGTCGGGGGTGTTCCTGTTCTGCCCCAACTCGAAGCCGGCGGCGGCTGAGGAGGTGGCGCCGGAGAAGGCGGCCGCGGCGAAGAAGACGGCGATCAAGACTTCGATGAAGGGCGCGGGGGCCAAGAAGGCCGCTCTCAAGCCGGTTGCGAAGCCCCTGGCGATGCCGGCGGTTACCGAGCCGTGCGAGTACGAGAAGCGGATCGGGGATGCGCCTCCGCCCCCGCCGCCCCCCACCGCGGCAACGCATGGGGCTGTTCCGCTTGGCAGGGCGCGCGAGGAGAGCGAGGAACTGGAGCCGGTTTCGTAAGCTGTTTCGGAACCTGTTTCGCAAACGGGGGAGTTGGACTCTTGCCGCGGCTGTATTGGCGGGGCGAGCGGCCCATGACTCTCTTGAAGGCAAGGCCGAAGGCGCTTTCGGACGCGTAGCCGAGCGACAGGGCAATTTCCGAGACCGAGTCGAGGGAATTAGTGAGCCGGTCGCCTGCGCGCAGCATGCGCCAGCGGGTCAGGTATTCCATGGCGGAAGTGCCCACCTTCTCTTTGAACCGGAGCGCGAAGGTGGATCGCGACATGCCGGCGAGTTCGGCCAGTTTCTGCAATGTCCAGCGTCGAGCCGGGGCTTCGTGCATGGCCGCGATCGCGGCGCTCAACTGCGTATCGGCCAGGGCGAAGATCCAGCCGACGCTGTCTTTGGCGTTGCCGGTTGCGACCCTGTCGGCGATATGGAGCCGCAGCGCCTCGACGAGCATCATCTGGGCGAGGTGCAAACCCAGGAGGAAACTGCCGGGCTGCGGCTCGCGAAGCACGCGCATCATGCGTTCGAGATACCAGCGCATCGCCGTGCGGTCGGATTCGTTGCGGATGTGGACGATCGGGGGCAGCAGGCCCAGCAGAATACCGGCATGTTCGCCGCCGAAGGTGAAATAGGCGCTGAGCCCCAAACACGCGCCGCCGCCATTCCAGGTGAGGATGCGACCGTTGAGGGGCGAAGTCAAAACGGCTTTCAAATCGAGGGGCGGCACGGTCAGATCGCTGGCCAGGCGGTACGGACGCCCATACGGCATCACGACGCAATCGCCCGCTTCGAGACGCACCGGTTCGCCGTAGCCTTCCATCGATAGCCAGCAGTGGCCGGAGACGAGGGCAAAGCACCGGGTGCATTCGTATTCTTCGAACTGCAAAGACCATGCGCCGCCGGCGTCGATGCCGCCGGACATGTAGTTCTGGGGTTTGAGCAACGACAAAACGTCGGAGAGCGGGTCCATAGGTTTCCCTGGGAACGCCCCTGGGGTTTGTTCCGGGACGATCTCGATAGAAGTATGGACTATAGAGCATGGATTGTGCGAGTTTGCTCGCTTAGTATCGGGTGCAAGGAGTTCTCAATGCGTGTATTTGTGACCGGGGCGACCGGATTTATCGGTTCCGCGATTGTGAAGGAGCTGATCGGCGCGGGGCATCGGGTAACGGGGCTTGCCCGCTCGGAGGCATCGGCGAAGAAACTGGCCGGCATGGGCGCGGGGGTGGTCCGGGGCGGAATCGAGGACCTCGACTGCCTGCGGCGTGGAGCGGCGGAGGCTGACGGCGCGATCCATACGGCGTTTTATCACGCGGTTGGGCAGATTCCGCTGGGTGCGCGGCTGCGGGTGATCCTGGGGGGCAGCCCCGGTGGGATCGTCGCCCGCTTCGTCTCGGCCGCTGTGGGAGCGGACCGGCGGGCGATCGAAACGCTTGGGAGCGCATTGGCGGGATCGGACCGCCCGTTGGTGGCCGCCTTTGGAACCCTGGCGATGAAGCCGGGTCGACTGGCCAGCGAAGACGATGGGTACGATTCCGATGGAATCGGGGCGGTTCGCGGCAGTTCCGAGGAGACGATGCATGCGCTTGCCGGGCGCGGCGTGCGCACCTCGATCGTCCGGCTGCCGCCGATCGTTCACGGCGAGGGGGATCGCGGCTTCGCTCCGCGGCTGATTGGGATTGCGCGCAAGAAGAAGGCTTCGGCGTATGTGGGGGACGGGGCGAACCGTTGGCCTTCGGTTCACCGGTTCGACGCGGCGCGGCTCTTTCGGCTTGCCCTCGAGAAGGATTCGGCGGCTGGGACCTGGCAAACGTATCATTGCGTCGCGGAAGAGGGTGTGGCGTTCCGGGAGATTGCCGGGTTGATCGGGCGCCGGCTGAACCTCCCTGTCGTGAGCAAGTCTCCGGCGGAGGCGGCCAAGCAATTCGGGTTTATGAGCCTGTTCGTGGGCATCGACAATCCGGTCTCGAGCCGGCTGACTCAGGAACGGCTGGGATGGAAGCCAACCGGGCGCGGATTGCTCGCGGATCTGGATGCGGCGGACTATTTCAGCCATTGAGCGCTGTGGGCCGGCTGGCGCGAACGAAAGCCGCCCGGCCAGGCAGTGCGCTCCTTCGACGCTTCCAGAACAGGAAGCGGCGCCGCCATGGGGTAGGATTGGGGCGGAGGCAATACCATGCAGCAGGGAATGGCAAGCACTGCGGACGCGGAATTGATTTTGAAGTTGTACGAATTGCGCACGGAGGCGGTGATGCGCCAGGCGCGGGCGTGGGTCACTATGGAGTTCTGGCCGCAGTCGGCGGATGAGTTTTTTGAGGTGCAGAACGACATGGGTTCACAGCGGAATGCGTGGCTGCGGCAGGTGGTCACATACTGGGAGATGGCGGCTTCGCTGGTGCTCCACGGGGCACTTTCTGCCGACCTCTTCGTGGACTGCAATCCGGAGCCGTTCTTCATCCTGGCGAAGCTGTCGGCGATTCTGCCGCATATTCATGAGAAAAATCCCATGTATTTCGCGAAAACGCTGCAACTGGTCGAAAATTCGCAGTTGGCCGTGGCGCGTTTTGAGATGGCGAAAAAGAGCGTGGCGGCGCGAACGGCGGCTCAGGCGAGGTTGTAGGGCGCGGATTGCCCAGGCAAGCATTGGGCAAGGTTTGGGCAAGAGTGTCCGCGCCGGAAACAATACGCTCCGGAAAAGTGGATGCCACGCAACTGGCGCTTGCCAAAGGGCGCGAGGATGGCGCATCCTCTATTTGATCGGTACTGTACGCAAATCCAACCGTCGAATTCGTTTTGGAGAAAAACATGAAAATTCTCGCAGTGGCTACACTCTCGCTTCTCTCGTTCGTTTCCGTCGCTTCCTTTGCGGCCGACACCAAGCTGGATGGGTGGATTTCTGACGCGATGTGCGGCGCCAAGCATGCCGGCACGGGCGCGGCCTGCGCCAAGAAGTGCATTGAAGGGGGCAGCAAGCCGGTCTTCGTCGAGGCTTCGAAGAAGGAAGTGTGGGCCATCGACAATCCGGACGCGGTGAAAGACGACTACGGCAAGCATGTGAAGCTGACGGTGACCGCCGACCCGGCCGCCAAGAGCGTACATGTGACGTCGGTTGCGGTGCTGGCCGACTAATCGTTGGGAAGTTGCGCGGACGGCGCGCCGGTTCCGAATCTTTTCAGGAACCGGCGGTCCGTTTTTCTCCAGCACTTCCGTTCCGCTTGCGAAGCGGGAACCGGAAATCGCGACAAAGCGTACGGGAAGACCATGGCAAAAGCGGTATGGAACGGCATCGTCGTCGCGGAGAGCGATGGCTACGAGACGGTTGAGGGAAATGTGTATTTTCCTGAGGCGTCTTTGAAGCGGGAGTATTTCCGCCCCAGTTCGACCACGTCGACCTGTCCCTGGAAAGGGCAGGCTCGCTACTATTCGCTGTTTGCCGATGGCCAGGAAAATCCCGACGCGGCATGGTATTACCCCGATCCCAAGCCGGCAGCGCGCAAGATCAAGAATCATGTGGCGTTCTGGCGGGGCGTGGAAGTGGAAAAATAGTGGTCGGTGAACCGTGTTCAGCGGCCGGTGAGCATCCGCTTCCGTTCGTTCGTCTATCGTCCATTCAAGAGATCGTCTGAAATTGAATTCCGCGGAGAATCCCTTCATGTACATTTCCTCTTCCTTCCGGCGCACGTTGGCGTCGGTTTGCGCTTTTGCGATGGTTGCCGTGCTTCCGGTTTGCGTTTCCACGGCGTTTGCCGAGGAGAAAGCCGCGACGCTCAAGGTTCCCGATCTGAAGTACGAAAAGTACACGCTGCCGAACGGGCTGGTAGTGATCCTGCGCGAGGATCACCGGCTGCCGCTGGTAGCCGTCGATCTGTGGTATCACGTTGGGCCGGTGAACGAGAAGGCTGGGCGGACTGGGTTTGCGCATCTGTTCGAGCACATGATGTTCGAGGGCTCGGAGCATGTTGGCGAAAAAGCGCACTTCAAGTACCTGGAGGGCGCGGGTGCGACGGACATCAACGGGACGACCAGCTATGACCGGACAAACTACTTCGAGACCGTGCCCAGCAATCAGCTCGACCTGGCCCTGTGGCTGGAGAGCGACCGGATGGGCTTTCTGCTGGAGACGCTGGACCGTGCCAAGCTGACCAATCAGCGCGATGTGGTCCGCAACGAGCTGCGTCAGGATGAAGGGCAGCCCTACGACGTAGCCGAGGAGGCGGTGGGGCATCTGCTGTTTCCCAAAGGACACCCGTATTACGGCAATGTGATCGGCTCGCACGCGGACGTGGAGGCGGCGCGGCTGCTCGACGTGCGCGATTTCTTCCACCAGTTCTATACGCCGAACAACGCCAGCATCGCGATTGTCGGAGACTTTGACGCGGCCACTGTCAAGGAAAAGGTGGCGAAGTTCTTTGGGCCGATTCCGGCGGGTCCGCCGGTCGAAAAGGTGAATGTCGTCACGCCACCGATTACCTCGGAGCGGCGGGAGACGGTGACGGATACGGTGCAGTTGCCGCGGCTCTCGGTGGCCTGGCTGACCCCCGAGGCGTTTCACCCGGGGGACGCCGAGTCGGATCTGTTCCTCGATGTGCTCGGCGGAGGCAAGACGAGCCGTCTCTATCAGAAGCTGGTCTACGAGAAGCAGATGGCGCAGAGCGCGTACTGCGAAAACCAGTCGCTGATGGTGACGTCGATTGCGCAGTGCGACATCACGGCGCGGCCGGGGGTGAAGCTGGAGGATCTCGAGGCGGCCTTCGACGCGGAAGTGGACAAGCTGCGCGCCGAGGGTCCGACCCAGGAGGAGCTGGACCGGGCGCGGGCGCAGTTGCTCTCCAGGCTGATCCAGGGCTTGCAGCGGCTGGGCGGCTTTGGCGGCGTGGCGGACATGATGGATCGCTACAACCAATACGAGGGCGATCCGGGCTATCTGCCGAAGGACGTGGCGCGGTATGAGGCGCTGACGACGGCGGGAATCGAGAAAGTGGCGGCCGAGACCTTCCAGAAGAACCAGCGGGTGGTGGTCTACTGCGTGCCGGGCAAGAAGGTGACCGACGATGTGCCGCGCAGCCCGGAGAACACGGACGCCGATGTGAAGGTGATTCCGCCGTACACGGACGATTTCGAAGCGGCGCAGGCCTGGCGCAAGGAAGCGCCGAAGCCTGGGCCGGAGGCCAAGCTGCATCTGCCCGCCCCGAAGAGCTTCACCGCGGACAATGGCATGAAGGTGTATCTGATCGAGGAGCATGAGCTGCCGGTGGTGAGCGCCTCGCTGGTGACCCTGGCCGGGGGCGAGAACAATCCCAAAGACAAGCCGGGGCTGGCCGCGTTTACGTCGCGGTTGATGACGGAAGGGACGGCGACGCGATCGTCGACGCAGTTGGCCGACGATGCCGCGAAGATCGGCGTGGGCCTGGGCGCGAATGCGTCCATGGACGCGGCGTCGGTGAGCGTGGGCGGATTGAGCAACCATACGGACGGGGCGATGGAGCTGCTGGCCGATGTGGCGCTGCATCCAGCCTTTGCCGCCGAGGAGGTGGAGCGGATCCGCAAGCAGCGCCTGGTGGCGATCCAGCAGGAGGCGGATCAGCCGCAGGCGACGGCCTTCCGCGTTGGCCTGAAGGCGCTCTACGGCGATCAGCCGTACGGCTTCCGGCCGGTGGGAACGACCGAGTCGGTGAAGGCGACCACGCAGGGGGATTTGAAGCAGTTCTGGGCGGCGCATTATTCTCCCAAGGATTCGGCGCTGATTCTGGCCGGGGACTTTTCCGAGTCGGAAGCGAAGCGGCTGGCGGAGAAGTATTTTGGCGCGTGGAAGGGAAGCGATACCGCCGCCTCTGCGGTCCCTCCGCCTCCGGCGCCGCCGGAGCGCAGAATCCTGCTGGTGGACAAGCCCGGGGCGCCGCAAACCGCGCTGTTAGCCTTCGGACTGGGCGTGCCGCGCAGTACGCCCGAGTACGCGGCAATTACGGAGATGAACAGCATCCTTGGCGGCCTGTTCTCCAGCCGCATCAACATGAATCTGCGCGAGAAGCATGGGTACACCTACGGGGCGTTCTCTGGATTCAGCGATAACCGGGCCGGAGGTCAGTTCTACTCCGGCTCCCAGGTGCGGACGGATGTGACGGGGCCGGCGGCGGCGGAGTTGTTCGCCGAGTTAGAGCGGATCCACACCGATCCGGCGACCCCGGCCGAATTGAAGCTGGCCAAGGACAGCGCGCTGCGCAGCCTGCCGGCGGATTTTGAGACGGTGGGCTCGGAGACCGGGCTGATGGCTCAGTTGTTCGTCTACGGGTTGCCGAACGACTATTTTGCCAAGCTGCCTGCGCAGTTCGAGGCGGTGACGCCTGCGGACGTGGCCAAGGCGGCGGCGGACACGATCCATCCCGAGCATCTGATTCTGGTTGCGGTCGGGGATCGGGCAAAGATCGAGCCGCAGTTGGAGAAGCTGAATCTTGGGCCGACCGAGATTCGCGACGCGAGTGGAGATCCGGTCAAGAAGCCGTGAAACTCGATTGGCGAAATAAAGATTGAGCAAGATTGAACAGATTATGGCCCGTGCCGGCATTAGTTTCGTAAAAACTATGTTGGTACGGGCTTTTGCCTGACCTTTTCCGAAACGATACTTAATAGGCCCGCGGAAAAGAGGTGACCGATGCACATACCGGAACGCGTGGTGAACTTCCTGCATCGGTATCCGGGTCAGAGTTTCTGCGACCGGTGCATCCAGACCGAATGCGAGTTGAAGCGTCCGGAACAGGTGGCGCGGGTAACGGCTACGCTGGCGGTGTCGCCGGATTACCGGCGGGTGCGCTGCGAGTGCAGCCGCTGCGCGAGCCTGAGCCGGTTGACGACGAGAACGGTCTAAGGAATTTCCCGCCTGCGGAAGAGCGCGTGGCAGAGTGGGAAATTCAAGGTTTCTGTTCCTGTTTTTGCTCTTCTCTAAAACTTATTTATTCGTCTCGGCGCTCGCATCTGGCCCCCTACTGCCCATGATGGGGACATGCTGGATTTTTTGCGGGCCTTGTTCGGCACCGATTTCATGCCGCATCTCTACTGTCTGCGAAGCGACCCGGCCGTGCTCTGGCTGCAGGTGATCTCCGACCTGGGAATCGCGGCGGCCTATTTCGCCATTCCGCTGGTGCTTTTCGACGTGGTTCGGAAGCGCAGCGATCTGTTGTTTCGCCGCGTGGCGATGTTGTTTGTCGTTTTCATTGCAGCCTGCGGCACGACGCATCTGCTTTCGGTGTGGACGATCTGGATTCCGGTGTACCGGTTTGAGGCGGTGGTGAAGGTGGCGACGGCCGTGGCATCGGTGACGACGGCGGTGGTGCTGGTGCGCATCCGGCCGCTGATATCGAGCCTGCCGAGCATCTCCGATTTGCAGCGCGAGATCCGGCTGCGGGAAGGGGCCGAAGCGGAAGCACGGCAGGAGGAAGTGCGCTTCCGGGCATTTGTGGACAGCGTGGAGGATTACGCCATCTACATGCTGTCCCCTTCGGGCGAGATACTGAGCTGGAACAGCGGGGCGCAGCGATTGCTGGGCTATTCTTCGGAGGAGATCGCGGGCCGCAGGTTTTCGGCATTTTTCCGGGAGGAAGACCGCGCGTACGGGCGGCCTGAGGAGATCCTTCGCATTGCGCGCGAGGCGGGAGGGTTCGAGGGGGAGGGCCTGCGGGTACGCCGGGACGGAAGCGAATTTCTGGCCGGCATTCATTTGCGGCCTTTATACGAATCTGGCGAACTGCTTGGATTCTCGAATGTGACGCGGGATCTGACCGGGTCGCGCGACGTTGAGGAGAAATACCGCAAGTTGCTCGAAGCTGCGCCGGATGCGATCGTGATGGTGCGCGAGGATGGGCGGGTGGATTTCCTCAATGCGCAGGCGGAAAAGCTGTTTGGCTACGATCGCTCCGAGGTGGTTGGCGAGCCGGTGGAGATGCTGGTTCCTCCCCAGGCGCGCGAGGCGCAGGCCGGCTACGTCGACGAGCTGTTTGAGGACACCGAAGCGCCTCTAGCACCGGTGCCGCCGGAAATTTTTGGAATGCGCAAGGACGGCAGCTCGTTTTCGCTGGAGTTTACGGTCAATCCGCTGGAGACGCGGGACGGGCGGATGCTGGTGTTTTCGATCCGGGACCTGACGGAGCGGAACCGGACGCAGGCGCAGTTCCGGGCTCTGCTCGAAGCTGTTCCGGATGCCATTGTGATGATGGCTCAGCCAGACCGGATCAACTATGTGAATCGCCGCGCGGAGGAGCTTTTCGGGTTTGCGCGGGTGGAGTTGCTGGGACGATCGCCGGATGTTCTGGTCGCTCCGCAATCGCGCGCGGAAGATCGGGCGCGGCGCCAACGCTTGCTCGCGGACCCCGCTTCGATGACCCGCGATATGCGCTGGGAGCAAGTCTGCGTGCGCAAGGATGGCGTCGAATTTCCGGTGGAGGCAAGCGTCAATCCGCTCGAAACCAACGAGGGGACGGTGCTGATGGCCTCGGTGCGCGACCTGACCGATCGGAAGAAGACCGAGGAGCGCTTCCAGGCGCTGCTGGAAGCGGTCCCGGACGCCATCGTCGTTCACAAGATGCCGGACGAGATTGGGTATGTGAACTCGCGTGCGGAGGAGCTCTTCGGTTACAACCGGAAGGAGCTTCTCGGCCGGTCAGCGGACATCCTGATTCCGGAGCGATTTCGCGAGGCGCGGCGGGCGGCGCGGCATGAGCTGTTCCGGGCTCTGTTTTCGACGGGTAGGAGCCGAAACGGCGAGTACCTGTGCATCGACCGGGCGGGGCGTGAATTTGAAGTCGAGGCCAGCGCGAGTCCGCTGGAGACGCCGGAGGGTCCAGTGATTCTGGCGTCGATTCGCGATATGACGGAGCGGCGCAAGATGGAGGCGCGTTTCCGTGCGGTACTGCAGGCGGTTCCGGACGGGATTGTTTTGATGGACGCCCAGGGCCGCATCCAGTTCATGAACCGGCAGGCCGAGGCGATGTACGGCTATTCGAGCGAGGAGCTGTTGGGCCAGGTGGGCGATGTCCTGGTGCCGCCGCGCATTCGCGAGGAACGGCGGCGTCATGGCAGCCGCATCGTCGCCGGGGATGCCGTGCGTCTGGCCTCCGAGGAGGGAAGCGAATCAGTCGGGCTGCGCAAGGACGGCAGCGAATTTCCCACCGAGTCGAGTTTCAGTCCTCTCGAAACCGGCGACGGGCGCATGTTGCTTTTCGCCATTCGGGACATTACCGAGCGGCGTAAGTCGGAGGCGCGGTTCCGGGCGTTGCTTGAGTCGGCGCCCGACGCGATGGTGATCGTGAATTCCCAGGGAATGGTGGAGCTGGCCAACTTCCAGACCGAGAAGCTCTTCGGTTACACGCGAATGGAGTTGGTGGGCCAATCGGTGGACATTCTGGTGCCGAGCGAGCTGCAAGGGCCACACCGGCAGCATCGGGCTCGTTTTTTTGCCGCTCCCAACCACCGGGAGATGGGTGCCGGGCTGGACCTGATGGCGGTACGCAAGGACGGCTCGCAGTTTCCGGTCGAGGTCAGCCTGAGTCCGTTGGAGGGGATGCATGGGACTTCGGTGACGGCGGCCATCCGCGACATCAGCGAGCGCAAGCAGGCGGCGCAGCAGTTGGCGGAAAAGATGGTCGAGTTGCGCCAGTCCAATGAGGCGTTGGAGCAGTTTGCGCATATCGCTTCGCACGACTTGCAGGAGCCGCTGCGGATGGTGGCCAGCTACACGCAGTTGCTGGCCAAACGGTACAAGGGCCGGCTGGATGCCGATGCGGACGAGTTTATCGGCTACGCGGTGGATGGTACGCAGCGCATGAAGCGGCTGATCCAGGATCTGCTGTTGTACTCGCGCGCGGGCCGCGGCGGACCGGCACCGCAAACGATCGCCAGTTCAGACGCGCTGCAGGAGGCGCTATTCAACCTGAAGACGGCGATCGAGGAGAGTGGCGCGGTGGTGAGTTTCGATCCCTTGCCGCCGGTCGTCGCGGTGGAGCTGCAGTTGGTGCAGCTTTTCCAGAACCTGATCGGCAACGCGATCAAATATCGGGGCGAGCGGGCGCCGCGAATCCATGTCGCGGCGACCACTGCGGAAACGGAGTGGATTTTCTCGGTGGCCGACAACGGCATCGGCATCGACCCGAAGTATTTCGACCGCATCTTTGTGATTTTTCAGCGCCTGCATGGGCGCGGCGAGTACGAAGGTACGGGGATTGGGCTGGCGATTTGCAAACGGGTTCTTCAACAGCAGGGCGGGAGAATCTGGGTCGAGTCCGAGCCAGGGGTGGGCTCGACGTTCTATTTTGCGCTGCAGATGAGGTAAAACCGAGATGCCCAACGAAATGAGCGGTGTGCTGTCACTTCAGGTGTTGCTGGTGGAGGATAACCCCGGCGATGTGCGCCTGACGCGCGAGGCCTTCAAAGACGCCAAGATGCACTTGGAGTTGCATGTGGCGCGGGATGGCGTGGAGGCGATGGAGTTTCTCTACCGGCTGGGAAGGTTCCACGAGAGCCCGCGGCCGGATTTGATTCTGCTGGACCTGAACCTGCCGCGCAAGGATGGGCGGGATGTGCTGGCGGAGATCAAGGGAAATCCGTTGCTGAAGACGATTCCGGTGGTGATTTTGACCACTTCCGCCTCGGATGTGGACATCGAGAGCAGTTATTTGCTGCACGCCAACTGCTATATCTCGAAGCCGGTGGATATGGAAGGCTTCCTGACGGTGGTAAAGAGCATCGACGACTTCTGGCTATCGGTGGTGAAGCTGCCGCCAAAGGACAAGCTATGACTGCGGAACCGCTTCGAATCCTGCTGGTGGAGGACAATCCGGGAGACGTTCGCTTGCTGCGGGAGATGTTTTCCACCGAGCGGCCGGGCAGCTTTGAGATTGTGAATTTGCCCCGTCTGGGCCAGGCGCTGAACCACCTGGCCAAGGGGGGGGTGGACATTGTGCTGCTCGATCTGGGGCTGCCGGACGAGAATGGGCTGGAAACGGTGCGCCGGGTGCGGAAGCTGGCCCCGGAGGTTCCGCTGGTCGTGCTCACCGGGCGCGACGACGACGCGGCGGTGGCCGAGGCGATGCTCGAGGGCGCACAGGACTATCTGGTCAAGGGCCAGATTGAGAATCGCGCGCTGCCCCGCGCGCTGAAGTACGCGATCGAGCGATTCCGGCTGCTGCGCAAGGCGGGGATGACGAATAGGGAGCTGGAGCGCCGGGTGCAGGAAAAGGATCTGATGCTGAGCGAGATTCATCACCGGGTGAAGAACAGCTTGCAGGTGGTTTCAAGCCTGCTCAATCTCGAGGCGGCGCGTATCCAGGACCCCGTGGTGAGCGAGATGCTGATGACCACCCAGAACCGGGTGCGGTCGATGGCGCTGATCCACCAGACGCTCTATCAGTCGAAGGACTTTGCGGAGGTGGACTTCCACGCCTTTCTGCAGTCGTTTGTGCCGACGCTGGTGCAGTCCTACAGCATCCATCCGGAGCAGATTTCGCTGGAATTCCGGGTTTGCGAGGTGCATCTGCCGATCGACGCGGCGATTCCGTGCGGGCTGATTGTGAACGAGCTGATTTCGAATGCCCTCAAGCACGCCTTTCCGGCAAACCGGAAGGGAACGATCCAGATTGCCTTTTCGCAGCAGGCGGACCGGCAGGCGGTGCTGACGGTTGAGGACGACGGGATTGGGCTGCCGGCGGACTTCAGCTTCGACCGGTCGGAGACGCTGGGGGTGCAGTTGGTGTCCATGCTGACGGGGCAGCTAGGAGGAAAGGTGACGGTGGAGCGAGGCGAGAACGGGACGGCCCGGACGCGGTTTGTGATGCGCTTTCCTCTGGTCGCCGCCAGCCCCTTGCTGCCGGAGGCGCGTCCAGACCCGCCGGTTGCCGAGCGCGCGGCATCCGGCCCGATGTAACCCGCATTTGGGATTGCCGCCTGTTCGTTGCCGGAAGGAAGAGCGAGCGGGTGCCTGGGCCGCGGCCCGATTGATTACCAAGGATTCCCGGTATGGCAACTTTTGCGGTGGGAAAGTTAAGTGTTTTGAGCCTCTGCCGATATGCATGGAAGACACGGTTTCAGGCGAAATCGGGGCCAACCCGCTCCGCCTGGTTGCATTCCGTGCAAGCCGTCCGCAAAAAGCGGGCGAAGAAGGGCGAAGGATCCCAATATGGAGATTGTGACTGAGTCTCTCACCCCGTCTGCCGTGGTGGCGCCGCCCAAGGCGGGGACGCGGGTAATGATCGTGGAAGATGAGGCCGTGGTGGCGATGCATCTGCGCCAGGAGTTGACCAAGCTGGGGCATGTCGTGGCTGGGATTGCGACTGCCGGGGAACAGGCGTTGAAGATGGTCGAAGAGGTCTTTCCGGACGTGATTCTGATGGACATTCATATTCAGGGCGAGATCGACGGGATCGAAACGGCGGCGCGGATCCCCCGCTATCTGCATATTCCGGTGATTTTTCTTACGGCTTATTCGGAAGACACAACGCTGAAGCGGGCCAGCGACACGCGGCCCTACGGATACCTAATCAAGCCGTTTTTGGATCGCGAACTGCACGCCACGATCAAAATGGCGCTGGAGCGGGCGCGGGCCGATGAAGCGGTACGGGAGAATGAAGCGCTGCTATTCCGTGCGCTTTGCACCACGCCGATCGCGGAATGCTGAAGCCGGGCTCATTCCATTCAATAGGCTTGTAGCTGATGGATCGGTAGCCGGACGCGAAAGCAGGTCAGGCCGTCTTCCGAGCGGACGCCGAGATAGCCGCGATGTTTGCGGACGATGCGCATGGCGTTGTCCAGCCCCAGCCCGAGTCCCTGGCCCGGAGCTTTGGTGGTGAAGAACGGCTCGAAGATGCGGTCCTGCAGGTCTTTGGGGATCTCCGGGCCGTCGTTCCAGACTTCGACCAGGATCATGTCGGCTTCGAGCTTGCAGACAATGCGGAGACAGCCCTTTTGTTCCGGGTTGGCGCTGCGATCCACTTTCGCCAGCGCCTCCACGGCGTTTTCGATCAAAATCGTCCAAACCTGATTCAATTCGCTGCCGAAGGCGCTGATGGTGGGCAGATCCTGCCCATATTCCCGAACTACGGTGACATGCGCCATGCGCGACTGCAGCATCTGGAGGGTGGCGTCAACTCCGGCGCATACGTCAACCTCAAGAATCGGCGCCCGGTCCATGTACGAGTAGGTCTTGATGGCGCTGATCAACTCGAAGATGCGGCTCGTGGAGTTGAGCATGGCCTGGGCATAATGCTCGGCGCGCAGGGCGGAGGCGAATTGCTCCAGCACCACCTGAATGGCCGGCGGCTGGAGGAAGTCGAGAAGCGGATCGAGGTCGCTGGCTTCGACGCCCAGTTCGGCTAGGTCGGGCGCGATCTGCCATGCTTCCGAGAATCCGTGCCGATGTATCCAGGCGCCGATCTGGTCTTCGCGCGCGGCCACGTCGATCTGCTCGCGTTCAAGATTCTCAAGCGAGTGGGCGCGGACCTCGCGCTCCCAGCTTTGCACGGCGCGTACCTGTTCCGGACTGAGGCAGAGGCCGACGAGTCGGTAACGGCCGTCGCCGACCGCTTGCAGCTCGGTGAGAATGCCGCTGGCGGCGCGCTGCGCGGCGGAGGACGGGTTGTTCAGCTCATGGGCCAGGTTGCCGGCGAGTTTGCCCAGGGCCGTGAGTTTTTCGCTCTGCTGCTCGATGCGGGTCACTTCCCGGACGCGGTCGAGCAGCGTGGAGATGACGCGCTGGCCGAAGGAGGGAATCGCGGCCAGCATCTCCGGAAACATGGACTTGTGATAGAGCAACGCCCACACTTCGTGCGCGGCAAAGCCCTGGCCCCCATAGCTGGCCATGCGCGAGTAAGGGAGCAGCCCGGTCATCTGGCCGCTGCGCCCGACGAAGACCGCCATCGGACCGCTGCGGCTGCGGCGCACATGGACCTCGCCCTTGAGGATGAGAATCATCTGCTCGGCCGGGTCGCCCTCCTCAAAGAGCACCTCGCCGGCTTTGAGGCGGATTTCCTGGCCGTGCGTGGCCAGCCACTCGCGGTCTTCGGCGGGCAGCCCTTGCAGCGGGGCAATTTTTTCGAGCGCGGCCATAATCTCCGGCACCGGCGTGGGCGTCTCGGGAATCATGGATGGGCGAACGGTATTGGGCATCGTGCGGTGAATCCTGATTGGCGGTCCTGATTGGCGGTCCTGATTTGCGGTCCTGATTTGCGGTTCCGGTCCGGGTTTCCGTCCCGGTTTCAGTGTAGCGGATGGGGTGGGGGCGAGTTTCGGCTGGTGGTTCGATGTGGGGAATACGCGAAAGGATGCGGCGAGGTTCCAATATGGGATGCGATTGCGGCAAATTACCACTCGCGACGGACGCCGAAAGTATCCAAATGGGTGTCGTTGCTGACTACGGGTATGTCCTCGTGAATGGCCTGGGCTGCGATCATGCGGTCGAAGGGGTCTTTGTGGTCTCCGGGCAGCAGGCCGGCACGCAGGGCGTGTTCGGTGGAGACAGAGAGTAGTTCGTAGCCCGCCGCCGTGACACGGGGGATGAAATTGAGGGCCAATGCACGTGCGAAGTCCAGCTTACCGATGCGGTATTTGGTTGTGATCTCCCACGCCGTGGCTGCGGACACGAAGACCTGGCTCTTAGGCGTAGCAATCAGTTTCTTGACGTGTTGAGACACCAGATCGTCATCGAAGGCCAGCCATAGCAGAGCGTGGGTATCGAGCAGGAACTTCATGCGCCTTCCCCGTTCCAAAGACGAAGCTCGTCTTCGGGCAATGGATCGAAAAACTCAGGTCCAACGCTCCCCTCCCCCTTCATAAATCCGATGCGACGACTCTCCGGATGGGGGGCGACGGCAATCAGCCTCGCAACAGGCTTGCGCTCGCGGCCGGAGGTGATGAGAACTTCCTCCCCGTTTTGAGCGCGGCGGACTAGTTCAGAGAGGTTGGTCTTGGCTTCGAAGATGGTGGCGGAGTGCATGACGTGTACCTGCTAGGTTAGATTAGCTAATGCGCCTCCGTGCGTCAAGGGTGTACCCTATGCCTCGGCGGATGAGGTGATCCGGGCGGCGCTGCAACGCTTCGATGACGAAGATGCGGCTGAGGACGCCTGGTTGATGGAGCTGGCAGAGGAGGTTTTGGCCGATACTAGGCCGAGCATTCCTGCGGAGCAGGTGTTCCGGGAGTTGCGGGCGAAATACGGTAGGCCGGAGTTGATCGATGGCAATCGAAGTAGACGCCGTCGATTGACATATACGATTGCGGTTTATCCGCCAGCGCCGCAGTCCGCGTTACCGTTCCTATTTCCCCGTGGAACCGATTGCGAGGGGTACGCTTTGCCCTCCGAATAGGACACGGAGGATTCGAACGGCGTTTCCTTCGATGCGGAACAGAATCGTGACGCTTCGCTCGAAGCCTACCATTCGGATTCCGTGGGGGTTGCCTTCGATCTCGGTTCCGCGCTGGGGGAAGGTTGCCAACGAGAGGCAGAATGTCTTGATACGCGCCAGATAGTTGTGCGCAACTTGCGGGCTGGCTTTATCCGCCAAATAGCGGAGTTGGGCTATCATGTCGCGCCGCGACTGCGGGTTGAAGCTGACCTCGTAAGTCCTCAACGGACCGGGTTTTCCTGTGCAGATGGGAACATGGCTTCCAGTTCTCGGAAGAGGTCGGCGGCCGGTATGTCCGGTTCGGGGTCGGCCAGGGCTTCTTCGGCGAGTTTGAGGTACCGGGCATGCAAGCCGTTGTCTTCCCTGTCGAGGGCAGCCAGGGCGGCTTTGAGCACCTCGTCCGGAGATGCGTAGGCACCGGAATTGACGCGGTCGAGAAGCGTCTGGCGCATCTCGCCTAAGTCTACCGTGATGGTGTTGACGGAAAGCTCCATGGGATCGGCCTCCTATTGCGTGATTCTACGCCACTATGGCGACTGATGCTGTCTATTTGCAATCTGCAAAGGCCATCGAATACTTTTCCAGGGACATGGCTTTGCATCGAATTCCCAGCCGGCGCAAATCGGCGACGATTCTTTTCCGGTGAGACGGTGAAATCAGGGCGCCAAGGTAGACGGTCTGAACGCAACTGACATTCTTATATTCGACCGGGCCCCTCGGTCCAAAGGCTCGCCATTCTCTTTCATAAAGCCATCGATAGCTCTTGCAAGACAGTACTCGCTTCGCCAGGTATTCAGGAGTCTTGCTCTGCGGTATCGTTGGTGCCTTGTCCTGATAGCTCAGGCGAATGAATTCAACAGGGTCATCGAGATTCGTGAGGAGTCTGGAGAATCTATATGCAACGCAGATTCCGGCGAACTCCTGGGCGTAGTGAGCCCACATAATTTCGTTGTCGTGGGTCTCGCTGAAGGAGCAAATCCCAATCTCTTCGATGGCACTACCCATCTTCTTCACCAAGGACTCATATTTCGGTCCGCCCCTCAATCTCTCCAGGACAGAGAAGCGACCCTCCATCGGGTCGTTTAGCTTACTGATTGGCGCAAGAAAAAGGGATGCATCCTTTATCGCTAAAATCTCACGGTCAAAATTCTCCAGTGAGCGGTATCTATAGAGCGTGGCAGGTTGCACATATGAGTTGACTTTGCTCATCGCAGGCCCCAGTTGTATAAGAATTAGAAGATGATGATAACTCCGTGAGTCAAGAGTCGCAAGAGGGCCTCATAGCTAACCACGCCTGTCGCTCCCGCCGAGTCCGAGCCGCAGAATAATGCTGCTCGGACTCGGGGGTTTGGCTAGCGGGTCTTGGCGACTTCTTCGACGGTGACTGGGTCGAGGAAGGGCATGCTGGCGCGGAGGGTTTTGCCGATGATTTCTACGGGGTGATTGGCTTCTGCGTCGCGGAAGGCCTGGAATTCTTTGCGGCCGGAGTTCTGGTCGGCGAGGAAGCGCTTGGCGAAGGTGCCGTCCTGGATGTCGGCCAATATCCCTTTCATGGCCTTCTTGCTTTCGTCATTGATTACGCGCGGGCCCGAGACGTAGTCGCCCCACTCGGCGGTGTCGGAGATCGAATAGCGCATGTAGGCCAGGCCGCCGCGGTAGATGAGGTCCACGATGAGCTTGAGCTCGTGAAGGACTTCGAAGTACGCGCTTTCCGGCTGGTAGCCGGCTTCGACG
>Ga0116230_10000785_pt1 | contig 28636 bp, 29 predicted proteins | sample S1TSphfallax_3_FD_88678 | JGI IMG/M metagenome (GOLD analysis project Ga0116230, IMG submission 88678) | Host-associated microbial communities from peat moss isolated from Minnesota, USA - S1T2_Fd - Sphagnum fallax MG | ecosystem: Host-associated > Plants > Peat moss > Unclassified | place... | reverse complement strand
CTAGCGAAGAGCAAGGCTATGAATTGCCGATCTTTAATAGATAACGATAATGAATCTTCGCGATCTCGAATATGTCATCGCCCTTGCGAAAGCGGGGAGTTTTAGTCGCGCCGCCGAGTCCTGCGCCGTAAGCCAACCGACGCTGAGCCTCCAGGTCAAGAAACTCGAGGAAGAACTCGGGATCTCGCTCTTCGAGCGCAGTGGCCGCACGATCGGCTTGACGGCGACCGGGAAAAAGATCCTCGCTTTTGCGGAAACCGCCGTCGCCGCCGCGACGGACTTGCGCCGCGCGGCGGCGGCCGACCGGGATCCACTCGTCGGACCGCTGCGGCTGGGCATCATCCCGAGCCTTGCGCCCTACGCCCTGCCGCTCGTTCTGCCCGCGGTGCGGGCGGCGCTGCCGGCGGCGCCGCTGGTGGTCGTGGAAGAGCCCACCGCGGCGCTGACCGTGCACCTCGCCGAGGGCGATCTCGACGGCGCTCTGCTCGCGACCGATATGCCCGGGTTCATCGAAGCGCCCGTCGCCGTGGAGCCCCTGCTCGCGGCACTCCCCCTCGGGCACCCGCTCGCCGGCCGATCGGAAGTGAACCTCGACGATATCGATCCGGCGACGATCCTCTTGCTCGACGACGGGCACTGTCTGCGCGACCAAGCGCTCGCACTGTGTTCGCATCCGGATCGGGCCCGCGGGATCGGCGGCGACATGCGCGCCGCAAGCCTCGAGACGTTGCTCAATCTCGTCCGCGCCGGCTACGGGGTAACGGTCGTGCCGGCGCTGGCGCTGGCGGGGCGCGAGCGCCTTGCCGGGGTCGTGATCCGGCCCCTGATCGGCGCACCGGTTCGCGAGCTGCGCTTGGCCTATCGGCGCAACGCTCCACGGCGGGCCGCTCTGGATCTCTTGGCCGAGGTCTTCCGCCGCGAGATCCGAGCCGCGCCGCTGGTCACCGTCACCGGGTAGTTCGCAGCATCGCTGGGTATCCTAGCGAACATGCATCGTCGCCTTGCCATCCTCCCGGCCGTCTTTCTTGCTGCCGGCTGCACCCTCGCCGCGGCCGCCCCGGCGAGTGCCGTCGCCCCGCAGCCCCTGACGATCGCGATCGACGATAACGGCGCCCATGCGCGCCGGCTCGAACACTACGTCGCCGGCAAGCGCATCGCAATCGATGCGGCCGCCCCCGCCGACGTCGACGCGGTTTCGGTCTCGATAACGGATCCGGACGGGCGGCTCCAAACGCTCCCGCTGGCCCGAGCGACCGCCGGCCACTTCGCCGGCACCGTCACGCTCCCCGAAACCGGCGCCTACGAGTTCCAGCTGGCGACCACCGCGGCCGGTCAGGCGACGCCGACCGAGCCCTTCAGTGTGGACGTGGAAGCGCAGAGCGACACGGCGTGGCTCGTCGGCTTGGCCGTCGGCGGCGTCACGTTTTTTCTCTTCGGCGGCGTCGGGTTCTTCGCGCTGCGCCGGATGACGCTCGCCTGACTAACTGACGTAGGTGACGTTGACGCTGAAGCCGCGCACTTCGGCGCGGTGCAGCACGCCGAGGACGGCCTCGATCTCCTCGTCGATCACGACGAGTTCCCCGGCGGTGATGCCGACCGGTGCCGCTTGCTGCCAGAGGACGCGCCGCGCGGTTTGAAAGGCTGCCCGGAGACGCTGCGGCGTTGCTTCGAGCACCGGCCAATCCTCGAACGATTGCGCCGGGACGATACGCCAGCCGTTGCCGGAATTTTCCGGTTCGTCCGACGATGCATGCGGTACGGCCGCAAGCACGTCGACGGCCGCGCGGTCGCGGTCGGTCATTTCGGCGTCGGTGTCGCCGAGGCGCAGCACGTACCGGTAAAACGCCGGATTCCCAACCGTGCACATGCCCGCGGGAGAACCGACGCTTACATTCACCATTATCCTGCCTGGTTCGCTATGCGAGAGGCGAGTCATGCCCAAACCGAAGACCGGTTCGGCGTCCGAATCGAACGTTACGGCTCGACGATGAGGCCGCGCTCGGCAAGCGCAAGATCGTAAGCACGCGCCATCACGCCGTGTCGCGCGAAGATGTCGATGAACGCATCCGCCGTGCGCGGGGCCGCGGACGCCTCGACGAGCGCGAGCACCGAGGGCCCCGCGCCGGAGAGCGCGATGCCGAGCACGCCGGGGTCATCGAGTGCGAGCATCTCGGCGAGGCCCGGCACGAAGCTTGCGCGGTAGGGCTGGTGAATGCGGTCGCGCATCGCCGAGCGCAAGAGGTCGGTGCGCCCCGAGGCGAACGCGGCGCCGAGCAGGGCGGCGCGCTGAATGTTGAAGACGGCATCGCGCCGCGAATAGGTCGCCGGAAGAATCGCCCGGGCTTGCACGGTCGGCATCTCGATCTCCGGGACGACGACGACGGCCCGCACGCCGGGCGGCGGCGCGAAGCGCAGGTACGCGGGAGGCTCGTTCGGGCCTTGCGCGGCGACGACGATCCCGCCGAGGAGCGCCGGGATCCCGTTGTCCGGATGGCCTTCGATCTCGGCGATCGTATGCGCGAGTTCGGCTTCGCTCGCCGGAACGCCGCGCAGTTCCGCACCGATCGCGACGCCGAGGACGGCGCCGGCCGCGCTCCCGCCGAGTCCCTTTCCCAGCGGAATGTCGTTGTGAACGGCGATCGCGAGCGGCGGCAGCATCCGCGCGCCGACGATGCGGGCGATGCCGCGCGCGATCTCGTCGCGCAAGCCGTCGTGGGTCGGGAAATGGGCGCCGCTGAACGTCCAGCGCGGGGTCGCACCCGCATCGAGCACGCGGACATCCGCCGTGATGCGCAGCTCGAGCGCAAGACCGATGGAGTCGAAGCCGGGGCCGAGGTTCGCACTCGAGGCGGGAACGCTCGCGCGCACGCCCCTAGCGACCTACGGCTGGTACGGGCATACCCGCCAGTGCATCGATTCGGGCCATGAGTTCCGCCTCGTCGCGCACGCGCACGATGGGGTTGGCGCGTGCCGCACCGCTTGCGTGATAGTGTGCGACGTACTGCGGATCTTTGAGCACGTGTCCGGTGAGAACGGCGACGATGTCGGCGCCGCGCGCGATCGTGCCGCCCGCGACCAGCGCACGCAGCCCGGCGAGCGACGCGGCAGAGGCGGGTTCGCAACCGATGCCGTCGGCGCCGATGACGGCGCGCGCGTCGGCGATCGCATCGTCGTCGACGGCGAGCACGGTGCCGCCGCTCGCGTGCACTTCCCGCAGCGCCTTCTTCCATGATGCGGGCGCACCGATCTTGATCGCGGTCGCGGTCGTTTTCGCGACGACCGGCTCGAGCGCGGTACCGCTGGCAAACGCGCGCGCGAACGGTGCGGCGCCGGCGGCTTGCACGACCGCGAGGCGCGGCAACCGGTCGATCAGCCCGAGCGCGAGCGCTTCGCGAAAGCCTTTGCCGAGGGCGCTGGTGTTGCCGAGGTTGCCGCCCGGCAGCACGATCCAATCCGGAACGCTCCAGTCACGCGCTTCGAGCAGCACGAACGCCGCCGTCTTCTGGCCTTCGATCCGATACGGGTTGATGCTGTTCACAACGGCGACGCGGGTCGGATCGAGTTTGCGCACGGCGGCCAGCGCCGCATCGAAATCACCGTCGATCGCGAGCACGGTCGCACCGTAATCGAGCGTTTGCGCGACCTTCGATTCGCTGATTCCGGTCGCCGGAACGAGCACCACCGCATGGATGCCGGCGCGCGCCGCGTATGCCGCCATCGACGCCGACGTATTGCCGGTACTGGCGCATACGGCGACGCGGGCATTGCGTGCACGTGCGTTCGAGATCGCGACCGTCATCCCGCAATCCTTGAACGAGGCGGTCGGGTTCATGCCCTGATGCAGATACGTCAGGCGGTCGACGCCCGCGTACGCAGCGCCCGTGTACGCGTCGTAGAGCGGCAGGTCGCCCTCGCGCAACGTCACGATCGCTTCGTATGGCACGGGCGGCAAGAGTTCGCGGAAACGCCACACGCCGCTGCGATCGCGATGATCGTTCGAGGTGCGGCGCGCGGTGAGCAGCGCACGAATGTTCGCCGCGTCGATCCGCGCGGGATCGAGCTCGAACGCGAGCAGATCGCCGCACGTCGCGCACAGCAGCGCGCCGTCGACGGCGACGGTCGCGCACGCGCTACAGCGCAGGATCACGAGCGCGTCAGGAGCGCAAGCGGCGGCTTCGTCACCGCGCCCTCGGATGCCGACGAGACGAGGGCACAATATTTCGCGAACACGCCCTCGGTGTAGCGCGGCACCGGCGGCGTCCACTCCGCAAGCCGCGCCGCGATCTCGGCCTCGCTGAGCGCGACGTCGATCCGGCGCGCGTCGATGTCCATCGTGATCGTATCGCCGTCGCGCAGCGCCGCGATCGGTCCGCGTGCGGCCGCCTCGGGTGCGACATGACCGAGCATGAAGCCGCGCGTCGCGCCGCTGAACCGGCCGTCGGTCACCATCGCGACCGAATCACCCAGGCCCGCGCCGACGATCGCCGAGGTCACGCCGAGCATCTCGCGCATCCCGGGTCCGCCGCGCGGACCTTCATACCGGATCACGACGACGTCGCCCGGCTGCACGCGCCCGGCTTCAACCGCGGTCATCGCATCTTCTTCGCGGTCGAATACGCGCGCGGGACCGACGTGGTGCAGGCGCTCGTGGCCGGCGATCTTGATTACGCTGCCCTCGGGCGCGAGATTCCCTTTGAGGATCACGAGGCCGCCGCTCGTCTTGAACGGATGCGCAACGGTCGAAATCACCGCCTGACCCGGCGTTTCGACGGCAAGCGCGGCTTCCTGTGCCAGCGTTTTTCCGCTGACGGTCGCGATCGACCCGTCGACGACGTTGCCTTCGATCATCCGGCGAGCGATGAGCTGGACGCCGCCTGCCGCGTCGACGTCGGTCGCGACATATTTGCCGCCCGGCCGCAGGTCCGCGACGATCGGCGTGCGGCGCGAGATCGCATCGAAATCATCGATCGTGAGCGGGACGCCCGCCTCGCGCGCGATCGCGAGCAGATGCAAGACGGCGTTGGTCGACCCGCCGGTGCCGGCGGCCGCGGCGATCGCGTTCTCGAAGGCGGGACGCGTCGCGAGCGCGCGCGGCCGGACGTCGCGCCGCAGCAAATCCATCGACATCACCCCGGCACGGTACGCTTCTTCTTCTTTGCGCGGGTCGACGGCGCTGGGGCTCGCGCTGCCGACCGGCGAGAGGCCCAGAAACTCGAAGACCATCGCCATCGTGTTGGCCGTGAATTGACCGCCGCAGGCGCCCGCACCGGGGCAGGCGTGATCTTCGATCGCCTTGAGTTCGGCATCGCTGATGCGGCCCGCCGCATGCGCACCGATCGCCTCGAAGACGTCGCCGACCGTGAGGTCTTTGCCGTTGAGTTTGCCCGGATGGATCGTCCCGCCGTAGAGCATGACCGCCGGAACGTCGAGCCGCATGAACGCCATCGCGGTCCCGGGGCCGGTTTTGTCGCAGGCGAACAGGCCGACCATCGCATCGAAGAGATAGCCGCGGCCGACGAGCTCGATCGAGTCGGCGATCACCTCACGGCTCACCAGCGACGCCTTCATCCCCTCGGTGCCCATCGTGATCCCGTCGGAGATCGCGATCGTGTTGAACTCCATCGGGGTGCCCCCGGCGTCGCGAACACCGCGCTTGACGTGTTCGACGAGCGCGCGCAGGTTGTACCCGCACGGCATCGTCTCGATCCAGGTGCTCGCGATCCCCACCAGGGGTTTCGCCAGATCGTCGTCGGTAAAGCCGATCGCCTTGAACATCGCGCGGGCGGCGGCGCGGTCGCGCCCGTTGGTGATTACAGCACTACGCCGTTTTGGATCGAGGAGCATCATCGGGCGGTTGGCGTCCGTGCGGGCCGAGCCCTGGCCGCAGCATGTTAACGGCACGTCAAGGGCCCCTTAAATCTCGTCAAAGGCGGCAGCAAGCGCGGCTCGGAATGCGAAGGAGGGCGCAAACATGCAAGACTCGCGGACGTTTGTCGCCCGTGCCGCCGGCGCGCTATTCGCCGTAGCGGTGGCCGCGCTTGCCGCAGCGCTCGCGCATCTGGCAATCGACATCGCCGGCGACTACCTGCTGCCCCACGACGCCTACGACGACGTGGCGCACGATTCGCGCACGGTCGTCGCGGCAGCCGCTGCGGCGCTGCTGCTTGCGGGAGCCGCGCGTTCGCTCTACGCGAGCGTGCGCGCCGCGCTCGGTCGCCGTAACGTCGCGGCCGCGATCCGGATCGAGTCGCCGATCGTCTTCATCGGCGCCGTGATCGGCATGTCGGTCCCGCTGCTGCTCGCGATGGAGACGATCGATGCGATCGCCGCGCGGCGCGACGTCGACGACCTCGGCGATCTGTTCGGCGGTTCGATCGCGCTCGGCCTCGGCACGACGCTCGCGGTAGCCGCGCTGGTCGCCGTCACGGCGTACGTGGTGCTGCGCTTTTTCTTGCGCACGCGCGCGGCGGTCGCTCGCGCGATCGGCGGGCTTCTTCAAGCGCGCGAACGGGCGCCGCAGCGTGCCTTCAGCACCCTGGCACGGCAGCGCCGTCTCGTCGTGGCGCGCGCCACGCGGGTGCGCCACGCATCGAAACGCGGTCCTCCCTAGCGCGAAGCGCTCCCCGAACACAACCAACTCGATTTTCTCACAAGGGGTACTTCGTGCTTTCTTCTTGCCTGCGCGCGATTCGCGCGCAAGCGCTGTTCTGCGCGCTCGTCCTGATCCTCGGCGCGCTGCCCGCACGTGCGGCCGGCTCCGAAATCGACGGCCGCGTCATCGACGTGCAATCCGGCCTGCCGCTTGCGAACGCCGTCGTGACGCTCGTCGCTCGCGCCGAACGCGTCGTCACGGACGCGACCGGACGCTTCACCATCACCGGCCTTGCGCCCGGGTCGTACACGGTGCGTGGTGCTCACCAGGGCTATCAGAGCGCCGACACCGCCACCGTCGCGCTCGGCGTCGAACCGGTCTCCATCACCATCGCGCTGAACGCGATCCCGACCGAATCAGCACTGCAAACGATCGGCCATTCGTCGACCCGCGCCGGCGCATCGCTGCAGACGGCGTCGACGATCTCGCAAACGATCTCACCCGAGTCGCTGACCCAGACGAACGTCTTCCGCGTCGGCGACGCGTTGCGGCAACTGCCCGGCGTCAACAACGGCATCACCGGCGACACGGCCGCCCTCAGCGACGACCTCGAGATCAGTTTCCGCGGCATCGGAACGCTCGAAACGCTGACGACGATCGACGGCCATCCGGTCGGCTTCGGCGTCCCCGGCGGCTTCAATTTCCAAATCTCGCCGACGGCCGAATTGCGGTCCGTCAACGTTACCTACGGATCGGGGGCAAACTATCTCGGGTACAGCGCGATCGGCGGCACGGTCGACCTGCAGACCCTCGACCCGACCCCCGATCATCGCGAGAATTTCGAGCAAGGCTACGGTTCGTTCTCGCGCGCGGAGACGACGATCCAAACGACCGGCACGACGGGCCGCCTGGGGTACGCCTTCGCCTACAGCGTCGGGTCATCCGACGGCCCCATCAACAACGACGTCTTCAATCAGCCTTCGGCCGCATTCGATCAGTCGGTGATTCAGGCCGGCGGGAGCCCGAGCGTGCGCGCGCTCGACCACTACCTCGACGACTCGCTCTCGGTCGATCGCGACGGTCTCTTCAAATTCCAGTATGCCGCCTCGCCGATCTCGTCGCTGACGTTCACCGGGCTCGCCGATTGGAAGTGGGTCAACAAGACGGGCAACGGCGACGGCGATTATCTGCCATACCAGACGGCGCTCGCGACCGGTGAGGGTTTGCTCAAGTCGTACAAGGCGTCGTCCGATCCGCAAGTTCCCGCGTGTCCCGCGGGCACGTTCGTCGCAACGAACGCCAACGGCGCCGCGAAGGGCAGCGTGATCGGCATCAACGGCTACGGACCAAACGGCCTGCCCGACGGCGGCCTAACGTGCCAAACGCCGCAGCAGTATGCAGCGTTCAATACCGGCTTCCAAGGCGTCGGTCCACGTTATCAGACCTTCGCCGTCGACGACGCGCACCTCACGTATGAATCGACGCCCGACGGGTTCGACTTCCGGTTCGACGCCTTCACCAACCGCTACAACAACTTCCAAGACCGGTTGGGCCAGTTGCCGTTCTTGACCGCACCCGGCGATACGTCATCGGACAAACTCGAGAACACCAACGTCGGCGAAGCGGGGTTGACCGGGACGGCGATGGTCGTGCGGCCGAACAACGATATCGGCATCGGCTACACGTACCTCAATACCGCCTATCTGATCCAGACGTCGACCCCGACCTCGTCCACGCTCGGCACGCCGCTGATCGACGAGAGCGGGCTGCTCTTCCGCGATATCTATCATCCGGTGGGCTCACCGCTGACGGCGTATCTGACCGGCAACTTCGAGCACTCCGGCGGCTCGTCGATCAATCGCTACATCGATCCAAAGTTGGCACTGGTGTATCGCGCGTCGCCGCACGACATCGTGCGCGCCGCGGCCGGCGCGACGACCACCCAGCCGGCCGGCAACGAACTCGACGAACCGTTCACGCCCACCTCGGTGATCAACGGCGGCGGCGGTGCGACGATCAAATGCGGTACGAACGCGAACACGGTCGCGAGCTTACCGTCATCCGTGCTACAGCCCGAACGCGGCGTCGACGAAGACATCTCGTACGGCCATAGTTTCAACGCCGGCTCGCAAATTCAGATGACCGTCTACGACGTGAACGTCTACAACAAGATCTACTCGGCGACATACCCGCTCACGCCCGCCCTCGAGAGCCTCCTCACACCGGCCGAGATCGCGGCCGCCGACGCCGCGGTCGGCCCGTGCGGCGGCAACCCGCTGAACTACCTCGCGGTCAAAGGCAACCTCAACGTCGGCACGCTGCAGGCGAAGGGTCTGCTCTTGAACGGCCGGCAACGCATCGCGCAGCGCACGTTCTTCGACTACGACTACACGATCGACTCGACCGACATCGTCTCGATCCCGACCCAAGTGCTCAAGTCGAACCTCACGCTCGTGCCCGGCGCGCAGCTGCCGAATCTTCCGCTGCACACCGGTTCCGTCGCGCTCGATCAGGGTTTCGCGCGCGGCGTCGAGGTGCGCTACACGCTCGATGCGTTCAGCGCGAATAACTCGAAAAATCTCCCCGGCTACACGATCTCGAGCCTGCGCCTCGATGTACCGCTCGGCACGAGCCGCGTCACGTTCAGCGTGCAGAATCTCTTCAATCAGTACAGCTTCATCGAAGGGATGGAGGGTCTGGGTGTGCCGCTGGCGCTCAACCAATACGCGACGGCGTCCTCGTATCAGCCCTACATCGGTGCATCGGCGACCGAGCAGTTCGGTCTCCCGGCGCGCGGCTTCTACATCAACTACGGCGTCACCACGCACTAGCACGTTTTCACCGGCCTGCGAAAGGAACCGCATGAAACGCATCATCCCCGCCCTCACCCTTGCACTCGGTTCGGTCGCGCTGTGCGCGGCCGGACCGGCTCCCGTCGCCTGGAGCGCCGATCTCGCGCACTGCCGGGCGGAATTCACCGTCTCGCACATGGTCGTCTCGCGCGTGTGGGGACACATCCCCATCCGGGCGCTCACGATCGAAGCGCCGGCGGGCAGCGTCATCCCCGCCAAACTCGACGCGCAGCTCGACGTCTCGCACGAAGACACCGACAACCACACGCGCGACGCGGACCTGCGCTCGGCAACCTACTTCGACGTCGCGCACTATCCGTCGGTGACGTTTCATTCGACCAACATCGTCGCGACCGGTCCGCAGGATTTCACCGTCACCGGCAATCTGACGATCAAAGACATCACGAAACCGGTCAGTTTCCCGGTTCACGTCGAGGGCCAGATCCCCGACGGCGGCGGCGCGACACGCGTGGGCTATCACGGCGCCTTGCACATCGATCGGCGCGATTTCGATCTGGTCGACAAGACGCTCACACCGGCCGGGGTGCTGCTCGTCGGCTACGACGTCGCGATCGAACTCACGGTCGAGGCGGTCCATTGAGCGCGGTCGAAGACTGCGGGGGTGATCGACACTCCACGATTCGGCGAACCGGAGCCGCGCGGGTTTTCAGGCCGCGACATCCCGCCGGACGACGTCTTCAATCAATGTGTCCGCTGCGGGCTGTGCTTGCCGACCTGTCCGACCTACGTTGAAACGCTGGTCGAGACGTCGGGCCCGCGCGGACGCATCGCGCTGATCAAAGCGGTCGCCGAAGAACGGCTCGATCTCACGAGCCCGGGCTTCGTGCACCAGATGTCCGAGTGTTTGGATTGCCGCGCGTGCGAGGCGGTGTGTCCGTCCGGCGTCGCGTACGGCCGGCTGCTCGAACCGGCGCGCACGCAGATCGTGCGGGCCACCGCCGGGACGCGACCACCGGTCGATCGGCTGGCGCGCGCCGTGCTGCTCGGTTGGCTCTTCTCGCGGCTTGCGAATCTGCGTCTCGTGGCAAGCGTGCTGCGCTGGTATCAGCGTTCGGGTCTGCAAGACGCCGTTCGCAAGAGCGGCATCCTGCGTGCGCTCAAGCTCGCGGAGGCCGAAGCCCTCGCACCGCGCATCTCCGACCACTTCTTCGTGCCGCGCGATCAGGTGTATCCCGCGCGCGGCGCGGCGAAGGCCACCGTCGTGATGCACGCGGGCTGCGTGATGCACGTCGCCTTCGCACCGACCGATGAAGCGACCGTTCGCGTTCTGCAGCGCGCGGGATGCGACGTGCTGGCACCGTCCGGCCAGGGCTGCTGCGGGGCGATCACGATCCATGCCGGCGATCTCGACCGCGGCCGCGCGCTCGCCAAGGCGAACATCGTCGCATTCGAACGCAGCGGAGCGGACTATTACGTCATCAACGCCGCCGGCTGCGGCTCCGCTCTCAAAGAGTACGGGCATCTCTTCGTCGACGATCCGGCTTGGCACGCGCGCGCGGTCGCGTTCTCAGCGAGCGTCCGCGATATCACGGAGCTGCTCGACGCACTCGGCCTGGGCCCCGGGCTCGGCGCGCTCCCGTATACGATCACGTATCAGGATGCGTGTCATCTCGCGCACGCGCAGCGTATCACGGCGCCGCCGCGCCGCTTGCTCGCGCAGATTCCGGGGATCACCCTGCGCGAGATGAACGAAAGTTCGCTGTGCTGCGGGAGCGCCGGGATCTACAACCTCACCCAGCCGGAAATGGCCGGGCGGCTCGGCGCGCGCAAAGCGGAGCGAATCATGGAGGTCACACCCGATCTCGTCATCACCGCCAATCCCGGCTGCGCGATTCAGATGGCGGCGGCGCTGCAAGCGAGCGGAAGTTCCGCGCAGGTCCGCCACATCATCGATTTGCTCGATGAGTCCTACGCGGCGGCTGACGCCGCCCCGGACGCCGCCTCTTAGAGGTCGATCACGCGTTCCGCGTCGTTCAACGCGGCGTCGAGCGTCGGATACACGGAGAAGACTTTGAGCAGTCCGGTGATGCGTAGCAGGCGCAGGATCTGACCTTCGGTCGCGACGAGGCGCACGTCGCCATCGAATTCTTTGGCGCGGCGCTGGCCGCCGATGAGCGCGCCGAGGCCGGTCGAATCGAGGAATTCGAGTTTGGTCAGGTCGACGATCAGCTTATGATCGCCGCGTTCCGAAGCTTCGAGCAGCGCTGCGCGCACCGTCGGCGCGGTGGCGATGTCCAAGCTGCCGGTGAGCTCGAAGACATGCATACCGCCGCTGACGCGGACATGGATCGAGAGATCTTCGTGATGCAAGTTCATGTTCGCTACCCTTCGTATTCGCGCCAGTCGATGATGGAGCCGCTCGGATCGAACCCCACCACGGCACACCCCGCGCGTTCGCGCCATTCCACGCCCGGGCCTTTGACCGCGAATCGGTACACGACGCAAGCATGCAAGCCACTGACGAAGATCTGGTCGACCTCGAATCGCCACGCCGGCCCGTCGCGAAAAAAGCGCGTGAAGTGAGCCACGATCGCATCGCGGCCGCGTAGCGGTTCGCGCCCCGCCTCGCGATACTGCGCCTCGGGCGCGAAGTGTGCGGCAGCGCGCAGGGCATCACCGGTCTGCCACGCGGCGATGAGCGAACGAAGCGCATCCGCGCCGTCGCGCGGCGATGTCTGATCGAAAACGGCCCGGCCTTTGTGGTCCCTGCCAGCGTGAAGCGACGAAGAGTTCTGGGGTGGCTGGACTCGAACCAACGCATGCCAGGATCAAAACCTGGTGCCTTACCAACTTGGCGACACCCCAACGTTGTCGCAGCGACCCCCTATTCCGGGCCGTCTCCCACTTTCCTAGTGGACCCCGCGAACCCGGAAAAACCGATCGACAATGGTCGTAACGAGCGGAATCCCGAACAGCGCCCCGCGCTTGGCCCGTCCGTAATAGCTGAACGCTAACCCGAAAAGCACGACGAGCATGATCGCGTCGACCGCAAGGCCGATCCCATAGATCACGATCGTCGCACCCGTGGAGATCGCCGGGATGAAGCTCGTCACCGCGAGCGGCAGGGCGAGGACGAGCGCGTAGCCCAGCACCGCGACGATCCCGAAGACGAACGCCTGCCGGGCATGCAAACGCGACCAGATGGTCGCGTTCGGACTTTCACGCACGACATCGAGTGCGGCGAGCGGCCAGATCAGATAGCCGAGCGCCGCACGTTCGGAGGCGTCCTCGTCAGTCGGAGGTGACGCGTTTGGCTCCGAGATAGCGCGCCGCCCAATAGCTCTCGTGCAGGCTCGACACCGTCACGCCTCCGGAGGCGGCGTGGACGAAGCGGTCGTTGCCGAGATAGATCCCGACGTGCGAGACGCCGGCGGTGTACGTTTGGAAGAACACGAGATCGCCGGGCCGCATGGCGCCCGCGATCCGGCGAGCGACGTCGTACTGGGCATCCGCCGTGCGCGGCAGATGGACGCCCATCATCGCGAAGACGTGCTGAACGAACCCAGAACAGTCGAAGCCGCGGGTACTGGTGCCTCCGAATGCATAGGGCGTCCCAAGAAATCGCATGGCGCTTCGCGTCAGCGAAGACGCGAGCGCGCTACTCCGGGCGACGATCGCGTGAGCGAAACGGCGTACCGGGGAAAGTTTATCGGCGGTGACCTTCTCTTGCTGAACGGCCTCAGGGGCCGCGTTCCACATCGCAAGATCGGCACCGGCCGTCGGGGCGGCAGGCTCGGAGGCGACGGCGACCGTCGTCTGAGCCGCCGGGGCGGCGCCCGTTTCGTCGGCCGCGGCAATGCCGATGAGGCTTGCCGTCAAAGCAAACGCAAGTGCGCCGCAACGCAGGGATCGGTACAAAGACTGCTCCTTCTTCCAAACACCTACGGGGTTAGCTGACGGGTTCGGACGGAAAGAATCGCCCTAGGGCCGACCGGCCCACTCACCCCAAACCTGGGAATCCCCCGCTCCGGCGCTGTAAACCGGACTCGGTGACTGACAGCAGTTGGAGAGACCTGGCTATGCGCCAGATCACTCGACGACAGTAGGTCGATGAGGTTTAGGAATCCTTTAATCGAGAGACAAAGGTATCCGTACCATCTCCGCAGACGGGCGCTCGGTGCAGGTCACGACGGCTGCGAGGCGGCCCGGATCGTCTCGGCGACCGCGTGCGCCAGGGTGTTGATCGCGGTGAGATCATCGCCTTCGATCATCACGCGGACGAGCGGCTCCGTCCCCGACGCGCGGACCAAGATGCGGCCGCCGGTGCCGAGTTTCGATTGCGCGCGTTCGATCGTTTCGCGAACATGCGCGCTGCGTTCATAGGCGGCTTTGTCGTCGACGCGCACGTTGACGAGCACTTGCGGATAGACGACGAGATCCGCGGCCAGTTCGTGTAAGCTCACGCCGCGCTGCGCGATGATGGAGAATAGCACGACCGCCGTCATCAACCCGTCGCCCGTCGTATTGCGTGCGAGATCGATGATGTGTCCCGACTGTTCGCCGCCCAGGCGAAAGCCGCCGGCGCGCATCGCTTCGAGCACGTAACGATCGCCGACCGGCGCGCGTACGAGCGCGATGCCCGCGCGCTGCAGCGCGATCTCGAGTCCGACGTTGCTCATCACGGTTCCGACCACCGTGTCGCCGGCCAGCCCGCCGTTGTCGTGTAGCGCGCGGGCGAGCACGAGCATCACGTGGTCTCCCGAGAGCATCGTCCCGCGCTCGTCGACGAAGAGCGCGCGATCGGCATCGCCGTCGAGCGCCACGCCGACGACCGGATCGTGGGAGCGCGCGGCTTCTTCTTTGACGCGCGCCGCGAGCGGCGCAAGGTGCGTCGCACCGCACGCTACGTTGATCCGCGTGCCGTCGTTTTGCGCGCCCATCGCGATCACGCGCGCGCCGAGCGCCGCGAATACCGCCGGACCGATCGCATACCCCGCGCCGAAGGCCGCATCGACGACGACCGTTAGCCCGAGTAGCGAACTCCCCGCCTCGATCAGCGAGCGTTCGTAACGCGCCGCGAGCGTCGGATCGTCCGTGATGCCGCCGACGTCCACGTGCGTGGGCCGTGGCAAAGCGGGAGCGTCGAGCTGCGCTTCGATCTCGTCTTCGGTCGCATCGTCGAGTTTGAATCCGTTGGAGCCGAAGAATTTGATCCCGTTGTCTTCGACCGGATTGTGTGAGGCCGAAATCATCACGCCGGCAGCCGCCGGCAGCTGCGTCGTGAGGAAGGCGATGCCGGGCGTCGGCACGATGCCGGCGCGCACGACATCGCGCCCGGTCGAGGCGATGCCCGCGACGATCGCCGCTTCGAGCATCGGGCCCGAGACGCGCGTGTCGCGCCCGACGACGATCGGGCGCCCGGGCGCGGCGTCACGCGCGAGCACCGCGGCGCCCGCGCGGCCGATCGCAAACGCGAGTTCCGGCGTGAGGTCGGCGTTGGCGACGCCGCGGATACCGTCGGTCCCGAACAGACGTCCCATCTACTTCGCGCTCGTCCCGGTGCCGGTCGATGGAACGAAGCGGGCCCGGACGCGCACGAGGTTCGGCGAGACATCGACCGAGCCGACGCCGCCGGAGCGGCTGTCGATGGCGCTCGGGCTCGTCATCGTATCGATGATGCCGCTCTTGGGCGGGATCGGGATCTCGACGCGAACCGCGTTCACGCGTGCCAGATCGTTTGCGGTGCCGCGGATCGTCACGAACGATGGGTTCACGTCGGCGGATTCGACGACGACGCTGCCGTGTGTGGCACCGGTGTAGTCGATCGCGACGGGGACGGTGCGTTCTTCGAGCCGGTCGAGCGAGAGCGTGACCGAGGCGGGCGTGAGCGAATGGATTTGCACGTTGGGCGCGATGATCGCCACCGGCACGTTGAAGACGCCGGGGTCGGGACGATTGGAAAGGTCGAGGACCGCCTGCACCTGATCGGCCTTCACTTCGGTTCCGTTGCGCGGCAAATCGATCGTGACGAGCGCGGTCTTGTCCGTATACCGCGCGACGAAGCCGGGTCGCAGCCCGGTCACGACGAGCGGCACGGTCAATTGCTCGTCGAAGTGCGCGGTGATCCCGGGCGCGGCGGAAAAGTGAAAGTATGCCCACGCCGCGACAGCGAGTGCTAGCGAGAGCAGCTTAAGTCCGAAGTTTCTCCGAATGATCGATAGCACGTGGTATCCGGGCCATCAGGTTGGCGAGAAGCCCGCCCTGGGCCTCGCGCGTGCGCCGCGGCGGGCGCACGATCGCCCCCAAGACCTTCTCCAACCGGTCGCGGTCGTCGATGTGGACCGAGAGTCGCCCGGCTCGCGCGACCGAAACGGCTCCGCTCTCTTCCGAGACGACGACCACCACGGCGTCCGTCTGCTCGCTCAAGCCAACCGCCGCCCGGTGGCGGGTTCCGATGTGGCGTTCCGCCGCGACCGCGTTCTCGGAGAGCGGCAAGAAACACGCGGCACCCTCGATCGTGAGATCCCGTACGATCACCGCGCCGTCGTGCAGCGGCGAGGTCTTATTGAAGATCGCCAGCAGCAGTTCGAGCGACAGCTGGGCGTCGAGCGCGGTCCCGCTCTCGACGTACTCGCGCAAGCCGGTCTGCTGCTCGATGACGATTAGCGCGCCGATCCGGTTGCGCCCCAGAACGAACGCGGCGTCGCTGATGATCGCAACTTGTTGCGCGGCGGCGGCCTCATCGGGATAGGACGGTCGAGCGAAAAAGCGCCCGCGACCGATCTGTTCGAGGCCGCGGCGCAGCTCCGGCTGAAAGACGATCGGCAGCGTGACGGCCGTGCCGAGCAAGAGATACTGCATCACCGTCGCCAGCACGAGCAGGTGCAACAGATTGGAGACGGCGAGCACGATCAGCAAGACGAAGAGCCCGAGCATGATCTGCACGGCGCGCGTGCCGCGGATGAGGAGCAGCAGATAGTAGACCAAGATCGACGTGAATACGATATCGACCAGATCCGCGATACCGAAATTGCCGAGCGCGCCGAAACCGAGCGTCGGGAGGCTCATTGCGGCAGATGCGTCTCGAGCACGCGTGTCTCGTCGAGGCCGGGTTCGCCGAGGCCTCGCGCCGCGATACGCACGCGCTCGGCGCGATCGGCGTGCAGATCGGGAGCCGGCACGAATTCGCGCGCGACGTCGATGAGGTCCTCGATGAGCGACACCGGGGTCACGGCATCGTTGAAGCACACCTCGACGCGTTCCCCGTCTTGCGTCACGGCGATCATCCCGGCCGGACGTCCAGGACCGCCGAGCGCCTCGAAGACGCTCGCTCGAGCCGTTGAATCGACGATGAAAACCGTCCGCGTCACGATCACGGTACTCGCGATGTTCGCAAGCGGATGAGCGAAATCCGCCGCGCGCGCGTGATCACGGTGGGCCGCAACGCGGCCTGGATCGTGTTCGCGGGCGAGTCCGAACCGCGCCTCGCGAACTTTCGCAAGAAGGCGACGCACCCGATGCTCGTGCCGGGCGACCTCGTGGAAGCGCATGTCGCGGACGAGCACGTCGTGGTCGACGCGCTCGTGCCGCGAACGTTCGCGCTCGAACGGCACACGCTCGGCGGCCGCACGAAAACCATGGCCGCGAACATCGACACCCTCGCGATCGTCGCCGCACTCATCGACCCGCCCATTCGCCTGGGCATGATCGACCGGCTGGTCGCCTTCGCCGAACAACACGATGTGCGGAGCGCTCTGCTCCTCACGAAGCCCGACCTTGCGAGCGCGGCCGACGCCGCGGCGGTCATCGGCATTTACCGGCCGCTCGGCATCGACGTCCTCGTCCTCAATCCCAAGGAAGGCCGCGGCATCGAGGAGCTGCGGACGCTGGTCGCCGAGCGCAGTGCCCTCCTCATCGGGCAGTCCGGCGTCGGGAAGTCGTCGATCTTCAAGGCCCTCGGCGGCGCGGGGGTGGTCGGCGATCTGACCCGCTTCGGCCGCGGGCGGCAGACCACGACCTCGGCCCGGCTCGTCGCGATGGGCACCGGATTCCTCATCGATAGCCCGGGGATCGGCGAATTCACGCTCGATCCGATGCCGGCGACCGAAATGGCGCAGCTCTTCGTCGAGATGCGCGAGCCGGCGACGCACTGCCGATTCAGCGATTGCCGCCACCTCGCCGAGCCCGGCTGCGCCGTCCAAGCGGCCGTCGCCGCGGGAACGATCGCCCCCAGCCGCTATGCCTCGTACCGGGACATCGTCCTGGGCCCCGCCGAGGCCCCGCCGGATGCGGGCCTCGAGGAAGCCGGCATCTAGCGTTTCGAGCCGGTCTATGGTAGCCTATTCTTTGTGCCCGGGAGTCCCCGTGGCCCGTCGCATCTTTTCTCCGGAGCCGATCTTGCCGAACATCAAAGCCGCCATCAAATGGACGCGCCAGACCGAGAAGCGCACCAAGCGGAACCTCGACACGAAGACCCGCCTCAAGACCCTCTTCAAGAAGGCCAAGACCGGCGCGGAATCGGCGTCGACCGTCGAGTCGCAACTCGATAAGGCCGCGAACAAAGGGATCATCCACCCCAACAAGGCCGCCCGCAAGAAGTCGCGCCTCGTGAAGGCCATCAAGGTCGCGGCCGCAGCCGCCGCCGCTACGCCCGCCGCGAAGCCCGTCCGCAAGGCCAGCAAAAAGAAGTAAGTCCGCGCGGTGATCGGGCCGGGTGCCGCGAAAGCGCGCACCCGTGACGCCTGCATCGACCCCGGTCGTGCCTACCGATGCGGTAGCACCTACCGAACTGCCGGACATCAACCCCACCATCGTCGCGTTGCCGCGTTCCGGCATTCGCGAGTTGATGGAGGCGGTTTGGGAAACGCCCGGCGCCCTCGTGCTAACCGCCGGTGAGCCCAGCTTTCCGACCCCGCCACACGTGGTCGAGGCCGCGCACGCCGCCGCGCGTGCGGGGAAGACGACCTACGTCGGCGAGACGGGGATCCCCGAGCTGCGCGACGCGCTCGCGGCGAAGATCCGCTCCGTCAACGGCTACGATGCACAGCCGGAGAACATCGTCGTCTCGGCCGGCGGCGGTGAGGGCATTTATGCCTCGCTTGCCGCACTCGTCGCACCCGGCGACGGCATCTTGCTGCCGGATCCCGGCTGGCCGAATTTCGCGATGGCCGCAACGATGCTGCGCGCCGACAAGAAGTTCTACGCGCTCGATGCCGCGCACGATTGGATGCCGGATATCGAGGAACTCGAACGGCTCTGCGACGCGCGCACGCGCGTGCTGTTGCTCAACGCGCCCTCGAATCCGCTCGGCGCGACGATCACTCGCCAGCGGCTCGCCGAACTGGTCGCCTTCGCGGAACGTCGCGGTTTGTGGATTCTCTCCGATGAGTGCTACGACGAGATCGTCTTCGAGGGCGGTGTCCTCAGCACAGCCGCCGTCGCGGGCGGCTTGGATCGCGTCATCTCGGTGTATACGTTTTCGAAAACGTATGCGATGACCGGCTGGCGGATCGGTTATGTCGTCGCGCCGCAGCGCGCGGTGAAACAGATCGGAAAACTCCAAGAACCGCTGATCTCGTGCGTGAACGTTCCGACGCAGTACGGCGCGCTCGCCGCCCTCACCGGACCGCACGCGATCGTCGACGAGATGGTGGCAACGTATCGCGCGCGACGCGACGCGGTGTGCGCGCTCCTCGCGCAAGCCGGAATCCCGGCGCTTCGACCCTCCGGCGCGTTCTACGTCTGGGCCGACATCGGCGCGTCCGGGATGAACAGCCGCGATTTTGCGTTTGCATTCTTGCGAGAGAAGCTGGTCGGCGTCGCACCGGGAACCGCATTCGGCGCGCGCGGCGACTGCTTCGTGCGCGTCTCGCTCGAGACGGAAACGGGGACGCTCGTTGAGGCGATGAACCGCCTCGTCGACTACCTCAAATCACGCGAGACCTAAAAGCGCTTTGCCGCGTCATACGCGGCGGCGATCAGAGTCGCGTCTGTTTTGCGGCTCGACCGAATGAGACGGCCGCGGAGCCCACATTAAGAATGAGGAGAAAAACGAGCTCCGGGAACATCGGAACTTGAAAATCCCGATGCAACAACATCCCCGCAACCGTGACCGCGCAGACGACGCCGATGAAGAGGGAAAGCCAGCCCTGGGTCCGCTCCGGCGGCGTGTAAATGACCGTGTCGATAAGTTTCGAGATCATCGCTTACCCATTGCATGCGATTCGCCGTCGCCGCAATCCAATCCGGCTCGCTACGGGTCGATGTTCACGGCGAGCCGGGTGGCGGATTCGGCGCGCGCGAGCGGCAGGATGGCGTCGCGAATGGCGGCCCGCAAATGCGCCGCGTCGCGGCTCTTGATCGCGATGCGGTAACGCCAGTCGTTGTTGAGCTTCGCGATCGGATAGGGGGCGGGGCCGAGGACTTCGAGGTCGGCGTCGTCGGCGAGGCGAGTCGCGTAGGTCTGTGCGGCGGCCTCGACCTGCTCGCGCTCGCGGCCGATGACGCCGAGGTACGCGAGCCGCACGTACGGCGGCCAGCGCAGCGCTTTGCGATCGGCGAGTTCTTCTTCTGCAAAGCCGGCGTAGTCGTGCGCCGCGGCAAAGCGAATCGCCGGGTGCTGCGGGCTATAGGTCTGAATGAACGCCTCGCCGGCGCGTGCGCGGCCACTGCGGCCGCAGACTTGCGTGAGCAGCCCGAAGGTGCGTTCGGCCGCGCGGAAATCGGCGACGTGAAGATCCAGATCGGCCGCGACCGCGCCGACAAGCGTGACTTGTGGAAAATCAAGGCCCTTTGCAACCATCTGCGTGCCGACGAGAAAATCGCCTTCGGCGACAAAGCGGTCGAGGAGCCGCGCGTGTTCGCCGACGCGCGTCGTCGTGTCGGAATCCATGCGCACGATCCGGGCCTGCGGAAAGAGCGTCTCGAGTTCGCTTGCGACGCGTTGCGTGCCGGCGCCGAATTCCTTGATCGTCGGGCTTCCACACGTCGTGCAGCGCTCGGGGATCGGCGCCTGAGCGTCGCAATAGTGACAGCGTAGCAGTCCCTCCGCACGATGTACGACGAGTCCGCTCGAACAACGCCCACACGACGGAACGAAGCCGCACTCGCGACAGAGTACGAAGCGCGCGCTCCCGCGCCGATTCACGAAGAGCACCGTCTTCTCACCGCGCTCGAGCCGCGCGCCCATCGCCGCGAGGAGCGGCGTCGAGAACATCCGCCGGTTCCCGGCCTCGAATTCCTTGCTCATATCCACGATATGCGTAACGGGCAGCGCTTGTGCGGTCGCGCGTTCGCGCAACGACACGAGACCGAAGCGGCCGGCGCGCGCGCGTGCGTAGTCTTCGAGCGCCGGCGTTGCGCTGCCCAGGACGACGACCCCGCCGGCCAGCCGCATTCGTTCGCGCGCGACATCGACGGCGGAATAGCGCGGCACGGTATCCTGTTTGTACGAGGTCTCGTGGGCTTCGTCGATGACGATGAGCCGGACATCCGCGAGCGGCGCGAAGACGGCGCTGCGCGCGCCGACGACGACCGCGATCTCACCGCGTGCCGCCGCGCTCCACGCATCGAATCGTTCGCGCTCCGAGAGGCCCGAGTGCAAGACGGCGACGCGTTCGCCGAAGACGTCCTCGAAGCGCCGCGCGGTTTGCGGGGTCAGGGAAATCTCCGGCACGAGCACGATCGCTCGGCCGCCGGCCTCGACGATCCGCGCGATCGCCGCGAGGTACACGTACGTCTTTCCGCTGCCGGTGATGCCGTGGATCAACAGTTGGCCGAAGGCGCGCGCCGCAACGAGCGCACCGATCGCCGCAATCGCCGCGTTCTGTTCGGCCGTCGGCGTCAGTGCCGGCAGCGCGATGCGCGCCGTGCGCGCCGCGGCTTCACGCGCACGCAGTACTTCGCCGAGCGCCCCGGCAGCGAGACACCGCCGCACGATCGCATCCGAAAAGCCGGCCAACACCGCATCGGCACGCGGCGCCTCACCGCGTTCGCGCACGAAGGCGACGAGCGCCTCGGCCTTCTTCCCGGCGATCGGGATCTCACCGGGCACGAGAATGCGCACCGTACTCGCCACCGTGCGCGCGCGCTCGAACCGCCGCTCGCGTACGAGCGCGCCGCTGCGCACGAGGTCGCCGATCGCCGCGAGCAGCGCGCGGCGGTCGCCGGTGCGGCGCGCTTCGGGATGACGCAGCAGCGTCTCGAGCCGGACGCCGTCCGCAAAGTCGTCCCACAGGAGCGCGACGAGCCGTGCGTTCCCGGCATCTGCGCGCGGACGTTCGCGCGGCGCGAGCCGTTCGACCGCACGTGGCAACGCGCCCGCGAGCACCACGGCGCCGAGCGCTTCACCGAGCGAACACAGGTACGTTGCCGCGATGAAGCGCGCGAGCGCCAGGCCCATCGCGTCGAACGCGCGCGGGCCGTCGGGTTTGCGCGCGATCGGTCGCGTCCCGGCGCTGAGTTCGCCGATGTCGCGCATCGCGGAGACGACGTAGGCGAGCACGTCGCGGGGGCCGAGCGGCACGCGCACGACGTCGCCCACCTCGACCTCGAGCTCGGCCGGAACCGCGTAGGTCAACTCGCGATCGAAGCGCGCCGTTTTCAGTTGCGGGAGCACGTCGACGACCCGGTGACGGCCGCCGGATCGCGTCACCGAAACTCGACCGCTCCCGGCGGCGACGCCAAGCGCCCGAGGATGCGCCGCAACGTGGCGCGCGGAATCCGCACGTCGGCTTCTACCTCGCCGATCGCATGCGGCACGACGAAGCGCGTCTCGGGGGGCAGCGCGGCAAGCACGGCGCTCGGGTCGATCCGTTCGTCGAAGAGCGGATAGCCGAGCAGCGCGAGCAGCGTGACGAGTCGCAAATGATCCGCGCGCGGAAGTCCGGTGACCGCGCGTCCCGCCAGCGCCGCGGCGCGCAAACCAAGGGCGAGGGCGGGCTGCGGCCGCACGCCCGCCGTTGCGGCGATCGCCTGCGCGAACGGTGCTCCCAGCGCAAAGACCGCCCGTTCTCCATCGTGATGCATCCGGTCGACCGACAGCGCATCGGCGCCGAGCGACGCCCACGGCCAGCGGCCCAGCGCATGCGGCGCCAGCGTCTCGAGGCTCTCGAAGAGATCGTGGCCCTCGATGAGTGCGTTGCGCGCGAGCAGCGCGAGGCCGTCGCGGGCGGTGCGGCCGAAGTCGCGCTCGTCGAAGAGCACCGCGAGCGGCGCCTGGTCGAGCGTCATCGCACCGCGGCGCGCGACCCGGTCGGTCGCTCGCTCGAGCAATGCGCCGAGCGTCGTCGCAACGACGATGACCGGGATACCGCCGCGATAGAGCCCGGCTCCGATCCGCACGGCGTCGATGAGCGAACCATCGCCGTAGGCGACCGCGACGAAGCCGCGCCCGGCGCCCCGGCGCTCGAGCGTCGCGAGCACTGCGGCAACGGGCGCGAACGCATCGCCGCGTGTTTCGAGCGCGACGGCGGGCCCAAGACCGCGAATCGGCAGCCCGCGCGGACCGCGGAAGACGACGAACGACTCGCGTCCGTCAGCCGCGGTACGAATGGCATCGATGAGACTCACGCGGCCAGCTTCGCGGAACGCGCTCAGGGCGCCTCGACCACCTCGCGCGCCCCGCACGTCGAAAGCTGCGCGAACGCTCCCGCTACCGTGCGATAGGACACGCGATCGCGTCCGGCGCGCTTGCTTGCGTACATCGCGGCGTCGGCGGCTTCGAGTAGCGCGCTTGCATCGCCGGCATCCGCGGGATAGGCGGCGACGCCGATCGAGGCCGAGATCGCGACGACGGCGTCCGCCCCGGACGGACGCAGCGCGCGCCGGTCGGCGCTCGCGATCGCCTCGCACAACGCGGCCGCGCGATCGATCGCGACCGCCTTGTCCATCGCCGGAAACGCAAGACAAAACTCATCGCCGCCGTTGCGCGCGACCAGATCGTCGTCGTCGCGCGCGACGGCGCGTAATTGCGTCGCGATCGCACGCAAGAGCGCGTCGCCGCTGGCGTGCCCGAAGGTGTCGTTCCAAGCTTTGAAATGATCGATGTCGACGAAGAGCAGCGCCAGGCGGCCGCGCGGATCGAAGCGACACCGCTGGGCGAGCGCGCTCAAGCGCTCGCGGAACGCGCGCGGCGTCAAGAGCCCGGTCAAGCCGTCGAATTCCGCGCGTGCCCGGTCATCGGCACGCTCGAGCGCGATCGCATATGCCGGCGCGGCGAGGGCACAGGCTTGGACGATCGCTTCGAGCGCTTCCGGTGCGATCGGCACGGTCGCCCCGGCGACGATCGCGCCGCGCGAGCCGCGCGCGAGCGCAAGCGGAATCGCAAGCGAAAAGGCGTCACTCGGGTGAAGCGGCATCGCATCGGGATCCGAGGCGCGTGTCACGCGGTGACCGCAGGCGATCGCCCGCGCGGCAATCGCCTGCGGATCGTCGAGCGCGAGCCGCGCACCGGTGAAATACGCGATCCGCGGACCCGTCGCACGGATGCAACACAGCGAGCCGTCGCGCTCCTCGAAAACGGCGACCGAGTCGATCGCCGGCGCAAGCGCGCGGATCGCTGAATCGATCGCTGCCCGGACCTCGGCGGGCGAACCGGCGGCCGCGGCGGTAAAACGCTGCGCCGCCGCGAGCATCGCCGCTTCGCGCTCGCGTACGAAGCGCACCATCAGCCGATCGGCACGGGCCGCCGCGCGTGCGCGTACCGCGGTCAGCGTCGCGATGATCGCGAGCACCAGCGCGAGCGCGGCGCCGGCCGCGATCACGGAATGAGGGCGCGCAATTTGTCCGGCGAGGTCACGACGACGTACGAAGTCCGCATGTCGACGAGTTGATCGTCCCAAAAACGGTTCAGCGTCCGGTTGACGGTCTCGCGCGTCGTGCCGATCATGTTGGCCATTTCTTGGTTCGTGAGTCGCAGAGAAATCTTGATCCCATTATCGACCGGTTCCCCGAACTGATCGGAAAGATTCAAGAGCAGCGAGGCAAGGCGCGCGCGGATGTCCTGCGACGTGGTGGCCGCGATGAGGGCGTTCGCCGCCCGCAGCCGTTCCGCAAGTTCGATCACGAGCAGGCGCCCGATCTTCGGATTGCGATCGAGCAGGCCGAGAAACTCCGTCCGATTGATCGTACCGACCTCGACTTCGGTGAGCGCCTTGATCGACGCCGAGCGCAGCGACGAATCGAACATCGACATCTCGCCGAAAAAATCGCCTTCTTTGAGGATCGAGAGAATCGTCTCGCGCCCGTCGGGAGCGATCCGGCAGACCGAGACCGAGCCGCTGACGATGATGAAAAACGTCTCCCCCGGCTCGGATTCGCGCACGATGAACTGGTGTTTGCTGAAACGAGCGACACCAACGGTCGTTGCAATCTGCGTCAACTCCACTTCCTCGAAGTCGCGAAAGAGCGGGACGCGGCGGAGAACCGAGGAGTCGACCATCGCGCATCGTTTGGTGAAAAGCATCCAAGCGCCCTTGTACTAGTTGGCCGGAGAACGGGCACCGCTCACCACGATGGAACTTCCAGCGACGCATTTCGGCCTGACGATCGATCCGCCGGTGGTGCCCCCGGGCGGGAAACTCATCCTCCGCTACCGCGCAATGAATCGCGGCGCGCTCCCCGCTCCGCCCGCCGTGGTCCAGTTTCGCATCGACCCGGACGCCGTCGACGAGGCGCCGGAAGCCGTCGAACTCGGCGTCCTTGAACCCGGCGAAGCGCGCGAAATTTCCGCAACGGTGCAGCTGAGCGCGCACGTGCGTAACGAAAGCCGGCTGCGCATCCAGGCAGCGTTCGTCGCCGGCGAGGCGCTGCCGCTGGGCTCGAACGTCGCGATCGTCCAGGTGCGCGGACGCGCCGTCCTTGCCTCGGACGCGTCGCGCATCGCGCTCGTCGCACGCGACGATGCCGGCTACACGCTCGAGGTGCACGTGAGGAATACCGGCGACGCACCGGCCGAGGGCGCGCGGCTCGCAATTGCGTTACCACGCGGGCTGCGTTCGGCCGGCGTGCCGGAGATCGAAGCCGAGGTGCCCGTCCTCGAGCCGGGTGGCGAGACGATGCTCGCGTTTCCGCTCACGCTCGACGGCGTACCGGCGTTGCCGCTGCACATCCTCGACGCCTGCATTTCGTTCCCCGACGGACGACGCACTGCGCTGCTGCCGAGCGAACCGATCGTCCCGGCGATTCTTCCGCCGGTGGCGCGCATCGTTCTCGAGCGCTCTGGTCGCCGCATCGATGTCCGCGTCACGATCGACAACCCGAACGTTGCTGCGCTCGATGAGGTCGCGCTGGACTGCAGCTGGCCGCGAAGCGTTCGGCTCGCGGACGGATCGCTGCTCGTCGACGGCCGCACGCCGCTGCGCGCCGGCGCGCGAGCGGCCTTCGCGACGCTCAAGACCTCCGCCGGCAGTGCGCGCGTGACGATCGCCCACATCGCGGGCCGCTCGAGCGCGTTCGTGAATTTCAGCGCGTTCGCCGCATCGTCCGCGGCCGGCGAGATCGGCGTGACGCTGCAAGGCGCAGCGGGAGCGTCGGCGGTCGCGCTTCCACGCGAACGTCCGCGCGGCCCGGAGTTGGTGCTCGCCGGTACGCCGGCAGCGGCGGTTGCCGGCGACGAGACGATCGTCGCCGCGATCCTCACCGGCGGTGATGCAGCCTGCACGCTGACGTTCTCGTCCGACGATCCGGCGCTGCGGATCGCGGTGGACGGCGCGCCGATCGCCGCCGGCGCCGCTCTTGCGGTTGCGGCGGGAACGCGCCGCGCGCTGCAGATCGTCGTGCCCGTCGACGCCGCGCACGCCGACGGCACGCTGCTCGAGCGTAGCATCCGAGCGACGAGCGAAGGCGGCGATCGGGTCGTGCTCGCGATCCCGATTCCGGTTCGCTCGCGCGCCTGGCTCGATCACACGGGTTGGTTTGCGCCGGATGCCGCCGGTGCAACGATCGCCGTGACGAACGCCGGATCGACACCCGCGCACGGCGTGCGGATCCGCGCGGCGGACGGCACGTTCGTCACGCTCGGCACGATCGCTCCGGGCGAGCGCGCGACGCGCCGCATCGATCGCGCCGTCGCATCGGCGTTCACCGCGGGCGCGACGCTGGAGCGCGCCGGGACGGATGCGTTGCTTTTGCCGGTCCAGCGCGAACCGGCGCACGAAACGGCGACGGTGCTGCTCGATGCACCGCCCGATACCCACGAGGGAATCGCCTTCGACGTTCGCTGGTCGATCGTCGTGCCGGCCGGTGCCGATTCGCTCGTCGTGCGGCTCATGGAGCACGCGGAGCTCGCGGTCGTCGCGGGAACGACGACCATCGACGGTCATGCAATCGTCGACGACGGTGCGGCCCGCATCGCAACCGGCATCACACTGCGCGCGGTGCCGCCCGCGACGGTCGTCGTTTTCGGCGCGCGCTGCATCGCGCGCGCGGCGGGCCGCGTCCGTGTCGCGATCGGCACCACCGTCGACGACCTCACCGAAGCCGCGACGCAGACGCACGTCAGCGTTGTCGCGCGAGCCGCGTTTCCGCAAAAGCCCGACCGTTTCCAGTTCTACCTCGATGCGGACGCAATCGCCACGCGTGACGGCGATCGCGTGGACGCGGTCGATTCGCACACGGCCGAATCGATGGATGAATCTGGCGCGACGCCGAGCATCGACGGCGAACGGCTCGCCGCGCTCACGCGCGCGCTCCAGCGCGACGGCGACGATCCGGTTGCGGACGCGCTCGGCGTTCTCGCGGCGCTGCTGCCCGCAGGCGACGCGCGCGAAGCGTTCGCCGAAAACGCGGAACGGTTGAGCGTGAAGCTGCGCATCCCCGGGTACGTCGCAGAGCCCGACGATCTCGAATCGGCATTGGCGCGCCGTGCCTTCGATCACGCACGCGGCGCGGCCGGCGTGAGTCCGCTCGGTGCGCCGCGCGGCAGCGTCGCCGCGCTTGCCGCGTGGTGCGCGACCATCGACCCCGCGGTGGCACCGGGGCTGCCCGTCACCGGCTACGTGCGCGCCTTCGTGCGCTTCGCAGACGACGGGGAACCGGCCGACCGCCGCGCACTCGCGGTTGCCCGGGACGACTTGCGCTTCGCGCTGGCGAGCGTGCCGGTATGACGCTCGGCGTTCCGGTTGTCTGCTTCGTGCTCTTCCTCGCGCTCAGCTCGATCGCGATTTTCGCACCGCGCCGCCTCCCCGGCAGCGCCGCACCCGCGGAGATCCCGGCATTCGCCCGACTGGCCGCGCTCAAACCGATCGCGGCAATCCGCCCGGAACCGGCGCTCAGCTGGCCGGCGCGACTCGATCCGCGCGCCGACGGCGCCGATCCGGTCGTCCGTCGTGCGCTCGCCGCAGAACTCGCGGCGTGCCGCGGGCGGTGGGCGCGAGACCTCGTCGTCGTCGCACTCGCCGAAGAGCTCGATCCGGCCGTCTCTGCCGAACTCGCCGCCGCCCGCGCGACGCACGAGTCGTACGGTGCATAGCACCGCTCGGCTCGATCGGGACGCAGCGCCACCGTAAGCCCGGTTACCGCGCCCGACCCCCGCGCCGATGTACAATGTCGGTATGAGAATCCCTCGATCCGCCGCCCTCGCCGCGCTCGCGGCCTTCGCCATCATGCCGGCCGCAGCGCGCGCGACGACGCTGGCTGAATGGAAGGCCAAGTTGCCGCCCGCCACCTACACCGTGATGTTCGAGGAGGGGACGGAGCCGCCGTTTTCGAGCCCGCTCGACAAGGAGACGGCCGCGGGTATCTACGGCTGTGCGGCCTGCGATCTCGCCCTCTACTCCTCGAAGACGAAATTCGATTCCGGCACCGGCTGGCCGAGCTTTTGGCGGCCGCTACCGGGTGCCATCCTCACCAAACTCGACACGTCGATCCCGCTCGAGACGCGTACCGAGGTGCACTGCAAGCGCTGTTCCGGGCATCTGGGACACGTCTTCAACGACGGCCCTGCGCCGACCGGGCTCCGCTACTGCATGAACGGCGTCGCGCTGCGGTTCCATCCGGGCGCCGCATAGCGACGCCGTCCGGAGGCCGGTATCCCGGTCTCCGTTAGGCGCTTTGGTCTTTGGGGCGCTCGTTATAAATGAGCGTCGGCTGCTCTTTCTTGTCGATCACTTCTTTGTTGATGACGCACTTCTTCACGCCTTGCAGCGAGGGAAGATCGTACATCACATCGAGCATCACTTCTTCGAGGATCGAACGCAGGCCGCGCGCGCCCGTCTTGCGCGTCTGCGCCTTG
>Ga0116230_10000784_pt1 | contig 28673 bp, 22 predicted proteins | sample S1TSphfallax_3_FD_88678 | JGI IMG/M metagenome (GOLD analysis project Ga0116230, IMG submission 88678) | Host-associated microbial communities from peat moss isolated from Minnesota, USA - S1T2_Fd - Sphagnum fallax MG | ecosystem: Host-associated > Plants > Peat moss > Unclassified | place... | reverse complement strand
GCTGCAAACGCTGGTCGGGGTGCCGATCACGATCATCTCGACGGGTCCCGACCGTGAACAGACCATCATTCGGCAAAATCCCTTCCATTGACAGCGACGCGATGCGCGCGCTCGTCGACCGTACGCTCGCGGTCGAGGATTGGCGCCGCCGAATCGTGTTCTGGGGCGGAGCGATCGCCGTGGGCGCGGTCGCCGTGGTGTTCGCGAAGGCGAGCGACTTCGTCATGTCCTGGTTCACGGCGCTGCGCGGGCACTACGTTTGGTGGCCGTTCCTGGCCGCGCCCGCGGGTCTCGCGCTGTGCGCCTGGCTGACGCAACGCGTCTTCGTCGGCGCCGAAGGCAGCGGCATTCCGCAGTTGATCGCGGCGCTCGCGCTGCCCACCGAGGCGGCGCGAGCACGCCTGCTGTCGATGAAAATAGCGGCCGGCAAGATCCTGCTCACGCTGATCGCGCTCGGCGTCGGCGCGTCGATCGGCCGCGAGGGACCGACCGTGCAGGTCGGCGCCTCGATCATGCACGCCCTGCGCCGCTTCGCCCGCTTTCCGGCAGCGGACCTCGACCGCGGGTTGATCCTCGCAGGCGGGGCCGCCGGCGTCGCCGCGGCCTTCAACACGCCCCTCGCAGGGGTGGTTTTCGCGATCGAGGAGTTGTGGCGATCCTTCGATCCCCGCACGAGCGGACGCATCATCCTCGCGGTCGTCGTCGCCGGCATCACCTCGCTTGCCCTGATCGGCGACTACACCTACTTCGGCACGACGAATGCCATCATGAGCGATCCGCACATGTGGCTCTCCGTGCCGGTCTGCGGGATCCTGGGCGGGCTGTGCGGCGGTTTGTTCGCGCGCGCGATGGCAAGTTTCGGCAGGGCGCTGCCCGAACCCCTGCAGGAGTTTCGCAAGGATCGACCCGTGGCCTTCGCCGCGGTCTGCGGTCTCGTCCTCGCCATCATCGGCGTGCTCTCCCATTCGACCAGCTACGGCACGGGTTACGGCGAGGCGCGCGCCTTGCTCGAGAACGAGAATCTCGCCACTCATGGCTTCGCGCTGTTCAAGATCTGCGCGACCCTGGTGTCCTACGTGAGCGGCATACCGGGCGGCATTTTCGCACCTTCGCTCGCGGTCGGCGCCGGCATCGGCGCGGAGCTGCATGCCTGGTGGCCGGTCGCGCCGATCGGCGCCATGGTGTTCTTCTCGATGGGCGCCTATTTCGCGGGCGTCGTGCAGGCGCCGCTGACGGCCTTGATCATCGTCACCGAGATGACCGGCAATCGAGGGCTCACCCTGCCGCTGATGGCGGCGGTGTTCCTCGGGCGCGCCGCGAGCGCGCTCGTCTGCCGAACCTCGCTCTATCATTCGCTCGCGGAAGGCTTCTTGGCCCGCTCGGAAATGGCCGCGCCCGCGGAACCGGCGCAGGCTGATGCGATGCCGCTGCAGGGTTCTGGCGCACCACCCGCCTGACGCAACGCCTGTCGGAAGCCGCCTCTGCGGCACGCGTTGAGGCGTCTATGCAACAAACCGAGGTGTCGCCACGCCTCGCCATCCGGATGCTGGAGCGCTCCGCGAGGGCTCGTGACGACTTCCAAGTCAGCGCTTTTTCGGGCACCGTTTTGGCGCAAATGACCCGATGAAAACGAAAAATCTGCACCAACCTCGTGCATCGGCGGCGAGACCAAGCGCATGATTTCGTTTTTCGAAAGCAGACGATTATAAAACATCGCTTTACGCGAATTCGCGCGCGTGTTGCGATGACGCTACTTGCGCTCCACGCCGCGCTCACGCTATTTTCGAGACCAGGTTAAGCCGATTAACTGGACTGCCGCCGCAGGGTTGGCCGACCGGCACGACGCCAAAAAATGGAACCACACAAGGGGATGTCGATGATCACACGCTATCGCGCGGAGCATTCGCACTCGGAGCAGCGACGCCGTCGCATGCCGCTCGGCACCGTCACCTCGCTGACGGCCGCCGTGCTGACGGCTCTCTACGGGAGCCCCGCGCTGGCGGACGACAATGCGCTGCAGGAGATCACGGTGACGGCCACGCGTCGCGCGGTCTCGGCGCAGGATTTGCCGATCAGCATCACGGCGGTCACCGGCGAGGCCTTGGAGCAGGCGGGCATCGAGGACATCGCGGGCCTCGCGCACTCGATGGCCGGCGTCAACTTCACGGACAAGGGACCCTTCGGCGGCGTCAACGGCGCGACCCTGATCATCCGCGGATTGAACAGCGAAGCCACGGGAGGCCAGGTGGCGCTCGCCACCCCGATCGTTCCCCCGGTGGCCACCTACGTCGACGACACGCCCCTGTTCGTCAACCTGCGTCTCACCGACATCGATCACGTCGAGATCCTGCGCGGTCCCCAGGGCACCCTCTACGGCTCGGGGTCGCTCGGCGGCACGATCCGTTTCGTGCAGAACGCGCCGGATCCTTCCGGCTTTGATGCCAAGGCCGAGGCCGGTTTGAGCGATACCGCCCATACGCATGCGACCAACCAGGACGTCAACGGCATGTTGAACCTGCCGATCACCGACACGCTGGCCGTGCGCATGAATGCAAGCTGGACGGACGAGGCAGGGTTCATCAATCAGCCGAATCTGTACGTGCTGGATTCGTCGGGTGCGCCGGTCGGGACGCAGCCGGGCAATGTCTTCAGTAACGCGCAGACCTACTCCAAGGACGGCACGAACGCTTACCAGTACCGGACCGCGCGCATCTCGGCCCTGTGGAAGCCCAGCGACGTGTTCAAGGCGCAGTTGACCTACTACTATCAATATTCCGGCGCCGAGGGCTTCCCGCAGATCTCGCCCTTGTACGGCTACAACGCGCTGTCGTCTTCGGACCTGACGCAGGCGACCACCGACGATCACGTGGATCTGACCTCCCTCACGCTCGAGGGAGATCTCGGTTTCGCGACCCTCACCTCGAACACCTCGGTCGCGCATCACGTCAACCAGTCGAGCAGCGACCTGACCTATCTGTACGAGTTCTTTCCCTTCTATCCCTCTCTGTATGGCGCGAATCCGCGCACGCTCGTGACCGGTCACGACGAACTGGACGACAAACCCTGGTCACAGGAACTGCGCCTCGCCTCGAAGACGGGCGGCCTCTTCGACTGGGTCGGCGGCGCCTTCTTCAAGAACGAGACGACCGACATCGCCGAGCACGAGTTCGACGAGGGTTACCTGAACTACTACAACGGTTGCGAACCGATCTACGGCCAGAGCAACGGCGACGGCGTGACGCCCTCGCAATGCGGCATCGGCGAGACGGTCTATACGCCGGGCAATCCGCCGAACACGGTGGACGGCATCCCCATCATCAAGGACCAAGCCTACATCGGCGATTTCGAGACGCATTTCAAGGATGCGGCGGTGTTCGGCGAATTGACCTGGCACATCACGACCGACTGGAGCCTGACGGGTGGCACGCGTGTGTTCAAGCAAAGCGTGCAACAGGCGCAGCAGACGGGGCTGCTGTTCGACGGCCCGGAATCGATTGCGAACGAGTCGCTGAGTCACTCCTGGAGCCGGGCCCTCTGGAAGATCAACACCGCCTACCAACTCGACAAGAGCAACCTCGTCTATGCGACCTGGTCGCAAGGCTTCCGTCGGGGCGGCGTCAATGCCCTGCCGCCGTCCGAACCCGCCGTCGGCTACACGACGCCGCCGGGGCTGACCCAGGTGCAACCCGACACGGCCGACAATTACGAGGTTGGCATCAAGGGCACCTTGTTCAACCGCATCCGCTACTCGGCCGACGTGTTCGACATCCAGTGGCACAACGTCCAAGAGGGTGCGCAGCTGACCCCGCTCGTGCTGCCCGGCGCGATCAACGTCGGCAATGCCTACAGCCGCGGTTTGGAGACCGAACTGTATGCGAACATCACGGATCACCTCTCCGGCCAGTTTGCCTATACCTATGACGTCACGGCGCTGACCTCCTTCAATGCGCTCGCGCTGCAGGGTCTGTCCGTGCCGCCGCCGCCCGTCGGCTCGGTGTTGCCGGGAACTCCAAAGACCAGCGTCTCGGCCGCTCTGGAGTACGGTCACGTGCCGATCGCCGGGGGTGAATTCCGTTATGCCGTGGACGCTCGCTATCAGAGCGCCGTCGTGCCGGCCTTGTCAGCGACGATACCGACGGTCGCCGGCTACGCGATGCTCGATACGCGCGCGAGCTTCGCGATCTCGCACTGGACCACATCGGTCTACGTGGACAACCTGACCAATAATCTCGGCATCAATTCGTATTCCGATCCGTACAACTACGGCCCGCATTACCAGGCCATCATTTCGCGGCCGAGAACCGTCGGCATTTCGGTGGCCTATGCGTTCAAGGGATTGTAGGCTTCCGGCCCCGGATGGGCGTATCTTGGAGGTATGAACAGCGCGGAAATCCTCGAGCGGCTGGCGGCCTTTCCGACCGTCAGCCGCGATTCGAATCTGGACCTGATCGAGTACGTACGGGATTTCCTCGCCGCGCGGGGGATCGAATCCCGTCTCTACGTGGACCCCGCGGGTCGTAAGGCCAATCTGTATGCCGCGGTCGGTCCTGCCGACCGCAGCGGCATCCTCCTCTCCGGCCACACCGACGTCGTGCCGGTCGACGGCCAGGCCTGGAGTGCGGATCCGTTTCGTTTGCGCGAGCGCTCCGGTCGCCTCTACGCGCGCGGATCCGCCGACATGAAGGGCTTCATCGCCTGCGCGCTGCGCGCCGCGGATCTCGCGCGGCAGCGGCCCCTGCAGGTACCGCTGCATCTGGCCTTTTCCTACGACGAGGAAATCGGCTGCATGGGTATTCGTTCGCTGATCGCGGACATGGCCGATTGGACCCATCTGCCGAGATTCTGCATCGTCGGCGAGCCGACGATGCTGCGCACCGCGGTGGGGCACAAGGGTAAGACGGCCTTGAGAGCGCATTGCCACGGGCGGGCGGCACACTCCGCCAAGCCGGCCGCGGGCCTCAACGCGATCCATCTGGCGACCGATTTCATCGGCCGGATCCGTGCCCGACAGGCCGAGATCGAGCGTTCGGGACGCCGCGACGAATCCTACGAGGTGCCCTACACGACGTTCCACGTCGGGGTGATTCGCGGCGGCGCCGCGCTCAACATCGTGCCGGACGCCTGCGAACTCGAGGTGGAGTTTCGTAATCTCGCCGCCGACGCTCCGGAGGAATTGATCGCCGCGCTGCGTGCCGATGCCGACGCCGTCGTCGCCGGCGCGGACGGCGATCCCGATGCACGCATCGATTTGGCCGTGGAGAACGCCTATCCCGGTCTCGACACGCTGCCCGATGCCGAGGTCGTCGCCTTCGTCGCCGCGCTGACCGGCAATCGGGACTGCATCAAGGTCGGCTTCGGCACCGAAGGCGGATTGTTCAGCGGCCAGTTGGGGATTCCCAGCGTCGTCTGCGGCCCCGGCTCGATCGAGCAGGCACACAAGCCCGACGAATACATCGCCGTCGATGAACTCGCCCGCTGCGACTCGATGCTGGACGCCTTGCTGGAACGTCTCGCCTGAGGGTGGTCGCGCCAGACTTTCTGCGACGACGTACACTGCGTTCGATCCGTTTCGCCTCCTTTTTCCAGGGACCCGCCCATGCACACCCGCATTCGTAAATTCAATACGCGTGATACCTATCCCGAGCAGAAGCTCGACAACGATCTGTGCCATGTCGTCGTCGCGCGCGGACGCACGGTGTTCGTGCGTGGTCAGGTCGGGCAGGACCTCGACACGGCCGCGAACGTCGGTATCGGCGATCCGGTCGCGCAGACCGAGCAGGCGATGGCGAATCTGCAGACCTTGCTCGGCGAGGCCGGCGCGACCCTGGCGCATGTTTGCAAGGTCACGATTTACCTGACCGATCCCCGTTTTCGCGAACCCGTCTACCGGACGATCGGCCGCTGGCTCAAAGGCGTCTTCCCCGTCTCCACCGGCATCGTCGTCGCCGGTCTCGCGCGCCCCGAGTGGCTCGTGGAAGTCGACGTCATCGCCGTGATCCCCGACGAGACCTGAGTCCGTGACTTTTTCGATCGTCGCGCGCTCGATCGATTCCCGGCTCTATGGCGTCGCGATCGCATCCTCCTCGCCGGCGGTGGCTGCGCGCTGCTCGCATGCGCGGGCGGGCCGCGGCGCCGTCGCGACCCAGAACATCACCGACCCGACCCTGGGTGCCAAGATCCTCGATCGACTTGGGGCCGACACGACCGCTGATGCGCTGGCTGCCGTGCTCGCCTCCACGCCCCATGCGGCGTACCGGCAGGTTTTGGCGATTGGGGCGGCGGGGGCGCCGGTCGTGCATTCGGGCGCCGAGGCGCTGGGCGTGGTCGCGACTGCGCTAGGGCGAGACGCCGCGGCGGCCGGCAACCTGCTCGCGAACCGGGACGTCCCGGACGCGATGATCGAGACGTTCGCGGCGGCGCCGGGCCATTTGGCGGATCGTCTCCTCGCCGCCTTGCAGGCCGGACTCGCGGCGGGCGGCGAGGCGGGGCCGGTGCGCTCCGCGGGCCTGCTGGTCGTGCACGACGTCAGCTGGCCGATCGTCGATCTGCGCGTGGATTGGGCCGCAGCCGATCCCGTCGCGCAATTGGGCGAGCTCTGGGCCTTGTACGCGCCGCAGATGGACACCTACGTCCAGAGGGCGCTCGATCCGCGTCAGGCGCCGAGTTTCGGCGTGCCCGGCGATCCGTGAAGTTCACGTTCCGCCAGCTCGGCTATTTCATCGCCGCCGCCGAAACCGGCAGCATCACCTCGGCGTCGAAACGGGCGAGCATCTCGCAGCCGGCGATCTCCACGGCGATCTCGCACATCGAGCGTGAACTCGACGTGCAGCTCTTCCTGCGTCACCATGCCCAGGGGTTGTCTCTGACGCCGGCGGGACGCGCCCTGTTGCGCGAGGCGAAGCAACTGTTGAAACAGGCGGAGGGGCTCTATTCGGCGGCGGACGCCATCAGCCACCAGCTGCGCGGCGAGTTGGCGGTCGGCTGGCTCTCGACGCTTGCGCCGATCATGATGCCCGAGCTCGTGCAAGCCTTCACGAAGAGCTTTCCCGAGGTGCGCATGCGCTCCGTCGAGAACCACCAGGAAGGACTGCTGCGCAGCCTGCGACACGCGCAGACCGAGATTGCCGTCACCTACGATCTCGAACTCGGCGCGGACATCGCTTTCGCGCCGCTCGCGACCTTGCCACCTTATGCGTTGTTCGGCGCTTCGCACCCCTTGGCGCGCGAACGCAGCGTGAAGATCGCCCAGCTCGCGGGGCTGCCCCTGGTCCTGCTCGACCTGCCCCTGAGCCGCGAGTATTTCCGAACGCTGTTCCTACGCGAGCGACTCGAGCCGACGATCGCCTGGACCTCGTCGCAGCCCGAGGTCGTGCGCACGATGGTCGCCAACGGCTTCGGCTATTCGCTCGCCAACGCGCGGCCGCGATCGAACCTTGCGCTCGACGGCCGTCGACTTCATGCCGTGCCGCTCGCGGGTGATCCGCCGCCGATGCGCGTCGGCGTCGCGAGCCTGCGGCAGTTGAAGAAGACCCGCTTGGTCGAGGCCTTCGAACGCCATTGCGAGGCCGCGATCTCGGACGACGACGTCCCGGGGATGACCGTGCCGCCGCCGCTGCGCCGGAACAAGCGTCGTTGAGCGCGTCGCCGCCTACCGGTGCGCCGCCACCCGGCGCACCGCCACCCCGCCCGGCGCTCGATCCCGCGACGGCGCTCGCACGCGTGGAGCGTGCGCTCGCCGCCGAACCCCGCAACGCCGCCCGACATCTGCAGCGTGCCCAGTGCTTGCTGGCCTTGCGTCGGCTCGCCGACGCGCGTGCCGCGGCCGCGGTCGCCGAGCAACACGCGCCCGAGGATGCCGCGTTCTGGGATGCGCTCGGCGGGTTCCACAGCGTTGCCGCCGATCAAACGCGCGCGCTCGCCGCCTACGACCGGGCGGTTCGGCTCGCGCCGAACGAGCCGCGGTTTCGCTTCAATCGTGCGACCGTGCGCCGCTTTCTCGGCGATCTAGACGGAGCCGAGTCCGACTACGACCGCGTGCTCGCGCTGGCCCCGGATGACTTCGAGGCCTATAAAAATCGCGCCGACCTGCGCACGCAGACGCCGGCGAGGAATCACGTCGCCGAGCTCGAGGCGGCGCTGCCGCGGGCGGCCGATGACTGGCAGGGGCGGGTGCAGCTGCGCTATGCGCTCGCCAAGGAATACGAGGATCTCGGCGAGTACGAGCGCTCGTTCGCGCACCTGCAGATCGGCGCGCGTACCCGGCGCGAGCACCTGCGCTACGACGTCGCCCAGGACGTCGCCACCGCGGAGTGGATCATCGAGGCGTATCCGACCGGTCCGGATCCCGCCGCGAGGTCGCCCGGTACCCCGACCGCCCGGTCCGGCGACGCAGCGGCCGACGAGTCACCGATTTTCATTTTGGGCCTGCCGCGCAGCGGGACGACGCTCGTCGAACGCATCCTCGCGAGCCACTCGCACGTGGTGTCGGCCGGTGAACTCAACGACTTCGCGCTGGCCCTGGTCGCGGCCGCGCGCGGCGCCTCGGGCGCTGCGCCGCTGCCCCGGCGTGAACTCGTCGCCCGTTCCGCAACCCTGGATTTCGCCGCACTCGGCCGGGATTACCTGCGGCGCGCACGAGCGCAGCTCGGCGGGGAGCGGCGCTTCATCGACAAGATGCCGCTCAATTATCTCTACTGCGGACTGATACGCCGTGCCTTGCCCGCCGCCAAGATCGTGCACCTGCACCGGCATCCGCTCGCGGCCGGGTATGCCATGTACAAGACCCTGTTCCGCGATGGCTATCCTTTTTCCTACGATCTCGGCGAGATCGCCCGCTACTATGCGGCTTATCGTCGTCTGATGGAGCATTGGCAGGCGACGATGCCGGGAGCGATTCATTCGCTGAGTTATGAGGCCTTGGTCGCGGAGCCTGAGGCCACGACCCGGAGTTTGATGGAATTTTGCGGTCTCGACTGGGAGGATGCTTTGTCCCGCTTTCACTTGAACCCGACCCCCAGCACGACGGCGAGCGCCGCTCAAGTGCGCCGTCCGATCTACGACTCGGCGGTCAACCAATGGCGTCATTACGAGCGCGAGCTGGCGCCCTTGCGTGAGGCGATGATCGCGGCCGGTGTCGCCGGTGTCGCCGGTGTCACCGGCGTCGCTGGCGTCGCTGGCGTCGATGCGCCGATCGGCGCCGGGCGGGGTGAGTCGTAATGGCGGCGCGCGAACGGGCGACCCGGCTGGAGAACGACACGATTCTGCCGATTCCCGACGATCAGCGGCACGGGACGGCGCGCGATCTGTTCACGGTCTGGTTCGGCTCGAACCTGATGCTGTTGACCGTCGTCACGGGCGGTCTGGCCGTGACCGTGTTCGGACTGCCGTTCTTCTGGGCGGTCGCCGGACTCGCGGTGGGAAATCTCGTCGGCGGGGTTTTCATGGCCCTGCATGCGGCCCAGGGTCCGACACTGGGGGTGCCGCAGATGGTGCAAACCCGCGGGCAGTTCGGCTCCTATGGTTCCCTGCTCGTGGTCGGCATCGTGATCGTGATGTACGTGGGTTTCCTCGCCTCGAACCTGGTGGTCGGTGGCGAGTCGCTCGCGCTGCTCTCCAGCGGCATCGGCGACACGCCCGGCATCGTTCTCGTGGGCGTGCTCAGCGTGATCGCGGGTATCTATGGCTACGACCTCATCCACGCCTATACCCGGCTCATGAGTTATCTGTCCGGCGCCGTCCTGGTGCTGGCCGCGGGCTGGATCGTCGCCGTGCATGGCTTGCCCGCTGATTTCCTGACCCGCAACAGCTGGAATCTCACGGGGCTGCTCGGCACGATCTCCACCGGCGCGCTCTGGCAGATCGCCTATGCGCCCTACGTCTCCGACTACTCGCGGTACATGCCGCGCGCAACCGGTGCGCGGCCCGCGTTCTGGGCGAGCTATTGGGGCTGCGTGCTCGGCTCGTTCCTGCCGATGGTCCTCGGGGTCGTCGTCGGCCTGGCGACGCCGAAGGGCAGCCTCGTCGTCGGACTCGCGGCGCTGACCCAGGGCATCGCGCCGCTGGTGCTCGTGGTCTTCTCGATCGGCATCGCCGCGGCGACGGCGATGAACCTGTATTGCGGCGCCCTGTCGACCTTGACCTTCGGCCAGACCCTGATCCCGTCCTGGTCTCCCGGCCCACGCGCCCGAATTCTGATCACGATCGTGCTGTTTCTCTGCTCGCTTGCGGCCGCGCTCATCGGCAGGGCCTCGTTCATGGCCAACTACGAGGATTTCATCCTCTTGTTGCTCTATGTCCTCGTGCCGTGGACCGCGATCAATCTGGTCGACTACTATTTCCTGCGGCACGGAGTCTACGACGTCGATGCCTTCTTCCTGCGCGACGGCGGTCTCTATGGTCGAGTCAACACCGTCGCCGTCGTGTGCTACGTGCTCGGCACCGTCGTCCAGCTGCCGTTCGTCGCGAGTCCGCTCTACACGGGACCGGTGGCTCGTGCGATGGGCGGCGTCGACCTGTCCTGGGTCGTCGGCCTCGCATTCACCGCGCCGGTGTACTACTGGTTCGCGAAGCGGACCCGCAGCCCGTCTAGTGCAGGCCCACCGAGTGCAAGTGATAGCCGTTGGCGCCCAGCAGTTCGAGCAGACCGATCATGATCAGATAGATCGCGACGATGTAATTCAGCAGGCGTGGCACGATCAGGATCAAGATCCCGGCCAGAAGCGCGATGACAGGACCGATGGTGATGTTCAAGTTCAAGGGACTTCGACTCCGTTCAGATAAAAATTCACTGTAGCGTCGCGTCGCGCGCGCGCACCGTACGCTGGCGCACCGAAGCGCTCAGAACAATTTGATCGCGTTCTGGACCGTCTTCGCGACGCCCCAGGCGAGGGGCAGACCGACGATGAGCCAGAGCAGGGTGAGCTTCAGTCGGTCCATGATCAGGTCTCCGGGGCGCGATGATGCAATTCGGGGGCGACCGCGCGGACGCCCAAGTTGCAGAGCAGGCCGATGAACAGCAAGCCGCACATGATGTACATGGTCACCGAATACGCTTGCGCCTTCGGCACGCCGTGGTGTATCTGGAAATCCCGGATGTAACTGACGAGCACGGGACCCAACACCCCCGCGGCCGCCCATGCGGTCAGAAGGCGCCCGTGAATCGCGCCGACGTGCATCGTGCCGAAGATGTCGCGCAGGTACGCGGGAATCGTCGCGAAGCCGCCGCCGTACATCGACAGGATCACCCCGAACGCGAGTACGAACAGCCCTCGCGAGCCCGCCTGGCCGATGCTGGGCACCAAGGCGTAGAGCAGGATGCCGAGCACGAAGAAGACGAAATACGTGTTCTTGCGGCCGAGATAATCCGAGGCCGACGCCCAGACGAAACGGCCCCCCATGTTGAAGAGACTGAGCAGTCCGACGAAGCTCGCCGCCGCCGCTGCCGTGACGCGGTCGGGGAACATCTCCTGGATCATCGGGGAGGCCTGCGACAGCACGCCGATGCCCGCGGTCACGTTCATGCACAAGACCCCCCACAGCAACCAAAATTGCCGTGTCTTCCAGGCCACGTCGACATGCACGTTGGCGCTGGTCACGAGCTTCTTCGGGGTGACCGACGGCGTCCAGCCGATCGGCTTCCAGTCGCCCGGGGGTACCCGGACGATCGCGGCGCCGAACATCATGAACACGAAATAAATCACGCCCATGGCGATGAAGGATTCGAACACGCCGTTGGATTCGGCCGTCTTGAATTGGTCCATCAGGAAGATCGACAGCGGCGCCGCGATCAGCGCGCCGCCGCCGAAGCCCATGATGGCCATGCCGGTCGCCATCCCCGGGCGGTCCGGAAACCATTTGATCAGCGTGGACACCGGTGAGATGTAGCCGATCCCGAGGCCGCATCCGCCGAGCACACCGTAGCCGAGATAGAGCAGATCGATCTCATGCAGACGGATGCCGAGTGCGGAGACGAGGAAGCCGCCGCCGAAACAACAGGCCGCGACGGACATCGCCTTGCGCGGTCCCGCGCTCTCCACCCAACGTCCGAACAAGGCGGCCGACAGGCCGAGGAAAAAGATGGCGATCGAAAAGGTCCAGCCGACCTGCTTGAGCGACCAATCCGCCGGCGCCGACTCGGTGATGCCGAGCAGCTTGGTCAGGGGGAGGTTGAACGTGGAGAAAGCGTAGGCCTGTCCGATGGACAGATGCACCGCGAGCGCGGCCGGCGGGACCAGAAAGCGGTTGTAGTCGCGCGGCGCGACCGTTCTGTCGCGGTCCCACAGTCCCGGGCGCGCCATGGAACGGCCCGCGGATCCGACTGGCGCGGTGGCTGACATATTCTGGCTTCTCCAGAGCGGGATGCTCCGGGCCGTAATATGCGCCCGAGCGTGCGGGCTTGCCAATGGTCCGTCGCTTCAGGCCGCCACTTGGGCTTTGGGCGGTTCCGGCGCGGGATCTGCCGTGCCGCCGACCGGGGGTTGCTGCTCGGTCAGGGGCATGGATTGCGCGGCGAGGGCCAAGGCAAGGGTCGGCGAGGACGGGTTCATGCTGTCGACCATGGCGCTCGGGATCAGGATCGTCGCGCCGCGCTCCTTGGTCGTCTCGTAGATGATGTTCATCGCGCGCAGCTGCAGGGCCGCAGGGTGGCCGGCATAGGTCTGCGCCGCCGCGACGAACTGACCGGCGATCGCCGCCTCGGCCGAACCCAGGATGACTCGCGCCTGTTTTTCCCGTTCCGCCTGCGCCTGGCGCGACATGGCATCCTGCAGCGCCACCGGAATCGCGACGTCGCGGATCTCCACGGAACTGACCGAGATGCCCCATGGCGCCGTCTTCGCGCCGATCTCGATTTTCAGCCGCTCATCCGCATCCTTGCGGTCGGAGAGCAGCGCGGCGAGCATCGACGAGCCGATCATCTCGCGCAGGGAGGTTTGAGCGACGCGATCGATGGCCTCGCGATAATTCGTGATCGCGAGCGCCGCTTTTTCGGCATCCTGCACGTGCCAGAAGATGATGGCATCGACGTTGACCGGCACCGTGTCCTTGGTCAGGGCCTGCTCGGCGTTGAAGGCCGTCGTCTGGATGCGGGTGTCGATCACGGCGACGATGTTGTCGACGATGGGGATGATCAGAAACAGTCCCGCGCCGCGCACGCTTTGGAGTTTTCCGAGCCGCAGGATCACGAATTTCTCCCAGACGTTCGCCATCTTGAGCGACAAGGCGATCAGCACGGCGATCACCGCGAAGACGGCGCCGAAATACGGATTGACGAAGTAGCCGACCGCGGCCGCGACGAGCATCAAGAGCAAGGCGATGAAACTCGACACGGTATTCATGGTGACTGATCCTTGGCGGTCGAAGGCGGCGGGCGGCGCGGGGACCACGCGCGGCAGATTGGCGGACGTCCCGTCACTGAGATCGTCGATGAAGCTCACGGCGGACCTGAGACGATCGCGGTATCCATCGCGAAGACCCTGCGCGAGCCGCCCAGGGGCGTCTGTGCGCTGCCGTACTTTCAGACCCCTGGCGCCGGCTCCAGGGGGGTTCGTCCGCTGGGCGTTCGACCCGTGGACGCGCGTCCCGCGGGGCTCGTGGGCGCGCTGCTCTCGCGCACGATCAATTCGGTCGGCAGGACCTGGGGTTCCGGATGTTCGCCTTCGACGAGGGACAGCAGGGCTTCGACCAAGGCCTGCGCGCCCTTGTCGATCGGCTGTCGGATCGTCGTCAGCGACGGGTGTACGTATTGCGCGAGTTGAATGTCATCGTAGCCGACGACGGCGACGTCCCCGGGTACGCGCAGGTCGTGCTCGCGCAGCGTACCGATGCTGCGGATCGCGAGCAGGTCGCTGCAGGCGAAGATCGCGTCGAAATCGGTCCGCTGCGCGAGCAGTGCCTCGACCGCCGAGCGGGCGCTGTCCTCCGCGAAGGCGGTCGGGAACACCAGGCCCGGGTCGAGATCGACGCGATGGCGGGCGAGGGCGAGCTTGTACCCCTCATATCGTTGCCCCACTTCGGGCAGCTCCGGATCGCCGAAGAAGGCGATGCGGCGACGCCCGCAATGCAGAAGATGCTCGGTGGCGAGCGCTCCGCCGGCGGTGTTGTCGCTGCCGATCGTGCAATAGATCTGCTGCGCGAGCTTGGCCCCCCAGACCACGATCGGGACGTGTCGCGCGGCCAATTCGTTGAGTTGGTCGTGGTGCCGCCACTGGCCGATGAGAATCACGCCGAGGGCGCGACCCGAGGCCTCGAGATCGGCGGCAAGATCCAACCGCTCCGCATCCACGCGCGAGAGCAGCATGTCGTAGCCACGATCGGTCAAGGCATCCGCGAGGGAGCCCAGCATGCTCACGAAGAAGGGGTCGGAAATGTGCTGCCGGGTCATGGCGTCGTAGGGGACGACCACCGCGACCGTGCGATTGCGTTGCAGGCGCAGGTTGCGCGCCCCGACGTTGACCCGATATTTCAGGGACCGAGCGAGCTCCTCGATCCGGATCCGCGTGGCATCGTTGACGAGCTCGCTTTGATTGAGGGCGCGCGAAACGGTCGCCGTCGAGACGCCCGCGAGTCGCGCGATATCCTGCATCTGCAGCCTGCGCTCGCCCGATTTGCCAGATCCCTTGGCTTGCGATGGACGTGACATAAAACGCACCCGGTGCTGAACTGGCACCCCATCCTATCAATCCGCGCGGGCGCTCGCCCTCAGTATGACGCAACGTACAAAAACAGCAATCGTTTGCATATACTAGCGGCCGGGCAGGGGGGTACGAAGTCATCGTCATACGAAACAAACGCGTCCAGTTGATCACCTACGTGGATCGATTCGGCGGCGGCGGGCTGCAGGATCTGCGACGCTACCTGACCGGGCCGCTCGCGGGCGCCTTCGGCACCGTGCATCTATTGCCTTTCTATCATCCCATCGATGGGTCGGATGCGGGCTTCGACCCCATCGATCACACGCAAGTCGATCCGCGCCTCGGCACCTGGGGCGACGTCGCGGCCCTGGCGCACGAGATCGGCGTCATGGCCGACGTCATCGTCAATCATGTCTCGGATCGTTCGCCGCAATTCCTCGACTTTTCGCGGTTGGGGTCCGCCTCCGCCTACGACGGTTTGTTCCTGACGCGTGAGCGGGTGTTTCCGCAGGGCGCGAGTGAAGCGGAGATCCGCAAGATCTACCGCCCGCGTCCCGGGCTGCCGTTTCGCGACGTGACCCTGGCGAACGGCGAAACGAGGACGCTCTGGACGACGTTTACGCCGCAGCAACTCGATATCGACGTCACTCATCGCGAAGGGCGCGCGTATCTGGACCGGATCCTCGCCACGCTCGCGGATCACGGCGTGCGCATGGTGCGGCTCGACGCCGTCGGCTACGCGATCAAGAAGGCCGGGACGAGTTGTTTCATGCTGCCCGAAACCTTCGACTTCATCAGCGAGTTCGCCGCACAGGGCCGTCGTCTCGGCATCGAAGTGCTGGTCGAGGTGCACTCCTACTACCGGCGCCAGATCGAAATCGCAGCCCGCGTCGATTGGGTCTACGACTTCGCGCTGCCGCCGCTCGTGCTGCATGCTTTCAGTTTCGGCACCGCCGCGGCGCTGAAGACATGGATCGGAATCCGGCCGAACAATGCGATCACGGTGCTCGATACGCACGACGGCATCGGCATCATCGACATCGGCGCCGACCCGGCCGACCGGGACGGGCGCCCCGGTCTCGTCCCGCCGTCCGAGATCGACCGTCTGGTCGAAACCATCCACGCGCGCAGCGGCGGCGAGAGCCGCAAGGCCACCGGCGCCGCAGCCTCGAATCTCGATCTCTATCAGGTCAATTGCACGTTTCTCGATGCGATGGGGGGCGACGAGCGTCGCTATCTGCTCGCGCGGGCAATTCAGTTCTTCCTGCCGGGTATCCCGCAGGTGTATTACGTGGGTCTGCTCGGCGGTCACAACGACATGGACTTGCTCGCCCACAGCGGAGTCGGGCGCGACATCAATCGTCATCATTATTCAGCGGCTGAAATTCGCGCGGCGCTGGAGACGCCCGTGGTCGTCGACTTGCTCGCGCTGATCCGCCTACGCAACGAACATCCGGCCTTCGACGGCCGATTTCGGCTGTTGCCGTCCGACGCGCAGACTTTGATGCTGCGCTGGGAACGCGACGCGGATTTCATCGAACTGCGGGTCGACTTCGCCTCCGCGGACTACGAGATCGCGCATTCGACCGCCGGTGGAGTCGGTCGTCTGACCCTCGGCTCGAGGGAGCCGCAGGCGAATTATCGGCTGTAAGCTGCCCTGGCGTCGCAGCGCCCGCTGCTCGCCCGGTACCCGTCGCGATCCATTATCCTGATGATCATGGCCGCCACCGATCCGCTGAATTGCTCCGCGCAGTGGCTCAGTCGCCTGCGCGATCCGGCGCAGGCGGCTGCACTCGGCGTGGCGGAGCGGGAGAGTTGCCTGGGCTGTGCGACCGAACTGCTGGCCGCGGGCCGCGCCGAGTTCGCAATGCCCTTGTTGACGGAGCTGACGCGCCTCGATCCCACGCATGCCGCGGCGTGGCGGCTGCTCGGTTTCGCCCAGCGCGAGGAACAGCGGATGGGCGAGGCCGCGGCGGCCTTCGAACGGGCCGCCACCCTGCAGCCGGAGGATGCCTTGTCGGCGCTCGCGCGGGCCGAGACCGCCTATGCACGCGGCCGGCCGGCAGCGGATCTTTTCGCGATCGCGCGTCGCCTTGCCCCGCAGGACCTGCAGGTTCTGCGGGGCGCCGCGCTCGCCCTGGCCGCCGAGGGTCAGAGCCCGCGCGCGGAAGAGCTGCTCGAGTCGGCGCTCGCACGGCGGCCCGATTGGCTCGAGGGGCACAAGGCGCTCTGTGCCCTGCGCTGGACCCGCGGCGACCGTTCGGCGTATGCCGCCAGTTTCGTGGGCGCGACCCGGGCCCAGCCGCAGAATCAGCCTCTTTGGCTCGCCTGGTTCAGTGCCGTCGCCCAGGCCCGTGACTGGTCCGCGGCGCGCGGCGTGATCGAGGCGGCGGAGCGAACCCTGGGATCTTCACCGGCGCTGTTGCTCGCACGCGTGTTCCTCGCGAGTGAGTCGGGCGAGGTCCTTGAAGCCGAGCGTTTGTTCGCGGCCAGCGCATCGCTCGTCGATCCCGTCCGTGAGCTCGCCTTCCTGCGCCATCAACTCCGGGCCGGTCGTCTGCAGCCGGCGGAGGACGCGGCCTTGCGTCTCACGCGGAGCGCCGCGGCGACCAGTGCCTGGCCTTACCTGTCGCTGATCTGGCGACTGCGCGGTGACTCCCGTGCCGCCTGGCTCGACGGCGCACCGCCGTATGTGCGGGTGATCGATCTGGCCATCGGCGACGGCGAGCTCGCCGAGCTCGCGGCCTTGCTGCGCGGCTTGCACACGGCGCGTGCACCGTATCTCGAGCAGTCGGTGCGCGGCGGGACGCAGACCGACGGCCAGTTGTTCTTTCGCGGCGAAGCCGTCATCGAGCGGACCCGCTTGGCGATCGAGTCGGCCATACGCGAGTACGTTGCCGCTCTGCCGCCCCTGGATCCCCGTCACCCCCTGCGGCGGGGCGAGATTGGAAATCGAATTCTCTACGGTGGCAGCTGGTCCGTGCGCCTGCAGCCGCAGGGCTACCATGTAAGCCATACCCATCCGAAGGGCTGGATCAGTTCTGCGTTCTATGTGTCCGTGCCGCCGCCGGACGACTTGGGCACCGCACCGGCCGGTTGCTTGCGCTTGGGCACGCCACCGTCGGAGCTGGGATTGGACCTCCCTCCCTACCTCGACGTCGAGCCGCAGCCGGGTCGGCTCGTCCTGTTCCCCTCGACGATGTGGCATCAAACCGTCCCCTTCGCCCGTGGCGAGCGACTCGTGCTCGCTTTCGATGTCCGTGCTCCGCGGGCGTCGACGGAACCATCTTGAAATCGAATAAAACTTCGTAGCTTTTAGGCAACAAATACGGATTTCGAGAGAAATCGCAAGACTACGAGCTCGGGATTTCGCAACGATCGCACAACAAAAGCCCCTCGTGATGGAATTGTTGCAATCGATTCCAAGCTTTGCTGTAATGCGCCTCGGCTGGATTCTGCTTTAACGCAAAACACAATGACGGGAAGGGGGGAAACCATGGAATCGACCAGGAACTATCCAATCGTTCGGCGCGCCGTGCTGCACGTGCTCGCCACGTCGCTCGCGACGGCGGCACCACTCTACGTACACGCGGCCGACAACGAGGCGGCGGCCACGGCCTCCGCGCCCGACGCCAGCGACGCGCTCTCCGAGATCGTCGTCACGGCCTCGGCGGGCGACACCTCGCGCTTGCGCAGTTCGATGTCGGTGACCGACGTCAGCGCGCAGGAAATCCAGGAATTCACACCGCGCTCCGAGGCCGAAGTGCTGCGCCTGATTCCGGGCTTGCAGCCGCAGGACACGGCCGGTCCCGGCGGTAACGCCAACATCGGCGTCCGCGGTTTGCCGGTGACGACCGGCGGCGGTCCCTTCGTCCAGATCCAGGAAGATGGTCTGCCCACGGTTCTGTTCGGCGACATGCAATTCGGCAACAACGACTACTGGACCCGCTACGACTACAACGTCGAGCGCATCGAGGCGGTCCGCGGCGGCTCCGCCGCGACGATGGCCTCGCAGGCGCCCGGCGCCGTCATCAACTACATCAGCAACACCGGTGAGAAAGAGGACGGCGTCGTCGCCTTGAGCAAGGCGATCGGCTACGACGAGAATCGCGTCGACTTCGCCTACGGCGGTCCGATCTCGGACACCGTGCGATTCCACGTCGGCGGCTTCATCAAGGACGGCGAGGGCCCGACCCACATCGATTACACGGCCGAACAAGGCTATCAACTCAAGGGCAACATCACCAAGACGATCAACGATGGCAAGGGCTACATCCGGTTCGACTTCAAACGCCTCGATGACCAGGAACCCACCTACACCTCGATGCCCTCGCTCGCGAACGTCAACGGCGGCGGCGTGATCAGCGGCTACAGTCCGTACCCGGGCTTCGATGCACGCAATCAATCGAACCAGTCGATCCTGAACCAGCAGTTCAACGTCGTGAATTACGGCTCGAGCGGGATCTCCTCGCAGACGATGCAGGGCATTCATCCGGTGGCAACCGCGTTCGGCGGCGCGTTCCACAACGATTTCAACGACAATTTCTCGGTCGACGACAAGTTCCGCTACACGATCATGAGCGGCACCTTCGCGACCCAGTTCCTGACCGTGACGCCGACGTCGAGCGTGCTCGGCTCGACCGTCAACGGCCATACCGTGGGCTCGATCGTCTATGCGAACGGCCCGCAGCAGGGTCAGAACTACAACAGCGCCTACTTGAACACCAATCCGAACATCGACGTGTCGATGAACAACGTCGGCGGATGGGTCAACGATCTGGCCTTCGCCGGCAATCTCGATTTCGATTCGAACCACGTCACCGGACGGGCCGGTTGGTTCCACATGTTGCAGAACATCGCGATGACCTGGCAGGTCAACGGCTCCTACTCGCAGCTGTCGGGCAGCAACCCGGCGCAGTTGGACCTGTTCTCCGGGCCGAACGGCACGGGCACGCAGCTCACGGCCGCGGGCCAGTCGGGCTTCAACAACAATTGGGGTGCGCGCGAATACGACGTCTCCTACACCGACGATGCGCCATACCTGTTCATCGGCGACAAGATCGGTGATTTCAACTTCGATGCCAGCCTGCGCTACGACTCGGTGCACGCCGCCGGCTGGGCGCAAGGTCAGGCCACGGACTTCGGTTCCGTCACCGTGCAGGACAATCTCGGCACGGCGACTCTGCCCGTGGCCACCTTGGGCGGGGCCCAGGAGGTCGTCGATTACACGAAGAACTACACCTCGTGGACCGTCGGTGCTCTGTACGCGGTCAACGATGACACGAGCGTGTTCGCGCGCGCGAGCCAGGGCGGCCGATTCAATGCCGACCGCCTGCTGTTGAACGGTTATTTCAACAAGGATGGGTCGCTCGATGTCGCGGGCGAGGCCGCGGCCTTGGATCGCGTCAACCAACAGGAAATCGGCGTCAAGAACCGCGGTCACGTGATCGGCGCGTCCTATGACGTGGAGGCCGACGTTTATCACGCGACCACCTCGGTCAACACCTACGATCCGACCACCGTCGACAACGTCGTCGTGGGCGTCGTCGAACAGTCCTATCGCGCTTACGGCGTGGAAACCGACGGCTCGGTCCGCTACGGGAACTTCGTGCTCTCGGGGGACGTGACCTACGACACCACGGTCATCACGAAGTCCGACACGCTGGGGGTGGCTGCCGGGAACACCGCGAAGAACCAGCCCCGCTGGGTCTACCGCTTCTCACCCGCGTACGACACGGGACTCTGGGCCGCGGGCATCAGCGCGAACGGGCAGTCGAACTCCTACGTCGGCGACAACGATCAGTACCAGATCGAAGGTCAGGTGTTCTTCAACGGGTTTGCCAAGCTGCGCCCCTACGACAATCTGGAAATCGGCCTGAACGCGAACAATTTGCTGAACACGCTGGGGTACCGCTCGGTGGCGAGCGTGCTGCCGACCGGCCCCGGATCGGTGATCGTCGAGAACAGCGCGATGCTGGGCCGCACGGTGACGGCGACGGTGAAGTACAAGTTCTGATCTAGGCGTCGTGGGTTTCCGGGCGGTACTTCCCCGCCGTCCGGGACTTAATCCGGGTGAGGGCAGTGGGTTAAGATGCTGCTCTCACCCTTTTTCTTCCCCGGTGTCGTCTCATGACGCAGGCAGATCGCCGAATTCGCAGCATCGTGATCGTCGGCGGTGGATCTGCCGGCTGGATGAGCGCGGCCGCTTTGAGCCATGCGCTCGGCCCGAACTGCGCGATCACGCTGATCGAGTCGGAGGAGATCGGCACCGTCGGCGTGGGCGAGGCGACGATCCCCCCGATCAAGACCTTCAACGAAACCTTGGGGTTGGACGAGAACACCTTCGTCAAACGCACGAAGGGCACGTTCAAGCTCGGCATCCAGTTCGTCGACTGGGCGCGGCTCGGCGATCGGTATTTTCATCCCTTCGGCAGCTTCGGCCGTCCCTTCGACATGGTGCAGCTGCATCAGTATTGGTACCGCGCGCACCGCGAGGGACAGGCGGGGAGCCTCGATGAATATTCGATGGCGTGGAACGCGGCCGCGCAGGGGAAGTTCGCACCCCCCCTGACCGACCCGCGCAACGTGCTGTCGACCTACGAGTACGCCTACCACTTCGATGCCGGATTGTATGCGACCACACTGCGTGAATATGCAGAGGCACGGGGTGTCGTGCGCGCGGAGGGCAAGGTCGCCGACGTGCGCCTGAACTCGGCCTCCGGCTTCGTGGAGAGCGTGCAGACGGGCGACGGGAGGCTGTTCGCCGGCGACTTGTTCATCGACTGCTCGGGTTTTCGCGGACTGCTCATCGAGGGAGCCCTCGCGACCGGCTACGAAAATTGGACGCACTGGCTGCCCTGCGATCGCGCGCTCGCCGTGCCCTGTGCCTCGGCGGGAGAATTCACCCCGTACACGCGCTCCACTGCACGCGCGGCCGGCTGGCAGTGGCGCATCCCCTTGCAGCACCGCATCGGTAACGGCTATGTCTACGCGTCCTCGTCCATCAGCGACGAGGAGGCCGCGCGCAGCCTGCTCGGCAATCTCGATGGGAAGGCTCTGGCCGATCCCCGGCCGCTGCGCTTTACGACGGGTCGGCGCAAGAAGGCCTGGAACAAGAACGTCATCGCCGTCGGTCTCTCGAGCGGTTTCCTGGAGCCGCTCGAGTCGACCAGCATCCACTTGATCCAGGCGAACATCGCCAAGCTGCTCGCCTTCTTTCCAGACCGCGATTTCGATCCGCTGGTCGCGGACGAGTTCAATCGCGTCGCCGCCAACGAGACGGAGCGGATCCGCGATTTTCTGATCCTGCATTACCGTTTGACGAGCCGGGACGACAGCGAGCTGTGGCGTTACTGCGCCCAGATGAGCGTTCCGGATTCCCTGCGGAACAAGATCGATCATTTTCGCCGCTATGGACGCCTGATCGCGCGGGAAATGGATCTGTTCGGGCCGCCGAGCTGGCTCGCGGTGCACGTCGGACAGCGCAATTTGCCCGAGCGCATGGATCCGCTGCTCGGCTTTCGCGCGATCGACGGCACCGGGTGGCTCGGCAAACTGCGCGCCGCGATGGCTGCGGCCGCCGGTGGATTGCCCACGCACCGCGCTTATATCGATGCCCATTGCAAGGCATCGGCGTAAACTGGACCGCGGGGGATATCGATTGCTCAAGCCGGAACGAAACGAACCCTGCCCTTGCGGCAGCGGTAAAAAGTACAAGCGCTGTTGCGGCGCCGAAACCGGACCCGCACGCGCGTTCGTCCATCCTCGGGCGATCGCGCAGCCGACCGCGATAGAAACCAGCGGGTTGATCGGACTCATGAACGCCGGCCGCTATGCGGAGGCGGAGACGGCGGCCCGGGGTCTCATCGATCGGTTCCCGGCGCTCGGCTTCGCCTGGAAAGTCCTCGGGATCTCTCAGTTGGTCCTCGGCAAGGACGCGGTCGATTCGCTCAAGGGCGCGGCGGCCCTGTTGCCCCACGACGCCGACGTCTTCGCGAATCTCGGCAATGCCCTGCACAATGCCGGCCGTCTCGATGAAGCCATCGCGTCCTGCCGACAGGCGCTGCGGATCGATCCGAAATCGGTCGAAGCCTTCAATAATCTCGGCAACGCCTTGATGAATTCCGGGCGGGCACCCGAGGCGGTGGATTGCTATCTGCAGGCGATCCGCCTGCGCCCGGCGTATGCGCCCGCGTTCTGCAATCTCGGTAATGCCCAGCGCAGCCTTGGGCAACTGGACGAGTCCGTACAGAGCTGCCGACATGCCCTGACGCTCGACCCGCGGCTCATCGACGCACACGGCAATCTCGGAAACGCGTTGCGCGATCTCGGGCGGCTCGAAGAGGCGGTGGCGAGCTATCGAGAGGCTCTGCGACTGGCGCCGCGTCACGCCGGGGTACTCAACAACGTGGGCGCGGTCCTGCGCGATCTTGGTCGCCTCGAAGAGGCCGCGACCAGCCACTGGCAGGCGCTCCAGGCGAATCCGAACTACGCTGACGCCTACGCGAAGCTCGGCCAGGTGCTCACCGACCTCGGACGGCCCCAGGACGCCGTGGAATGCTTCCGACGTGCCCTGGCGCTCAACCCGCGCGATGCCGCGGCCCACGCGGCGTTTGCGGTCTGCTTGCGTCTGCTCGGGCGCCTCGCCGATGCCGAGAGCGCCTGCCGCCGAGCGTTGGAGTTGCAGCCCGCTCTGGCCACCGCGCATGCCCTCGCGGCCGATCTCGCCGGCGATCAGGGGGATTTCGCCCGGGCCGAGTCCTCTTATCGCCGTGCGCTCGAGCTGAACGCGGACCTGCCCGAAGCATGGCTGGGCCTGCGTCCCTATCAAGAAGACGCGCAGGGCTGGGCGGCCACGGCGCGCCGGCTCCTCGCCCGGCGCCAGCCGCTGCGCCTCGCGATCGATTTACATTACGCGCTCGGCGAGCACAGCGACCGCGAAGGCCGATACGATCTGGCCTTCGGCCATTATCGCGAGGCCAACGAACTCACCAAGACGTTCGGTTTGCGCTACGACCGAGAGGCCGCCTCCCGACAGGTCGATCGCATCCTCGAGACCTACGACGAGGCTTGGTTCTCCGCCTCCCACGAGGGCGCCAACGACTCGCGGCGACCGGTATTCATCGTCGGCATGCCGCGCAGCGGCACGACGCTCGCCGAGCAGATCCTGGCATCGCATCCGGACGTTCACGGCGCCGGCGAATGTCCCTATTGGGTGAGCGCGGCAGCCTCCTTGGATGCCGCCGTCCAGAATCAGTCGCTGACCGCCGAGATGCGCGCCAAAGTCGCGGCCGACTATCTGCAGCTGATCGGCCAACGCGCCGGCGACGCCCGGCACGTCGTCGACAAGATGCCCCGGAACGCGTTCGTGATCGGCTTGATCCACGCGATACTGCCGAACGCGCGCTTCATCCACATGCAGCGCGATCCGATCGATACCTGTCTCTCCATCTACGCACACAACTTCGCGAACGGCCACCCGTACGCGGCGGACCTGGACGACCTCGTGCATGAGTATCGCGAGTACTCGCGCCTGATGGCGCATTGGCGGCGGGTGCTGCCTGCAGGCCGGCTGCTCGAGTTGCCCTACGAGAGCCTGGTCACCGACCAGGAAGCGTGGAGTCGACGCATGATCGAGTTCCTTGGCCTGACCTGGGATCCGGCCTGCCTCGCGTTTCACGAGACGGCGCGGCCGATCCTGACCCACAGCAAGTGGCAGGTGCGTCGACCGATCACGGCGGCCTCGGTCGGGCGCTGGCGCCATTACGCGGCCCACCTCGCGCCGCTGCTTGCCTTGCAGACCGGCGCGTAGCGGACGTGGCACAGGCGGCGGAACTGCGCCTCGTCGGCGGCGGCACTGAGGAATGAGCGAGCGCGCGTCTTGGGGAACGCGGCTCGCATCGGGCGTAAATTAGGCGTCCGCCGCCTGAGTGGCTTACACTACGACTTCGTCGTATGTATCTGATTTATTGGTGCCCAGGAGAGGACTCGAACCTCCACGAATTTCTCCACTGGTACCTGAAACCAGCGCGTCTACCAGTTCCGCCACCTGGGCAAGATGGGTCCGCGAAAACCAAGGCGCCGAAATCTACGCAACCAACCAAGGCTTGTCAATCGATGTTCCCCAAGCAATTCATGATGTTTCCCTCTTTCGGCCGTCATCCATGACCCGCCGACGTTCCAACGGACCCGGGACCCCGCCCAAAGACTGGCGCGGCGAGGACCCCAACCTCGAATTCGAGAAATCCCGCTACGCGGAGCCGATCGCGAGCCGCGAGCTCCTGCTCAAGCATCTCGCGGAAGCGCCTGAGCCGCTCTCCGCAGCGCGTCTCGCGAAGCGCTTAGGGCTCAATACCGATGCGCAACGAGAGGCCTTGGCGAAACGGCTCGCGGCGATGGTGCGCGACGGTCAGGCGCTCTACGACGAGAGCGGCTACACCACGGCGGGCGAGGCCGAGCGCGTCGCGGGCCGCGTACGCGGCCGGGCGAGCGGCGAGGTCTTGATCATGCCCGACGACGGTTCGGCGCCCCTTGTCCTGGCGCGTGCCGATACCGCCACCTTGATGCACGGCGATCGCGTCGAAGTGCGCGCGGTCGGCGTCAATGACCGCGGCCGCCGCATGGCGCGACTGATCCGACGCATCGGCGATGCCCCCGTTCACGTGGGCGGTATCTGGCACACGGGTCCCGGCCGCGGTCGCGTGACGCCGGAGGATCCGGGCCACTGGTATTCGGTCGAGGTGCCGCTGCGCGACCGCAATGGCGCCGAGGACGACGACAACGTGATCGTCGAAATCACGAAGAGGCCCCTCGGCGACATGCCGGCCCAGGGCCGGATCATCGAGGTGCTCGAGGGTCTGCGTCCCTCGGATCTGGCGGCACAGTTCGCGATCCTGCGTCACGACCTGCCCGAGGGGTTTCCCCCCGACGTGCTGCGCGCAGCCAACCGCTATCCGCCGGACCTGCGGGAGTCGGATTGGGCCGGTCGCGAGGATCTGCGCAAGCTGCCCCTCGTGACGATCGACGGCGCCGATTCCCGGGACTTCGACGATGCCGTCTACGCGGAATCGATCCGCTGGGGCGGTTGGCGCCTCGTCGTCGCGATCGCCGACGTGAGTCACTACGTGCGCTACGGCACGGAGTTGGATCTCGAGGCGCGCGCGCGCGCGACCTCGGTGTACTTCCCGGACCGCGTGATCCCGATGCTGCCCGAGCATCTGTCGAACCATCTGTGCTCGCTGATGCCGAACGTCGACCGCCTCGCGTTCGTCTGCGACATGCGCGTGAGCCGCAGCGGCAAGCTCAGCAAGACCCGATTCTACGAAGCCGTGATCCGCTCGCACGCGCGCCTCACCTACGAGCAGACCTGGAACTATCTGGAGAACCCGAAGACCGGCGCGAGCGAGGCCATGACGCCCGCGGTCTGCAAGTCGCTGCAAAACCTGCACACCGTCTACAACATCCTCAAAGCTGCTCGCGACAAGCGAGGCGCGCTCGATTTTCGCGGTGGCGAGGTCAAGGCGAAGATCGGTGACGATGGTCGCATCGAGGGCTTTTATGCCGTCACGCGCAACGACGCGCATCGCCTGATCGAGGAGTGCATGGTTGCCGCAAACGTCGAGGCGGCCGTGGCGCTGCGGATCGCCAAGGCCGGCAGCCTCTACCGCGTCCACGGGCAGCCCGAGGACAAGCGCGTCACGGAATTGCTGAAGGTCATGAATTCCCTGCAGGTGGGCGCACAGTTCTCGGAGAAGCCGACGCCGCGCGAATTCCGGGCCCTCGTCGACCGGCTGCACGCGCGACCCGACGGCATGCTGCTCGAGAGTCTCGTGATCCGATCGCTCGCGCAGGCGGTCTATCAGCAGACGAACATCGGCCACTTCGGCCTGGCGCTCGAGGAATACGCGCACTTCACCTCGCCGATCCGGCGCTATCCGGATTTGCTCGTGCATCGCGCGATCAAGGCGGCCGTGCTGCCGCACTCGGCCTCGGGCCACAAGTACAGCGTGCCCGAGTTGCAGGCCCTGGGGCAGGAGAGCAGCCAGCGCGAGCGGCGCGCGGACGATGCCGGGCGGGACGTCATGAGCTATCTGCGTTGTCTCTATCTGCAGCCGCGGGTCGGCGAGGTCTTCGACGCGACGATCTCGAGTGCGCTCGAATTCGGTCTGTTCGTGACCTTGAAGGAAATGCCCATCGACGGGCTCGTACACATTTCGGCGATCCCCGGCGATTACTGGGAGCTCGAGGCGGGCGGCATGGGTCTCGTCGGGCAGCGCACGGGGCGCCGCTGGCAGATGGGCGATGCCGTGCGCGTGCGCCTGGGCCGTGTCGACCTGGCCCAGCGCCAGATCGATTTCGAGATGGTCGACGGCAGCGAAGGCGCCTCGCATGGCACGGTCCGCGCGCCGCGGCGCGGAGCCGCGGGCGGCGGCGGCGGGGGTGGCTCCGGCCGCCGCGGTGGCGGTGGTGGCGGTGGTGGCGGCGGTGGCGGCGGTGGCGGTGGCGGTGGCGGTGGCGGCTCCTCCGGCGGTTCCCGTCGTGGCGGGGGCGGTGGCGGCGGCCGACGCCGCGGTGGTCGTGGCTGAGTCCAAGCGCCAGTTCGTCTACGGCTTGCATGCGGTCGCGGCCGTGGTGGCCCGCGCACCCGAACGCGTACTCGAATTGTGGCTGGCGCAGGCGCGCGAGGATCAGCGGGTGCGCCATCTCGACGAAGCGGCACGCGCCGTCGGCTTGCGCGTCACCTCGGCCGCTCCCGGCGCGCTCACCAAGCTGGTCGGCGAGGTCTCGCACCAGGGCGTGGTCGCGGCGGTGCGGCCGCTGCCGCCGTGGACCGATGACGAACTCCTGGCCGGCGTCGATCGCTGGACGGAGCCGCCGTTCCTCCTGGTCTTGGACGGGGTCACGGATCCACACAATCTCGGGGCCTGCCTGCGAACCGCCGAGGCGGCGGGCGTGCACGCCGTGGTGATCCCCCGCGATCGCTCGGCGACCGTCGACGGCGTCGTCCGCAAGGTCGCGGCAGGGGCCGCCGAATCGGTGCCGGTCGCGAGCGTGACCAACCTGGCCCGAACCCTGGATGCCCTGAAGGAGCGCGGGATCTGGGTCGTGGGCACCGACGGGGCGGCCGAGCAGACCCTGTTCTCGGCCGATCTCAAGCGCTCGCTGGCGCTCGTTCTCGGCGCCGAGGGCGACGGCATGCGGCGTCTGACCCGCGAGCGCTGCGATTTTCTCGTCAAAATCCCCATGGCGGGGCAGGTCGAATCGCTGAACGTCTCGGTCGCGGCGGGCGTCGCCCTCTTCGAGGCGCGGCGCCAGCGCCTTGCACGGGGCTGACCCGCGGGCCGATGCGCCCCGGGGGCCGTTCGGTTGACCCGATCCGGACGAGCGCGTATCCTTCGCGCTCGTTTTCGCCGGCCGTCCGGCATCACTCCTTGCCTCACCGCTCGCAACGGGAGGCTAAAACCGTAGGGAGCCTACAATGCGACATTATGAAATCGTGCTCCTGGTCCATCCGGATCAGAGCGAGCAGGTGCCTGCGATGGTCGAACGCTACAAAGGCATCATCAGTGCCGGTGGTGGGTCCGTGCATCGCTTCGAGGACTGGGGCCGGCGCCAGCTGACCTTCCCGATCTCCAAGGTGCACAAGGCGCACTACGTGCTCCTGAACGTCGAAATCGACCAGAAGACGCTCGACGAGTTGAACAGTTCGTTCCGTTTCAGCGACGCCGTGCTGCGTCATCTCGTCGTCAAGCTGGACGAGGCCGTGACCGAGCCGTCGCCGATGGCGCGGGCTCCGGATGAGAACGCCCGTCGTCATGACGACTTCGACGACGGCGACGACGACGATCTGCCCCTCGGCGGTCGTTGATCGTCGCGTTCGCAAAACCAAAGAATTCAGGAGTTCACGATGGCACGTTTTTTCCGCCGCAAGAAGTTTTGCCGCTTCACCGCCGACGACGTCAAGCAGATCGACTACAAGGATCTGGCGACGCTCAAGAGCTACATCACCGAGACCGGCAAGATCGTTCCCAGCCGCATCACGGG
>Ga0116230_10000783_pt1 | contig 28687 bp, 23 predicted proteins | sample S1TSphfallax_3_FD_88678 | JGI IMG/M metagenome (GOLD analysis project Ga0116230, IMG submission 88678) | Host-associated microbial communities from peat moss isolated from Minnesota, USA - S1T2_Fd - Sphagnum fallax MG | ecosystem: Host-associated > Plants > Peat moss > Unclassified | place... | reverse complement strand
TACGTGTTCAAGCTTTTGGACTCCCCATCGGACAGGCACATTGTCCAGATCTGGAACAAGGCCGAGACGAAAGTTTATGCAACCATTCTGGCCATTCCCGACTCCCGGCTGCAGCCCACCGGCAAGAGCGTCATCACGTTTGACGAGCGGCCGGCGGGCGAACCGGAAGCGCTGCGGGCGTGGTTCTATCCGGGCAGCACATCGGGAGACCAGTTTGTCTATCCAAAGGAGCGGGCCATGACGCTGGCGAAATCCAGCAACGCGCCGGTGCCTTTTGTTGCCGCCGACATTCCGGCGGAGGCAGCGGAGCCGATCAAGACGCCAGCGGTGGTTGCCATGAAGACAGCGCCAGTTAAGGTTGCGCAGCCGACTGGAGAGGAACTGGACTTTGTCGCCGTTGCCACGCCCGCCCCGGCCACTCTTCCAGCAACCGGCAGCAGCGCACCGCTGATTGGACTGATTGGATTGATGGCGCTGAGCGGCGCTCTGCTCATGGGCGTAACTTCCAAAAGACAGTTCGTACTAAACGAAAGCAAATAACATGACAAAACTTGATTCAGTAGTCGCGATATTTCACACACATCCTGAAGCGGAACAGGCGGTCAAAGACCTGCAGCGCTCCGGAGTCGACATGCGAACCGTGTCGATTGTCGGCAAGGAGCTGGAAACAGACGAGCAAGTCGTCGGTTACTACAACGTCGGAGACCGGATGAAACGATGGGGCAAAGTCGGGGCATTCTGGGGAGGCTTCTGGGGGCTCCTGTTTGGTTCTGCATTTTTCGTCATTCCCGGGCTGGGACCGCTGCTAATGGCGGGCCCGATCATCACCTGGATTGTGGGAGCGCTGGAAGGGGCGGTTGTGGTTGGCGGCGCGGGCGTGCTGGGCGCCGGCTTGTTCAGCATAGGTGTTCCCAAAGACAGCGTCCTGCAGTATGAGACCGCTATCAAGAACGAAAAGTTCCTGCTGATTGTGAGCGGTTCGGCAGCGGAAGTGGCGAAGGCTAAAGAGGTGCTTGGCACATTGCAGCCGGCTCATCTGGAACTCCACCCGGAATCGGAGATCGCTGCGGCGGTGTAGTGAATTTAGGGATTGTCATAGAGGCTAACAAATGATTGAAACAGCGAACCATACTCTTGATATTTTTCCGGTGGAAGCGCGCGGAGTTACAGAAGCGCGCGAACTAATTGGAGACACGGACCGTCCGTTATCAGCGGAACTGCTGGCCCGCATGCATGCGTACTGGCGAGCCGCCAACTATCTGTCAGTGGGACAGATCTACCTCTATGACAATGCCTTGCTTCGCGAGCCTCTCAAGCTGGCGCATGTCAAGCCGTTGGTTGTGGGCCACTGGGGCACCACTCCCGGCCAGAACTTCATCTACGTCCACTTAAATCGAGTTATCAAGAAATATGATCTCGACATGTTCTACATCGCCGGCCCCGGCCATGGAGGACCTGCACTCGTCGGCAATACCTACCTGGAGGGCACCTACAGCGAAATCTATCCCAACATCAGTGAAGACGAAGCGGGACTGAAAAAGCTGTTCACTCAGTTTTCGTTTCCGGGCGGCATTTCCAGCCACGTTGCGCCCACCACTCCAGGGTCCATTCACGAAGGCGGCGAATTGGGTTACTCGCTCAGCCACGCTTTTGGCGCGGCGTTCGACAATCCGGGCTTGATTGTCGCCTGCGTCATCGGCGACGGCGAAGCGGAAACCGGTCCGCTGGCAACGGCCTGGCAATCGAACAAATTGCTGAGTCCCGTCACCGACGGCGCGGTGCTGCCTATTCTGCATCTGAACGGTTTTAAGATCAACAACCCCACAATTCTTTCGCGCATAGAGCACGAAGAGCTGGAGCAATTCTTGCGCGGCTGCGGCTGGAACCCTTACTTCGTGGAAGGCGACGATCCGGAAACGATGCACCAACGCATGGCCACCATTCTGGAGATAGCCGTTCAGGATATCCACAACATACAAGAGGATGCCCGAACCAAGGGCAATACCGTGCGGCCGCGCTGGCCGGCGATTGTTCTGGGATCGCCCAAGGGCTGGACTGGCCCCAAGATGGTGGATGGCCTCCAGATTGAAGGCACCTCGCGCGCCCACCAGGTTCCCGTGCTGGTGGATGCTCAGCACCCGGATCATGTCCAGGTGCTGGAAGACTGGATGAAGAGCTACAAGGCCGAAGAACTGTTCGACGAGAACGGCCGGCTGATTGAAGAGCTGCGCGAACTGGCTCCAAAGGGCGACCGGCGCATGGGCGCAAACCCGCATGCCAACGGCGGGATGCTGCTGCGCGATCTGCGCATGCCGGATTTTCATGTTCACGCTGTCACCGTGCCGTCTCCCGGCGCAGTGGACGCGCAGGACACTTTGGTTCTGGGCAAGTTTCTGCGCGATGTGCTGACGCTGAATCAGGAACAGCGCAACTTCCGCATTTTTGGCCCTGATGAAACTCTCTCCAACCTGCTGGGCGCGGTGTTTGAAACCACCGACCGCCAATGGGACGCCCGCGAGATTAAGCAGGATGAGTTTCTGGCGCCTTCCGGCATGGTTCTGGATTCCATGCTGAGCGAGCATCAATGCCAGGGCTGGCTGGAAGGCTATCTGCTCACCGGCAGGCACGGGCTTTTCAACAGCTATGAAGCGTTTATTCGCATTGTGGATTCCATGTTCAGCCAGCATGCCAAGTGGCTGAAGGTGACGTCTGAATTGCCTTGGCGGCGCAAGATCTCGTCTTTGAATTACTTGCTTGCCTCGCACGTCTGGCAGCAGGATCACAACGGCTTCACGCACCAGGACCCCGGCTTCCTGGACCACGTCATCAACAAAAAAGCCAGCATCGTTCGGGTCTACCTTCCGGCCGACGCGAATTGCCTTTTGTCCACGTTTGACCATTGCCTGCGCAGCCGCAATTACGTGAATGTTGTGGTGGCGGGAAAGCACGCGCTGCCTCAGTGGCTCAGCATGGACGCCGCCGTTGTGCATTGCACGGAGGGCCTGGGCATCTGGCAGTGGGCCAGCAACGATCAGGACAGCGAACCGGACGTGGTGATGGCCTGCTGCGGCGACACGCCCACGCTGGAAATTATGGCGGCCGTCTCCATTCTTCGCGAGCATCTGCCTTCTTTGAGAATTCGCGTCATTAACGTGGTGGATCTGATGAAGCTTCAGCCGTCAACCGAACATCCGCATGGCCTCACCGACGTGGATTACGATTCGCTGTTCACCAAAGACAAGCACATCATCTTCGGCTTTCACGGCTATCCGTGGCTGATTCATCGCCTGACCTACGCCCGCGCGAACCGCAATCTTCACGTTCGCGGATACAAGGAAGAGGGCACAATTACCACGCCGTTCGACATGCGCGTGCAGAACGACCTGGACCGCTTCCATTTGGTGCAGGATGTGGTGGACCGTTTGCCGCATCTTGGGTCTAAGGGCACTTACCTGAAGCAGATGATGCGCGACAAGCTGATTGAGCACAAGCACTACATCGACAAGCACGGCGAAGACATGCCGGAGATTCGCAACTGGAAGTGGCAATAAATGCCGGCAACCGCGGAACATGCCGACACCAAGGCCAATCCACAAGCCAGCGCCAAAAATGAATTGAAATCCCTTCCGATGGCGGAAGTGGAAAAGAAGCTGGATTCCACGCCCGAAGGTCTCACCCAGGACGAAGCGAAAAAGCGACTGGCGCAGGACGGCCCGAATGAGCTAAAGGTAAAGAATGACAACCCGCTTCTGAAGTTCCTGGGTTACTTTTGGGGCCCCATTCCCTGGATGATCGAAGCCGCAGTCATCCTTTCCGGATTGGTCCGCCACTGGCCTGATTTTTTCATCATTCTGTTTCTTCTGTTCTCCAATGCAGTTGTCGGATTCTGGGAAGAGCATCAGGCCGGCAACGCCATTGCGGCGCTCAAGAAGCGGCTTGCCAGCACGGCCAAAGTGAAGCGCGATGGCAAGTGGAGCGATCCGCCCGCGCGCGAGCTGGTGAAGGGCGATGTGATCCGTCTGCGTCTGGGCAGCATCGTGCCGGCGGACGCGCGGCTGCTGGATGGTGATTCCATCCAGGTGGACCAGTCCGCCTTGACTGGAGAATCGTTGCCGGTCGAGTGCAAGTCCGGCGGCGCGGTTTTTTCAGGTTCCATCATCCGGCAGGGCGAAATAGACGCTATCGTCTACGCCACCGGAATGGACACTTATTTCGGAAAGACCGCGCAGCTTGTGGAGCAAGCCCACACCGTCAGCCACTTCCAGCGTTCGGTGCTGAAAATCGGCGATTACCTTATCATTCTGGCGGTGGCTCTTGTTTTGCTGATTATTGCGGTGGCGCTGTTCCGGCGCGACCCGATGATGGACACGCTGGAGTTTTCGCTCGTTCTGCTGGTGGCCGCCATTCCGGTGGCCATGCCCACCGTGCTCTCGGTAACCATGGCGGTGGGCGCGCGTCTTCTCGCCAAAAAGGAAGTGGTCGTCACCAAGCTGGCGGCCATTGAGGAACTGGCCGGCGTGGATATTCTCTGCTCTGACAAGACCGGCACACTGACTCAGAACAAGCTGACTTTGGGCGACCCCTTCACGCTGAACGGCATCACCAATGAGCAAATTATTTTGTGGGGAGCCCTGGCTTCGCGCGCCGAAGACAAAGACACCATTGATTTGGCCGTAATTGGCGGAGTGAAAGACGATAAGGCGCTGAAGAGCTGCCAGGTGCTGCATTTCACGCCCTTTGACCCGGTACACAAGCGCACTGAAGCGGCCGTGAAGGACGCCGACGGGAAACAATTCTGGGTGGCCAAGGGCGCGCCGCAGGTGATTCTGGCGATGGCCACGAACGCTTCCGAAGTCAGGCCTGCCGTGGAGAAGGCCGTCCAGGAATTTGCCGGCCGCGGCTTTCGTTCTCTGGGCGTGGCCAAGGCGGATGAGGAAGGCCAGTGGCAGTTTGCGGGCATGTTGCCGCTGCTGGATCCGCCGCGCGCGGATGCCAAGGATACCATCGCCAATGCGCTGAAAATGGGCGTTAAGGTAAAGATGGTCACGGGCGACCAACTCGCCATTGCCAGGGAAATGGCAAAGACTTTGGGGATGGGCACCAATATCCTGGATGCCACGTCGCTGGGTGATGAAAAAAACCAGGACACGGAGCAGTCGGCCAAAGCTATCGAAAACGCGGACGGGTTTGCCCAGGTGTTCCCGGAACACAAGTACAAAATTGTCGAAGTGCTGCAGAAACGCCAGCATTTTGTGGGGATGACGGGCGACGGAGTGAACGACGCTCCCGCCCTGAAGAAGGCCGATTGCGGCATCGCGGTTTCGGGCGCCACCGACGCCGCCCGCGCGGCTGCATCCATCGTGCTGCTGACGCCGGGCCTTTCCGTCATCATCGACGCCATCAAGGAAGCCCGCAGAATTGTTCAGCGCATGAACAGCTACGCCATCTACCGCATTGCCGAAACACTGCGCGTGCTGCTTTTCATGACGCTTTGCATTCTCATCTTTAACTTCTATCCGGTCACCGCCATCATGATTGTGATGATTGCCGTGCTGAACGACGCCGCTATTCTGTCGATTGCCTACGATAACGTTCATTACAAGCAGGAGCCAGAGGCTTGGAACATGCGCCTGGTGCTGTGCATCTCCACCGTGCTGGGGCTTGTGGGCCCCGTGGCTGCGTTCGGTCTCTTCTACATTGGCGACCGCGTTTATCACCTGGACAAGCCTCACGTCCAGACGCTGATGTACCTGCTGCTTTCCGTGGCCGGACATTTGACCATTTTCCTGACCCGGACACGCGGGCCATTCTGGTCCATAAAACCGGCGCGCGTGTTGTGGATAGCGGTGCTGGCCACGCAAGCCGTGGCCACTCTCATCGCGGTCTATGGATTCCTGATGACGCCTCTTGGCTGGAAATGGGCCGGCTTCGTGTGGGCTTATGCGCTGGTCTGGGCTGTCGTGACGGACCGGGTGAAGCTGCTGGGATACCGCATTCTGGATAGCGAAAAGGCTCCGTTACTGGCCAGACAGCGCCCGGATGTGACATCGAAGATCGCCGCGCGCGCCTATGAAATCTATGAAGAGCGCGGCCGTCACGATGGGCAGGCGGATCAGGACTGGCGGGAAGCAGAGACAGAAGCCAAAGCAGCGTCAAAATGAGCATCCATTCAAAAGAGTTCGTCGTCCGGCCGGGAAAGAAACTAAACTTGGCCGACCGGCCCACCAAGGTCGATCCGTTTTACGATTCGCCGGAAAAGTACAAAGAGCTGCTGGATCATCATGTCAACAAACTGAGTGAATTGCAGCAGCTCCACTACGCCTCCAGCCGGGCCGCGCTGCTAATCGTCTTTCAGGGCATGGACGGGGCCGGCAAGGACGGCGCCATTCGCCATGTCATGTCCGGCGTCAATCCGGAAGGGTGCGAGGTCTTCAGCTTTAAGCAGCCCAGCGCCGAAGAGCTGGCGCACGATTTCCTTTGGCGCACCACCGTTCGTCTTCCTGAACGCGGACGGATTGGCATTTTTAATCGTTCCTATTACGAGGAAGTGCTGGTGGTGCGCGTGCATCCAGAGATTCTGCGAAGCCAGGGGCTGGCTGATGAGTCAGGCGATGAAAAGAAAATCTGGGAAGACCGTTATCGCTCCATCAACGACATGGAGCGGCACCTCCACCGGAACGGAACGCACATCGTTAAAATTTTTCTTCACCTGTCGGAAGAAGAGCAGCGGCAGCGTTTTCTGGCCCGCATCGACGACGCCGACAAGAACTGGAAATTCAGCCTGGCCGACATTCACGAGCGGAAGTATTGGCGTCAGTATGCGGAGGCCTACCAGGACTGCCTGGCCGCGACCACCAGCCACCATGCGCCCTGGTATGTGGTGCCGGCTGATGACAAAGACAATGCGCGCTTGATCGTTTCGCAAATTGTTCTGGATGCGCTGAGCGGGCTGAAGATGGCTTATCCCAAGACAACTCCCAAGCGCAAGAAGGAGCTGGCTGCCATTGGCAAGCTGTTGGAAAATGCAGGCGGAAGCTAATGGGAGTCGAACCCACCCGTGACACGAAGTGCCGCACTCCGGTTTTGAAGACCGGGCCCTGCACCGGCAGAATCTAGCTTCCGTTTTCAATCATAGCGGCCGACGGCGCTTCCGCCGGTTCCTCTTTGAAAAGCTGGTCACGCAAGGCGTAGCGCAGTTCTTCAATGCCGGCGCCGGTCACGCTTGATATCTCGAAAAACGGCATCTTGGCCGCTTCCGCCTTCTCTTTAATGCTCAGAATCCGCTCAGGTTCCTGGCATGCGTCAATTTTCGACGCCACCACAATCATCGGCTTCGCGGCCAGTTCTTCGCTGAAACTCCGCAGCTCATCCAGAATCACGTCGAAATCGTGAACCGCCTCGCGGCCTGTGTATTCCGAGGAATCCACCAGATGCACCAGCACCTTGGTTCGCTCGACATGCTTCAGAAATTGAATGCCCAGGCCATGGCCTTCATGCGCGCCTTCAATCAGACCCGGAATGTCAGCCATCACGAAACTGTGATCGCCCGCCGCCACCACGCCTAAATTGGGCTCCAGCGTGGTGAACGGATAATCGGCAATTTTGGGCCGCGCGGCGGAAAGGCGCGAAATCAGGGTCGATTTGCCCGCATTGGGAAAACCCACCAGCCCGACATCGGCCAGCAGTTTTAATTCCAGCCGCAGCTTCTTCAAATCCCCAGGCTTGCCGTCTTCATGCTCGGTCGGCGCCTGGTGCGTGGCCGAGACAAAACGCGCGTTGCCGCGTCCGCCGCGTCCGCCCTTGGCCACCGTGTAGCGCTGTTTCGGTGCCGTGAAATCCGCCAACTGCTCCCCGGTCTCGGCGTCGAAAACCACCGTGCCCACCGGAACCGGCAATTCAATGCTCTTGCCATCGCGTCCGGTGCGGTTGCTGCCTTCGCCATGGCGGCCGCGTTCGGCTGAATGTTCGGGGTTGAAACGGAAATGCAGCAGCGTGTTGTAATGCGTGCTGGCCACCATTTCAATGTCGCCGCCATGGCCGCCGTCGCCGCCGCTGGGGCCGCCGCGCGGGACAAACTTCTCGCGCCGAAACGCCAGACAGCCGTTGCCGCCGTCGCCCGCTTTTACCGAAATAATGACTTCGTCGATGAACACTTCAGAGATCTTGGGGGGAAGATAAATAAAAAAAGAGGCGGCCCTGAAGCCGCCTCTTCTCGGATGGATGAAATTGCTAGTTCTGGGCGGCGACGATGTTGACGAACTTGCCCATGCGGCCGCGGTCGCGAAACTCAACGGTTCCCGGAACGGTGGCAAATAACGTGTCGTCCTTGCCCAGGCCAACATTTTTGCCCGGCTTGTAGCGCGTGCCGCGCTGCCGCACGATGATGGAACCGCCGGTCACGAATTCGCCGGAAAACACCTTGATTCCCAGCCGCTGGGAATTAGAATCGCGCCCGTTTTTTGAACTGCCTAAACCTTTTTTATGTGCCATGCTGTCACTTCCATTGCATCATTACGATGCCAGGATTTCCTCCACGCGAACCCGGGTGAAATTCTGCCGGTGACCCTGGGTGCGCTTGTACTGTTTCTTGCGCTTGAATTTGAAAACAATCACTTTCGCAGCGCGGCCATGCTCGGTAATCTTGGCCAGAACCTTGGCCCCGCCAATGGAATCGCCCAGAAGCAGCTCATTCGATTCGTTCGATAGCGCCAAAACACGCTCAAATTCAACCGTTGTCCCCACATCGCCGGCAATGGTGTCCAATTCAATTGTCTGGCCAGGGGCCACACGATACTGCTTGCCGCCTGTCTCAATAACCGCGTACATAATGATAAAACCTGAATTTCCGATAAATTTACGCCAGCGGTAAGCGCGGTTGCCAAACATAATGAGGGAACGCACGAAGACCAGGGCTGGAATACAACCCTCCAAGTATAACTGATTCCGCTCCCGCTTGGCTACCGCGAGTTTGGGCCGCAGTCTTTTTGCTGATATACTCCGGGTTGTCGATAGTTCTTGCCATGGGTGAAAAACGTTTAGGCGACGTCATAGACGATCACTGCATAAAATGCCGCAGAGTGACCAATCACTCCATTGTTTCGCTGGTGGATGGCGAGGCGGCCAAGGTCCGCTGCCGCACTTGCTACCACGATCATGACTTCCGTCACGAACAAGCGCCGCCCACCAAAAAAGAGCTGAAGAAGATGGAAGCGGACGCCCTGGCTGCCGCCGAAGCCGCAGCATCCGCAGGCGTCGAGGCTGTGCCGGAAGAGACCGACCGGGTCTGATTTTAGCCCGTGCCACCCAGCCTTCGTCTGGCGATTGAAACCATTCGCACTCTGCAAAGCCAGGGCTTTTGCGCTCTTTTAGTGGGTGGCTGCGTGCGCGACCGCCTTCTCGGCATCGCTCCCAAGGACTTCGACATTGCCACATCCGCGCTGCCCGCCGACATCGCCCGCCTGTTTCCGCGCTCCCAACTAGTGGGCGCTCATTTCGGAGTTTCGCTGCTGACGGAGACGCCCGGTGTGACAGGGGAAAGTGTGGAGGTGGAAATTGCCACTTTCCGGAGCGAAGGCGCCTATTCAGACGGCCGCCGCCCTGACGACGTTAGTTTTGTGTCCGATCCAGCCCTAGACGCCCGGCGGCGCGATTTCACCATCAATGGCCTGTTCGAAGACCCGCTATCCGGCGAAATCTTCGATTACGTCGGCGGCCAATCCGACCTTCTTGCCAAACGCATCCGCGCCATCGGCGATGCTGCGCGTCGTTTTGAAGAAGATCACTTGCGCATGCTCAGGGCCGTGCGCTTTGCCGCGCGCCTGGGCTTTTCCATTGATCCCGAAACGCTGAACGCCATCCGCCAGCAGGCGGAAAACATTACCCGAATTTCGGCCGAACGCATCCGCGACGAGCTGGTGCGCATCCTGACCGAAGGCAATGCCCGGCGCGGTCTGGAACTTCTGGACGAGGCTGGCCTGCTCTTGCCGCTGCTGCCGGAAGTCAAGGCGTTTCAAGGCGTGGAGCAGCCGCCCGAATTTCATCCAGAAGGCGATGTCTGGACGCATGTTCTGATGATGCTGGAGCAATTGCAAAAGCCCGCGCCCACCCTGGCTTGGGGCGTTCTGCTGCACGATGTCGGCAAACCGCCCACCTTTCGCCGCGCCGACCGCATCCGCTTCGATGGCCACGCCGAAGTGGGCGCGCGCATGGCGGAAAAGATCCTGGAGCGCCTGAAATTCGCCAACGGCGAAGTGGAACAGATTTCCTCCCTGGTGGCCCATCACATGCGCTTCCAGGATATTCAGAAAATGCGCGTCAGCACCTTGAAGCGCTTTCTGCGTTTGCCGCATTTCGAAGAGCACCTGGAACTGCACCGCCTGGACTGCCTGTGCAGCAACCGCCGAACGGAGGCCTATGATTACGCGCAAGCGAAACTGGCGGAATTTGGCAAGGAACAGCTTCGCCCGCCCAGCCTGATCAGCGGCGACGATCTTATTGCCGCTGGCTATCGGCCGGGTCCGCAGTTCAAGCAAGCCTTGGGAGCGGTGGAAACCGCGCAGTTGGAAGGCGAAATCCATTCCAAGGAGCAAGCCTTGGCGCTGGCGGTTCGGGTCTTAAAAGGGCTGGAATGATATTCTATAGAGTGACGGGCCGGTAGCTCAGTTGGTAGAGCATTGCACTTTTAATGCAGTGGTCGCGGGTTCGACTCCCGCCCGGCTCACCATTCCTTTCTATAAGTTAATGGACGTTTGAATTTTCACTGGTACAACTCACTGGTACAACTTCTTCTAATTCCTTAGCGCGCATATGAGCTTCCATCCGCGCGCTAAGTTGCTTCATTCGGCGTTCCGAGACGATATGGTAACGGTCAAAGACTGCACGGGTTTTGTGGCCGCTGATCTCCATGGCTTCTTTTTCGGTGAATCCAGCTTCGATCATGTTCGTAACGGCGGTTCGCCGAAGATCATGAAAAAGCGTGTCATCAACGCCGGCTAAACCACACGCGGTGTTCCAAGATTTTTCCCAGTCGGATACTCGCTCACCGTCCCGCTGAACAAGGAAGGGGCATTTTTTCTGGTCAGCCAGTGACATCGCCATCGACAATTCAGCGTTCATGTCGCCGTAGATAGGTAAGTACCGAGCCTTTCGATTTTTCGTTGTCTTGCCCGGCAAGTCGATCCGACCTGCTTTCAGGTCGATTTTGTCGAGCCGAATTTTCGCAATCTCACCTTTGCGAGACCCGGTGTGATAGCCAATGACAAGGGCGATACGTGCGTAGGACGGAAGGGAATCGCGAATCGCCCGATATGCATCGTGCGTCAACATCCCGGTTCGAACGTTATCCACCGGCATCATTCGAAATCGCGGAACTTTTGTCACTAAGGGCGGTTCGTGTTCCAGGCCCAAGTGAAACGCACGGCGCAAATGCGCAAGCTCTTTATTGACGGTTGCCGGTTCAGCCACTTTCGACCGCGCAGCAGTATATTTCTTCAGCACCGGCGTCGTTACATCCATTGCCCTCGTCTTTCCGAAGAACGGCCTTAGATTTTTGTTCACGCGCAGTTCAGTGTCGTACGCACTGCCGCGCTTGTTGAACTGATAATCTTCGATTAGCAAGTCGAGCAACTGATCCACCACGACCCGTTCGATTTGTTCTGAGTGTTCGGCAGACTGAGGGGCCTGCGCCATTTTCTGCCGCAGTAAGCTTAGCGCTTCTTTCCGATCAGTGCTGCCGGTTGCTATGCAAACGGGACGGCCCTTGATGCAGTAGCGAATGAACCATGTTGCAGTCTTCCGCACTTGTCCGTCGCCACCCTTGTAAGTCCGCTGGAAGACGCTGCCGGTCGGTATTTTGGTTGGCATACTGTTACGTTGCTTTCCTCGCCTCGATCCACGCATCCAGATCACGCAGATCCAACATTTGACGGCGCCCAGAGCGGACGCCGACCAATTCCTTACATGCAATCATATTGCGGATTGCACGCGGGCATAAATTCAAATAGGTAGCGGTCTCCTCAATACTAAGAAGACGGCGACTTGAGAGGCTGCCAGCTTTCAGAACGCTCTTAATTGCCTCTTCGCAGGCCAATCTGACCATTTGCGAGAACGGGTCGCCGGATGGTTGCAACTGGGTGTTTCCTCCGTTGATGTTAGCTGTCATGCCGTTCCCCCTCCAATTCCGGTGCCGTCCCAATCGCCCTGTTGCTGTCCATCCATGCCTGCAGCCAATCGCCACGGATAACCTGCCAGCGGCCCGCGAAGAAATTCGATGAGCACCGAGGCCATCCAGAGACTTCTCCGAGCGTCCCATTTTCTGCAAGATCATCGTTCATCTCAAAATTTGCCTTTCACTTAGACTTAAAGACTGAAGGCTCAGGGCGCGACTCCGAGGAGAAGCGCCGACACCAATCATTTGTTTTTTATTTTGGTCTTCACTATGTAAGCCGTGGCGAAGGCCCTCCGTGCCAGAATTTTGAATTTTTTTTTCAATTATTTTTGATTAGGTCCAAAATACACCTCGGATGCGTGGATTTCAGGTCCAAATGCAGATAAGCTCACAGTACGGCCATGACAAAAGGTTCTCTTGACAACCTTTTGGTAATTTCTTCAGGATTTGTGCTTTAAATGTCGATAATCACGATTCCGTTTAATTACAACTCGAAAGTTGACTTCGAAACCGTTCCGATCTGCATCAGCGACACCGATGCCGATGGAAATCCGATCCACTTCGGCTGGATTGAACGCGGCGTGGTTCCCGTGGCCGGTAAATTATTGCACCTTGCCGCCAGATTGCTTCACGACGAGTGGCGCGCATCCGAACTCACGGAGTCGGTCGTCCACAAGCTTTCGCGCGACTTCGGCGCTCAACTCGGGACTGAGCCGAGTCACCAAGTTCTTAGCCACGCGCGCTGGCACGCGCAAGATTTGCGGGCCGGATCGCGCAGGGCCCGTCGAAAGACAGAGGTGCCACTGTATTACGATTTCAGAGAGGAAGTGGTGCCGGATGAATTTGATCTCGCCAGGGCTGTCGCGGCGCAAGATACTCTTGATCGTCTTGTTGACCAATTGACGGAGATGCAAATGTACGACGTTCGGGATATGATCCCCATGATGTTAAGGGACTGCGACTCACGCGAATATAACCAGCGCTTTAAAAAGTCAAGGAACGCCGTTACGCACCAGTTTTACAGAGGCATCCGGAAAGCTGCCCAGGCCGCAGGCATCACAGGAACGTTCCCCAGTGCAGAATAAGACTACCTGTTGACCCATCACTGCCATAATGGCTTGGACTGATGCGCCCTGAAGAGTCGCCCGAATTAAAGTACGACAGGCTGAAACGGCAGCTTCAGGAAACAATTCTTACCCAGTATCCCAATCCAGCGCGAAAAGGCTGCCCTGGTCAAAGTGCCTTGATTCGATTGGCTGCCGTGCCGTTGGACGAGAGCACCGAAAGCGATCCCGCTTGGCACCACGCTACTCATTGCTCGGAATGCTACGGCGAATACCTGAAAATCCGCCGCGATGCCAAAGCGAGAGCCAAAGCGCGGAGCAATTGGATGAAGCTGGCGGCCGTCGCCGCAATTTTAGTATTGGCCGTGGGCCTGCATTTCGCTTCAAGGTCCCGGAAAGTCGTCAAGCCCATACCAACCCCCGCGATTGCCGAAGTTGCCTACAGCAAGATGACAATCGATATCCCATCAATGACGCGTTCTGAAAATGCGCGTGCTAGTTCTCCGATTGCATTTGATCGGAAGCCTTTCGAACTGACAGTGAACCTTCCGGTGGGCAGCAAGGCTGGCGAATATGAATTCCGCTTCTTAAAGGGCGATCAAACCGTTGCTTCGGCTCACGCGGAGGCCCAAATTCGTAAGGGGGTAACGGCCTTTGTCGTCAAGATCGATCTTTCGAAGGTGGCCGTCGGAGACTATGCGATCAGTGTTCGGAATCCGCCTTGGGATTGGAATCACTTTCCGGTGGTGGTGCGATAGATATGGTTTTGTCTAGCAAAACACTCCAGACTGTCCGGTTCCACTCGAGCTTCCATTCGCAAATACTTAGCAAACTGACAGCGTTCGTTTGGCACAGCCACGTTAGCGATTGACAGCTCTGGAACGAAAGTGCGAAATCAATCGCTTCCAGGAGTAGCGCCCGGGGCAAACCTCATTGCAAGGTGGAGATCAAAAGTGATGTCTTCCAGATCACAAGGTTTCGATCGGCTCAATCCAGGCAACAGTAGTTCGACAGTCCATATACCAATGGGGCTAGCGTTGTGTAATGCTTGAATCCCGACAAGATCTGGATCTCGAGGCGAATTTCGGTGAGTAGCCCTGCCCACTACTATTGGTGGCACATCTTTCTGGTCAAGATCGGCCCTACTTCCGTCGAGGTGATTTACGTAGCTTGACCGCGGTGGGAAAAATCGCAATGTGAAATAGTCGTGAAGTAGCAGCGTCTCGACATAGACGCTTATGCCTCGCATCCGCACATGCGCTTGATCAGCAAAGAGCGATGAACTAAGCTCAAGCTCCCATTTGCCTTTTTCCTTTCCGTTTTTCCAGGCTTCATGACCCAAATGATGCTTGAGTGATACCGGAATTGCAAAGTTCTGATCTAGTTGAGCAAATGCGTCGAGCCAACTTAATGCAGCTCTCGTCCACACCAAGAGTGCGTCAAAAGGGCTTCGGATTGAAAGCTCATCAGCGTTGGTGGGCAGACCAACAGAATAGCCGTATAACAGTTTCATTCCGTTCTGCGCCGCTTTCAACCGAGCGCTGGCCTCAGCCAAATCTTCATCAAATCTCACCTTCAGGCTCTTCATCTGTTCTGGATAATTGAGCGCACCATCCTTAGCGGTAGCCGCTAACGCCTTAAATTCGTTTAGCCGCCTGGCAACATCAGTTCTTCTGCGCTGAAAATCTGAGTCGGCAATATCCCATGCCACCTTTGTCCGCATCCCGTTAGCGCGCTCCGTCGCCGAGAGTTGGGTTGAAGAGAGAGCTTGCATCTGCGACAAAAGCAAATTTAGCTGTGTCGTTAAACTATGCCAACTCGACCCCTGTGCCGAGTCCTTTGCATGCTCGGCGGAGGTCTTCGCCACTCCATTCCAAGTTTGAATCAGCGCATCTCCTGTGTTCGGATATTGAAAAGTGGCAATGTGGCTTAACCATGCTATGAGCTGCGCGAACCCTGACTGCTCATTCATGGCACTATTCGTATAACGCTCGTTTATCAGTTCTTCAAGGATTTGCTTAGCTGCTTTGCTAACCTCCGCTAGTGTTTGCTGAGCAGAAAGCTCCGCAGAAGACTGTGTATAAGGCAGACGATATACGCCAGCCTTAATTTCATCGGCGTGGATGCGATCTAGTTCTTGAAACTCTCGAAGGTCTGAAGCTAACATGAAACTTCGGGCGGATAGTTCATTCCAAGTTTCCCTAAGTCGCAAGCCCCGTTCCATCATTTCGGCGGCCTGGATTAGCAGTTGTTCTACGTGTTGGTATCTGAAACTAACGATGGTTCCGGATTCTCGTTTAGAAATAAGCCCTTCGATGGTGGCATCATGATCGATTCGAAGGAGTCGTGAAGGCAGTTTTGCATCTGCCGTATCCATACTGCCGGAAGTATATTGGCGACTGACCTCTTGTGATAACTTATTCCATGCGGTAGAATCTGGCCTCAGCGGCCTTTCGGCGCCCGAAAGCTCTTCAATTGAAGGTAGCGAAGTCGACTGTAACACCTTCAATTGCCGTCGCACCTTATCCGCCTGCTGCTTTGCAGTTCCTTTGGACGGGACACTTGCATGCTTTGGCTTCTGTACCTTCTTGGGGCTGCTGTTGTCAGCTACAGCTCCAGCAGCGGACGCGACCGTAGTGAGGAGAATTGCTCTTCGCGTATGTTCCGTATCCATTTCTCTATTTGCTAGTCCCTTCTTAACATGATTGGTTGCGGTGGCGGAACTGACGGAGCAGGCGATGGAGAGGCATGCGAATTCAGGTCCGGGGTGGCCACATTATGCCCAGAATCGCTGTCACGCGACTCACCGGCAGAATCTCGCCTGTTTCTAACATTGGGTTCGACGTATGTGTCTTTCGGCACGGAAAGATGGAGGTGGGGCCCGCTCCAAACTGGCTGATTTTCAGGCCTTTGGGTTTCGTCTCTAACTTTAATTCCGCTAAGCTTCGCGTCCTCTTTTATGGCATCAATTTGAGCCTGGGTTTTGTCGCGGGTACGAATATCGATCGCTAGACCGAGGTAGTGTGCACTATTCACGTTATGAGGACCTCCATTTGTTGAGGTCACCGTAAAATCCCGTCTCATAGCGAAGAAAGCCAAGTCGACGTAGGGCGACATAAGGTGGTACTGAACCTCCGGCGTCTTCTGCAAGCTATTTGAAATCGGATCATATGGAGAATCGAAGAAACTTCGCTTTTCGTTCCCACCGTCTGATGTTAAAAAGCCATGCGCTGACGCCCATGCGTCAAAGTCCCGGAGCATTTTGTCAAGATCCTGGACCATTCTGCTTGCGCCTAGACCTTGTCCAACCTCGTCCGTTGCTAAGTCAGAATCGTCCCCTTGCGGCTCAGAGTCCTGGTTATCGCCCCCGTCGTCATTATCATCGTCACTACCACCATCGTCATCATCATTATCTTGATCTGGGTAATCCGGAAGGTCAGGGTCTTGCATATGCCGAGTTCATCCTTTCGCGCACCTCGTAAATACCCTTAGAGAGATCTTAATAATATACAGCCTCAGCGGTCACCCAAAACCGGCCAATGATGGTCACCTCAAAACCGGGGGAATGCCCTCCGTCGATATGAGCAATGTCTTGAGCGAAGAAAAGAATAAACAAGTCATCGCCCGTGCCAGCTGGGCTGGTTGCTGCGGCAGATTCAGAAGGCTCTGGGAGTACGTCGCGAGACGGCTGGCGAATATTTGAAGGCTGCGGGCTTGGCAGTGCGACCACCAGGTAGCTGGGGAAAGAAACCGCCGGGCAAAACCGGCCAATGAGGTGACCACCGACCTGCCGGAGGCTAAACCTGCAAATAGGGTGACCACCGACTCTGCGGTTGATCCGGCGGCAGGAACGCTCGCTGGTTCCACACCACCACCGACCCAACCTCCCACTGCAGCCAGCGTGAGTGTACCGTATCGTGAGCTTATTGAGAACGGTCTCGCTCGCGGCCGCAACGCCGTGTCGATCTTCCAAGAGTCTCTATCCCTATGATGGCGCGGTGGCCGCCCTACTATCCAGCAGATACTTTGAAGCGAACTCAAGCTGCTGGTCGGTTCCGGCCGCTAGTCTCTCTCCAGCCCATGAAACATATACGTCCGGCCTTACGCCAGCACCTTCGAAGCGGCCGCCATGCCAGGTAATGTACTCCGCCTTCGGCATTATCAGCAAGTAGCCGTGGCCCACCTTGAATCCTGAACCAGGAATCAGCCGTCCCGCAGTTTCCACCCCCATCAGAGTCGCCAGCCTATTTTCTGATGCAAATGCTGCCACCATTTCGCCGGCGCTAACCGTGTGTTCATTGATGAGCACAATGACACTCCCGTGCCATTTCTGCCTGCCTAGGCCTTCGGCTACCAACAAGACAGAAGAATCCCGGCCGGCAAACTTCAGCGCCATTGAAGCTATTGCGATGGGGTTAGGCAGGTTTGTCGGCAGGTGGTCGAGCCGGTTAAGCGTGTTCTTGTCATATCCTTTCTGAGCTGTCTTCCGCGTGAGTGTGAAGCCGATGGGCAGTTTGTCGGGCGTTAAATAACTCATAAGACGAAGAACCCCGAGCCCGCCGCCCAGGTGCCCTCGCAAATCGAGGATCAGATGATCGCAGTCAGTCAATGCGGCCACGGCAGCATCTATCGACCTGGCAACATCCAAGCCGAGAAGGCCTGGAAGAATACTCACCTTCAGGTAGCCGACATTTCCTTCAAGCACAGAAAATGTGACGGCTTTCATCTCTGAATACGGCTGCTTACGCGAACGTGGTGCCGGGATGGTCACCGTCAGCGTCATCTCGTCAGTTCCCCTCAAAATAAGCAGGGTGGCTTCCGTTCCCATCGGAAACATGGGCTGTTGAGGGGGGGCGACCGCGCTTCCGTTGATAGCCTTCAGGACGTCAAGCACTTTCAGTCCGCTCTTTTGTGCGGGGCCGCCGTCGTGAACATCACGCGCCATCCAAGTCTGGTGACCGCCGCTGTCTGTTTTACCAAATGTTGCGCCAATAGCCAGGCGGGCTGGCACCCGCCTAACGGATTGATGAAAGAAGCCAGTATGGCTGGTTCCGAGGCTTCGAACCAGATCGTGCATCGCCATTTCGAATGCCTCCGGCTCTTCCAGAGACACGATGCCAGCTCTGCGCTCTTTGGCGAGAGCTGGCCAGTCTATGCCGTTAAACTTCGGATCATAGTAATCCTTCGTTATCTTGGCCGCTGTCTTATCGAAAACTTCAGCGCGCTGAGCGAATGACAGTTTTGTCAGTTGCAAAATTGATTCTCCTTGTTCCATCGCCAATAACTTCAAATCCGGCCCACAGGTACGGTATGGCTTTTTCACCGTAGTCTCTGATGAAATCGAGTTGCGCCTGACGGAGCGATTCATTCACGGTCAGCCCTGCGGCAAGGTGGTGATAAAACGATTCCATCAGTGTGGCAGTGGATCGGTCGTCCACTTCCCAAAGACTTGCCACAACGCTCTTAGCGCCGGCTGTCAGGAATGCTCTTGCCAGATTCATAACGCCTTCCTGCCCTTGCAGCCGGCCGACACCGGTGTCGCAAGCTGACAGAACGATCACGTCGGCGTTTAATCGCGTCCGCCTGATCTCTCGGGCTTGCCATAGCCCGTCATCGGTGCCGTCTCCGGCCGCTAGCACCAAGCCGGCCCGGTCCGGTTCCACCTCATTGCCCACCGCATGAGCCGCGAAATGGATGACGCTGAAATCCCGCAGGGGTTCGGCCTTCACCGCGGTTTCCGAAGCTTGATCTCCGCTGAGAGCCACCGCCGCCTTACCAAACATGCCGGCCGCGGCTGTGATCTCTTCTTCCGCGAACGGCAGCGGAGTCAGGTTCGCGCCGCGCAGGTCGAATAGGCCGCGGGGATTCGTCGTATTCGCCGCGACCGCGATCTCTTGCTTGCCTTGTTGTTTTGGGCTGTAGTCAATGCCCAAAAACGGCTTACTGGCCAGCTTCGAGCGCGAAGGTGTTTGCAGTGCGTAGTAGACGGTCGCCGACGGAGCGGATGAGACAGTGAGCTTCTGGCTCAGGTACTCGTCTTTCGGATTCAGAAGCGCCCCGAAAGGTAACGAGTATAAAGACCCATCCGGCACCACAATGAGGGATGCGGTTTGATCGCCGACAATTGGTGAAATGATGCTGTTATACAGCGCTTTCGCTGACTGACTTCCATCGGTTTTCTTGATTGTGTGCGACATAAAGGACCTAGCAAGGCGGTCCAGTTCTGAACGTCCAGGAAGGGGATGAATCGTAAGACCCAGGCTTGTGACTTCCATCGCATACGAAGTTTTGGCGTCCAGCACATACTCAACAAAGACCTCATGCGGCCGCAAACGCCGACGCAGCAAGTCTATGGATACCGGTTGGCTGCGGAGCGATCCCACCTCATTTCGGTTCTGATCATATTCAGATCCGAAGGCCTGGTCATAAGCGTGGTCGATTTGTGCAAGAATTCTTCGGGTGCCGTTCGGGCCAGGGTTTGAGTTGAGCAGTACTTTCTGGAGGTGCGCGATATTTCTCTCAGCTGGTGACTGTTCAACCGTCTTATCCGTCTCTTGGAGAGTGCCAAGCGTGTTTAGCAAGCCGCGCCCGCGCGCACTTTCAATAATGGAAAATGCCTTCGGTCCATCATGGAGCTGATTCCAAGCCAAACGAAAGTGGCCAAGGTAGATGTCGCTCATGCTGCCGATCATGGAGCTTTTTGTTCGCGAACTGGGAGCGTTCAGGAGAAGGCCCTCGATTACTTCGGTGGCCTGGTCATATAGGGCGTCGGCTTCCTTTACATGTCCGAGTTCCAGCTCGACTTCAGCCTTTTCAGCAATAAAGCGGGGAAGGTCGTAGGATTCCTGCATGGCGCGGACGGCCTTGATGCCTTCGTCAATGGCCAGTTCAGCCTTCGCGCCATTGTTTTGCGAACGATAAATCTGCGACAGGTGGAGAAGTCCGTCAGCTTCCATACTGGGCAAGGAGGCTTGCTTTGCCACTTGGACTTGCTCACTGAATGACTTCTCAGCGCCCGCAAAGTCATGGTCATCCATCGCCATCTGCCCGGATTGACTTAGGAGATCGGTCTGCGCGCCCAGGATACCTTCTTGCCGCGAATATGCCAGCGTCGATTGAAGCAGCGCCTTCGCCTCGTTTCTGCTGACCTCCTTGCTGGAAGTGGAAAGAGCGCGGACCTTGGCGATGGAAAACTGGAGTGGCATGGGAGTGTAGCCGCTTTTCCTTGCCAATGAGTCTGCGCGGTCCAGTATGTTTATGGCGGCGTCGCCCATACCGTTCGCCGTCATTCCGTTGGCCAGCCAAATGCTGAAAGTCAACTCGCCGACAACGTCGCCCAGCGCCTCGGCAGTCGATACTGCCTGAAATAGAGCCTTCGCTGCGCCGCCGACATCGCCGTTCAGGCCGGCGACGATGCCGAGATGCCCTTTAGCGCGATTGGCCCACTTCGCATCACCAACGCTATTTGCAGTCGCCAGGAGCGTTGTCCAATCAGTTGAAGCGGACGACGTGTTGAGATTGAGATCAATCGTCCCCAAGATGTCCAAGGCTTTGATCTTAAGTTGAGGATCACCATCAACCAGCGGGGTGGCAAGAATGGCGCGAATCGCTTCTCGGGACTCAGTGTATGAACCGAGTTGCACACTGTATCGTAGTAGTCCAAATCTTGCGTTCAATTCGTTGCGCGCGTCACCGTTAGCTTTGAATTGCTCCTCAGCCGCGCGATAGAACGGTTGCGCCTTTGAAAGATTAAATGACTCCGCCAAGTGGTCGGCCTGCGAAAGCAGTTCCGTTGGCGACTGTGCCGCAATGCATGAGGCACCCAGTAGGGTGACGATCAGGCCCTTTGCGAATCCTGCGAATCTCGTTTTGGTCATCGGCGTCCCGTCTCTGCTCCAAAATATTGACTTCATGTCGACATTGCTCCTCACTCTGTAAGCCACGGCGAAGGCCCTCCGTGCCAAGAAATCGCAGAATTTTTACAAATAATTTCAAAATGCCGGTTTTCGAGTCGGATTTGCCCGGTTTTGCCGTCAACTTTGTCGCACAGCGATGCTAAATGGGCGGGTTTTGCCCCGCTTCACGCTTTCGCATCTGCCCGACGTAGTGGGACAGTCTTGCGTAGCCGATTTCCAAACCAATTTCATTTAGCCAAGCCCAGATGTCCTTGAGACTGTGACCGGCCTCAGACAGATTTCGAATTTCCGGCCAGGCCTGACGGACTTGTCCGGCCTTTGTTCTTGGCTTCTCTCGCATGCGGGCGCGCAGCCGGGTATAGTCCAATGGTTCGTTTGAGTGTTGTTCCACAAAGGTCCTCACTATGTAAGCCACGGCGAGGCTGCTCAGTGCCAGAATTTGAGAGATTTTTTGAAAATAATTACTTTTGGGGCAATAATGCCTCAAGTCGCTTCGCAAAATCTTCGTGCCCCAGTCTTGCGAAGTCGACTAAAGTGTGGAAATCGGCCAATTGACCGGTGGCAACAAGTTCGACGGCGAACTTATAGGTTGTTTGGTCATCAATGCAGATATCGGCGAAGCAGGCGTTCCGAAATGCTTCGACCGCGGAACTGTGGTCACCCATTTGGCTGTAAATCTTCGCCAAAGTCGCGTAGTCATAGTCTCCGTCAAATTCAGGACCCCAACGGCCTCCACAGCGCATTCATCGAAGTTCCTCCAGCAGGCCTACGACCACAAAACCGCCGACTCCGAAATCTTCGCCCTCTTCGACACCGCCCTCAACGAACTCCGCCGTGCCGGCGCGACCATCATCGATCCCGCCAACGTCGACGACATCGACCATGCCAAAGTCGGCACCGGAGAACCCTGCATGGGCATCAAATACGAAATGAACCACTTCCTCGCCGCCCGAGCCAGCCACATCCCGGTAGCAAAATCTCACCGAGATCCGCCAATTCAACAAATTCCACCCCAGCGTCCAGCGCCGCCTCGAAACCGCCTAAAAAGACCGCGAAAGCGCCCCCGACTCGCCGGCCTGCCAAGCCAACGTGGCCTACCGAGAACAAGTCCGCCCTCATGTCTTGGCGACTATGGAAAAGCTGAAACTTGATCCATCTGTGTACCGCACCTGGAGCAACCCACTGCGCCTCATCGGCGACCTCAACACGCCTGCTGGCGACAACAGCCAGTTTTCTTCGCCCATGACCGACTTCCCCGCAATCAACGTTCCGATGGGCTTTTCGCGCGGCGGAACGCTGCCTATTCGTATCGCTATCTACGGACGACCCTGGTCGGAAGCAACACTATTCAAGCTAGCCTACGCGTATGAACAAGGAACGCACCATCGGCATGCGCCAGCCAGTACTCCGCCTCTGCGCTAAGTGCGCACTGGCCAGCCTCACTTTCTTGTATACTATTGCTCATCGGAGGAGTATGAAGGTACATGGTATCTGGACCGGATATTCGGCCAGATGGCGACCATCGGCTCAAGAACGATGCTTTCGGATCAAAAGATCTGATCCTATGAAATTTCGCGGCCGTGACAAGTTGCTAAGGAGCCAGTGCTGAGTTTCATGAACGCCATTTTCAAGCTGCTAAGCACGGGTAAATGGCACCTGGACCCCCTATCAATTCTGATCGGCGTCTTCCTGATGCCCGTGGTCACCATTGCGACCGTCAGTATTTCGCGAAAACTGAAGGCTTGGGCTTCATTCCTCATCGATGGTTGCCTCTACTGGGTAAGTCGGGTAGTGTTGCGCTCACTCGCTGCTCAGCTTAGCCTAAAACGATATTGTCATTTGATGCTTGGGTTTAACGACGAGCTCTTCATCCCCTCACGGTTTGACACAAAAATTCCGCTTGACGACATCTTTATCACTCTCCAACTCGAGCACCATGGAAGCTCGCGAGAACAGTACACTCATATAGATATCCTCGACGTGGGCAACAGACTTCGCCTGATGGGTGACCCTGGATCCGGCAAGAGTTCCTTTTCGAGAAGGGTCTTTCGAGATCAATGCAGGCTAGGCATTAGCCGTTCCAGGAAGACATTGTTTCCATGTTATGTAGAGCTCAAGACAATTAAACCGCCATTGAAGATTACGACTGAGCTTAAGAGCGGCGATTGGCTTTACAAACAAATTCGGGAACGCGTTGCAAAAACAGAGGTTTATAAGATCGGTGACTGTTTTGACACATACTCCACAACCAACGGATTGCTGATTATTCTTGACGGGCTTGATGAGGTGTCCCGGCAGTCTTACCCATGTGTCATTGCCGCAATCGACGGCCTCAGCAACAAGCTTGCGGGAATGAGTCACGAGAATGTTGTTCTCCTGACAATGCGCACTCAATTTCATCAACAAATTAAGGAGGAGTTCCGGGATTCGCTGGGCCACGCCCTGTTCATAAAACCATTTACACCGTCCGATATATACAACTTCTTGTCAAAGTGGCCATTCAAGGGCGACCGGCTGAAAATGATGACCCAGATCTATGCTGACCTAACTGACCGCCCTACTCTGCGCGATATGTGCACAAACCCGTTGGTCTTGTCGATGTACGTTGCGGAGATTCAGTCAACAGAAACCGGCTTTGCTCCTGAATCTCGTACAGACTTCTACCAACGTGTGACTGAAGAACTCGTCATCAAGCGTAGGTTTCGGCAGACGGGCAAAGCAATCGCGCTTACGAAGCTTAGGGAACAGCGAGAGGCAATCCTTGGCCGCCTGGCGTTCGAGCACCTGCTGGACCTAAATCAGCCGAGCAACTCGATCTCCTGGAATGACGCTATACGATCGGTCCAAGATGTCCTAAAGTGCAGCCAAGAGGATGCTGAAACCCATTTCCAAGATATCGAGAAAGAGACAGGACTCGTCACAGAGGAACGACAGAAGGAAAATGTCCGCTTCATCCACCTAACGCTATGTGAATTCTTGGCCGCGGAAGAGGCGATCAAAGGGCAGGAGAAAGGCTGGGACCGCCTGGTTGCCGCCCACGAAAAGTGGCAGGCAAATGAAAATCCTCAGGCTCGTTCTAGGCTGCTGGAAGTCATTCCCTTTTCTGTAGGTCTGATGACATCCGCCCGGCGAAGTAGCGCCATTACAAAGGTCTCCAAGTTCCAAGACTATCAGTTGCTCGCAAGATGCTTCCTTGAGACGAAAGCGTATGAGCATCCAGCATGGCCCAGATTCTTCGATACGATTCAGAAGCGGATATTGGAAACCGGCACCGACGATTGGAACGTCGAGACACTAAGGGACTTACATCTCCTCAATGTGGTGGCACGCGACCAGCAACTATGCTCCGAGCACGTCCCGAGGCTCACGCCCGTGGATCTCTCAGGTTTTTACGAGGCGCTTGCGTCACTCCAACAGTCCAGACTAGTCGCGGTACTATCCCTATATGCCTCCCAAGATGCAGCGGCTGCGTTTCGGCTTGCCGAATCATCGGGCGTGGACCTACTAGAGCAATTTCCTGTCGTACTAATTTCAAATTGCGATCAGGCCCCTTTCTTAGAATTGATAGTTCAGCGGGCGTTGAACGATCCTGCCCGCATCGTAGATTGGGCCCGCGTGCTAGTCGAGGCAGCCTTGCGATCAAGGGCGGTCGCATCAATGCTGGCTAAACTGCCGTGCCGGGCGGAACTCGACACCCAGGTTCAGAGGTCCCATTCGAACCACAATTGGTGTATTGGCCGACTTTCATCTTTGTATACACAGCTTCTTACTCTGTCACTCACAAAAGAACTAAAGGTCGAGGGTGAATTTAAGGCTCTGTCGATTTTTCGGCAAGCGAGGCCCTTCGGTTTGCAAATGCTGTTTTCCTCCGAAGTTCGGATCGTTACGCTAAGCCTAATATCAATAATGGTTTTATTTTTTTGTTCCGTGGTCGTGAATGATTTTGGGGCTGCAAAGGTTACCCAAATTGGCCTCCCGCTCGCAAAACATGGCGTCTGGTCGGCGACCATGAGCCCTGGAGAATCTTGGGTTCGGGTATTGCGACACGTATCACTCTATTCGGTCACTGCCGCCATATACGCATACATGTTTTGGATGACAAGCCGTCGAATTTTTTACAAGGCTCTGTTGAACTTGCCGTTAACCGACGAGCGCCTTCTGCCGGGCGTTCGCTTTCCAAGTCGAGGCCTATCAGACTATAGATCCGCCTTAACCAGTTCGCGCAGCCGATTACCATTTAGGTGGCTATTGCCGAAGAGTCGGCTCAAACCGTTAGTTGCCCTATCACTTTTGCGATTAGAAGCCGAATGAGATAGCGACGCAAGCATTATTAGCCCGTCAAGGACATCTTGCATCCCCTTTTTTCCAAATTCCATTCTCGCCGCATCGACCGCGAAGTTACTGAATGCGTGGCGAAGAACGCCGCCAGCCAGGCCAACGCGAAACTCAGCACCCGAGTCGTCACCATGGCGCACTGTCTGTCAGCACGACCACGCCCGCCAGTGGTCGGAAGAAACACCGTCCAAGCTGGACCAAGCGCATGAACAAGTGCCCAACTCCACCCCTATGCCCGCGGAATCTCCATCTGAAAACTATATCCATGCCTAACAGACCTCGAGGCAGTACTGCGGCCTGACTTCAACGCGGTTCTCAGTGATTTGCTCTCTGACGGATGATATTGCCCCCAATGAGATAGCCTTCCGGAGACATGATTAATGTTTTAACTGCAATTGCGGTATCGCCCTTTTGTGCTGAAGTGTATTACTTCATAGCCGCACGAATTTTGATTGCTCCTCTGAACGCGCTGCTGCTCTGAAATTGACGATCAGCTTAGTCGCAACCGTATGTTGGCCAGCGATCACCACAGTCTGCTTGCCGTGCTTCAGCCTGAATCCCCGCGATTCAATCAGCACGCGCGCAACTTTCTGATGACCCAAGCGATTTCATGTCTCGAAAGATCGCGGACAGAAGAGCATGTAATGTCATCAACAAGGCGCGAGTAGACAATGCAATGCAAGTACTTCTTTTGACTACAATAAGACGACTCTATGGCCGTGACGGTATTCTTCTCCTGGCAGTCCGATAGGCCCGCCAAAACCTGCAAGTCTTTTATTGAAGATGCGCTTGAAAAAGCAGTCAAACGTATTTCAAATGAACTGATTGTTGACGAGCCAATTCGTATTGATAGGGACACCGAAGGAGTTTCGGGTACCCCCCCGATTTTTGACACTATATGCAAGAAAATCGAAGCCGCTGCAGCCACGGTTAGTGACGTAACATTCGTTTCCAGCAGGCCCAAAGGAGAACCCAGCCCGAATCCCAACGTGCTGGTCGAATACGGCTACGCATTGAAGGCGCTGACGTATCACAGGACCATACTGGTGATGAATACAGCCTACGGCCAGCCGGGCCGAGAAATGCCATTCGATATGGCGACAAATAGATTTCCGATCCAGTATTGCGTCAGCGAGGACGCCGGAGAAGACGTACGCAAAGCCGAAAAGCAAAAACTTGTGAAGACCTTTGAAAAGGCTATCAGAGATGTTCTACAAAGCAGCGAATATAAGAACAGCAGGCCAAATCCTGTCGAGGTAGCTTTGAGCTATCGCCAGCCTACTCAAGGTCACTCACTCTTTCACCCGAATGACCGGCCTCTAGGGTATCTAAGGCATCCGCTGCACGCAATGCTCGGTCAACCAGATTCCGAGACATATATGTCTGAAGCCCCGGCAATCTGGTTCCGGCTCGCACCTAAATACCCAATCCCTAAAAAGCTCCATCTGCCAGACTTGGAAAACCGGGTAATGCAACTCGTCACATTGCCAATTTTCGGGCGTGCCTCAAACAACTATATGATACGACGTGCTGATGGCTGGGGATGCGGCGTTATGTTCGACCCGCCAATGATGTCGATAGTGTGTCAAGTATTTACAGATGGCGAGGTATGGGTCATAGATCAATTTGCACTGAATAACACTTTCGACGACATGGATGTCATTTCCCTACCAGAACTGTACATTTCCCAGAGCGTCGCGAGGTGCGAGGAGTTCCTTTCTCAATTCTCGATCTCCTACCCTCTCCGTTTCATAATCGGGATCGAGGGTGTTCGGGGACGATCACTCTTAGTTAGTTCCGCCGGTTTTACAGGAAAGCGCGGCGCTTGCGCAGATGACCGCGTCGAGGTCGAGTGCTCCCTCAGCAACCCTCAAGATCATTTGGAAGCACTTGACGAATTCTTTGAACAGCTTTATCAACAGTGTGGCTTGGCGAGGCAAAGAAAGTAGCCTTTCATCAGGTATCCTTAGCCCTTTCAATCCGCTCTTAATCGATTTCCTCGCCTTCACAAATGCCGAATATAGCACTCGAAGGCCAACTGGATGTTCGGCACCAAGCCGTAGGGGTGATGCTAATCGGCGGCTGGGAAATATTCACCTTCCGCGCGGCTCCGCAAAGCAGGGCGGGCGATTTAGGAGCTCTTGGGAGAGAAACCGAATGAGATGTCTCCGAACATTTCCTCAACTTGAGATGGCGTCAGGTGCGGATTTAGCTCAGCAAACTGCCGTTGCTTTAGCTTATAGGTTTGGCGCCATTCATTACGTTTCTCGATAAGCGGCTTCATGACTAGTTCAGACACGTTCTGCTCAAGGTGAATATCCTCCGCCTGCATGTCCGCCATCCATACTAATAGCCGGCGCACAGTGAAATCGAATAAACGCGCGTTCTTTTCGAGATTCTTTGTTGCCCCTTCGTGTTGTGAAGTCAATACTCCGGTGGAACCGTCGTTTCTAAGGAGCAAATAAACTGACATCCCACCGCACCCCGTGATCCCTTCTTTCACGCCAGCAAGCGTGTAGGCAGCGAGGGCAACCGCCTCCCTAAGTGATAGCGAAGGAAGTCCCTGGCGAACTATGAATTGCGCAAGTTCGCCGCCTATTCCAATGCATTCAAAATCCTTGATTTCACGCAAGGCTGTGGCTGTTGTGCAGTAAAGTTGCGAACCTCTTTCAGTCCACAGTCCCACGAGCAAACTATAGTCCAAGCTCGCATAATTTGGGTGAGTAAGAACGTTGCGCCTATATTCAGCATCTAAAATTACCTCGATATCTGACGCCAAATCATCAGACTGCTCAGCTTGCAATTGTTTTTTGCATTTTTGAATAGCTGACCAAGCTAATGCTGAGCTGCCTGCTAGGGCAAAGCAAACCTTGCCACCGGGAACCTCAAAGTGATCGACCTTAGAATGATGTGATTTGGACGTCCATCCAGTGTGTTCGGTGTCAGCGCAGAGTAATATCCCATCCGAGCAGACGAACCCCGCCGCAATCGTCATGCGCATTAGCATAACATCCCGAATTGCCGTCCAGGAAGACGGTCTTGCCGTGGAGAACGCCTTCTCCCCTCGCGTGAGCCATGGTCTCCCGCGCCCCTCTTCAGCGGGGTTGAACCCCGCAACGCCCCAAATCCATCATAGGTGCGCTGGCAAAATCGGCTAGCGTTCCATCCATGCCCCCGGCTCCCGGGGTTCCAGAGCTGACAAACGC
>Ga0116230_10000781_pt1 | contig 28699 bp, 26 predicted proteins | sample S1TSphfallax_3_FD_88678 | JGI IMG/M metagenome (GOLD analysis project Ga0116230, IMG submission 88678) | Host-associated microbial communities from peat moss isolated from Minnesota, USA - S1T2_Fd - Sphagnum fallax MG | ecosystem: Host-associated > Plants > Peat moss > Unclassified | place... | reverse complement strand
TTGGGCATCAGCTCCTTGCGCCCATATTGGTAGACCTGGAAGCACAACGCGAATTCGATCGCCGACGTGAATATGAGCGCCACTGCCCACGATTCCAGCCACCAATGATGGTAGACGTGGAACCAGTCATTCCATTGAAAGACGAAGTTCGCATCGTGAATCGCGAACCAGCCCACGGCCGACAAGGGCGCGGGGAATGACCTGTCCCGCCGGGATGTACGGAATGCCGACACCAGATACACGAAGGTCGACACGAGACACAAGGTCATGAAGGCCGTGACGCCAACGGCGTGTCGATCGACGTTGGCCAGCACCGTTTGCGGGTCGTAGCTCATGAACAGCGACTCCTTGTGAATGCCGACTTGAAAAAGTCGGGTGCGCTACACCTTGCGCAGTATAGCTGCGATCGAATCGGCCGACGGCAGCGATTGGCTTCGCCAGATCAACTCGCCGCGCCGATCGATGATGTTGACCTGGGTCGAGTGATTCGCGATTGCATTGCGCCCCGCACCGAAGAGGTTCAGCACGAGATCGAGATCCTGCGCATTCGGCACCATCGCGCTCCAGCCTTCGCGCGCATCGAACCTCTGCAACCAACCGCGCAAGGCCGCCGGTGTATCGCCGACCGGATCGACCGCGACCGACAACAACTGAATCCCACGCTCTCGCTGGTCGGTCAACAACGACTGTAGCCGTTCAAAGATGGCACCTTGAATCGGGCAAACCGAGCTGCAGCCGGTGAACATCAGATGCAGTGCCGTAACGCGACCGTGCACGACGGCAGCGAGGTTTGCGGTGGTCCCGTCAGCGCAGCGCATGGGTATGTCCGGAATCGGCACGGGCGGGTCCACCCGACCATGATCTGCACCGACCGCCTGCGCCAATGCGCGAGGCGCGACGGAGGAGCAGGCTACCGCCGCAAGCGCGGCCGCTGTGCCGTTCAACATCCGGCGCCGGGTCAGATCAATGCGGGTTCGCAGCACGCGTGCTCCCGGTGACGAATGTCCAGAGGGCCCAGCAATCCGCATCGTCCATCCTGTAACGCGGCATTTCCTCACTGATGATCACCTGGGCTGGGTCCCGGCCCTCGCGCAGCAGCGTACAGAATCGCTTGCGATCGTATATGGACGGCGGCCCACCGCGGCGCGCGCGCGGAGCCAACAACAGGTCATGGGTCAACCGCGGCGCAAGCGAGAGCCGCACTTCCGGTCCGGCAGCCACGGCATGACAGTTGCCGCACCGGACCACCGCGGGTGGCAGATCCGTCGTGTGCGTGAGAATTCGGCCATGCATCTCGATTCTTCCCTCGAATAGGTCACGCCCGCGCTCGAATGCGTCGACCGACGCCGTCTGCCCGGATACGGTGGCAGCCAATCCACACAGGCCTATGAACAACGCTAACAGGCTACTCGCTAGCAGCAGCCCGTGGCGCGACGCCTCCACGCAACTCTCAGAGAATTTGCACGGTCGTCGACACGCTCGGCACGCCGGCGGCGTTGAGCGCGAACAACATGTAGTAACCCGGCAGCACCACGCCCGGGTCGGACGGAATCGACAAGACATAGGATTGCGCGGAACTCGAGGATTGGATGGCCAGCGGTACGCGCCGCTGATCGTTGTTGACCGTGTGCGTGGTCGCGGACAAGCGCATGAGCGCGAACGACGACACTGCGCCGCCCGTCGTGACCGACAAGGTCCCACCGGGCGAGGCACTCGTCGTGGCCGATACGATGACCGGACGCGTCGCCGCGGTGCCGTTGGCGTTGAGCAAATACGGCGGCGTCAGGATCTCCGCATTGAGATGATTTTGTGGGCAGCCGACCCCGCATTGTCCCCCGCCGCCCACGAATACCGTGCCATCGGGCAGAAGGATCGCCGTGCTGTGGTAGGTGCGTGGAGTCTGCATCGGATTCAGCAGGCTGAATTGCTGCGTCACCGGATTCCAAATCTCCGGGACCAAAATCGCGGCACTGTCCGTGAACGGTTCCGGGATGCTCTGCCCGCCGATCACGACCACATTGCCGTTCGGCAGGACGACGCTGTTGGAGAAGGCGCGTTGGTAGGTCATGGGCGTGAGCTGCGTGACCGTCGGCGGCTGGTTGACACCGGCCGTGATGTCGATCAGGTAGGCGGAGTTGGTCGCATAGATCGTGCCCGACGCGGGCTGGTCGTAGGCCGGTGCCCCGCCGACTTTCAGGATCTTGCCGATGTCATAGAGCACCGCATTGCCATTGATGCTGTAGGGATCGGTCCCGCGATTTCCGGCCGACTGAATCGTGCCGGTGCCCGCGGTCGTGATCCAGTTCATCTGCGCGCTCGGGCCCGCTTGAAATACCGACCCGTTGCTTTGCGCGAACATCCACAGGTGATTGTCGCCGCGGTATATGCCCGCCGGGTCCGGGCCCACCACGTTGGTCTCGGGAATGCCGGACGACACCGTCCATCCAGCCGCGGTCCAGATCTCGCCCGTTTTGCCGCCGTAACCGCCGCTCCACGAACCGCCGAGCGTCAAGACCTGGGTCCCGCTGGACAGTAGCGTATCGGCTTCATAACCACGCGGGATATTCATCTCGGGCGCGATCGTCCAAGTCGAGGTCGCGGGGGAGTAAATGCTGGTCTTCGAGCTGCTGCTGCCGCCGTTGACGAGAACTCGGCCGTCGGGCAGAACCGCGGTACCTGGGCAAAACATATCGGCGCCGGTGACGGTGACGAGCACATCGGTCGATGTTTGCGTGGCAGGATTGAAGATGCCGGTGTAGGTCTGGCCCGTGGCATTGCCGATGTCGCCCTCATAGCTATAGGGTGCGAAAGCCGACCACATCAGCAACGTGCCGTTCGGCAGATTGGCGATCGCGATGGGGGTGACCGGCAAAGGAATCACCGGACTCCAGCTCGACGGCAGCACCGTCTGCGACGGCGTCGCCAAGCTCCACAAATCATTATAGTTGCTGACTTGGAACGGGGCGCAAGGCCACTGGATCAGCGTGGCGCTCTCGGCTTGGGAGCCATTGTCGACATTCAGGCACTGACCGTCGAACGCGGACACGATTTCATAATACTCGCCCATAGCGACGAGCGACCACTGATCGTTCTTCGCGCCATTGGTCTGGCATGGCCACTGGATGATGCCGGTGCCGGCGGTCGTCGAACTGCCCGGAATGTTGAGGCACAGTCCGCTGCCGACGGAGACAATGTGGTAGTAGTTTCCGACGGCCACCAGTGACCAGCGCTGTTCGGCGACGCCCCCGCACGGCCATTGCACGATGGCGGTTCCCTCAGCCAGGCTGTACGCATTGACGGTTGCACACTGCCCGGAACTCGCCGACACGATATCCGTGTTCGACACGTTCGCCGCATGTGCGAAGCCCACGTGACCGAGAAATGAAAATAAGAATAAACAAAGAACCGCAACGATCGGCGGACGATTCATGGGAAGACTCATCTACTCGGCAACCTTTAAGTTATTGATGCAACGTTCAGTAATGTAGCCGACTGACGGTCGCGGTGCGCTCGCGATTTGACATAACCCGAGCAGCGTTCCTACCGGTTTTAGCCGCAGCGTCACCCCACTTCAGGTCCCCAGAATAGGGTGCGTTTGCATCCGCACGCAGGTTATCCTGCAGCGCAATGCATTTTTGAGGGCGGGACATCGGTGCGGCAGTTCAAGTCCAGATTCAGCGCGAACGGCGTCGAATGCCGCAATCCAGTTCTCTACGTGATCCTCATCCTCTTGGCGTCCCACCCCATTTGGACGATGGCGCAACAGTCCGCGTCGAGCGGGCCGTCCCTGGTGAGTCAGGTTGGCGGCTACCTTACGTCTCGGGCCGATCCACACGCTGCCGGAGCGAGCGCAGCGTTGTCTTGCGAGGTTCATCCGAGTTTCCTCGCGCGCATGGGAGTCGCGACCGCGGACCGAATGGAAGCCGTCATTCAGGATGATGGGAACTTCGTCGTCAATTTCGTGGAAGGGCATGTGTTTTCCAGCGACGAAAGATTCCAAAAGTGGCAAACCGATAGCCATGGCCCCAAAAGCAACGGACCCTACAAACTGGTACATGCCAGGGAGTGCGCGTTGGCCGTCACCAACAGCGCGGGTACGGAATTATGGAGCTACACGCCGGCGGCGAAGTACCAGCAAGCGCCCTGCGACTTGGCGATACAGCCGGACGGAAATCTCGTCTTGTACAACGCCCATTTGTTGCCGATTTGGACTTCGCGCACGGCGGGCCAAAACCATGGGGGTCCGAGCCTCATCAGCCGATTGGTGGAAAACCATCCGCGGCTGCAGCGCTACTTGGGTATCAAGCCTCCAGACGAACCGGCCTACAAAGCGGTCGCTCCCTAAAGTCCCCGGTGAGCGTCAAGGTCACCCGCTGAGCGTCGCCGACGAGCAACCAGCATCGACGGTTATGAGGTTATACCCCTTGGTGATTTCCGCAGCCGGGCGGGAATGGCTAGATTGGAATTGTCCAAACTGACCATCGGGGGAATTTGTCATGGCACTCACGAACTCGGTCTCTGATAGCGCTACGGTGGCGGGATCTGCAAGCTCATTGAGTTCGGCCGATCCGATCGCCGACGCGTGGCATCACCCCATCCTAGAGCGAGCTCGCGGCGCGGCGTCCGAGGAACATCGTGGGTTCGCCGGCAACGTCACGCCGCAGGAAGCGATGGACTTGGTTCGCGCCGGTTTGGCGCGGATCATCGATGTGCGCACGCCCGAGGAACGAAAATTCGTCGGTTACGTCCCGGACAGCGTGCACGTGGCCTGGATGACGGGAACGGCAATGACGCGCAATCCGCGCTTCGTTCGCGAACTCGAAGGTAAAGTGCGCAAGAGCGACGTACTGTTATTCTTGTGCCGAAGCGGCCAACGCTCCGCCGCTGCGGCGGAAGCCGCGACCCGGGCTCAATTCCAACACTCATTCAACGTCGTCGAAGGTTTCGAGGGACCCCTCGACGAGCGCAGGCGGCGCGGCACCACGGGCGGCTGGCGATTCTACGGCTTGCCCTGGATACAAGACTAAATTTTTTGCAAAATTGGTATGGTTCAAGCACGGTCCGTTGCGGGTCAAGCGACGGGCCTTTGATCGTTTCTGATACTAGAATAGGAACTGCGAACTCATGGCGGACACCCAGACTGGTCCTCTCGCGCTCGGCGATGCCGCAGCACGCCAACTCGCGAACACGACGAAGACGGTCCCGCAGCTGGCGACGATCTCGCCGCGCTGGCTGGTCCATCTCATGCAATGGGTACCGGTCGAAGCGGGCGTATACCGGGTCAACAAGGTGCGCAATCCGGAGGACGTCAAGATCGCTTGCGCTAAACGAGACGAGGCGGAGCTTCCTCAGACCTTCGTCGACTATGAAGATAAGCCGCGCGAGTATCTGCTGAACGCGGTGACGACCATTCTCGACGTTCATACGCGCGTGTCGGATCTCTACAACAGCCCTCATGACCAGATCAAGGAACAGCTCCGACTGACCATCGAAGCCATCAAAGAGCATCAGGAAAGCGAGCTCATCAACAACCCGGATTATGGGCTGATAGCCAACGTCGTCGACAGTCAGCGCATCACCCCCTTGTCTGGAGCGCCGACGCCCGACGATCTCGACGAGCTGATTTCGAGAGTGTGGAAAGAACCCGCCTTTTTTCTGACCCATCCGCTCGCCATCGCCGCGTTCGGCCGGGAATGCACGCGGCGCGGCGTCCCACCGCCGACGGTGAGCCTGTTCGGCTCGCAGTTCCTCACGTGGCGCGGGTTGCCGCTGATCCCGTCGGACAAGGTTCCGGTGTCGGACGGTAAGACCAAGGTGCTGTTGCTGCGGGTAGGCGACAAGCGGCAGGGCGTCGTCGGGTTGTTCCAGCCGGGTCTGCCCGGCGAGCAAAGTCCGGGCCTGTCGGTGCGCTTCATGGGAATAAACCGCAGTGCCATTGCGTCCTATCTGATATCGCTTTATTGCTCGCTGGCGGTGCTGGTCGACGATGCGGTGGGATTGCTCGACGACGTGGAGATCGGCAAGTTCCACGAATATGCCGACGTCTATAAGTAATCCGATCGCGGCACCGGCACCAGAGGTCCCGGCCGGTTTGCCGGACGTCGAGACTCTGACGCGCCTGGCCAACGAGTTTTTTTCCGCAGTACCCGCCCCACCCGGCGCGCCTGCCGGTTTGTCGACCGCGTCGCCGAAGCCTGCCAGCCCGACTCTGCCGGACTTTGCGGCACTTCCGCGACTGGGCGCGTCCGACCTCATGCACCCCGCGCTGCCATCGTTGGCAGACCTGCTGTCCCGCAACCAACCGAGCGGTTCAACGCTACCCGTGCCACCAATCCCGCTGCCGAACAGCGCGGCACCGTCTTTTTACTTCCTCTCGAGCACGCTCGCTGCCGATGCGCCTCCGCCCGCTGCGGGCCATCCGGCGTTCGACGTGCAGACCATACGCCGCGATTTTCCGATTCTGCAAGAGCGCGTGCACGGACGTCCGTTGGTTTGGTTCGACAACGCCGCGACGACGCAGAAACCCGCCGCCGTCATAGAGCGATTGAGTCATTTCTACCGTCATGAGAATTCGAACATTCATCGGGCGGCGCACGAGTTGGCCGCGCGCGCCACCGACGCCTATGAGCGCGCTCGGCGCCAGGCGCAAGAGTTCCTCGGCGCCGCATCGCCCAACGAGATCGTGTTCGTGCGCGGCGCGACCGAGGCCATCAACCTGGTCGCGCAAAGTTGGGGGCGCAAGAACCTCGGTGAGGGCGACGAGATTTTGATCTCGCACCTCGAACATCATGCCAACATCGTGCCCTGGCAGATGCTTGCCGCCGAGCGCGGCGCCAAGCTCAAGGTCGTCCCGGTCGATTCGAAAGGTCAACTGCGTCTCGACGCATACCAGCGCCTGTTGAACTCCCGCACGAAACTCGTTTCGATCACGCATGTCTCGAATGCCCTCGGCACCGTGACGCCCGTCCACGACATCGTCGACCTGGGACACCGCGCCGGGGCATGCGTCATGATCGACGGGGCTCAATCGGTGTCGCACATGCCGATCGACGTGCAAGCGTTCGACGCCGATTTTTTCGTGCTATCGGGCCACAAGGTGTTCGGACCAACGGGCATCGGCGTGCTGTATGGGAAGGCGAAAATCCTCGACGACATGCCGCCGTGGCAGGGCGGGGGCAACATGATCGAGGACGTGACCTTCGAGCGCACCCTCTATCAGAAGCCGCCGGCGCGTTTCGAGGCCGGCACCGGCAACATTGCCGACGCCGTCGGTCTGGGCGCTGCACTCGAGTACTTGATGAAGATCGGCATGCCGAACATCGAGCGCTACGAGTCCGACCTGCTCAAATACGCGACGATGCGCGTCACCACGGTCCCCGGTCTCGAGATCGTCGGTAACGCGGCTCATAAGGCCAGCGTGATCTCGTTTGTCATCGAAGGCATCGAGCCGACCGCCATCGGTACGGCACTCAATCAGGAAGGCATCGCCGTCCGCGCGGGGCACCACTGCGCCCAACCCATATTGAGGCGCTTCGGCCACGAGGCCACGGTCCGACTGTCACTCGCCTTCTACAACACGTGTGAAGAGATCGACTCCCTCGTCGCCGTGCTCCAAAGGCTCGCTGCATCGTCGACACGGCCGGCATCGGGGATACGGAGGTAGCACATCAACGAACCCTGGCCACGTCGCGGTTCAGTTTTGACCGACGGCGTCGAGTGTGCGCGGCTGCGCCGCGCGCCGCTCCACCTCTGCTCTCACCAACGGTATCAATTCCCGCCCGTATTGAAGGGCATCTTCGAGCGGATCGAACCCGCGAATGAGGAAGGTCGAGATGCCCGCGTCATGGTAGTCGAGCAACGACTCGGTCACCTGCTCGGGCGTGCCCACCAGGGCCGTCGAGTTACCCTTGGCACCGGTCAGCGCGGCGATCTCGGTCCACAAGCGCTTATCCACGACTTTGCCCTGTGCGGCAGCGGCCAGAAGCCGCTGCGAACCCACGTTCTGGGGGGCACTCTTGGGCGCCGCGTAGACGGTAGACCGCGCCTGCAATGCTTTGGCGGCGTCCAGAATCCGTTCGGCCTTTTTCCATGCGTCCGCCTCGGTGTCCGCGATGATCGGGCGCAGCGACAGGCTGAATCGAATCTTCGATTGCCGACCGTAAGCAGCCGCCGCCGTTCGCACGGCATTGACGGTCTCGCGAACCTGCGCGAGGGACTCGCCCCACAGCGCATAGACGTCGGCATGCTTGGCGGCGACCTGAATCGCCGTCGCCGAGGAGCCGCCGAAGTAAATTGGAATGGTCGGTTTCTGCACGGGCTTGATGGGCGTGAACGCGCCTTTGACGCGGTAATGAGATCCCTCGTGATCGAACGGTATGTCGTGCGTCCAGACTTTGCGCACGACGTCGAGATACTCATCGGTTCGCTGGTAGCGCTGCTCCTTGTCGAGGAAATCCCCTTCCTTTTCCTGTTCGGCATCATCGCCTCCCGTGATGATGTGAACGGCCAAGCGCCCGTCGCTGAAATGATCCAGCGTCGCGAGCTGCCGCGCGGCGAGCGCCGGTGCGACGAAGCCCGGACGGTGCGCCAGCAGAAACTTCAATTTGCGTGTCTGTGCCGCCGCGAAACTCGCAACCTGAAAGCCATCCGGACCCACTGAAAAGTAGCCGATCAAGGCCCGGTCGAATCCCGCATGCTCATGCGCTTGCGCGATGGCGGCAAGATAGGCCTTGTCGATTGCCGGCCCGCGCGGCTGGCGCGATTCGGAAAGACCATTGGCATTCAGCATTCCTATGAACTCGACGGACATATCGACCTCCTGTGTGACGGGACGCCTCATACCTTACCGTTCGTCCCGCTGCCATCGCCAACATCACTTTGTTCTATCTCCATGCTCCGCGGACATCAGCGCCGCGAGGAGCCTAAAGTCGAAGCACGCGCGCCCGCTAAAGCATGCGCGCCACGGTCAAAGTACGCGAAAGTGATGAGTGCCGTCGCGCTGCAGTTGCGCAACCAATCCGTATTCCCAATCCAAGTACGCCTGCATCGCCTCTGTCGGATTGTCCGTGCCTTCGTACGGACGCTTGTAGCGACGGGCTTGCGGCGGCAGCGGCGTACGACCAATGCCGAGGCCGCATTCCCACTGGTCCGCGTGCGGCCATGTGGCGAGGACAAAGACCTCCCAGCCCATCTGAGCGAGCCAGGAGGCCGTCATGTTCGCACGCACACCATCATCGTCGGTCAGCACGATCCGAGCTCCCCTGACGGGAGCGAACACATCCGTTTCCTGCACGAGCTGACCGCCGGGCGCCGAGCGAAACCCGGCCGGATGTCGCGCAGCGTACTCTTGCGCCGTGCGCACGTCGAAGCGATACACCGTGCGCGCTGGATCACGCACCCACGCCGACAACGTGTCCCAATCGACGCTGCCCACCCCTGCCCTCTTGGCCAGCGTTCGCGCGGCGCTCGGAGCTTCGCCTTGAACCGACCTGTCGTGGCTGCGCACCTGCGCATGCTCTAGCGCCAGACCGGCCAGCGACCAGCCAATGGTGCCGTTGCGCAATGCAGCCACGGGATTCGGGATGGCGGCGTTGATCAATGACTGAGCGCCGATGATGCTGCGTGTTCGGCCGGCGCAATTGACCACCACCAACGTCGTCGGATCGGGCGCCAGATCGCGAACGCGCAGCACCAGTTCGGCGCCGGGCACGCTGATCGCCGATGGAATGCTCATGACGTGATATTCCTCGAAGCGCCGGGCATCGAGCACGACGACGTTCTCCGCGGCATCCAATTTGCGGCGCAGTTCGTGCGGCTTGATGGACGGGGTATGACGCGTCGCTTCCACCAGCTCGCCGAAGGCCTTGCTGGGCACGTTGACGTCGCGGAACAACTCCGCGCCGGCCGAGTCCCAAGCGCTCAGTCCCCCTTTCAGCACCGAAACATCGGTGTAGCCGAGCTCGCGCAATTGCACTTGCGCCTTCTGCGCCCACCCTTCACCGTCGTCATAAACCACGATGGGTGCGGTCAGTCGAGGAATCCGGTCGAGCACTTCCAGTTCCAGTCGACCATGGGGCAAGGACGCCGCAAACAGCGGATGCGACTCTGCGAAGGTGGCCTCATCGCGAACATCGATGAGCGCAATCTCGCGTCGATCGATGAGACTCGACCGGACGTCGGCCACCGATGCCAACTTGCTCATGACCGCGCCCTGCCTTAAAAAAAAACTCGGCATAGTGTCCCGCGGCTGCGGGTGCCGCTTGATACCTTTTGCGCATGTGCTCATTCGCCGGCAGCGACGGAAACCGGGTGCTGCGATATTGCGTGGCTGCCATAGTGCGTAATGTCATATGGAAATAAGCAATTGCACTTGGACGCGGCCTGCTCGCCTGTCAAATAATGCGCCGATGCAAGTCACTTCTCCAGCGTTGCTCGACGATCCGGCGTTGTCGCTCTCGATCGCACCGCAGCCGAAGAAGCGCTCGCGCCAGTGGCTGCGTGTGCTGAGTCCGTTGGCGCTGTTGGTCTTGTGGCAGATCGGCTGTTCGAGCGGTTGGATCTCGAGTCGGACGCTGGCGGCGCCCAGCCAGGTTCTTGCGAGCTTCGTCGACTTGACGGCGGACGGGGCTTTGCAGCACCACTTGCTCGTCTCGCTCGGCCGCGTTGCCAAGGGGATGGGCGTTGCGTTGCTGGTAGGTGGCACTCTCGCGCTGCTGGCGGGATTGTCCCGCACCGGTGAATACGTGATCGATGCCCCGATGCAGATGCTGCGCACCTTGCCGGTACTGGCGTTGATTCCATTTTTCATCATTTGGTTCGGCATCGGCGAGTTGCCGAAGGTTGCCCTCGTCACCGTGGCCGCCGTATTTCCCATCTACCTGACGTTGTATGCGGGCATCCGCGGCGTCGATCCGAAGTTGATCGAGGTGGCACAGACCATCGGCCTTTCCCGGGGCGGCTTGATTCGGCACGTCATTCTTCCCGGCGCGCTGCCGACGGCGCTCGTTGGCGTGCGCTACTCCTTGGGTATCTCATGGCTCATTCTCGTGGCCGCCGAGCAGGTGAACGCCACCAGCGGCATCGGCTATTTGATGAACGACGCGCGGGATTTCATGCGCATCGACATCCTTGTGGTCGGGCTCTTGATCTACGCGTTTTTGGGCCTGGTTGTGGACATCCTGGTCCGCTGGCTGGAACGTCGGCTATTGGGCTGGCGTCCATCGTTCGTGAACGGTGCCGCATGAGCGACCGCACGGTCAATGTGCGCGGAGTGACCCGGCGATTCGGCGCTACGCTCGCGCTCGACGCTGTCGATCTGAGCCTGGAGTCGGGCGAATTTGTCGCACTGCTCGGCCGCAGCGGCTCCGGCAAGAGCACTTTGCTCCGGACTCTCGCCGGGCTCGATGCGCCCACTGCCGGCATCGTGCAGGTGCCTAATGAGAGGATGGTCGTCTTTCAAGAACCGCGTCTTTTGCCCTGGAAAACCGCGACGCAGAATGTGGCGCTCGGACTCAAGGGGAAGGACGCGACGGACCGGGCGCGCGCCGCGCTCGCAGAAGTGGGCCTGGACCATCGGCTGGATGCCTATCCCGGCACGTTGTCCGGCGGAGAGGCGCAACGCACCGCCCTCGCCAGAGCGCTAGTGCGAGACCCGACATTGCTTCTGTTGGATGAGCCCTTCGCGGCACTCGACGCGCTGACCCGCATGAAAATGCACGGTCTGATCGAGGCCTTGTGGAAAAGGCATGGCCTATCGGTGCTGCTGATCACGCACGACGTCGATGAGGCGATCCTGCTCGCGGATCGTGCGCTGGTCATCGATCGCGGCCGGATGGTCGCGTCCATCACCATCGACCTGCCTCGACCCCGCGATCTGAGTCAATCGGGCTTTTTTCCGCTTCGCAAACGCCTGCTGAATGCGATCGGCGTCACGGACGCCCACGTGCGCGAGCCCGATGCCACGAGTGCGCACGTCGACTCGCAATCCCTCCCAGTGCAGCACTCGATCGCACTGGCTTGATGTGCCCATTCATCTGCATCAGCCAGTCAGGAGCAATCTCGCAAACCCGAAACACCGGCAGACACTAGGATGGTGTCGTTTTGCGGAGAGTGAATGCGGCTGCACAGCACATCGCGATAGTGGCGCTCGAGCGGATTGTTGCGGCTCAGACCCGGATTACCGGTGAGTTCGAGCCCGATCTCCACCGCGCGAATGGCATTGGCCGTCACGACATACTTGACGTTGTTGGCCTCAACGGCGGTGACTTCCTTACCACCATCGGCGCGCTCGGCCGCGCCATCGAGCAGCAGGCGGTTTGTGGACAGCAGCACCTCGATTTCGCCGAATTTTTCCTGCACGCGCGGCAGCGTCGCGAGCGATGCACCGAGATTGGTCGGTACGCGCTGTTTGAGGTAACTGGCGAGCCAGTCCCGGGCCGCCTCTGCGACACCATGATAAATGGTGGAAATCGCCAGCGCATTCCACAGAGCCAGAGAGTAATCGCCGGGGTTGGGCGCCCACTCGGCCGGCTTACGAACATCGACGGCATGGTCGAGGGGAATGGGTGTGGCGTCGAACGCCACTTCATGGCTGACGGTGGCCCGCATGCCCAAGTGGTCCCACGCCGGGATGATCGTGATGCCGGGACTGTCGGCAGCGACCAAAAAGTTGCCCACCCGCGGCTCAGCCTCATCCGTTTTGGCCCACACGGAAAACCAGGTCAGACCGGTGGAACCGGTCGAGTAAATCTTGTTACCCGTGAGCGCCCAGCCTTCCGCAGTCCGCCGCGCCACGGTTTTCGGTAGCCCACCGCGGACGGGCGTACCCAGTTCGGGCTCCACGCGCAGACCGCCGATCAATCCGCCACCCGCGACGACCTGGCGTATCAGATGCTCGTAAATATGGCGCGGCCACCTTTGCTGGCTCGACGTCTGCGCACAAAAGACGTAAGTCATGAACAGGATCAGCGCGGTGGACGGCTCGCCCTTGGCCACGGCGCGAAGCACACGCAGCGATTCGACGAATCCCGCTCCGCGGCCTCCGTATTGCTGCGAGACGGTCAAGCCGATCAACCCCTCCCGGGCAAGAATCTCGAAGTTCGCCTTTGGAAATTCCGCGCTGCGATCGAAGGCTTCGGCGGATTGCGCAAGACGGCGCGTCACGCTGTCGAGCAACGACTGCGATACCGGTTGTCCAATGGGCTCGATGGCCTGTGAGAATGATGCCGCCACGGAGTTATGCCTTTCAGGGAAAATGATCTCGTTGCAACGACCGGGCATTGTATCGGCCGCTCCTGCAAACCCAACGTCCGACTGGCTATAAGCTTAGAAGCGCTGGTTTTATCGCCGGTCCGACGCGATGCCGGCCGCCGCGCGGCGATCGACGATCATGCGGCGACTCGCTTGCGCGAGTCCGCCATGGGCTTTCGCACGAGAGTGCTCTTGCCAAACAGCGACTCCACCAAATCGACGGCGAGTAACGCGGTCTTGTTGCGCACGTCCAGTGCCGGGTTCAGTTCCATGATATCGAGCGACGCCAGGCGCCCGGTGTCGGCAATCATCTCCATGCAAAGTTGGGCTTCGCGATAAGACAAGCCGCCGGGCACGGTCGTTCCCACCCCCGGCGCGATCTCAGGGTCGAGACAGTCGACGTCGAAGCTGACGTGCAAATGAGTCTGAGGATCCAGGTCCGACAGTGCCAATTCCATTGCCTTCCTGATCCCGTGCTCATCGATGAAACGCATGTCGAAGACGGTGAGATCCTGATCTTGCACGAACCGCCGTTCACCTGGGTCGACGCTGCGTATCCCGATCTGGCGCACCGATGACGCGTGGATGGCGGGCCTCAAGCCGCCAATTTCCACGAGCTCGCGCGGTCCGAACCCGCAGAGGCACGCCACCGGCATGCCGTGAATGCTGCCGCTTGGAGACAATTCCAGCGTATTGAAATCGGCATGGGCGTCCAACCAGAGCACGCGCAGTGTCTGGCGACTCTCGCGGCAATGCCGGGCCACGGCGGCAATCGAGCCGATGCTCAACGAATGATCGCCCCCCAGAAGAACGGGCAGCCGGTTCTCGCAGAGCTCCCGGTAAACCGCGCCGTACACGGATTGACTCCAAGCCGTCACCTCCGCCAAATTGCGAAGTCCGTCGGCCCGATGCCGTCCCGGATTGGGCGGACCGCCGACATTGCCGCGGTCCTCCACGGACAACCCTCGCTGCATCAGCGCCTCACGTATGCCGGCCACTCGCAGCGCTTCGGGGCCCATGGATGCGCCGCGATCGCTGGCGCCGACGTCCGTGGGCGCACCGATGAGGCTCGCCATTCCCTGAGTGCCGGGCGTCATGCCAATCTTCGGCTGCGCGAGCGCGCTTTCTTGCCCGACAAACCCGCGAACAGGTCTTTGGGATCCTCCAAATCCGGAATCAGATCGATGCTCTGACCCCCTTGCGGATGATCGGCGTTCAAGCGCCGCAAATATCGCAACGCGGAGAAATCGTTCAATGCAAATCCCACTGAGTCAAAAATGGTGACGTCGCCGTCGGTCAAGCGGCCTGGGCGCTCGCCGCTCAGCACATCGGCGAGTTCTGTAATTGCCCAGTGTCCCGTCAACTGTTGAATCTCCCCCTCGATGCGCGCTTGTGGCTCGAATTCGACGACGATGCGGGCAGCCGTCGATCTCAGGATGTCGACATGCAATTCGGTCTTGCCAGGACAATCGCCACCCACTGCATTCAGATGCATCCCAGGCTTGATCATCTCGGGCGTCAGAATGGTGGCATTGCACTTGTCCGCGGTGACCGTCGTGACGATGTCCGACCCTATGGCCGCTTCGGCCGCGCTGTGGCAGCGGACCACGGTCAAGTCGGCGAGCTGCATTCTGGCGAGGTTGCGAATGAGTTTCGAAGTCGCGTTGGAATCCGTATCGTAGAGTCGCACCTCGCGCACGCCGACGAGCCGGTGAAACGCGATTGTCTGGAACTCTGCTTGCGCACCGTTACCGATCAATGCCATGACGCGGCTCGCCGGCCGGGCCAACCGCGCCGCCGCCAAGGCGGAGATTGCCGCGGTGCGCAGCGCTGTCACAAACGTCATCTCGGACAGCAGCAGCGGGTAACCGGTCGACACGTCCGCGAGCAACCCGAACGCCGTCACCGTGAGCAAGCCCTGAGCCGTGTTCTTAGGATGGCCGTTGACGTACTTGAAGGAATACAGCCGACCATCCGTCGTCGGCATCAATTCGATGACGCCCACCGGGGAGTGACTCGCAAGCCGCGGCGACTTGTCGAAGTCTCTCCAGCGGCGATAATCGGATTCGATCTCGCTGGCCAATTCCTCAATGAAACGGGCCGGCCCGATCAAGCTCACCAATTCTCTGATGCGCTCGGTCCCAATGTAGTCAACCATGTCTCGCTCCCGGTAACTTGGGCACAGTCTCGGGCAAATGATGGTTAAAAAATAGCTCGCAGAGTGGGCATAATACGTATGATGTTGAGCAATTAGTCAGCCGGAAGTGTCACTTTGTAGGCTTCAACGCCGACGCAGGTTGCTTGGATACTTATGGATCTCACGGATCGGAAATTGCTCTCGCTGTTGCGTGACAACGCGCGATTGCCCGTGGCCACACTCGCCAAATCCCTGAAGGTAGCGAGGGGCACCGTACAGAATCGCCTCGCCCGGATGGAGCAAGATGGGACCATCGTCGGGTACACGGTCAAGCTCAAGCCTCAGGAAGAGGAGCGGGCCATTCGAGCGCTGATGACGGTGGCGGTCGATGGTAATCGAACCGATGAGGTGCTCCGAGCGCTGCGCGGCGACCCTGCGGTGGCGGCGCTGCACACGACCAACGGCCGCTGGGACATCGTCGCGGAGTTACGAACCGAGAGCCTCGAAGCGGTAGACCGCGTGTTGGGGCGGATTCGCAAGATCGACGGGATCTCCAACACGGAAACCAGTCTCCTGTTGTCGACTCACAAATTTTAAGTCACGGGGGTAGCCGGCCGAATCACGTCGGTACGATGAGCTTCCCATGCAGAATCTGGCTGAGGAACGTCTTGAGCCGATCCGTTTGCGGATCATCGAAGAGTTTCTCGGGCGGTCCTTGTTCGACGATCTCACCGCGATCCATGAACACGATGCGATCCGCCACACGGCGCGCGAACCCCATTTCATGGGTCACGCAGATCATGGTAATGCCAGTGCCTGCAAGGCCCATGATGATGTCCAATACTTCTTTGATCATCTCCGGATCGAGAGCGGACGTCGGCTCATCGAACAGCATGACTTTGGGCGCCATGCACAAAGCACGGGCGATTGCCACACGCTGCTGCTCGCCACCCGACAGCTGACTCGGATAATTGTGCGCGTGTGCGGAAAGATGCACGAGTGACAGGTAGGTGGCCGCGACATCATGGGCTTCCGCCGACGACATCTTGCGCACCCAAATCGGCGCCAACGTGCAATTCTCGAGCACGGTCATGTGCGGAAATAGATTGAAGGACTGGAACACCATGCCGACCTCGCGCCGCACGAATCCGAGCGAACTCGCCGCGCCGGTGAGTTCGACGCCGTCGATGACGATGCGGCCTGATTGATGAAACTCCAGACCGTTCAGGCACCGCAGCAGAGTCGATTTGCCGGATCCCGATGGGCCGCAAACGACCAAGCGTTCGTGCTTGCCGACGTCGAGCGACACATTGCGCAAAACATGCGCCGTTCCGTGCCATTTGTTGAGTTGCGCAACGGCAATGAGCGGTCGCTCCGCTCCTTCTGTAGTCTGGTCGCTCATCGCAAACGGGCGCGCTAGTACCTGCCCAGAGGCGCGATCCCGCGGCCGAAGCGCCGCTCGAGCCGGAATTGAACCAGCTCGAACACGATCGACAGCGCCCAATATATCAGCGCCGCTGCGATCAACATTTCCATGTAGTGATAAGTCGCGCGCGCATATGACTGAGCCAGGAAATTGAGCTCCCACAAACCCATCAATGAGACCAGTGATGAATCTTTCAACATCGACACGAACAAAGCGCCGGCCGTCGGAATGATGAGGCGCAGGGCCTGCGGGCCGGTCACCTTCCAAGCGATGACCCAGCGTGGCAGGCCAAGCGCCGTCGCCGCCTCGCCTTGCCCGGGTGGCACCGCCATCACGCCACTGCGAATCGTTTCCGCGAGGTAGGCGCCGTAGTTGAGCGACAGGGCAATCAGCCCGGAACTCAAGGCTCCCAGCACGATTCCGATCTGCGGTAATGCCAGATAGATGATGAGCACCTGGACCAACAAGGGCGTCCCACGAAACAACGAGGCATAGAACGTCGCCACGGCAAACGCGACCGGATTCGTGGAGAGTCTGCCGAGCGCGGTGACGAGCGCGACCAGCGAGGCGAATAACATCGAAAACGCGGTGACGAATATCGTCAGCGCGGCGCCTTGGATGAATCCGTCCGGCGCGAGCCGCATGCCCAGCAAGAAAGGCAGCTTCTGGAGGACGTAAGCCACATCGAGATGCAGCGCAAAACAGGCGCCACCCAGTCCGGCGCACAGGACAACCCAGGTCAGCCATACTTTTTGGCGAAAATACCCTTTGGTCGCTGAGTTCACCGATCTATGAATAACCGAATCACCAAGATTCCACAACCTATCCCATGCCCAATCGATATATGCAGATGAGCGTTTTGTAGTTCCCCGCTGACCGCCCGGCCACTAACCTATTGAGCTAAGATCCGCGGTGGAAATGCTATCCATGAATGCAGCCAGCGACCGATACGGAGCCGCAGACGGGCGAGAATATCTGTGGTTTGCGGCAACGCTGCTCGCCCTCCTCGCCACCGTCGCTGCACACTCGCCGGTTCGGGAGACGGCGTCATTGCCTCCGGATGCCATATCTCGATGAGGCGCGGATGGATGAGCTCTCGTGTCGCGGCGACGGCAGCGGTCGTGCTGACGGCCGTGACTTCATTGTCAATGCTCCCGCCGGCCGCCGCTGAAGATGCGTCGGTTGGCATCCAGAAAGCGAAGATCTACCCGGCCATCGACACTGCCGAAGCCGATATCAAGGCCGCAGTTGCCGAGGCGCACCGGACCCACAAACGCGTGATCGTAGATTTCGGGGGCGATTGGTGCCCTGACTGCCAGGTGCTGAATATCTATTTCCACGAGAGCCCCAACGCCGAACTAGTGGCTAAGTACTTCGTGCGCGTCAATGTCAACGTCGGCCGCATGGATGCGAACCAGGATATTGCCGCGCGGTACGGTGTGCCGCTCACAGGAGTACCCGCTTTGGCAGTATTGGATGCCAACGGCAAGGCGATCTATGCCCAGAACAAGGAGTTCTCGGATATGCGCCATCTCGACGCGTCGTCCTTGACCGCATTCCTCAATCAGTGGAAGCGCTGACCGCAAGCGCATTCCACACGCACCGAACCGTGACGACGCTGTGGCGTCAGGTGTCGTCGGTCGATTGCATCCGCAATTTGACCAGATGAGCCACCGATCTGGCACCCATCTTTTCCATTACCTTGGCCCGGTGAATTTCGACCGTTCTTTCGCTCAAATCCAAATCGATGGCGATGGCTTTGTTGGCGGCGCCGTCGACCACCATGTCCATGACTTGATTCTCGCGTGGGGTCAGGGTGCCCACGCGTCGAACGACCTCCGCGCGACGTGCCGATAGCGTTCGATTCTCGGCGTCGCGCTGCAAGGCATGATTGATGCTATCGAGGAGATCTTGCTCGCGGAACGGCTTTTGAATGAACTCGAATGCCCCCTCCTTCATCGCCTGCACCGCCATCGGCACATCGCCGTGCCCCGTGATGAATATGACCGGGAGCATGGACCCCGAGCGGTTGAGATGTTCCTGCAACTCCAATCCGCTCATTCCCGGCATCCGGATATCGAGCACGAGGCAACCCGCGGCGTCGGTCTTGAACTGCGCCAGAAAATCTTGGGGGCCCGCGAAAGCCCTGGTGGTATAACCCACCGTGTCCAAGAGGAGAGTTAACGCGCGTCGCATACCATCGTCGTCATCGATGACGAATACCACCGGCGCCACGGTCGATAATTCCAGCCCCGTTGCCATGATGACCTCCTTCAAGATGGCATGAGCGGCAAGCGAAACCAAAACCGGCATCCGCCGGCGGGAACTCGGTCAAAACCGATCTTCCCCTCGTGCGTCTCCACGATCGCACGGCACGAAGCGAGTCCCAAGCCCGTTCCGTTGACCTTGGTCGTGAAGAAAGGTTGAAAAATGTTCTCGGAAATACCATCCTCGATGCCCAGACCGGAGTCCGTCACGCTGATTTCGACGGCATGGCGGTCCGATCTCGCATCCAATGCGATGAGCGGCGGTCGGTCCGAATGGCCACAGGCGTCCGCCGCATTTTGGACCAAGGCGACAATGACATGCTGGATGCGGCGTTTATCGATCAACACATCGGGAGAGGGCGTTTCGACGGAGCTCGTGAATTCGATCCCGGCGCACTGCGCAATGACCTTCAACACCGGGCACAGTTCCTCCAGCACGGCCGGAATTTTGCTAGCCGTGCGTTCCGGATTTGCCGAGCTGAATAAGCCGCGGATCCGACGGATGCCCTCGCCCGCGGCCAGCGCCTCCTTGTTGATCTGCCGAAACACGTCCAACGCGCGTCCGATCATCGGTTCCGAGCGGTTGAGAAGTCGATCGCCGGCCTGCGAAAACGTGGCAATGGCTCCCAAGGGTTGATTCAACTCGTGCGCGATGCCGCTCGCCATTTCGGACAGCGCCGATATCCGCGCGATCTCCATGAGTTGATTCAGGATGGCCTCTGATCCAACGCTTTGTGGCTTCAACTCGCTCAATGCAGTCCTTTGTTCAATTCAGGTACCTATGCACGCACACTGTGGTACTACCGCGGCGCCGGAAAACCATTACCATTCTGGCACTGTCATAGCCCGGAAAGCGGTGAGATATACGTATGATCCTGCCTAGAATCCCTAGAGCCAAGCTTACCGCACGCGGCCAGCGGCAAGCGGGGGGTCTCCCGCATGTCGTTATCACAGGGTTGCTGCCACGTCTGCGGGCCCCTTGATAGCGACCACCCATGGAACACATCGCCTCCATTGCCCAGCATTTGCTGCAATTCTCGCCTGATGCACTGATCGTCGTCGATGCCCGCGGCATCATCCTGTTTGCAAACGCGACCTCCCGGGCACTCTTTGGCTATTCCCGGGAACAGTTGGTGGGCCAGCCGATCGAAATGCTAGTCCCCGAGCGGTACCGTCTCAGGCACGGCGCCCACATGTCCGGCTACATGCGAGACCCCATCAATCGCGAAATGGGGGCGCGTATACTCGATTTGTTCGCGCAGCGCGCAGACGGCACGGAATTCCCGGCGGGTATCCGGCTAGCCCCATTTCACGACGGCGAGAAGGCGTTCGTCGCGGCCGCGATTCGCGACATGACCGAGCGGCGCGCCATTAGCGACGCCTTGGTGACCGCTCGTGAAGAAGCCGACCGCGCCAACATGGCGAAAACCCGTTTCCTGGCAACGGCAAGCCATGATCTGCGGCAGCCCTTGCAGACGATACGTTTACTTAACGCGTCCCTCCTGACCCTGACGCAAGCTAACCCGGAAGTCCACGACCTTTTATTGCGACAAGAAACCGCTATCGACTCGGCGAGCCGCCTGCTCAACGCGTTGCTCGACGTCACGCGGTTGGAGTTGGGGGTCATCGAACCCCATTTGGCTCCCGTGAATCTGGCATCCGTCTTCAACGATCTGCACCATGAATTCGAGCCCCTGGCGAAAGAGAAATCTCTCAAACTCACATTTTCGGCCACGAACAAGGTCATTTCCACCGATCAAATGCTGTTCACGCAGTTGCTGCAAAACGTCGTGGGAAACGCTCTGAAGTATACGGCTGCAGGCAGCGTGGAAATCGCCGAGAAAGTCGAGGCGGATTCTCTGGCGATTACGGTGCAAGACACTGGGCCGGGCATACCGGGCGACAAGCTTGACCGGATCTTCGATGAATACTACCAAGTGGACCACTCGGGGACACAACGCTCCGGCGTCGGACTGGGTCTTGCGATCGTCAGGGAAGTCTCGCGACTGCTCGGGTATTCAGTCGACGTGTCCTCCGACGTAGGCATGGGAACACGCGTGAGAATCCGGGTGCCTGAGCAACGAGTTCTACGGGAAGCATCAGTGCCCGTTCCCATTGAGTCGGCGCCCGCGACCGCGGCCATGTCGGGGCGGTGTAGACTGGTGCTGCTGGAGGACAATGACTCCGTGCGGGCGGCGACCGAGTTATTTCTCAATTTGGAAGGCTTCGAAACCCGCAGCGCTGGCAGTGTGGCCGAGGCGGAGACGTTGTTCGCCGATCTGGGACCCGGCGATCTACTCATTTCAGACTATCACCTGGATGGCCCCCTGACAGGCCTCGACGTGCTGGTGCAGTTGCGGATCCAAAAGAACCGCGACGTTCCCGCGGTGTTACTGAGCGGTGACATTCAGTCGATGATGCGCGTCATCAAGACATCGATCCCGAATTGCCGGTTCTTGAGCAAACCGGTCAGCACTGGCGCCCTGCTCGATGCCATTGCGGACTTAAGCGGCTATTGATTGACGAAGGGGTGACGCGACGTCGCCGACCCCTAATCGGGCGCTCCATCCGACCGGAAATGCTCGCGGATCAGACGCATATCGGCCGGCGTGGCGTCCCAATAAACATCACAGCAATCCGTATACAAATTCATACGATTCCAGTTATTGAGCGCCATATCGAGTACGACCACCGGACATTTCATTTGGGTCGGTTCTCCGCACTTGGGGCAACACACCGGTACGAGCGTAGCCCGTCGAATCGGCGTCGTGGGCATAGGTTGTGAATTGATCGAATCCGTGTCCTTCGCTCGACCATGCCAACGTTTGCGCATGAGCATTCAATTCTCCCGGCGGTTGAGGTTCGCCGTCGAGAGACACAAATAGCACTGCGGCTTGGCACGCGCAGTACGGGAAAACCACAGGGAGCCGCGGGCTAATGCGTAGTCTTGCAAATCGGCCCGTCCCAGCGCATTTCATGCACCAGAGTCGTGCACGCCGGAGGACCCGGCGTCACCGCGCCGGACCATGATCGCGGTGGGCCACTACCACCTCGGTGGCGAGGAAGGTTCTACCGGTTTTTTTACGACATCCTTACGCCCCCTCATATTAGGCTCAAGGCGATTCATGCCTACATGAGCACCGTCCACGCATGCGGTATCGATCCTGATGAAGTTGGCTACGTGGTTGACGTCGGCTCGTCGACGCAGACGCTCGCGCCGTATCGTCCTTGCACGTTCCAGGCGCACTCTACGGGCCGCCATGGGGGTCTCGCATCGCAGTAACCCATCGAGTCGGCGGCGGGTCTGGCTTGAATATGTCGCCGCGCTCGCGATCACCGGGACCTGCACCGCGATTGCCTTTCCGCTCGGTGACCGACTGTGCCTGGTCAACGTCGTCATGCTGTATTTGGTGGGAACGACCTTTGGCGCACTGCGAATGGGGCGAGGTCCCTCAGCGTTGAGCGCCATCACCAACATGCTTGCCTTCAACTTCTTCTTCGTGCCTCCGGTGCTGAGCTTCGAAGTTGAGAGCATGCAGTATGTTTTCGCGTTGATCGTGATGCTCATCGTCGCCCTAGTCATCGCGAATCTGATGATCAGCATACGCCGGCACCGAGAGGTCGCCGATGCGCGCGGACAGCGTACCGCAGTGCTGTATGCCATGAGTCGTGAACTCGCCGTCGCATCCGATGCCGAAACCATGGTGGCGGCGGCGAGCCGGCATATATATGCGGTTTTCCACTGTAACGCCGCCGTGTTGATTGCGGATGAACTGGGGCGCCTCGCGCCGATAATTCCGACTGAGGGTTTCGCGCGGGAAGCCGCGCGGGTCTCGATGCGGACCGCGGATCTAAAATTCGCTGAGCAGGTGGCCGCGCGCCCCCAACGGGGTATCAAGGACGCGATCTATCTCCCATTACACGGCAGCACGATCATCAAGGGTGTCATCGTCGTGACTCCACGCACGGGAACCGCAACGATGCCCGAGGAACAACTGCGCCTGTTGGATGTATTTGCGGTTCAGCTGGCGCTCTCCCTGCAACGGGTCAAACTCGCGGAGGCCGCCGAGTCCGCCAAACTATCTGCGGAGCGTGTCGTACTGTGCAATACGCTGCTGGCATCCATTTCACACGATCTGCGGACACCGTTGTCGGCGATTGCCGGCGCGGGCAGTTTGATTGCACAGCGGGAGAGCGCACTCAACATCGACAGGCGCATGACGCTCGGCCATTTGATCGAGGTCAAGGCGCGCGATATGTCTCAATTGCTCACCAACGTGCTCGAATTGATGCAACTGGAATCCGGTGGAGGCGAGCTGCGCGCCGATTGGCATGCGGTTGACGATTTGATATCGCTGGCCATTCAAAATCACGAGGCACGTCTGTGGCAGTGGCGCATCACGTTGGACGTGCCGACCGATCTGCCATTGATCTTGGTCGAGCCGACTCTGATTGTGAAGATTCTCAGCAATCTGTTGGAAAACATCACGAAGTACACCCCCGCCGGGACGACCATCACCATCGCCGCCGCCGTGCGGGGCGAGGAGGTCATCCTCGTGGTAGCGGACGACGGGCCGGGCCTCCCCCCCGGGGATCCAGAGCGCCTGTTCGAGAAGTTCCAGCGTGGGCGCTCGGAAAGCAGCGTCGTCGGGGTCGGACTCGGACTCGCCATCTGCCGCGCGGCCGCCGGTCTGCATGGCGGGCAAATTCGCGCCACGGATAACCCTGCGGGCGGTGCGCGCTTCGAGATCACGCTGCCCGTGGCAACACAGGCTGCGGGCACACCTTCTGTCGGGGAGGTGTGTTGAAGACCTCCCCTTCCCCGGAACATCGCCGATGACCGGAGCGATGCATCTCATTCTGATCGTCGAGGACGATCAGGCGATGCAGAAAATTCTCCGAATGTTGTTCGAGACCAACGGTTTCAGAGTTCTGGTGACCGGAACCGCGTTTCGCGGCGAACAAGACGCCCGATTGCATAGACCCGACATCGTCCTCGTGGACCTCGGTTTACCGGATCGCGATGGCTTCGAGGTCATTACCACCATTCGCGCTTGGTCGCCAGTGCCCATCGTCGTCCTGACGGCACGCAGCGCCGAGCCCCAGCGGCTCGCGGCTTTCGAGCTGGGTGCGGACGATTACGTGATGAAACCGTTCAGCGCACCGGAGCTCTTGGCACGCGTGAAAGCGGTCGTCCGGCGTCACGTCCGCGGCGCGCTGCCCATGGGTGTGCTCGAATTGGGCGAGGTCTCGGTCGATATGACCAGGCGTGTCGCGCGCCGCCATGACGGTAGCGAGGTTCGTCTAACGCCCATCGAGCACCGCATACTGGAGACGCTCGCACGCCACAGCGATCAGCTGATGACCCACTCTGCATTGATCAAGGAGGTTTGGGGACCGCACCGCGATGGGTCCCTTGCCCTGCGGGTCTATATCCGCAGTTTGCGCAGAAAGATCGAAAAATATCCCGGCAGGCCGCATCACATCCGCACCGAACTGGGTGTCGGTTACCGGCTCGTGACCCTGGCGGAAAGCAGCCAGGGTCACGATATTTCGCCAGATGATTAAGCCGTTACTATCCTAGTCTCGCCCCGCTCGATCAAAACCGGTACGTCAAATCGACGCCACCCGTGAGCGGTTGGTTGGTTTCGATGCGCGTGAAACTGGGTTGCGGCTCATTTTCCGTGAACATGCTCTCCAACTGAGCATGCTTGTTGGTGAGGTTGTTGACGAACGCCGTCGCACTCCATTTGTCGTGAAACTTGATCCCCGTGCGGAAATTGATGAGGTCATACCCAGGCATTTGCCGATATGTACCAACGAATTCGTACGGGTCCGAGAAATAAATCGAGTAGCGGGGGCCGGTGTACGAATTCTCGATTCGCGCCGTGAACGTATAGGAACTCGCGAGCTGCAGCGAATAATTGAGCGAGACGGTCCCACTCTCGGGCGCAACTTCCGGCATCTTGTGGACTGGCGTGATCACCCAGTGCGGGCCCCCTTCCAGCCACTCGTACAGGTATCCCGCAGCGAATTCGAGCTGGAATCCCGACCCGAGGTCGGCAAACACATCCAAATCCGCTCCGTAAATGGAAACGGAGTTGCCATTGATGTTCAATGCCCAGTCGTTCGGATACGCCTCGAGTTGGGGGTGGCGCCAGTCCTCATAGTAGATGCTGGCGTTCACGGTCAGGCGGCGATCGAGCAGTCTGGATTTCTCGCCGAGCTCGTAGCTGATGACCCGGTCTGGGGCATAGGTCGTGGGCCACTTGCCGCTCGTGTAATTCTGCTGCGCGAATGCTCCTCCCCACGCTGCACCGGTGGTCGGATAGACGGCATCGCCGCCGCCGGGACGAAAGCCCGTCGACACGGTCGCGTAGGTCATCAAGTCCGGGCTGAACGTGTAGGTCAGATTGAATTTCGGGTTGAAGCTGGTGGACGACAGTGCGATGAGACCGGAACAGGAGGGCGTGGCGGCACCATAACCCGATCCCCAACCGCTGATGCAGGACGAGAAGCGGTAGGTGTAGTGATTCACGCGAGCGCCCAAATCGGCCTTGAGGGCATCGGTCAGGGCATACGTGTAATCGCCGAATGCCGCATATTGCTTGATCGTCGTCGGCGAGTACGCGTCGAACCAGTTGGGTGTCGTCGCCGGCGCGTTCGTGCCGAGATCCATGTACGAGGCGTAATTGGGGGTCGTACCGTTGAATTGCCACAACGAATAGAAATCGCTGAAGTACAGACCCGCAACCCAGCTCGCCGCTCCGCTCCCCGTCGATGCCAGGCGAAGCTCTTCGCTGAACTGATGGGAGGGATCGGACTCGGTGCCGTGCTCCGGGCCGGACCCGGTCGGACCATAGTATCCGGGATTCGGCAGACCGTAATTAGAGTTATAGGTGATGAACTCGGCCGGATTGTTGAAGGCCTCGCTCGCCTCCTCGGTTTGAACGGAGTGCCGGTTCCATCGCGCCGTGCTCGACGTCAAGTCAAATGCCGAGAAACTGTAGTTGACGTTCAGACTGTACGCGGTCAACGAATCGGTCAACGGTTCGGCGATGTCGAAAGGCTGGTAGTGTGCCTCGGTGCCGGGGTTGCTGTCATAGGCACTGATGCCGTTTTGCGTACTGGTCGTGTGAAAGTATGCCGGCGTGATCGACAGATCGTCCGTCGGCTTCCACAGTAGCGTCACGCGTCCCGAATACGTCTGATAGGCATTCGAGCCCGGATACTGCTTGATGATGGGCGCATCGAGGACATTACCGCGGACGGTGCCGACCGGGGTTCCACCGGCGAGTGGCAGGTCGGCGACGATGCGGTCGATCCAGCCGCTCGTGTAATCTTCGGTGCCAACCACCCGCAACGCCAAGGTGTCGGCGAGCGGTAGATTGACCATCAAACTGTCTTTATGATTGAAGCCGCCGCCCTCGGTTCCCGACAAGACGCTTTGCGCGGTCGATTCAAACTGCGTCAGATTCGGCTGGTTGGAAATCAATCGCACCGTTCCGCCCATCGAGCCGGATCCGAACAGTGTACCTTGAGGTCCGCGCAGAATCTCGATGCGATTGAGGTCATACAAATCCGGATCAATCACCACGTGACCATTTTGGGCGCTGGCGGGCCCCGCCAACGGTATGTCATCCAGATAGAAGCCGACCGTCGCGGAGTTGCCGCCGCTCGAGGTCATGCCGCGCATCTCGATCTCAGTCTGACTCGGCCCTTCGCTCTTGAGCGAAACACCGGGGGTGCCCTGTGCCAAGGTGGCCAACGAGGCGACTCCGCGATTCAACAAATCATCCCCGCTGACCGCGGAAATGCTGATGGGCGTGTCCTGTACCGTGGAAACGCGCTTTTGCGCGGTAACCACGATCTCCTCTAAACCGGAGCCCGCGTTCTCGGGGGCGGCGGCCGCGTCGGCAACGACCGCAGGCGAATTGGAGAGGCACAGCACGCCGATCAGGGCGGTACCGGCGATGACCGCGTCCCTCCGTACGCGATCATGATCCTTCGTAATCATCCGTGAGGAGCGCATCGTAAGTTCTCCCAATATGTGTGGTGCCATAGCGGGGTGGGATGTTGAGGTAGCACCCCGTTAAAATGCTGTTAAGAAATATTGGTGCATATGTTCAGTGCTGCACGCGCGGCCACGCCGTCACAGCGCGCCCGTTGCAGGCTCGCGCGAATATCCATGGAATTCCGCCTGGCTTTTTTTTCATGTTGGTCGCGCCGATGTCCGTGTCGGCCGCCGATCCATCGATACCATTCGCCAACGAAACGCCGCTGACTTAGGAAGAAGCTGCGCGGGCAACTGTAGATCAGCCGCTGTTGACGGAGCAGCAGGCGACGATACGAACGGAGGCGAACCAGGCGATCGCGGCGTCGCAGTTACGCGACCCACAACTCTTCGGTGGACTGAACGAGTTGCCGGGTGCCGATCAGAACTTCACGAGAACGCCCGCGCCCCAGATGATCTCGCGGGTGCGAAGATCGGGAAACCAGTCGCCCGACGAACACGCTCCCGTGATGGAGTTGTTGCCGCCACCGACACAGCTCGCGGGTGATCCGGTGTTGCCGCCGGGCGGAGTGATACCCCCGCTGCCGACCCAGTAGGGAACGTCCGAGTGCCGGAACGTCGCTTCGGTCCACCAGGTAATCCAGTCCCTCGGCATATACTGTAAGTTGAGCTGCGTGTCCCATTGAAACAGTTTCTGTCCAGGCTGCTGTGTGAAATACGGCGAGCCCGATTGGGCGGTGGCTCCATTGATGGGCGGCGTCAGGGCCAGATAGCGCCCCGGATTGTTGAAGAATCCGCCGCCCAGGGTCACGGCATACAGGTCGCTGTGGAACCAGGTCCTGTCGTAGAACATCATGCCGAAAAAGTTCTCCTTGTTATGCCCGCCGGAACAATGCACTCCGCCGCCATACTCACAACCCAGATCGACCGTGTAACTGAATGCCGCTTTGGAGACGCCATTGCCGCCCGTGCCGTGAGCATCGTAGTACTTGAAGACGACGCTATCGTCTTCGTGTACGCGCTTCACCCGCGAGTAATCGACCGGAGGTCCAGCCCCCACAGCGGATCCCACCGCGGCCAACAGATTGCCGCCGTTCAGCGGCTGACAATTGATGTCGGACGTTCCTTGGCCGGAGGTGCTGGGTTGTTGACAGGGCAAATTATCCTGACCGACGGAATAGCTGTTGAACACGAATTTCAATCGGTCACTCGGAATCCACAGAATTTGTCCGCCAAAACCCGGCTTGCTGTTGAACTTGGCATAGGACTGCCAACCATTGATGAGCCACGGCTCGATCTTCAGATTTTGCGTGGGCCACCACTGCACGCGCATACCATTGAAGAACCAAGGCGTATTCGATGACACGAATGACGGCTGGTAAGTCCAATTGTCAAAGTTGTAGTAGCTAAACAGACCGATGTAGGACACGAATACCCCCACGTCGACATTGAGTCCATGGTTCACGTCCCAGTGATAACCGGCGTTCGCCTCCGAAAAATACCGGGTCGCGGTAGGGACGGCTCGTCGTCCGAAGACTTGAGCCGCCCCCCGCACAGATCCCAGCGGGCGGAGTTACCGCACTGGGCTCTTATCTCGGGTTTTGACA
>Ga0116230_10000780_pt1 | contig 28711 bp, 25 predicted proteins | sample S1TSphfallax_3_FD_88678 | JGI IMG/M metagenome (GOLD analysis project Ga0116230, IMG submission 88678) | Host-associated microbial communities from peat moss isolated from Minnesota, USA - S1T2_Fd - Sphagnum fallax MG | ecosystem: Host-associated > Plants > Peat moss > Unclassified | place... | reverse complement strand
CGCCATGTCAATACCGCAATCCAAAGTAACGGCGCAGGGCCAAATTTCTGTCCCGGTGGAGGTGCGTAAGAAGCTCGGAATTGGACCTGGGTCTGTGCTTGAGTGGCACGAACACGACGGCGGCGTTTTGGTTCGTCGAGCTGGGCGATTCAGCTCGTCCGATGTTCATCAGGCAGTTTTTCCAAAAGGCACGCCTAATAACAAGATCGTGCCCGACATAAAGGCCGCCCTTCGCAAAGCTGTTCGAAAGAAACATGCTCGCGGTTGATACGAATGTCCTGGTTCGGCTGCTCGCACGTAACGATGTAAGCCAGGTTCGTGCAGCTGAGGCTTCCATCACCAAAGGAGCCTGGGTATCTCAGCTAGTCCTGGCAGAAACGCTGTGGGTCTTGGACTCCGTATATGATCTTTCTCGTGCGCAGATCGCAACGGCCGTCGAGATGCTATTGAATCATAACGAGCTGAGCCTGCAGGATGCGGATGTTGTCGCTGCGGCGCTAGCCCATTTTCGTGGGCGCTCAGCCGTGGAATTTTCGGACTGTCTCGTGCTGGAGATTGCGAGAAAAGCCGGCCACTTGCCCGTTGCTACATTCGACCGCAACTTCGCAAAATTGGTTAATGTCCAACGGCTAGGATGATTTCGGTGATCGTCGCGGCGGACTCCTGCTCGTCTCGAAGTTCGCGGCCACCCGGTTGAGCAAGTCAAGCAGCTGCCGTTGTTCCGTTGCCGACAGGTTCTTCGTCGCAACGGCATTCACCGCAGCCGCCATCGGGGGCAGTCTTGCGAAGAGTGTTCGGCCACTTGCAGAGAAATAAATCGCGCGCGCTCGTGAGTCGGACGGCGACTGTCGCCGCTCTATGACTCCCCGCTCTTCCAGGCGCGTCAGAATGCCGGTGGTCGTAGGTCGATCGAACAGGGATCTTCGGCCCAGCTCCATTTGCGTCAGCCCCTCTTCGCCGGCGATGCAAGCCATGATGCTCCATTGCGACGTGGTCAGACCGTGCTCCGCAAGACGGCGATCGAACGCGCGCTTCATGCGGCCGGCTGCGCGATTCAATACGTATCCAAGACTCATGTTCAATTGAAATTGCGGCATATCTACAGCGTTACCCCCTCGTACTGCTTGCTCCTCCCAAAGATTGCAATCGATGCGGTTTATGTTAGCATGCTAACATAAACCGCATGACTGGATTTATCGATGATCTGGTGGAAACGCGGGAATTTTGGCTCTCCTGTCACGGAAGCGGAGACAAACATGCGCAAGACGCTCAAGGCCGTCCACATGCTCGGACTGTCTCTTTTCCTGGGATCCATCGGTGTCTACATCGCACTGACATCGCAACACGTAACTTTGGGTACGCCCGCGTTCGGCGAACTGCGCGCGCAAATCCTGTTGGGGACTCGCTGCATTACGATACCCGGCCTGTTGACTACACTGCTCAGTGGATTTGGCCTGCTGTGGATCAATCGCCGGCAGATGCAGCGCTGGCAGATGGCGAAGGCGGTTGTCGGCTGTCTACTCTTGTTCAATACCTGGCTGCTCGTCGGACCGGCGATCCAGGGCGCCGCCGATTTGTCGGCGGTCCCGGTGCTTTCTCAGCAAAGGATCGGTGAGCTCAGCAGCGCGCTGAGGATTGAGACGATGGCCGGCGCCGGCAACGTGTTGCTGGCACTCCTCGAGATTTGGCTGGCGGTTTTTCGCCCCGCGCTCCGGATTCGAAACGAGGCGGCCCGAGTCCGCGAGGTTGCGTCGTCAACACCTGGGCGGGTAGTTTGAAACCGGGGTCTGAAATGAAACTGTTGCTGGCTACTGCGTTGGCATGCGCCTCGATCGGTGCGACCCATGCCGACGACGTAGCCGGGCCTGTGCCACCCGCCGTCATCAGCGACCCGGCCGCGGACCCGGTCTACCCGCCCCACTCCGCGCAAGTCATCGTACCGAGCCATGGGAAGGGTATGAACGGCCTGTTCTATCTCGCGGGCGGTGCCGGCTCGCACCCGACGGTTGTCCTGCTGCACGGATTCCCCGGAAACGAGCAAAATCTGGATCTGGCGCAGGCCGTCCGCCGCGCGGGATGGAACGTGCTCACCCTTCACTACCGTGGGTCCTGGGGCAGCCCGGGAGTCTTTTCGATTCGCCATGCGCTCGAGGATGCGGATGCTGCGGTCGGGTTTGTGCGGCGAGCGGACATCGCCGAGAAATTTAGTATCGACACGCGACGCATCGTCTTGGGGGGCCACAGCATGGGTGGGTTCGCAAGCGCCTCGCACGCGCGCAATGACCAGCACCTCCTTGGCGTCTTTCTGATCGACGCCTGGAACGCTGGGCAGAATGGTGAGGAGCTGGCAAAGCTCGACGGACCGGCGCGCCGAGCGTTCGCCGAAAAGGAATTCGATGACATCGGCAATTCCCTGCGCGGAGCGACGGCGGCCAGCACGGCCGATGAACTCGTGAAGCACCGGAAGGACTAGAACTTCCTGGGTTGGGCTGGGGACCTGACGCGGCACCCGCTGCTGGTGATCGGGGCGTCGCAAGCCGGTGGAGAGGAAAATCGCCAACTCGCTGAAGCCGTAGTCCGCGACGGCGGTGACGTTACGGCGCTCACACTGCCAAGTGATCATAGTTTTCAAGATCACCGGATCGCATTGGCGGCCGCGCTCGTCGACTGGCTGCAGAAGCTTCCTACCGGGTAGGATTTGGCCGGTCGCGATCAACGGATGTTGTCGCGCACGTCCGCGTCCGGCATCATGGCTCGATGAACAAAACGAGACTGCTAAGCGCCTTCTTCTCTCTAGTTGCTTGCTCCACTTCGCTCGCCGCCTCGCTCGAGACCTCGTTCGATTTCTCACGCTCGGTGATTGGCATCGACGTTTCAATCAAAGACAGAACTCTGTATGCGATTCTCGATACGGGCGTCGATCCGTCGATCATCAATCTCGCCGACGCTGAAAAGCTGGGCCTGAAGGTCGATCGGACCAATTCCGGCGAGGCTGGTGGATTCGGCGAGGGGCCGGGCGCAACCGTTTTTCCGGCGAGAATTGCAGGTCTGAGCATACGCGGGCATCGCTTTGCGGCTTTCGACGCCCTTGCAGCCGACACCGCGTCATTGACTGGTCGTGATCAGCGTCAACTCGATGCGGTTCTGGGCTACAGCTTTTTGTCCGACAAGATCGTCCTCGTCGACTACATCGCGCAAAAGCTCGCGATCTTGGATGCCTCAGGCAGAGCCAGGGCCATGGTTCGCGCCTGCCGAACCCGCTGGCGAATTCCACTCAAGACCTTCGAAAGCTATCCGGTGATCCCGGGCTTCCACCTCGGTGGAGCGAGCGGGCCCGTTACGCTCGACACGGGTTCGAGCGGCGGTATCGGGCTTTTTCAGGAAGCCCTCGATCTCCCCGGCGTGCGGACTTCGCTCGTCGATCAGGGTGCGACGGTTCGACGAGGTGCGCGGGGCGAATCGACGGTCGAGAACTTCATCTTGAATCAGCCTGTCGGGTTCGGGCCGTTCACACTGCCGGCAGGCCAGCGGGTGTTCGTCCACAAACAGCCCGGGTCCGCAACTACGCGCATCGCCAACGTCGGCAATCCGCTGTTCGCCGAACTAAGACTCAAAATCCTGCTCGATTACCGCAGCCGGGTCATGACGTTCTACGGAGATTGTCTCTGAGCACGTGATCTGTAATGCACATGATCAAGTCGCGTCATCGACGCGACCTCGCCCCTGCGGGCCCGCCCTCAATCATCGAGTCCCAGCCCGCTCAAAATCCTGGGTGCGTGTTTTTCCACGCGCGCGGCCCGGGTCGCCGATTGTTTCGCGCCGCCGAAATGCAGAAGGTAGGCCTTTTGCCTGCCGGGCGTGAGGGCATGAAAGGCCTCGGCCAGCTTGGGGTCATGCTCCAAACGCTGTTGCAACTCCTCCGGCATCGCGAACTGCGCCAAGGTTTTCATCGCCACCTTGGCGCCGGATTTCTCGACCGCAATCGCGGCCTTGATCAAGGCCTTGATCGCCGCTTTCTGCGCGTTGATGTCCGCCAGGGAAACAAACCGCAGTTGTCGCGCAGCTTGCACGTTCTTGGTCTGCTGCACGAGGACACCCTTGGGGTCCTCGAGCAACGCGCCCTTCAAGAACAGCAACGCGCAATAATCCTTGAAGCCGTGGATCAGCACGACCTTGCCACCCTTCAGATCGTAGCAAGCTTGCCCCCACTTCAGTTCTTCGTTCAAACCGGCGTCGAGGCACAGGGCACGGAGCGCGGCAAATTCGGCATTCCAGCGCCGCTCCTTGCGATGAACCCTCGTGACGAGCGGATTCATGGCGCTTTGGGTCGATGCGGATCTTTTCGGGCCACGTTGCCATCCAGTCGTTATACGGTCCCGGATTCGATTAAATCACAGGTTCGCGGGCACGGTTTCGCCACGGCTCGATCTCAACACCGGCTTGGGCCCGTCGCTGTCGCGGGAGGACATCCGAGTCAATATGGCGCGGCAATTCAAGCGTCGTTAGCGAAACAGCAGCGGGGCGAATTCTGCCAAGTCGCGGCGCCACGTCAACCATTCGTGCGCAGTGCCCGGCGATTCATAGACGGTGAGCCGGATGCCATGGGCGCGCAACTGGCGGGCGGCCGCCCTCAGGGTCGCGTCGAAATCGACTTCAGCGGTTCCGGCCCCGAACCAGAGAAGGTGCACCTTCGCGTTGAATCCGGGCGCATCGGCGAATACCCCGCCGTAGGACGTGGTCGGGTCGAAGGGAGGCAAGCGCAGGCCGAGCGGCGGACTGCCCCCCGCCGGGGGCGGTTGCGCGGCGATCACGAACTGCGCGCCGCTGAAGGAACCGACGGACCCGAACACGTCGAGGTGTCCGAGCCCGACCGCCATCGCTTCCACCCCCCCTAGCGACAGGCCGGCGATCGCCCGGTGATCGCGGTCCGCGATCGTCCGGTAGCCGGCATCGACCAGCGGGATCACCTCGTCGAGTACGATCGTGCCGAACGCGTCGAGTCCGGGCGGCAGGCGCAAATAGGGATCTTGGGGCTGCTGCGCCGGGACAGCGCCGACCGCGGGCGCGAAAGTCCCGTAGTCGTTGTCCATGACGACGAGCATCGGCTGCGCCTTGCCCGCATCGATCAGTTTATCCATGATGAAATTGACGCGGCCCTGCTTCCCCCAGCCGGTCTCATCCTCGCCGGCGCCGTGCTGCAGGACCAGCAGCGGGTAGCGCGTCTGCGCGTTTGCGGGGTCGCCGTAGCCCGGCGGGGTATAGACGAAGCAGCGTCGCCATCGGCCGGTCGCGCGCGAAAAATACCAGTTCGCCTCGATCCGACCGTGTGCGCCGTCCTCTGGATCGTAGAAGGCAGGGCGCGGCGAGGAGATCAGCAGGGTGCTGACGAAGAACGGATCGGCAACCTCGATGCCGCTGGTGGGCTTGCCATAGCCGAAGAACGTTTCGCTGCCCGGATCGTTGACCGGCGTGCCGTCGACGACGAACCAGTAATAGTGGAAGCCGACCGTCACGGGCGGAATCGTCACGCTCCAAACGCCATCGCGGTCCCGGCTCATCGGGAAGGGCGTGCGGCCGAGACCGGCGCCTCCGGTGAGCTGCACGGTCGTCGCCGACGGAAACTTGAGCCGGAACGTCACGCGACCGTCGGCGTAGACCCGTGGGTACTGTGCGTCAGGCACGTTGGTCGATGCCGGCACCGATCGATAGATGACCGGGAGCGCGTCGTCGGCGTCAGCCGCGCCGACGGATTGAGGTACGCCGACGGCGCCGACCGCGCTGGCTGCGAGGCTGATGGTCGCAAACAGCCAGCCAAGGATTGCGGGCATGCGCCGGCGCATCCCTTCCCCGAGGATCAGGCGCGCAACCATGGGAAAATACTCACTCGCAATTGCGTCGCGCCGTAGGGAACCAGCGTCAGTCGCTCGACCGCAGCGCCGACTTGAGACGCATCGGGCGCGGCCAACGGCGGAGTGAATTTCTGCTCGGGGTCAGTTGGACTGGAGCGCAGCTCCCAGCCCGCGATGCGGCGCGCGGGCACGGTCAGCGTCGTGATGGGGTGGACCCATGGGTCGAGCCGTTCATCTGCCGTGACCGACCGGGTCACGACCGCGACCTCCGAATCCAACCGCGTCGGGTCGACCGCGAGCCCATAATTCCAGGCGCTCCGGGGTCGTGCTTCCAGGCTTGGATAATCCGCGCTCGAATAACCCGGCTCGACGATTCCCCGCCAATCGGCCTCGATCGGCAACGCGTAGACGAGCGGGCCGTATTCGAGGCCGACGCCGTTCTCGGGCCAGTGAGTGATCGCGAGCTTCATCGGCAGCGTCAGCGTGATCACGTCGCCGGGCTGAAAGCGGCGCTGCAAAACCAGAAATCCGTGCTCGGTACGCGCGGCGTCGACCGCGGCACCATTGACGGCGAGGCAAGGTCCATCGCACCAGCCGGGTATGCGCAGCGACAACGGAAAGCTCACGGCGCGCCGCGCGTGGATCGTGAAGGCGATGCGTTCCTCGAACGGATACTGCGTCGTCTGCACGATCTCGATCGGTTCGCGCGCGGCACCGACCGTCGCTGTGAGCGTCGACGGCCCGTACAGGACGGCCGCGAGACCCCCGCCAGCGGTCTGCATCCACATGCGAATCACGAAGTTCGGAAATATCCGGTGCACGTTGCCGCCGCAGCAGGCCGTGAACTGTCCCGGGTTCGGCTGATAGGCCATGAGGCGCCCGCCGTGGCGCATCTGGCCGTGGTCCGAATTCAGCGTCGCCAGGAACTGGTTCGGCGAGGACAGGTACTGCAGCGCCTTCCAGTCGCCGCGAATCGCTCCGGGTGCGGCATTGAAGCAGGCGCGCTCGATACGGTCGGCCCAGACCGAGTCCCCGGTGGCCATCAGCATGTAGCCCCAGGACCAGGTGTGGTCGGCGATGTCGCAGGTCTCATGTTGGTCGATCGCCGTCGCGGTCCGGTAATGTTCCGACGTGGAGGGGATGCCGTCGATCAGCATGTGGTGGTCGAAGATGCGTCGCTCGGCCGCCGCCGCGAACTTCAGGTACTCGTGCTTGCCGGTATGCAGGTACAGGATCGCGGGCTGCTTCATGGTCTCAGCGTAGGTCACGCCGTGGCATTCGATCGGCGTATCGGCATAGACTCGTGCCGGACCGAGGTCGGCGAACGGCCGCTGCTCCCCGGTGCGCCGCTCCGGCTCGCGTTCGGCAGCCGACGCACCGCGTAGGAATTGCTGCCACGCATGTTCGGCGAGCGCCAGGAGCCGGGCGTCGCCCGTGCGCGCATAACACCAGAGCATGGGTTCAATGTTGGTAATGTTGCGGCCGTCGACCCCATAAGCCGCCTGGTCCGACAGATAATGGCGGCGCATCGCGTCGGCGATGCCGCCCTGATCCCCCGCCGCGGTGCCCCGCCCCGAATCGCCGAGGGCCGCCAAGCCGCGGAACATGACGTTGTGGGGCCAGCGCAGGATGCCGGTGCCGCCCGACTCCGCGGAGAACTCCAAGTATTGCGGCCCGAGGAACCCTTCGGGCGCGGCCTGCCTAAGCGTGTAGTCGATCCGACTCTTGACCTGTGCGAGCAGAGCCGGATCCTGCAGCACGATCGCGAGGCGCGTGGCCCCATCGATCCAATAGGCCACCTGCTCCCACGGCCACCAGGCGTCGGCATCCTCGAGGCCTGCCCAGTACTTTTCCGTGAATGGCCAGGAGATCGACGCGAGGCTCGAGCAAAGCTGCGCCTGTTTGCCGAGATGCGCGCGCAGCCAGCCCTCGGGACGAACCACGCCCGGCGCCAGTTCGCGCAGCACACCATGCTCCGGGGAAGATGCCCCATCGGCCGCCAGCGTCGCGGCTGCGGGATCCAACAGCAATACACAACTCAGCAGCGTCAGATGCAGGAAGTCGCGACGGCTCAATGCGTCTGCGACGCAGTCCTGTTCAGAATGCATGCCTGCCAGCCTCTCCACCGGTGTTTGATCCCCGCGAGTCTCGGGGTTTTTATCGTGTCCGGCCGCCGCCCATGATAGCAGCGGCGGGGTCGACGAGCGCAGGCCTCGTCAGCGAATCCTCGCGTCGTCCGCCGCCACCTGATCGACGTCCGCGTCCCACCCACCGGTGCGAGCGACATCGAAGGCGGCCTTGGATTTGGTAGACCGGGCCGAACGCACGCGATCCTCGAATAATTCCCACGCCTCCGGGGTAACGGTGTTGCCATAGCCGTGGCCGCGGGCCTTCCAGGCGAAGCGCAACCAAGTTTGCGCCAAGGTCTCCAAGTCGGCGTAGCGGCCGGCGTTGAACAGCCCGAGCAAGTTCACACGGAAATCGCGCAAGTCCGTGGCGGATAGGTCTGGGCTGTCCACCCCGCCTGCGGAGGACCCCGCTTCCATGCACGTGACCCAACGCATAATATCGGATCGTCGCGTCGATTTTCGCGGCGATGACCAAAATCAACGAGCCGGCCTTCGCATCGGTGCCGGTCCTCGTCGCCCGACACAAGGAAGCCAACATGACCTGGCATGCTCACGGCACATTTACGGTCACCGTTCTGCCTTTGTCGCCGGCCCCGGCGGAGGGATTGAATCGCTACTCGATCAACAAGCACATCCACGGTGACTTGGCGGCGACCACGAAGGGCGAGATGTTTTCGGGCGGCGACCCGAAGCTGGGGGTCGCGGGTTACGTCGCGATCGAAGTCGTGACCGGCGTGCTGCAAGGCAGGCACGGAGCTTTCGCCCTGCAGCATATGGCGACGATGGACGCAAACGGCCCCAAGATGACCGTCGTGGTCGTACCGGGGTCGGGCAGCGGCGATCTCCAGGGCATCAGCGGGACGTTCACGATCAAGATTGCCGACGGGCTGCATTCCTATGAATTCGACTATTCACTGCCGGACCTGAAATGAGCCGCAGCGTCGGGCCGCGCCATCTCGGTGAAGACGCGCTGGGGCGTGCCGGCGACGGGACCTGATCGACGGCGGTGCACTTCCTGGCACTGGTAGAATGTTGGATCTCCAGTGCAGAACACCGAGCAAGCGTGACCAATATCAATGTGAACGATGCCGCCCCGCGGCCGCAGGGCGGCGCTGAGGGACGTTTGTTCGTGATCGCGGCGCCGTCCGGCGCCGGCAAGACCAGCCTGGTGAAAGCCCTGATGGAGCGGGAGGCGCAGTTGCGCTTCTCCGTGTCCTATACGACCCGGGCCCCGCGCCCGAACGAACGCGAAGGCGTGGACTACCACTTTGTCTCGCCCGCGGACTTCGAGCGCATGGTCGCGGCTGGCGAGTTCCTCGAACATGCGCGCGTGTTCGACAATTACTACGGCACCGCGCTCGCGACCGTGCAGGGTAATCTCGCCACCGGACAACAACTCTTGCTGGAAATCGACTGGCAGGGTGCGCGGCAGGTTCGCGAGCGCTTGCCGGCGGCTACGAGCATCTTCATCCTCCCGCCATCCCGGCCCTCGCTCGAACTGCGGTTGCGGCAGCGAAGCACGGACTCCGAGGCAGTGATCCGGCGTCGCCTGCAGGACTCCGTGCGTGATTTGTCGCATTGGGCGGAATTCGACTACGTCGTCGTCAACGACCGTTTCGAAGCGGCGCTCGCCGACTTGCACGCCATCGTCAGCGGCCAGGGCGAACACCTGCGGGCCGGTCGCCCCGAAATCAAGGAATTGGCGGCCGAGTTGCTGTCCTGAGGCGCAGGCAAGGCGACGCCACGCGGCAAGTTCGCGTCGGCGCGGGCCGTCGGTTCGACTGGCGGACAGCTAGGCGCGTCGACCCATCTCTGCTAGAGTTATCAACCTATTTCGAGGAATTCAGGCTATGGCGCGCATCACGGTCGAAGATTGTTTGCAGAACGAACCGAACCTGTTCAACTTGGTGCTGCTGGCTGCCAAACGGGCCCGCCGCCTTGCCAATGGCGCCGAGGCGACCGTCGAGTGGGAAAACGACAAGCCCACGGTCGTTGCGCTGCGCGAAATCGCCGCCGGCAACATCACGCTGGAGATGCTCGAAGAACCGGAAGAGCCCGTGCAGCAGGTCGTCACCGAATTGGACCTCCCGGCGGATTTCCGCGCGCCGCAACTGGGCTTAGGGGATTAACACCCCGAGGTCTGCAGAGGAACGATGGACTATGCGTCTTCCATACTCGGTTTCCTACCCGGTGGAAGACGCTCCACGGGGATTAGTCAGCTTCTAGACAAGCTCGAAACCTACCTGCCACCCGCGCAAATCGAGCGGGTACGCGAAGCCTACGACTACGGTGCCGAGAAACACCAAGGTCAGAAGCGAGTCTCCGGCGAACCGTACATTACTCATCCGGTCGCCGTCGCAGACATCCTGGCCGACTTGCGCCTGGACGGCGACACCTTGGTTGCGGCGATTCTGCACGACGTGATCGAGGATACGCCGACAGCCAAAGCTGAGATCGCCTCCTTGTTCGGTCAGGTCGTTGCGGAACTCGTCGACGGCGTCAGCAAACTCGATCAAATCCAGTTCAAGAATCGCCAGGAGGCGCAGGCGGAGAGTTTCCGCAAGATGCTGCTCGCGATGGTGCGCGACATTCGCGTCATCATGGTCAAACTCGCGGATCGCACGCACAACATGCGCACGCTCGGCGTCATGCCGCCGATCAAGCGCCGGCGCAGCGCGCGCGAGACCCTGGAGATCTATGCCCCGATCGCCGAACGCCTGGGCCTCTATGCGGTCAAGCTCGAACTCGAGGATCTGGGTTTTCGCGCCCTCTACCCCTACCGCTACAAGGTGCTCGAGCGCGAACTGAAGCGCGCCCGCGGCAACCAGAAGGAATTCATCGGCAAGATCGCCGAATCGATCAAGGGCGCGCTCAAGAAAGTGGGTGTCGGCGGCGGCGTCGAGGGCCGCGAGAAGCATCTCTATAGCATCTACAAGAAGATGCAGACCAAGGGCATCTCGCTCAACGAGATGGTCGATGTCTATGGCTTTCGCATCATCGTCGATTCGGCCGACACCTGTTATCGCGTCCTCGGAATCGTGCACAGCCTGTACAAACCCATGCCTGGTCGCTTCAAGGACTACATCGCCATTCCGCGGGTCAACGGGTACCAGTCGCTGCATACGACCCTGTTCGGCCCGAACGGCATTCCGATCGAGGTGCAGATCCGCTCGGAGCAGATGCACCGTGTCGCCGAGTCCGGCATCGCCGCGCACTGGAAATACAAATCTGGCGGCGACGTCTATGGCGGCATCGAGGCCGACCGGGCGCGCGAATGGCTCGCGAATCTCGTGCAAATCCAGGAAGGCGGCAGCTCAGAAGAATTTCTCGAGAGCGTCAAGGTCGATCTGTTTCCGGACAAGGTCTATGTGTTCACGCCGAAGGGCAAGATCTTGCGCCTGCCGAGCGGCGCGACGGCCGTGGATTTCGCCTATGCGATCCACACGGATGTCGGCAACCGCTGCGTGGCAGCCAAGGTCGACCGCCGCCTCGTCCCCTTGCGCACGCCGCTGCGCAACGGCCAGACCGTCGAGATCATCACGGCGAAGGGCGCGACACCGAACCCGTCTTGGTCGGGCTTCCTGGTCACCGCCAAGGCCCGCGCGGCGATCCGCCAATACCTCAAGAACATGAAGCGCGGTGAAGCGGCCGAACTCGGGCGGCGCATGCTCGGACTCGCGCTCGAGGAATTCTCGCTGAACCTCAAGAAGATTCCGCAGACCGAAATCGATTCGGTCGTCAAAGAGCTGAATCTGCGCGACGCCGAAGAGCTGTTCGAAAAGATCGGTCTCGGCGAGCGGCTCGCGCCCCTGGTCGCCCGGCGGCTGCAGCCTCTCTCGGAGGAAGCCGACAAGAAGGCGCCGGCCGGCGGCCCATTGATGATCGCCGGCACCGAAGGCCTGGTCGTGACTTATGCGCGCTGCTGCTTTCCGATCCCGAACGATCCGATCATGGCGTACTTGAGCACGGGACGCGGCGTGATGATCCACCGCCAGAACTGCGGCAACCTCGCCGAGTATCGCAAGCAGCCCGAAAAATGGATCTCGGTCGCATGGGAGGCTACGCACGACCGTCTGTTCAGCTCCGAAATCCAGCTCGAGGTGGGCAATCGCGTCGGTGTGCTCGCCGCGGTCGCCGCCAGCGTCGCGGGCACCGAGACCAACATCGACCATGTGGTGCTCGAAGAGCGCGACAGCGAGACCTCGGCGCTGACGCTGGAACTGCAGGTGCGCGACCGCAAGCATCTCGCCCGCATCATCAAGACCGTCCGGCGCATGCCGGATGTACAACGTGTCTTTCGCAGCCTGGCATAACAACTTCCCTGGGATCGAACCATGAGCAAACAGATCATCGCCACGCAGGGCGCCCCGTCGGCGATCGGCACCTATTCCCAGGCCGTGCGCGTCGGCAACACGATTTGGGTATCGGGCCAGATCCCGCTCGACCCCGCAACCCAGTCGATGGTCGTCGGCGACATCGAGTCCCAGGTGCGGCGCGTGTTCGAGAATCTCAAGGCCATCGTGCTCGCCGCCGGCGCCAGCCTCGACGAGGTCGTGAAGGTCACGATCTTCCTGACCGATCTCGCCCACTTCGCGCTCGTGAACCGGGTCATGGCTGAATATTTCCGTGAGCCCTACCCGGCGCGTGCCGCCGTGGGAGTGGCCTCGCTGCCGCGCAATGCTCAAGTCGAAGTGGAGTGCATCGTCGCATTGTGAGGCAGCCACGGCCGGTCACCGCGCTGCGCGGCGTCGGCGAGGCGCTCGCCGAGCGTCTGCGGGCGCTCGGCGTCGAGACCCTGCAGGACCTGGTCTTTCTCCTGCCGCTGCGCTACGAGGATCGGACCCAGATCGTGCCCCTGGGCGAGCTCCTGCCCGGTCAACGGGCGGCCGTCGAAGGCGAGGTGCAACTCACCGAGGTGAGTTTTCGTGGCCGCCGGCAGCTCCTGTGCCGGATCGCGGATGGCTCGGGATTCCTGACGCTCAAATTTTTCTATTTCACGGCCCAGCAACAGAGCGCCTTGGTACGCGGCCTGCGCCTGCGCTGCTACGGGGAGGCGCGTCGCTCCCCCAAGGGCTTGGAATTCATTCATCCGGAATATCGCCGCGTGGATGGCGCCGCTGCGCAGGACGCGTTGGACCATCTGACGCCGATCTACCCCGCGACCGAGGGTCTGACCCAGGGCCGGCTACGGCAGTTGGTGGGACTCGCACTCGATCAAATGTCGGCCTTGGACCTGCCCGATTGGCTGCCGTCCGCGGTGCTCGCCGATGCCGCGTTGCCCGCTCTGCAGGCCGCCCTCTTGTACGTGCATCGGCCGCCGGCCGATGCACCCGTGGAACAGCTGCAAGCCTCGCGGCATCCGGCACAGCGCCGGCTCGCGTTCGAGGAATTGCTCGCGCATCAACTCTCGTTGAAATTGCTGCGCAGACGGATCCAGAGCGATCCGGGCTGGCCGCTGCCGGCGAACGAGAACCTGAAACGCGCGCTGTTGGCCAGCCTGCCGTTCCGCCTGACCGGCGCACAAACGCGCGCCTTGGCCGAGGTCGAAGCCGATCTCGCGCTTGCGACTCCGATGCTGCGCCTGGTACAGGGCGACGTCGGCTGCGGCAAGACCTTGGTGGCGGCGCTCGCGGCGACGCGCGCGCTGCAGGCGGGACGTCAGGTCGCCTTGATGGCCCCGACCGAACTACTGGCCGAACAGCATGCGCTGAACTTTCACCGCTGGTTCGATCCGCTCGCCGTCCGCGTCGCGCTGTTGACGGGCCGACAAAAGGGCAAGACGCGCGCCGCGACCTTGGCCGGAATCGCCGACGGCGGGACCTCGATCGTGATCGGCACGCATGCGCTGTTTCAAGAGGGCGTCTCCTTTGCGGCGCTCGCGCTCGTGATCGTGGACGAGCAGCATCGCTTCGGCGTGCATCAACGCCTTAGCTTACGGGAAAAAGGCGCCGCGGACGGCCGCCAGCCGCATCAACTGATCATGACGGCGACGCCGATACCACGCACGCTCGCGATGACCGCCTATGCGGATCTCGACGTCTCGGTCATCGACGAGCTGCCGCCGGGACGCAGCCCCGTGCAGACCGTCGTACTCGCCGAGCAGCGCCGCGACGAGGTCGTGCAGCGCATCCGCACGGCCTGCCTCGCGGGGCGACAGGCTTATTGGGTTTGTCCGCTGATCGATGAATCCGACGAACTTCCCTACCAGGCGGCCGAAGAGACCGCCGCCGCGCTCGCGGCCGCGCTGCCGGAGCTCTGTGTCGGGCTAGTGCACGGACGCATGCCGGCGGCCGCGAAGACCGAGATCATGCAGCGCTTCAAAGCGGGCGCGGTGCAACTGCTCGTGGCGACCACCGTGATCGAGGTCGGCGTGGACGTCCCGAATGCCACGCTGATGGTCATCGAGAACGCGGAGCGCATGGGCCTGGCGCAGCTCCATCAATTACGCGGCCGGGTCGGTCGCGGCGAGCATGCGAGTTCCTGTGTGCTGTTGTACCGCGCGCCGCTGGCGCAGGTGGCGCGCGAGCGCCTCGCCGTGATGCGCGCGACCAACGATGGCTTCGAAGTCGCGCGGCGTGATCTCGAGCTGCGAGGGCCCGGGGAATTGCTGGGCACGCGCCAGACGGGCCTCGCCGAGATGCGCGTCGCGGATCTACTGCGCGATGCCGATCTACTGCCGCGCGTGCAGATCGCGGCGGAAGTACTGCTGCGGGAATGGCCGGAGCACGTCGCGCCGCTCGTGCGCCGCTGGGTCGGTGTCGCTGAGCTGTACGGACGGGTCGGGTAGAATGGCGCGATGATCACAGGACAAGCATCGGAACCGCCCGCGACGGGCTGGCTGCCGGCTGAGCGGCTCGGACAACTCCGCGTCGATGGGCAGCTGCGCCCCTGGTTGATCGGCCAGGGCTTGCTGACCAAACGGCTCAAGTCGGTCTGCGGCGAACGCTTTTCGCTGCGCGTCGTCGAACAATTCACCGGCCTGTTGGCCGCCGATCTGCAGCGCGGTCTGGGCTCGGCGGACAGGGCGGGTCTGTTTCGGGACGTCGCCATGCGTTGTGACGAGCGGATCTGGGTCTACGCGCAGACCGTGATCCCCGATGCGACCTTGACACACCACCCCTGGCTCGGCGAGTTGGGCGACGCGGCACTCGGCGAAACCTTGAGCGAACTGTCGGGCTTCGAGCGCAGCTCTTATGAATATGCGTGGCTGCCGGCAGCCGACGTGCTGTGCGCAAGGGCGCTCGCGCACGCCGATATCAGGCCCGCAGGCCTGTGGGCGCGGCGCTCGAAGATGCTGCTTCGCGGCGCTCCGCTCCTGGTCCAGGAACTGTTCCTGCCGGCCATGGGCCGACTCTAGGATTCAGCGCGACGTGCCGCTGCCGCGTACCGGGGACGAGTTGGCGGACATCGTGGTCGCTCGCTGGCGCTGGTTCGTCTACCGGGTCCGCTTTCATCCCTTCACGACCGAGGTGCTGCCGCAAATCACGGGCACCTTGCTCGAGTTCGCGCGCCTCATGCGCCTCGATCGGCCGATCGGCATCTGGCTGCTGCTCTGGCCGACGCTCTGGGCCTTGTGGCTCGCAGGCCTCGGCCGACCCGATCAACGCATCTTTGCGGTGTTCGTGGCCGGCGTCGTCTTGATGCGCTCCGCAGGCTGCGTGATCAACGATTATGCGGATCGCGGTTTCGATCCGCACGTCGAGCGCACGAAGGATCGGCCCTTGGCTGCGGGCCGAATCTCGCCCGTCGAGGCCTTGATCCTGTTTGCGGTGCTGGCGCTCGCGGCCCTGGCACTCGCCTTGCAGTTGAACAAGCTGACCTTGCTGTACGCGGTCGCCGGCGCTTTCCTCGCCGTCACCTACCCGTTCATCAAGCGTTTCCTGTCGGTGCCGCAGCTCTATCTCGGCGTCTGTTTCGGCTGGGCCATTCCGATGGCCTTCGCCGCGCAGCTCGAACACGTGCCCAAGGTCGGCTGGCTGTTGTTTCTCGCCAATGTACTTTGGGTCACGGTCTACGACACGATCTACGCGATGGTCGACCGGGACGACGATTTGCGCATCGGCGTGCGCTCGACGGCGATCCTGTTCGGCGACTCGGATCGGCACATCATCGCGACCTTGCAGGCCATGACCCTGATCGCGCTGATCCTGGTCGGACGCATCACGCGCCTCGGCATCTGGTATTGGCTGGGGTTGGCCTGCGGCGCGATTTTCTTCGTTTATCATCTGTGGCTGATCCGCAATCGCGACCGCGCCGCGTGCTTTCGCGCCTTTCTCGGTAATCATTACTTCGGGATGTCGGTGTTCGCCGGGATTTTGTTGAATTACATCTTCAAGTAGGCAGCGCGCGGTCGCCCTCGTCAACCAAAGCAGGCCCGCGCGGTTGACTAAGCCGGGCGGCGCCGGAATACTGCTCGGCGCCGCTCGCTGCCGTCCCCGGAGACTTTTCGACCGCCATGCTCTCGCCGACCGTACGCAATGATTGGACCCTGGCCGAGGTCGAGGCACTGTTCGCCCTGCCGTTCATGGACCTGGTTTTCCAAGCGCAACAAGTCCATCGCCATCATCAGCCGGCAAACACCGTGCAAGTGAGCACCCTGCTCAGCATCAAGACCGGCGCCTGCCCGGAAGACTGCGCCTACTGCCCGCAGAGCCTGCGTTACGACACCGGCTTGGCCGCCGAAGAGCTGCTGGAATTGGACTCGGTGGTGGCGCGCGCCCGTGCCGCCAAGGAGGCGGGCGCGACCCGGTTCTGCATGGGCGCCGCGTACCGCGCACCGAAACCGAAGGATCTGCGCAAGGTCGTCGCGATGATCCGCGCGGTCAAAGACCTCGGATTGGAGACCTGTGCGACGCTCGGGATGGTCACGCTTGCCCAAGCCCGGGAACTGAAGGCGGCCGGTCTCGACTATTACAATCACAACCTCGACACCTCGGCGACTTACTACGAAAAAATCATCACGACGCGCACGTACCAGGACCGCCTCGATACGCTGCAGGCGGTGCGCGATGCGGGCATGAACGTCTGCTGCGGCGGCATCGTCGGCATGGGTGAGGAAGCCATGGATCGTGCCGGCTTGCTGCATACGCTCGCCACGCTGCCCACGCATCCCGAAAGCGTGCCGATCAATCAATTGGTCCGTGTTCCCGGCACGCCGCTCGCCGATACCGCGGCGCTCGATCCGTTCGACTTCGTGCGCACGATCGCGGTCGCGCGGATCCTCATGCCGCGTGCGCACGTGCGCTTGTCGGCGGGCCGCGGCGAAATGAGCGACGAGTTGCAGGCCCTGTGTTTCATGGCGGGTGCGAATTCGATCTTCTACGGCGAGAAGCTGCTGACCACGGGCAATCCCGACACGGCGCACGATCGGGCGCTGTTCCAGCGGCTGCAAATCGTCGCCGAGCCCCTTGGACCTTGACGCGCCGTACGCGCTCGACACCCGCTGGGTGCGCCGTTCTTTCGACCGGGCCAGCGCGACCTACGATACGGTCGCCGTGCTGCAAACCGAGGTCCGGCAGCATTTGTTACAGCGTCTGGATCTGACTGCGCTGACGCCGCGACTCGTGCTCGACGCCGGCGCGGCGACGGGTCATGCGAGCCGCGCGCTCAAGCAGCGCTATCCGCGCGCGCGCGTGCTCAGCGTCGACTCCGCGTTCGGCATGCTCAAAGCAGCCAAGGCACGGCTCTCCTGGCGGCGCCGATTCGACCGCATCGGCGCCGAGGCGGAAGCGCTGCCGCTGCCCGACGCCAGCGTCGACCTGATCTTCAGCAACTTGTTGCTGCCGTGGTGCGACCCCGACCGCCTGTTTGCCGAGTTTCGCCGCGTGCTCGCGCCGCGTGGGCTCATGACCTGCAGCGGCTTCGGTCCCGACACATTGCGTGAGCTGCGCGTCGCCTGGGATGCCGTCGACGCGCACAGCCACGTCAACCGCTTCATCGACATGCACGATCTGGGCGATGGCCTGGTGCGTGCGGGATTCGCGGCGCCCGTGCTCGACGTCGAGCGTTACACGCTGCAATACGACGACCTCGGCGCGCTGGTCCGCGATCTCAAGGGACTCGGCGCGAGAAACTTCACCGCGGGACGGCCGCGCGGCCTCACGGGCAGGGCGAAATACGCACGGTTGCAGTCCGCCTATGAAGCACGGCGCGAGCAGGGAAGGTTGCCGGCGAGCTACGAAGTCGTGTTCGCGCAGGCCTGGGCACCGGCAACGCCGATGCCGAGGCCGGCCGGTGCGGCAACGAGCATCGGCTTGGCGGAACTGCGGCGCCAGCTGCCGAGCCGGCGCAATTCCTCGTGAAGCCCCTGCGCCTGTTCGTCACGGGCACCGATACCGGTGTCGGCAAGACGCGCGTCGCGACCGCCTTGTGCCGTGCGTTCGCGCGTCGCCGCCTGCGCGTCGGCGCGATGAAACCCATCGCCTCCGGCTCCGAGCTCACGCCGGCCGGATTACGCAACGAGGACGCGCTCGCACTGCTCGCGGCCATGACCGTGCGGGCTACCTACGAAGAGGTCAACCCGTATGCATTCAGAGCGCCGATCGCCCCGCACATCGCGGCGCGCGATGCCGGTACGACGATCGATTTTGCCGTGCTCGACCGCGCCTATGAGCGGCTATGTCTGCAGAGCGACGTACTCATCGTCGAAGGAGCCGGCGGTTGGCTCGTGCCCATCGATGCCGGTCGCTCGTTTGCCGACCTCGCGCAACACTGGCAACTCGGCGTCGTGCTCGTGATCGGCCTGCGCCTCGGCTGCTTGAATCATGCGCAGCTCACGGCCCGGGCGATCACCGGCAGCGGACTCACGCTGTGCGGCTGGGTCGCCAACCGCGTCGAAGCATCCTTCCCGCGCAGCGACGAGAATCTGGCGTATCTGCGCGACGTCTTGCAGGCCCCCTGCCTGGGGGTGCTCCCGCATGCTCCGCACGCGTGCGCGGACACGGTCGCAGACAGTCTCGGGCCTGGAATATTGCTCGCTTCCAAGATGTGAACTGCATCGCAGTCGACCTTGTGATCCAGGTTCCAGTCTGCACCAAGCGGCAAGCGATCGCGGGGACCTTGTTCTATTGTTGACGGGCCGTTCGGAAAAGCCAGGCTCTTCGCCTTGCTCGAGCGCCGGGATCACATGGCACGAGGGACGTTGCGAGGATTTTTGCAGGCCCGCGGGACCGCCGCGCTCTGCCTCCTATTGACCGTCGCTTGCCTGCGCTCCGCCTTCGCGGCGCCGCTGCCGGAGATGCTGTTTGCGCGTGTCGGCAGCGATTCAGGACTCTCCCAGGGCGCGATCATGGCGATCGCCCAAGACTCACAGGGCTTCTTGTGGGTCGGCACGGAGGATGGCCTGGACCGGTTCGATGGCTATGACTGGCGGCATTTCATGCATGGCCATCACGACACCGGCAGCCTGCCCAACAACTGGATCTCGAGCCTCGCGCTCGATCAACGGGGACGGCTCTGGATCGGCACCGACGGCGGCGGTCTCGCCTGGCGCGACGAAGCCCATGGCTTGTTTCGAGTCACGGGCCCCGGCGGCGACGATCCCAATGACGTCGGCGGCATGGTCCAGACCGTGCTGCCGACCCGCGACGGCCGGCTGCTCGTCGGCACGCGCGGTGGCGGATTGCGGGTGTTCGACGCGGCCGGGCGCCCCGTTCGCGACTATCGCCACGATCCCGCGAAGCCGGACAGTCTCGGCGACGATACGGTGTTCGCGCTCAGCGAAGATCCTTCCGGGAACGTCTGGATCGGCACTGCGACCGGACTCGATCGGCTCGATCTCGTCTCGGGTCATGCCGAACACTTTGGCGAGGGCTTGGCGCACCTCGAGCAACTGGAGGGCGGCAAGATACGCGTCGACGTCGTCGCGCTCGACTCCCGCGGGGTACTCTGGATCGGCATGAAATCGGGACTCGCGCGCTTGGACGTGCAGACCGGCACGATGAGCCGCCTGAGCCACCGCGACGGTGACCCCACCAGCATGCCTGCAGGCCGCGTGACGGCGATCTTGGAGGACACGGCGCAGCGGCTGTGGGTCGGCACCGTGGACGGCCTCGTCCTGGTGGATCGGCGCTCGGAGCGGTGCACGGTGATGCGGCACGATCCGGCGGACTCGGCGAGCTTGCCGGACAACCATATCACCACACTGTTCCAGGATCGCACGGGACTGCTCTGGATCGGCACGAAGAATAGCGTGGTCTCGCGCTGGAATCCCCGTTCTTGGTCGTTCGGCCACCATCGTTTCGGCGACGCCGACGCCGACAACGTGACCGCTTTCGCCGTCGATCCGCACGGTACGGTCTGGGTCGGTTCCTTCGGCGCGGGCGTGGCCGCGATCGCGGAGCCGGGCGGTACGCTGGCCCGCTTGCGGCATGAGTCGAAATCACCGCTCGCCTTGCGCGACGATACGGTCATGGCACTGGTCGCGGATGAGCGCGACCGGGTCTGGATCGGCACGATGAACAAGGGCATCCAACGGCTCGACCCGCTGCACGGGCGCAGCACCGAATTCGATTACTCTGCGAGCAATCCGGCCTCTCTGCCTGCGCCCGGCGTCATGAGTCTGCTGCGCGACTCGCGCGGGCGGATCTGGGTGGGTACGTTCGGCGGGGGTCTCGCGCGCATCGATCCCGACACCGACCGCGTGCTGCGTTATCCCTACGGCCGCGACGATGCCAGCGGGCTCGCCGGAGATCGCGCGACCGCCCTGGCGGAGGATCGCACGGGTCTGATCTGGATCGGCACCGATGGCTCGGGCCTCGACGTGCTGGATCCGCTTACGGGCCGGTTCGCACATTTCCGGCACGATCCGAGAAATCCGACCTCGCTGAGTGCGAACACGATCTTCGCCGTCCACGCGGACGATTCGGGCGGCATCTGGGTCGGTACGCGCGGCGGCGGTCTCGATCACGCGCAGGGCTCGCCGTTCGGCAAGGACGGCCTGCGCTTCGACAACGTCTCGGAGGGCGATGGGTTGCCGAACAGCACGATCTACGGGATCGAATCCGACTCGTCCGGCAACCTCTGGCTGAGCACCAACCGCGGCATCGCGCAGTTCCGCGTCAAGGACCGCAGCGTCCGCAGCTTTCGGCGCAGCCATGGCTTGCAGGGCGACGAGTTCAACTTCGGCGCGCACTATCGGGACGCGGGCGGCACGCTCTACTTCGGCGGTACGAACGGTTACAACGCCTTCCTGCCCGAGCGTCTGCAATTCGACGAACAGCCGCCGACGATCGTGCTCACGCAAATCCTGAAACTGGACCAGCCTGCATCACCGGCGCCGGAGTTGCTCAAGGACCTGAGCCTGGGTTCCGGCGATTCGGTCGTGACCTTCCGGTTCGCCGCCTTGGATTTTTCCGGTCCGGAGGAGAATCGCTACGCTTACCGTCTCGATGGCTTCGACAAGGATTGGGTCAGCGCGGACTCGAGCCGCCAGGCGACCTACACGAATCTCGACGGCGGCGATTATGTGTTCCGCGTGCGAGCGGCCAATGCCGATGGGCGCTGGACCGAAACGCCGATCGCGCTGCGCGTACGGGTCGCACCGCCGCCCTGGGCGACGTGGTGGGCGCGCAGTCTCTATGTCTGTGCCTTCGGCGCGGCCCTGGGCTGTGTCTGGTTGGCGCAGCAGCGGCGCCTGCGCCGCGAAGAGGCGTACGGTCGGCGGTTGCAAATCGAAGTCGACGTGCGGACCGCGGAGCTTGCGGAGCGCAACCGCGACATGGAGCGCGCGAACCAGCAACTGCGTGCGGCCAGCGTCTCGGACAGCTTGACCGGTCTTGGCAACCGCCGCTGTCTGCACGATGCGATGACGAACCTGTTCGGCGCCGGCGAGCAGGCGGATGCCAGACCCCCGCCCCGCTTCGTGCTCATGGTCATCGATCTTGACTGCCTCAAGCCGATCAACGATCACTATGGCCACGAGGGCGGCGATGCGGTCCTGATCCAGGTCGCCGAGATCCTGCGGCGCGAATTTCGGCCCATCGACTTGATCGTCCGTTGGGGCGGCGACGAATTCGTGGTGCTCTGCATGAACGCGGACATGTCGGTGGCCGGCGCGATGGCCGAGCGCGTGCGCGCCTCGGTCTCGAAGCGGATCTTTCGCGTCGGTGACGGGCCGATTGCCCGCACGAGCTGCTCGATCGGCTTCGCGCCGTTTCCGTTCATCGCCGAACACCCACGTCTGCTCGACTGGGAAGAGACGCTCGGCATTGCCGATGTGGCGCTCTATGAGGCAAAAGGCGATCGCAACACCTGGGTCGGCTGGAGCGGCACGGAGAAGATCGCGAACCTGCCGTCGGTCACCGCGGCGCTCGCCGCGGATCCCGCGGGACTCGAAGCCAACGGCTATCTGCGGGTCCAGCGCAGGGCCTGGAATCCCGAAGAAACCGTCGATATGCTGCGCAACGCCGGCAATCCAGCCTCGAAATGACGGACTCCGCCCTGCTCGATGCACTGCCGGATCTGGTGGCGTTCCTGCGCCCCGATGGTTTCGTTCTGCAGGCGTGCGGCGGCCGACGCTTGCCGTTCCTGCAGGGAGCGGCCACGCTCGACGGCCGACGCCTCGAAGAATTGGTCGACGCTCCGGCTGCGGATATGCTGCGTCGACTCGCGCACCGCGCCGTCACGGATCGCAGCGCCTGCGAAGCTGATTTCCTGATGGGCGGCGACAGCTACCACGTGCGTATGAGCGCGCAGGGGCCGCGCCGCGCTCTGTGCGTGATCCGGCACACGAACGGCGCGCCAACGGCCGCCGCGCCGGGCGCACCGGCTGCGCGGACGCGTTTCGAGCAGCGCCGCGGCTTCATGCGGCGTCTGCGGCGCTCCATCGCCGACGCCCACTTGCGGGAGCGGCCGCTCGCCCTCTGCGTGATTCTGCTCGACGGTCTCACCGACGTCGGCCGGCTCATCGACTTTTCCATCAGCGAGCGACTTCTGGCCCAAGTGCTCGAGCGTCTGCCCGACGGCGCGAACGCGGAAGGCGGCGACGATTACTACATCGGCCGTCTCGGCGAGGCGATGCTCGGCGCCGTGATCGAGGGATGCCCGGATCGGGACCGCCTGCGCGTGATCGCGACGACGCTGTGCGCCGCGATTGCGCGGCCCATCCCGATCCACGACGCTGAATTCCATCTTGCGCCATTCGTCGGCATCGCCATGTTGGATGAAGACGCAGTGCGCACCGAGGCCCTGCTCGATCACGCGCGCGCCGCAATGCTCGAAGCCAGGCGCTCGGCCGCAGGCTCCATCCGGTTCTATTCCGATACGCTCAACATGCTGCCGGTGGCGCGTCTCGACATCGAGCGCGAATTGCGACGCGCGATCGAAGAAGGGCAGATCGGACTGCACTACCTCGGACGCCACGACCTGACCAGTGGTCGACTCATGGGCATCCATGCATATATGCGCTGGATCCATCCGCTGCAGGGCGAGATTCCGCCGGCGCATTTTCTCCCCATAGCCAATGCGACGGGTCTCGCGACCGGCGTGTCACGCGCGAGCCTCGCACGCTTGGCTCAGGATCTGCCGGCCGTGCGCGCCCGCCATGGCGACGACGTGGCCATCTCGTTCGGGCCCTTGCGCCAGCATGTGGCCTCGGGCGAATTGCTGCGCGATTGCCGCAATCTCGCGGCGTCGGCGGCCGCCGGCTTCGGCCGCTTCGAACTGCGCATCGCCGAACGAGCGCTCGCGAACATGAGCCGCCCCGAGCGCGCGTTCGCCGAAATGGCCGAGCTCGGTGCCGGCTTGGTCGTCGACGAGGTCGGCCGCGATTTCAGTTCCTTCGCGACGCTGGCGCGGCTGCCGGTGTCGGGTCTGCAAATCGATCGGGCTCTCGTCGTCGCGGCCGAACGCGATGCGGCGGCGCTGCGTAGCTGCAGGGCGGTCGCCGCACTCGCGGGCGCGCTCGGCGTGACACCGATCGCGACCGGCATCGACGCGCCCGAGATCTGCGCGCTGATGTCCCAGATCGGCTATGCGCAGGGGCTCGGCGACCTCTACCCGGCGTTCTCCGCCGCCCAAGCGAAGAGCGCCAAGGGCCGCTGAACCTGCAGCCGCACGGGGGCTCGCACTGCACCCAGAGCCGACCCGTGGCGATACAGCTAACTTGTCGGCTCGACGGCTGGTTTTTTGCTTGCCGCGGTGGCCCGGCTCTCGTACAGTGCGCCCCTCGATGGAACAGCGAATCGAACTCGCGCCGAACTGTTCGCTGACTCCTGCGACCGCAGCGGCGTTTTTTGCGTCGGTTTGCGCGTTTTCCGGCGGCCTGGCCTTGCTGTTCACCTGGCAGGGTTTCTGGCCGGTCTTGGTCTGCTGGGCGCTCGAGATGCTGGGCCTGGGTCTTGCCCTGCAGTCGGGTCTGCGGCGGCGCTTTTACTCGCAGACGGTGCTGGTCACCGAATCGCGCATCAGTCTCGAGACACGGTCGCCGGCGGGCGTCGCAAAACAAGAGTTTGCGCGCCACTGGGCGAAAGTTAGACTGCGCACGCCCCCCGCCAGGCGCAGCCCTTGCCGGCTCATGATCGAAAGCCGCGGCCAGGCCTTCGAGGTCGGCAGTTTCCTGACGGATGCGGAAAAGAGCAGCTTGGCAAGCCGCTTGAGCAGCTTGGTGGGCGGAATGAACGAGTCGCCATCGCTGGACAACGAGCCTAGATTAGGGGATCAGTCGAGATGAACGGGAACCTGTCGCCGAACACGTCCAATGGTTACAACCTGCCGATGGGCGTGACCGACATCTCGCACGAGATCTACGACCTGCACATGCTCGTGTTCTGGATCTGCGTCGGCATTGCCGTCGTCGTGTTCGGCGCGATGATTTACTCCTTGCTGAAATTCCGAAGGTCTCAAGGCGCGATCGCCGACACCTCGATGGTTCACAGCACCAAGGTGGAAATCATCTGGACCGTCATTCCGGTGATCATCCTGGTGTTCATGGCCGTACCCGCGGCCGAGACCATCCTCAAGATGGAGGACACGCGCAACTCCGAATTGTCGATCCGCGTGACCGGCTACCAGTGGAAGTGGCAGTACCAGTACCTGAACGATGCCGAGGGCATCGATTATTTCTCGACGCTCGCCGAGGACTCGAATTTCGCGCGCCAACTGCATTCCGGGATCGACCCCAAGACCGTGCCGAACTACCTGCTGTCGGTGGACAAGCCCTTGGTCGTGCCGAGCGGCACGAAAGTGCGGCTGCTGCTGACTTCGATGGACGTGATCCATGCGTGGTGGATCCCGGATTTCGGCGCGAAGCGCGACGCGATTCCCGGCTTCATCAACGAATTGTGGTTCAAGGTGACGCCCGGCAAGGAGGGCCTCTACCGCGGACAGTGTGCCGCGCTGTGCGGCCGCGATCACGGCTTCATGCCCATCGTCGTCGACGTACGCACGCCGGATGACTTCAAGAAGTGGGTCCTGGAGCAGAAGGCCGCGCTGAATCCGCCGGCGCTGCCGGCGGCCGCGCCCGCCGCCGCCCCTGAACCGGTCAAGACCGCCCAGCTGAATTAATCCCGTACTTTCCAAGAGAGTTCCGACACCCATGGCCAATGCACACGAGATCGCCCACGACGACCACCACGATCAGCCGCCGTCCGGGATCAAGCGCTGGTTGTTCGCGACCAATCACAAGGACATCGGCACGATGTACCTGGTGTTCAGCCTGACCATGTTCTTCGTCGGCGGTGCGATGGCCATGGTCATTCGCGCCGAGTTGTTCCAGCCGGGACTGCAGCTCGTCGATCCGGTGCTGTTCAATCAAATGACCACGAATCACGCGCTGGTGATGATCTTCGGTGCCGTCATGCCGGCGTTCGTGGGCCTCGCCAATTGGATGGTGCCGCTGCAGATCGGCGCTCCGGACATGGCGCTGCCGCGCATGAACAATTTCAGCTTCTGGCTGCTGCCGTTCGCCTTCACGATCCTGCTGTCGACGTTCTTCGTGCCTGGCGGCGCGATTGCCGGTGGCTGGACCATGTACCCGCCGCTGGTGCTGCAGAGCGGCGACAGCTTTCCGATGCTGATTTTCGCGGTGCACTTGATGGGTGTGTCGTCGATCATGGGTGCGATCAACGTGATCGTGACGATCATGAACATGCGCACGCCCGGCATGACGCTGCTGAAGATGCCGATCTTCTGCTGGACCTGGCTGATCACGGCCTATTTGCTGATCGCCGTGATGCCGGTGCTCGCCGGCGCGGTGACCATGCTGCTCATGGACCATTTCTTCAAGACCAGCTTTTTCAATGCGGCCGGCGGCGGTGACCCGCTGATGTTCGAACACGTGTTCTGGTTCTTCGGGCACCCGGAGGTCTACATCATGATCCTGCCGGCCTTCGGCATCGTCTCGGAGATCATTCCGACCTTCGCCCGCAAGCCCCTGTTCGGTGCGACCTCGATGATCTACGCGACCGCCTCGATCGGTTTCCTGTCGTTCATCGTCTGGGGTCACCACATGTTCGCCGACGGCATGCCCATGGCGGCGCAGCTGTTCTTCATGATGTCGACGATGTTGATCGCCGTCCCGACGGGCGTGAAGGTCTTCAACTGGACGGCTACGCTGTGGCGCGGTTCGCTCTCGTTCGAGCCGCCCATGCTGTTCGCGCTCGGGTTTTTGTTCATGTTCACGATCGGCGGCTTCTCCGGCGTCATGCTCGCGATCGTGCCCGCCGACTTTCAGTACAACAACAGCTACTTCGTGGTCGCGCATTTCCATTACGTGCTCGTGCCCGGCGCCGTGTTCGCGATCATGGGTGCGGTCTATTACTGGATCCCGAAGTGGACCGGCAACATGTACAACATGACGCTCGCGAAGACGCACTTCTGGCTGTCGACGATCTTCGTCAATGTGCTGTTCTTTCCGCAGCATTTTCTCGGCCTCGCCGGCATGCCGCGACGCGTGCCGGACTACGCCGTGCAGTTCTCGGATTGGAACATGGTGTCCTCGATCGGCGGCTTCGGGTTCGGCCTGGTGCAGATCCTGTTCGCGATTGCGGTGATCCAGTGCATCCGAGGCGGCAAGAAGGCGAGCGCGACAGTCTGGGACGGCGCCCGGCCCGTGGGACTCGAGTGGCGCATCCCCTCGCCCGCGCCCTATCACAGCTTCACGACGCCGCCCGTGTTGGAACCGGCCGAAGTACGGCGCTCGTGAACGAGGAGTCCGTGCAGAAACGGCGGATTCGCATCAGCGCGCTCGCGCTGACGACGCTCGCGCTCGGGTTTTACATAGCCTTCATCGCGATGTCGATCTATCGCAGCAGGCATTGATGGATCCCGCGGAGCAACGGCGCGCCAACCGCGGCCTCATCAAGGGTTTGCTGCTGATGACCGCGGCCAGTTTCGCGTTCGGCTGGGCGCTCGTGCCGCTGTACGGCGTGTTCTGCAAGTTCACCGGAATCGGCAACGCGGAGGCGGCAACGGGCCGGGAGTCGGCCGTCGAAGCGGTCGATCCGAATCGCGTCGTGACGATCGAGTTCGTCGCCGACCCCGCCTCGGTCGGCAGCTTCGACTTTCATCCCGTCGCGGGCTCGGTGCGCATCCACCCGGGCAAGCTCTACGATGCGGAATTTCTCGCCAAGAACCTGAGCGGCGGCCCCTCCGTGGCGCAGGCCGTGCCGAGCATTTCGCCGCGCGCCGCAGTGCCCTATTTCCACAAGACCGAGTGCTTTTGTTTCAGCCCGCAACGCTTCGCGCTCGGCGAGACGCGGCAATTGCCGGTGCGATTCATCGTCGATCCCAGCCTGCCCCGCGATATCGACAAGATCACCTTGTCCTATTCCATCTTCGATTCGACGCAGCAATACGCAGCGCATCCCTAGCGCTGCTCGTTTAAACTTCACCCTCAAGTCAACCGCTCGAGAGACCGACCGATGGCGCAAGCGCACGCACCCGACGAGGCCTATTACATCCCGCATGGCAGTCCCTGGCCGCTCTATGGCTCGGTGACCTTGTTCGTGCTCATGGCGGGGGCCATTGCCTGGCTCAACGACTGGCTGCCGGCCTGGTCGGTGCTGCCGGGATTTCTGATGCTCGCCTCGCTGTTCATTTTTTGGTTTGGCACCGTCATCAAGGAAAGCGAGAGCGGCCTGTACAATGCCGCGGTCGATCGCTCGTTCCGCATGGGCATGATGTGGTTCATCTTTTCCGAGATCATGTTCTTCGCGGCGTTCTTCGGCGCCCTGTTCTATGCCCGCAACCTCGTCGTTCCCTGGTTGAGCGGCGACGGCACGAAGTTCTTCACGAATCTGTTCCTCTGGCACGGCTATCGGGGCGGCTGGCCGACCAACGGGCCCGCGGCCTTGGGACCGCACGCGGACGGCAGCTTCGAAGTGGTCTCGCCGATCGGATTGCCGGCATTGAACACATTGATTCTGCTGACCAGCAGCGTGACCGTGACGATCGCGCACCACGCGCTGATCGTCGGCGAGCGCGGACGGCTCAAGCTGTTTCTCGCCTTGACGTTCCTGCTCGGCTTCACCTTCGTCGGCTTTCAAGCCTACGAATACCACGAAGCCTACACGGAGCTCGGGCTGCAGTTGGGCACCGGCATCTACGGGTCCACGTTCTTCATGCTGACCGGCTTCCACGGCCTGCACGTCACGGTCGGCGCGATCATACTCACGGTGATCTGGGCGCGTGTCATGAAGGGCCAACTGACCCCGCAGAAGCATTTCGCGTTTCAGGCCGCGGCCTGGTACTGGCATTTCGTCGACATCGTCTGGCTGGGGCTGTTCATCTTCGTCT
>Ga0116230_10000777_pt1 | contig 28779 bp, 23 predicted proteins | sample S1TSphfallax_3_FD_88678 | JGI IMG/M metagenome (GOLD analysis project Ga0116230, IMG submission 88678) | Host-associated microbial communities from peat moss isolated from Minnesota, USA - S1T2_Fd - Sphagnum fallax MG | ecosystem: Host-associated > Plants > Peat moss > Unclassified | place... | reverse complement strand
TTATGTGGGTTGTTTTTCTTATTGGTGGAGCAGGTTTTTTTTTGCAGCTGAGCACATATTTTGGAAATGCCCAATTGATATCTGCATCAATATTCAGGATCACCTTCGATTTCCCATTTTCCATTTGGTTTATATTCTCTATTCAATGCCAAGGTCTTGTGGATTTTTTGCGGAAGATGGTGGGCTGTATGGAAATATTGTGAATTTCCAGCTAGCTTTTCTCAAGCAAATTATATTTGTTTTGTTTCTTCTCAGAATTCAAATTCAAGTAGATCTACCTCTGATTTTTCAAGCTGTCAATGATGATTCCATAGCATTGACAACTGCAAAAATCAGATGTAGATCTACTTGATACTGAGAACACGCATGCAAGAACAAATATGTGTTCTTGCAACAGCTGAACTCAATTTACTTGTCTCGTCTCTCACAATTTTGCTACCAATAATCATGGTCAATGAAAAACAAGAACGAGAGGTAAGCAGCAAATAAGGAACAATTTCATGTTGTTTGTACTTGTTGGGTTTATTGGGTTGCAGATGGGATTTTCGAGTTGATAAGTTTTATTATCATTTGCCATGTCCAGCTGCAAATGCTTGCAAGACAAAGGGACAAAACATTTGGAATGCGTGGGTGTTGATTTCAACATCATAGTAGGCACTTGAAGTATCAAGCCCATGAAAGCCAGCAGGACACATAAAATTGCAGAGGAGTGCTATGTTTCCTGGAGCATCTGATCAGTAGATCACTTCTCAGCTTGTACATCCACATCTGTTGGAGCAAAAGCTTGACAGATTCATACATGTGAGTGCCACACTGATCACTCATCCAATTCACCTCCTCTAGACTTTTGCTACCTATTCTTCTATTGCTTGTGTATTCTTTGGCTTGTATTGCTAATTCTGTCAATTTTCTTTGCACCCAATTTTCTAGTAAGAGAGCCTAATTCCTACAAATGATTTTGAAATTAATTTCTAGATTTGATTTTGTGCTGCAAGGCTATCATGAAGTAGTCTGGAACATGATTGCTTTAATCTAGCCTAATTTGAAGCAGGTTCAAATGCTTTGGAACCATGCTTCTGCACTTCATAATAATCTACCAATGCAGAAAGGCAATGTCTGTCGACATTGCCACATTGTTGTTGTTCTCAGCAAGTCATGCAGAATTAGCTCGCAAAATTGCTGCACAAGCAAGTCACAATCATGACAATGTCGGCATCCATCACAATGTTAGCAGTACTGGACATAAAAGTTTCAGTGTTGCTCCTACTACTATGTCAGGTCCCCATTTGCAAATGGTAAATGATACAGATGGTGACGAGGAGTCTTATATCACCAACTCTTCCAGTAGTATGATCACTTTAGACTTGCCTGCAAGTGCTACTTGGTCATTGCTATCCAATTCTTTTACATGTCCACAAGCAGTTTTCATATTCAGAGATTCACTTACAGACAAAGGCAACATACAACTCTTCAAACCTGGGCTCACTACTACCACTCTCAACTATCCATATGGTGAATCCTATACTTTCACTAATGAGCCAGGACACAACCGCTACTCTGATGGCCGACTCATTGTTGACTTCATAGGTAAATATCATGAATTCATTGCCATGTTTCAAATAACTCATGTTTGAACAAACCAATCCTTGTTCACCATGTGGCTGATCATTTCCATTGCAATGGATTCACCCAAATTATCAACAAAATGTGGAATGAAATATACAAGATCCTCTATTAGTTAGAAAAGAATGTACATTGTTAATTTTCAACCCAACCCCTCCCCTTGCCAAGTTGATACATAATAGTTGATGTTTTCTTTTTCTTTAAAGTTAAAAGATAACTACAACCCAATTGCAATATGTTAAATTACTCACATAATAATTTTGGGATGGTTGGTGTCTTATCTCGACTTTTGAACATGTGTCAACAAAGAAGAAAATCTGATTTTTAGTGTGCAAACTAAAATACTTGTTATTGTTGTTGGTTGGTTGGTTGCAGCTCAAGCCTTTTGTTTCCCATTTTTTGAACCCATTTTTACTAAAGTTGGACAAAGGATTCCAAACCGATTACACTCATAGAGTCAACTTTGCATATTTGAAGAACAATTGTTCTACCTAACAATATCATAGCTCCCATCTACCTTCAACTTGAGCTTGATCAATTATTTTTCTACAAGAAAGCACTTTTCAACTCCCCACATAAGTAAAAGAAACAACACTACTCTTATTACTTACACTTCTTTAAATTTGCACCTCTCGTAACCTATAATGTGGTGATTTTTTTCATCACCACAAACTTTATAAAATAACTCAATTGTTGTAAGGTCCATTGTCCAACTCCACTTTGGTGTGTGTGTGAGCATATGAAGGACATGTCATTGATAAGGTGGTCACTAGTTTTTGGATTGGGCGGTAGACAATCCACTTTTCTTGTCCTAACAAAATATTTCTCCTTTGGTTTGGATTTTTTTGGGAGGAAATTAACATACAATATGAATACTATTTGTTCATGTATTCTTTCCACACTTTTTCAAAGCCATCTACACCACACCGTGGCATATTTGATACCAGAGATAGGAACAAATGACTTCAACAACACATATTTTGAAGGAGCCTCACCACAAACTGCTATAGATGAGATTTTACCCAAGTCATTGAATCTTGTGGATTTTGTTGTGGAGGTAAAAGAAACTTGTCAACAACCACTTTATCTAACCCAAATGGAATAGAAATCAATTGATCTAATTGCAAATTCAAGTTGAAATAGAGTATTGAAACATGTATTTGACAAGTGTATTGTGCAATACTTATTGAATTTATATGAATTATGGGTTGAAGTTTTCTAGTATTTTCATTGTTGTTGTTGTCATGAACAATAAACCGTATATGCAGCTACATACATAACAACAAGAGTGAAAAACCTTCGCAAACATTGTTTGGGTTTGCAATTGGGAAAAAACCTATTGTAAGCACTTTGTTTAAAACCATATTACTATTTTTTTCTGCAAGGCTCTGACCAAAAAGAGCTCCGGTTTTGATACTTGGGTGGTGGGTGGATGGATGGGTTCCCATGAAAGGGGAAAACTAACATATAACATCAAAATAATGTGCAGCAACTTCATGCAAGTGGAGCAAGAACAATCATAGTTGGAAACCAACCACCTCAAGGTTATAGTTCTTCGATTTTGACCCCCTTGTCGGGGACTGCACCATGACACCATTGGTTGCTTGGATGAATATAACAAAATGAACATGCTGTTCAACACAAAATTCAAACAAGCACTCACCAACCTTCAAGAAAGCTACAAAACAGATGGCACATTGATTATCCAATTCAACTTTTACAATGCCTTCATTGAATTGTTACCAATCTAGCCCAATATGGTATTTTTCTATTCTACATGTATATTTTGCTTCACATTCTTGGTCATCAATTTATGATTTAATCTTTGAAAATTTCCAACATGATCTAAAAACATGATACTAATTTCAACCCTAGCTAAAGTTATGATGACAAATGGGTGTTTTGGTTGGTTTTCCCATTGTGGGAATATGGCGGGTAAAACAAGTTTTAATCCTAGTACTATATTGGAAGTATGTTGTGGGTTTGGAGGAGCATACAACTACAATCGAAATGTGACTTGCGAGGATAATGGCAATGTATCCTTGTCTACGGGAAGCACACAATTTGTGAATATCAATACTGCACCTAACCCAAAGGAACACATTGAGTGGGATGGGATCCATTATACTCAAGCTGCTTATAAAGTCATTGTGTCCTTCTTCCTTTTAAACCAATTTTTCATATCACCACTTGGCTTCAATTTCAAACACCTATGCAATCTTGATTTTTCTCAACTTTAGATGTTGTTATATATACAAGCTACTTATGAAGTTCTAATTGAAATTACTATTTCCTTTTTTTTATATTGTCTAAAGAATAAAGACAAACAAAGATTTCAAGGCATTGAAAACATAATGTTGTTTTTGTTTGAAATGGATTTTCAATTAAACTTCTCATTTTATTCCTTTGGAATTTGGGAGTAGCGATTTTGTTGCTTGTTTGAACCCAATTTTAATTTGGTTTTTGTTTAACTCCCAAATTTATGGATTTTTTCATTGTTAGTGTTGTGGGGTTTCATTTGTGAGCAAAATTTCATGAATATTTCTTTGTGTAATTGTCAACACCAATCCTTATAAGAAAAATGATGAAGGTCACAATACTAATGATGGTGAAAATTGTGCCCATGAGATCACCTCAACAAGAGAATATGATCCAAATGAAGATGTTTTTGACCCCCAAAAAACCACAATGACACAAAGAAATGTGATGATGGATTTTGGTGGAGGGTGGAAAGGTTGGGGGGGGGTTGAAAGGTCCATCCAATCCTTATTCAAAGGAGATCAATTCATTGGAGGTGTGAATTGAAACATGCATGCATTGAGGGGGAGGTTAAAAGGTAGGATCATTTCAAAAATCGTAAATTGTAAATCCTATATGTACACACATTTTGTGATTCTATGTAGGTTTTTTTTCACCAACCCTGAAGGTCTTTAGTAATATCTAGGATTTTATTCACCCAACATTATTTAATATTGAAGGAAAAAAACACCAAAATAAGGTAAGGTAGTTGCCTTTTAAAAAATAGAATGAAGATAACAAGAACAAAAATTATTACATGTTGGAAAAAAAAGGAGGATAACAAAATCAAGATTTATAGCCAACACTTGTGTTAATGGTGATGTTAATGCAATTAGGATGTTAAAAATAGGCATCAATACACATGCAATATTACTAAACATTAGAATTAATCAATGGCAAGTGATGTGACAAAATGATTAACTTGGTGTTAAATCACATTATTAATTAACATTCAAATCTTCAAAAAATGTAGATTTGAAGATTTTGTAATAATGTTATGGAACAACTTCAAATAGGAGCAAATAACTCAATGTTCAAGGTTCCTTCCCCAATGTTAATGTTCCCTATTTCTCATCCATCTCTCTCATCATTGCACAATCCATATTTGTTACAACCTTGACATCACTCGTCCATCCTTCGTGTCCATCTCTTGAGTGATCACAACATGATGCGATGACCATGAATAGAATCCTCACAATTCCCATCCTTTGTGAACAAAAGAAAGCACGTCTTCTACAAGATGAAAAAATAACAAACAAACAAAATTGATTGTTCAAAAATAAACATGACAATCTTCTTGAAACATGTGCTTAAGCAAGAAAAAAGGACATCAATTACCTACAAAATAATGAGCAATGACACCAACTTGCTAAAAAAATCCTCTAAGCAAGAGGGGGAAATTTTGACTTCCCTTTCAAAATTCTCTTGAGTTGTGACTAAAGTAATTGCACACCCAAAAAGTTAGACATGCAATAAGGAAAGAAAATGAAAAATTATAGTAAGCAACAAGAGTACATCAAATGATCTAAAACAAAATTCCTTTTAAAATGTAAACATTAAGCAAAAAAACTAAAAACAAAGACCTTACTTTGTCTTTGTTTGATTGATTAAATCCCAATAAAATCAAGTAAGCAAAAGAGGGAGGGGTGCAAACCTCAATGGCTATTGAAACATCTTAAGATCTTAAAGTGTGAAAGAAAGAAAGCATAATTGTCCTCTATGATGGTGGATTACATTTTTTGTAGTTCATCGTCTTAATCTCCCACTTGGCCCCCTATTGGCTTTCCTTCTTTGAACTCCTCTTGAACAACAAACATTAGGTAAACAATGAAGAAAGAATGGGAGGGGAAAGAAAATATTTTTCTTATAGGTGTGAACATGCATTGAAATTTGTTGGTTATGATGTGATTGTAGTTACCCAAAGTTGCATTGGTGTGGATAGCCTGCAACTTTTGCACAAAGATAACTTAAGGTGATGATGGTAGGTATCATCAAAAAATGCCACATCACTTATCACCAAATAAAGTTAGGGCAACACTTGCCACCACACTATGTGTGATTTGGCTTTTTACAATCATAAAATTTGTTACAAACTTCATGATTCACGTTCAAGCTTTACCTTATTACTAAACATGGTAAAAGAGAGAAATGTAAAGAGGTACCAATTGTTACTATCAATGTTGCTTTCACATATACCAAGGTGAATATCCCATGCAATGAATATTTCAAATGCAATTAACATATTTTCTAGTTCCAAACTTATGTGCATGCATGAATATTAAGCATGTAAAAGTAAATTGATATAAAATGTTCATGTCCAACATACCAAGATAAAAATAAGATTAGATGAATAATTCACGAGTTTTCATATATAAGGTTGTTAAAAAATGCTCAACTCATTTTGAAGCTTTAAAGAGAGGTCATTTAGTTTTGAGGTGGGATAGGGGTAAAAGAAATGGTTTAGAGGTATGGTTCACTCAAGCAAGTTGAAGAAATGTTCAAAAGAGGACCACAAATTCAAGTCTGCTACATGATCAAGGCTTTGGTATTCTTGGGCATGTTTAGTCAAGTATGTTAGGAATCTCGGGCACCCTATTCAAAATTCAACATGAGACAAAATTCTAGTTGAAAGAAGTTGAGTTATAGCACTTGTGTAGGTTGGGTTGAATCCATCAAAATTTAACACAAAGCTTTGGGAAAACCCAGTCACCTGGTGGGCATAAATCCCCTTTACAAAGAAAGTAAATAAATTCCTTTTGAGACCAGGCACAAATCCTTCTATGAAAATAAAAGTAAACAAATCCCCTTTGAAGCTGGGGAGGGGGGAATCCCTTAAAAACTTAACATAGACATGGGATATTGCAAGTCTGGGATATTGTTTTGGTTGGGTCAATTTTGTGATGTTCTCCAAGTAGCAATCATCCATAGGAAAATTTAGTAAAAATTGGTTATAAACAAGATATAAACATAATAATATTTGAACATTGTGTTATGTTTTTGGTTATCTAGGTTACTTAAACAATGCATAGAAATTTGGTAATATATTTTTTGGAAGTACGAGAATTGAAGATCTCAAAAAATCATTTCATTTCAGCATTTCAACATTTTTAATTTCTTTTCTTTATATTAAAAAAAATTGGCCAATCAACTCTAGGATGAAGAGAATCATGGTCAAAGTTGCTTGTTAGCAAAACGAAGTTAAGGATCTCCATTTCATCCCCAAGTCTCTTTTGAGGTCTCAGGGTCCCATTAGAATGGGCTATACCAGTAATTAATTGATGTTCATTCCACACTCTACATGATTTCATCATGTTCATGGGTGGGGATTGGGCAATTACCCATGTTACATGGTTACTTGTTCGAGTTATAATTGTTAATTCTGATTTCAATTAATAAAGATTCAAATTGAAATTGGGTCTCATTTTCAAAACTAAGGTTAACTAATGGTTAACTATCAATTCCAGTCAAAGTTAATAAGAACCTAACTGGAATCAGGTCTAATTTTTGGAACCAGAACTGAGGCAATGCTGGTTTATTTGTTAGAATTAGAACTAGAGGTTCTTCCATAACCAGAAACCCATTCAACAATGCAAATAACTTGCACATTATATTGGATGTGGAAATGCTTATAAAGGCCTACATATGATGTGTGGGTAGATGAGCTCTAGTCCTTATATAAATCCTTCATTACAATTCTAATTGTTACAAATCTATCATAACAATTGTGATGCTTATACATGACAGAGCTCTTGGTGGTACCCAGTTTGTGGTAGACAACTTGAAAGTTAGAATTCAATTTTAATGACCTCTAGCAATGGCAACTACCTCCAAGGAGAGTTTTACAACATGCAAACCCTTTCAAAAAATATGATCCTATACCGGAAAAGAATGGATTGATCATCATGATGTTAGTGGAAAATTATTTAAAATGAAAATTATGAATTTACTATCTTTGCTGAACCATTTGCCTCATGATTTTTCTATATCAAAACTCAATTTGGTTCAAAAATTAAAGTCTTATAACCAGTGCTTTGGGGCTAGAATATGATTTGTCTACTTGTTAAATTACCTGAGACAAGAATCAGCTAAAATAAAGTTTTGACCCTAACATGTATCCCATATGAAATCTGATTTTTCACTTAAAATAAAGTAGATTGTGTTGTTGGCCCAGGTGTGAACACATTGAGGGCTCAACTGATTTTTCTTTCCAAACCCAACTTTTGCAATTTGTTTGAATTTCTAGCAAGAAAATCCACTCAAAAATCAATATCTTCCACACCTTAGTTTTGAAACAAACTCTATTAAATCTGACTTGCCCAGGGATTTCCAACAACACCAAGATTGCTCCCAAATTCCAATACAGTTTTCAGTTTCAATTTGATTGAGTTTTCATTGAGAAATGATTCATTAATCAATAACTTTCACACCACAGCTCCAAACAATCTCAAACCAAGTTGGTGCACTACTTATTGAGAGCTTATTGATTGTTTTCCAAAGATACCAAGAACACAACATGAAGTGTTTTGGTTTGGGAGATCTTAGCTTGACAAAACAAACTACCTTGCTTTATAGATAGATCATTGTTTCAAATTCCAATTTTAGACTAGACTTTTGACTCCTAGGGAAGGTTGAATAATTTCACAGATAACATATCTGGATTTACACAATCTGCCAAAATCTAAAAGGAATATGAAAATATGAATGAAGTGGAACCTTGGTGAAGAACTTAGTGCAATGGTAAGTTACATAATAATGGTTTTATTAAACCTAGTGGATGCAACTGATTTTAGCTTGCCACTATGCTCCTAAATCTTACTCTGAGCTCCTACTGTGTATTCAAATCAGATTTACATGTACCTCTGGGTATGTCCATACTCCATACTGGTGTTGATCAGTTCATGATTTCAAAAAGAACCTCCATTTTCAGGTCAAACTCATTTCTTTTTCTCTTTTGTTCTTCAGATCTTTTGAACCTTTAATTCCTTTCACAAGGAATTTTGAGCTGGTCCAGTTTGAGACCAGGTCTAGTTCCATCTCCATTACACATAATTAAACAATTTCGATTCATGTAGTATTAATTTGTTCAACTAGTGTACATAGTTCAAAATAAAGATTATGCAATATTAATTACGTGCAATCAATCAAATGTAATAACTTGCCAATGTAATGTGAAGTCAAGTTTATATTTATTTTTTTAATTTAAATTTTTTTTTCCTTTATAGAAGACTTGAACTTGTTTAAAATGGGTAATTAAAACTAAAATGGGTAACCAAGATAATTGAAATTTAATGGGTAATTGTTCATTAAAGTAATACCCATTAAATTTCAATTATCCTGGTTATGTTTCTGGTAATAAACACAATAATTATGCATAAGGGTCGATTTTCAAATTCCCACCTTGAAAAGTGTTAGTTATATTACATAATTAAAATAGGTTATATATTTTTAAAAATTATTTTTAAATTATTTGTATCACAAACATGTTTAGAGTTTTAAGATTGATTACTTACCTCTATGAAATTCCAATCGTCCAAGAAGGTTATTAAAATTTGAAAATTCAATAACTGGTTGGTAGGTTATTGATATCCAACTGCAAACTTGGTCAATTACTTGGGTCAAAAGATCAAAACTCCATAAATGGCCAACATTGGTCCATACCAATATTGGGTGGTTGTTTGATTTTGTTATTAACCTTTGATTTTAGTTTTTTGAAAAAATTAAATAAAAAAACCTTCAATTCTAGTTATTTTTACCCCACCTATGGATTTTATGAAACCTAATTTGATCCCTCAATGATTTCATTCTATTCCTTTGGGTGAACACATGAAGTATATAATGGTACATGTTATAAACAATCATTTCAACATGCATTTTAAATCACTATGATTTGACCAATGTTGGACAACTCTCACTTTCGTTTTAAAACTATGATGGAAATGTTCAATAGTTGAACACAATAATCTACAAGACCAATCACATATGCTAAGAGAAAAATTTCCTACACATATTTTAATCATGATGATAATGTCACCCTAGAAATTAAAAAACAAGACCTCATTGCCTTCCCATAACTAAAAATAATTTTTAGCCTACAACAAAAATGTGAACAAATGTTGACCATGAAAAATACTTGTTTCTTTGGTGGCTCCTTTTCTATGCTCTTTGAAGATTGATCTTCTATTTCATTTGCCAAGTTTTCTTCACCAAAATCCTTGTCAACCTTCGATGAATGATCTATTTCCGAACCCTTTTCTCCTTTCCTCAATTTTGAATTAATGTCAACCACTTTGCTTTGTTTATGCGAAGCCATTCATTGCGTCAAGGCCTCAAAGTTTTGTCAACTCGAAGCTTCAACTTTCGCACTTGCTCTGGGAATATATGGTTTCACTTGCAACTTTTTTATTTTTTTAACAATGCAAATGAATAAACTAAAAGTAGCATTTAAAGGAATTTTTTAAAACACAACTAGCACATTATGAATGTGTGATACCTACAAAGTGAGGAAGATAATATGTGAGAGGAACTAACAATAAGAGAGAGCATGTGAAGGTAAAAGACTTGTGTGAATTGACAAACTTTAATTGTAAGAGAAGAATGGAAAAGAAGGAAGTGTATGTTAACTAAAATGGATGAAAAGATATTCAAATTGGAAATTCAAGCTTAGAGGTGAACACATTTTTTATTGGCATATGACTAATTTTAGTTACATTAGTTTTTTAGAAAAAAATTATCAATGACCTAAATTATTTAGGATTTTATTGATCGATGTTGGATAACATCCCCACCCGACAATGTGATTAATTTCTATCAAATAAATGTTAATTGTAAAATAAATTTTTAAAAAAAGTTGAAGCAAAATAATAATGTTTGTGGATTATGTTTACAAGATGATAAAATGGCCTACAATCATTAACCACAATTTATTTTGATAATTCAATGAAAATTGAACATTGAACAATTAAGGGTTTTGAGAAAATGAACTTTGTGGTGGCAACCATGGCCAAAAACTTATTGCTCAGTCACTCAATTGCTATAGAAATCATGAACTTTGATTTCAAACTATAAAAAATGAGATGATGTATGAATTGAAAAATTGTTTATATGTGTTGGGAGATGGAAACACTTATTTCCATCCTAGACTTAAAATTTCTTAAGGCGTTCTTGATTTCGAATGATGGTGCATCGCTTAAGTTCTTTGTATTTTGTTGCAATTACCTCATCGTGTTTCATGCCCTCCATCACCTCTTGGTCTTGACGAATTACAAAAGTTACTGTATGACATATGCAACATCCTTTATCCCACATGACAATGTTTTCCCATTGTCCATTCTCTTGTAGGTTGAAAAGTTGACTTTGCCACCTAAAACTAACATTGCATCCTTTACACTCTATATATTGGCAAGTGAAATCATCCATGATGTTGCTTGCTCTCTGTCTATTGAAGTTTGAAAAAAAAGTTGGAGCTCCATTACTCTTTGCACTTTAGCTCTTCCCAAATAGCTCTCAGACATTTGTTGCGGCTTGCATTCCCCTTGTCTACATCTCATATAATGACCATGAGTTGGATTCAAAACCTCCCAATACATGTGCGTTCATTTATTTTTGTACAACTTTAGGTATTAATTAATTGTTAGGTAAGTTAGTCATAGTTACATTGTGTGAAAATTACCAAAATGTATATGAATAATCTTCACCTTTGTTTTAAAATTCCTAGATCAATTATGTCTACCATTTGTAATTAAACATTATCCCATCAAAAATTATTGTAGTAGATAAAACATAATGTATGATGCCAACCTCTTTTAATCTACCATATAATTAAATGTTTGCTTTTCACCAATTATGGTCTTTGCCCTAAAATTACCTATTTGTTGATGCTTGTTCATTTAATTTTGGCATTTTCATAATTATATTTTAAACATTCATTTGGCAGAATTAGTGTGATAAAGCATCTATAATCAACTCAATTTTGGCCATGTTTCAAATCCAAGGTCAATTACTACTAGAGTTAGCCTTTTGAATGTCATTCATTTTGGGAGTTGTATCATCTTTTATGGAATCCATTAAGCCTTGTCAAATTTTCTTCACTTGACAAAATGTTTAACTATGTATTTGCTTTGACATTGTGGCTTGATTATACCCATGAACAAGACTTTACTTCTCTACATGGAATAATTTGTGTCAACTGTAAAAAAAACTCAAAAAATTGGTTAACAACCTACAACTACTATATCCCTAATCTTCTTAATGCAATGCATTGGAACTTGATGGACCTACAATATTGATGTTAAGTCCGTTGCTTACAATGCATAATTGTCAAATTAGAATTGTTTATCAAGGTGGACAAATCTAAGGTATGACCCATAGTCATGTGGGACTATTCATGAATAGGTGATCATTAGACCATTTTATCACTTGTTTTGCTTGTCAGTCCTACTTCCTTTGTTTGCAATTGTAATTCCAAATTTAAGGTCACCTTATTTTATGCACCATTTATTATGTAGAGGGTGTATTTGAGTTTTGACCCATCAAACAATTTGAAATGGCCATCAATACATGTGTTTTTCTAGGTTTGTTTAATGGAGTTTTATTTGCTGAATGACAATTTAGTATGATAAGGGACTTTGAATATAATTTTCCTTATGAATTTAATTAATAAAAGTGAAATTTAATCCATGTAGAATTATTTCACACTACTGTAATAACAAATTTGCACTACAATATGCACACATTCAAAATTTATGCCTTGATTTTAAACACATTTGATTCTATAGTTCATTAAAACACTAAATTCATGGTTATTTCATATAACTAGAATTTTCATTTCAGAGTATAATGTCGAAAAATCCAAAGTCAAAATTACAATTTAGTACATTACATTTATGATACTACAAGAAATTCACGCAACAATATGGACATGGAAAATCATTGCAAAAGTTTGTACTTCTTGGTTTTATTTTTAAAAAATCCATTCAAATTATAACAAAATTCCATGTTCTATAATAGAAAAATAGAATCTAAGGTTTATCCAAAAACAATGTGGTTTTCTACTACAAAGTACCTATGATTATCCTTACTTCCTCCAAATTGTGTCTAAGACTCCTCTTCCCTAAATCTTCCCTCTTTGGGCAGTCCCAAGTCACATCATCATCATTCGAAACCAATAAAAATTTAAAATTCAAAACTATAATGTTCCACGAACAATCTTTGTCCTAAATGCCATGTTCATCCAAATCATGTAATCATCCTACCCCCTTAACATTAATTAGTGATTGAAATTTGCATAAATTGATATAATTTAATAAACACGAAAAGATGAGTTTTGATTTGATGTTTTTCCATCTTTGATTTGGCATGATATGAACTAATGCCATCTTTGTAATTTGTTGTAGAAACTTTAATAGATGTAACAAAAATGTTAAGGTCCTATCAATGCTCAAACCTTATTTGAAGTTGAAGATTTGGAGGCAACCTGGCAGGGCTTAGCAAGCTATGAATGCCCATGCACGTGTTGCCATGGTGCAAGGCCACAACATTATAGCACAATTAAGAAACATTTGAGACTGCATGGGCATGATCCCTATTTTTAGTGGCCAATGGTGGTATGGAAAATTCCTCAATACTTTAAACTTCTACAAGGATTATAAACTTTTTTTTAAATGTACATAAATTCAAAATCTATTCTTATTTTCTCCCACCTCAATCTTGGACATTAGTTTCAACTTTGGCTCTTCTAATATACACATGTATTCATGAACTATAAATATTTAGGGAAAGAAATGTGTTATTGATCTATTGTTGTATTGAGGCTAGTTCTATGCTTGGACCAAACAAAGGCCCATAGAAGGAGATGCACCAATAAATACTAATTATCAAAAAAAGGAATATGGGAGCTTAAGAAACCCAAGGACATCTGAATTGGCTAGTTTGTGTCCATTTGACCCATAAGTTGAACTTCACAAGATGATTGTTGAAGCCTTTGCAATAGTCAATGGGTTGCAACATGTATGTGAAGAGCATAATGCATTAGATAATCAGCCTTTGGAGGGTCTTACAGATGATATTAATGACATTCCTCCCCAAAAACATCATGAAGCCTTGATGGAAACAATGTTCACAAAAGCTTTAACCCTCTTGCATGAAGGTTCATCCACAAGTATGTTGTTAACCTTATTATTGTTGTTGAATTTAAAGACAATTCATGGGGTTAGCAATAGCTTCATGAATGAGTTGTTTTCTTTGTTGCGAAAGGAATTGTTGCCAAAGGGGAATAAGTTGCATGCAATCACATATGAGGCACTGAAAACAATCAAGGTGTTTGGATTAAGTTATGAGTATATTTATGCATGCACAAATGGGTGTGTGTTTTTTATAAAAACCTTATCTAATGTGCAAAAATGTCCAAAATGCGATGTTAGTAGATTTGTTGAAGGGTTTGCAAGAAACTCTAGTGAAGGTAGTTTGACATTTCCTTTTAACCCCATGATTATTATGCATGTACAAGTGCAAATCCTTGGCAGAGTTGTTGACCTCACACAAAAATGGAGCTAGTTCAGATGGCCTAGTTTGATTTGTTCCAAATTCCATGAGTTGGAAACACATTAATGATAAATGGCCAAATTTTGCCAATGACTCACGAAATGTGAAATTAGGTTTGGCACTTGACGAGGTCAATCCATTTGGTGATTTGAGTTTTACCATTCAACATGGCTTGTGACTTTACTAAATTACACTCTGCTACGTTGGTTAGAAACTAAACGATATTTTATGATGTTGACTTTAATTATTCCTAGTAAATAATCAATAACATTTATAAATGTGGACGTGTACTTGTAGCCACTAATTGAAGAATTACAAGTCTTGTGGCAAGGCATACAAACTTTTGATGCATACTTAGGGGTGACATTCACATTAAAAGTTATGTGTATGTGGAGCATAAATGACTTTCCAACTTATGGGCTTTTTGTAGGTTGTGTAACCAAAGGGCATGTGGGATGCCCACCTTGCGGTCTAGCTATTAAATCTTAGTCTTCAAGGAAATTGAAGAAGATTTTATATTGTGATAGTCGACATTATTTGCCAAGGAACTATCATTACTAAAGAGCTCATACTGCCTTCAATGAAAAAACATAATTTAAGGCTGTGTTTGAATGAGTAACTACTACAAAAATAGTCCAATGGGGCATTGAACAAAAATCATGGCTATAAGGTCCAAGAAACATAATTGGTGTTAGACTTGACCCTATACACAAACTTGGCATCAAGAAGGTCAACATCATGTTTTAGTTGCCATATCGAGAAGTAAGTAAATATCTACGCCTTAATGTTGAACTATTTTTGTAAATTGTAGTTCCTAGATTGGACATATATGTCATTATGGTTTCTAAGGGATGGTGATCTAGTGAGTTTTATGTATTGAATGTAATATCATGCATTGTTTTTTTGTTGGTTAGGGTTTGCTAATCCATAACACTTAGATGTCATGCATTGTGAAATAGTCTATGTGAAAATGTGATGAAGACAATATTTGGTGCAAAGGACATACCAAATTTTTTGGAAGACCTCAAAGAATGTGGCATATGGCCACATCTATGGCTACATGAAGTTGTAGATAGGATGATTAAACTTGCAGGGTTGTTTGTGTTGATAGATGAAAAAAAAAAAGGTTCATACAAATTGTTGGCAATTTAAAAACACCATTTCACTGTGTCTTCACTAAGAAAGAAAATTCACAAGGATGGAGAGATGAAGGGGATGAAGTCACATGATTATCATGTGATGATGCAAGAAATCTTGCCTTTATGCTTACAAAATCTCATGGCAAAGAATTATAAGATGGCCCTTATTCATCTATCACAAATTATCAAAAAGTTGTGAACTTGGCCACAATAGGGGATCTTAAACAAGATTTGGCATTAACATTGGTTTTGTTGGAATGGGAATTCCCTCCTTCATTCTTTGATATTATGACACACCTCTTGGTCCATTTAGTGGAGGAATTGGAACTATGTAGTCTAGTCCACATAGGGTGGATGTACCCTCGCTATAACAAAAGGTGTCCCTATACACCAAATGATTTAATTGGATTTTGAGTGAATTCATTGGTTCATTGAATGGGGATTAGTGAATTGCACCCACATTTTGTAGTAATGCTTGTTGAACATTACTTCAAAACCCTAAAAGGATTTGTGAGAAATAAAGAAAGACTAGAAATAAGCATGGCAAAAGGCTATGCACCAAAAGAAGCATTAGGGTTTTGCACATAGTACTTACATGATTTTGCAGCCATAAGTTGAAGAGTTTGGGATGAGAAAGAAGATGTTTGTATGAATGATGAAGTGCTTCAAATAAATGGGCATGCACGAATCATGAATGCATACTTATGGGATATGGCACATTCATTTGTGCCACTTAATGTGGACCTGATTTCAACATGGCGCATGTAACTTCTTCCATATTGATGTCAAGTTTATGATAAAATTTTCAATAAATATGCTACTACTATCCCTTACCCTAAACATAAATTGCATAAAAATTAATAAAATGACTAATTTTGATTAAAAATCTAATAATCTGGATGTTATCATGACATTGTTTCAACGTTCATTCATCTGAATTAAGTTTGTAATGAAAATTGTGGCCAGAAATATGTGGAATAAGTACAAATATGAAATCAAAAGAAGATTGAATTCAGATTTGCCCTAGGTTGATCTTGAACAAATGTTCATGTGTTCCCATATTACCGTAAGGAAATGCCCCCATTTCTAGAGTAAATAAGAAATTCAATTACTACAATAGTCAAAGAAGGGGATAAAATTGAAAAAGATGTGGTGCATATATCTGTGCCACCTACACTTGAGGTTTAGAATTATCGAGTAATGTGGGTGTTTAATAACCATATTAGGGTTTTAGGTGTTGAAGAACATTCGATAATACATGATAGTGGTGTAACAACAATTTTTGAACATGAATGCGTGTCGAGACCAAATTACCATAGACTAGTGGTTACAAATTGGAATGTGTGGGATGGGTTGAAAAAATTCTAGAATTGAACTACAAGGTACTAAGCCTTGTTGTTTTGTTGTGAAACTGGGTGAAGTTAATTACATTGGGAGTAGCGCAATGGTGAAGAGAAATGAATATGGTTTCACTTTTTTTAACTTAGGGTCTTTAATTCCCATTTTAGACCAATCATTTGTTTTCCCATTACATGAGGATCAAGTGTTTTTTTTAGTGATCCTAGGGAAAGAGAATGGAAAGTAATTGTGAGGAAGGAACCTTGTGGTTGACAAGTAACAAATAAAATTTAAACTGACCCTACATAGTTTGACATGTTTAGGTTAAACAAATTTGATGCATATATATGTAGGTCTGCAAGCTCCAATCTCCATTGATGAATCAATTCAACTTCTTGTGAATGTAAAAGGTACTATAGTTGTTCTTGCAAATCTAATTACTACTAGTGGATGGGAAAGTGATGGAGTAGAAAGTGTAAAGGAAGATGCGACAACTTATGGTAATGGTGGTTAATATCTCCATTTACCCTTCATTTGCCAGATTCAACTTACGATTGAAGCTATTTGAATCGAAAACTAACGGAACATAATTTTTTAATGCTTCAGTTGGATTATATGGGTAGGTATTTGATACATTATGTGATAGGTTGTTACAAAATTATATTTTAGGCCAACATTAGTAGAATGGGACAATTTGGGATCATGCCCAATTTTTGTAAATCAAAATCAATTCATTGTCCTTTTTTTGTCCCAAATAATTATGTAGACCTTGAATGGTTCTATGAGAATTTGCTACACTATCTAGATGTTGTTTGAAGATGGGCTAGCAGAAATATGATATGAATTTTTCTTTCACATTTTGGAGTTCAAAGGGATTGAATTTATATTATATATATATATATTTTAATTTTCCTGCATTTGATGATTTCAAAACACATGATGTGCTCATCATTAGAATCATAATAAACACTTCAAAATTTGATTATTAATATTAATTGGTAAAGATTTGGTTAATGCATTATCAATATAAACTTAAAATTATTTTTTTGTCAATGTTTCAAAATTTATCTTGGGAATATTATCCATATATTAATTTAATGTGGCAACTTTAAAATTACAACGATGACATAAATCGGTCACATGTGATATGTTGTAGTCCACATCAAATTATATTAGTATCAATCTTAACATAATTCAATCATATGTGACATGTTGTAATTTGCGTAAAAGATTTGATGATTTTTTTTAATCACCCAAGTAAAGTTACATAATACATGTAAGCAAAGGAATTTCCACGTGTAGTTGCAAATGTCTGATGTGATTACAATGCTAGTTTAAGTCAATCATATTAGACACACTTACATTTTGGTTTAGTGGAAAGAGACATGGTTAGCCATTATGGAATGACTATGTGTGATTCTATAGTTATTGTAGTCAATTTGCTAGGGCCATAAAACCATGTTTTTGTAATAGTGAAACCAAAGGTTTCGAAATTGTGTGAAACATTAAAACCATATGGATTATTATGATTTTTCCAAACAAGGTGGTCTTTGAAGAGTTCAAAATTTTGTTAATCAAGATGGCCCAAGATGCTTCTATTCGTGAAACTATAAAGGCCAATTATGAATACTTGTGTGATTTGAGATTGTTCTTCACTTGACCGATGTGGTTCCAATGTTGGAAATTGTATGGGGGTTGAGCAAATATGTTTAAAACCAAAAAACCTTCATTTGTGATTTTGTTTTCATGTGGAACTATGCCAAGTTTATTTACAAAACATGTATTATGATGAAGATAAAAAGGGGAGTTTCACATACTTCCCCAAGTGTCACAATTTTGTTGAGTAGAGTTTTGATGTTTTGCATATTGTGTGGTGGAACAACCTTGCTATGGTGTTCAAAATGTTGTTTTTTTTTTAGGGCATAATGTACAACATGCATAAACCTTATAAACTACACCATGGCGATTCATGAGGACTGGGTAGAGTTGATACAAGATGTCAAAACATAACTGATTTGAGCTACAACTCAATTAATTGATGAACTTGACAAGAGGTTCCTTGCACAAGAAATGCTGAATGCTACAAGAATCATTTACCCGCACTATTAGTTGTAGTCGGATGTTAAACAAACTTTCTTTAAGTAGTTAACCTTGTTCAAAAGCACATTACTACCACCAAAAACTTGCAAGGGAAAGTGGTGTGATGTTTACACCCTTGTTAAATGGTTATTTACTAGATTAATTGGCATTAGTTTTGGTTGTGACTATGAAAATCAATTACATTGTTGCCATGCTTTCACCTTTTGACCATAACCCTACCTCCCAACTATGGTAAAGGTTAGGATCTAGTGATATTTTGTAAAACCAACTTAAAAAGTATCTAAAGTTGGTTGAGATTTTATTGTGATCATCCTATGATTTTTAGAAGATGCATGGATCTCTCAAGCTTGAGTAATATGAAGACCAAGGTGAAAAACCATCTCAAAAGTCGTTTAGATCTGGTCATTCAAATGTATGCTTAGAAGTTTTATATTTTGACCACTTTTTCATTCTATATTATCATTCAAGATTGCCATATTGATAAGCATTGTTATGGTTTATAGTGGAATATAAGGATAAAATTTTTTAGGTATGTTCTTTCACTTTTGCATGTTTTCCTTTTGCATTGACTTTTAAGTCATTAGCATCTAGGCTTATAACAATGCACATGTTGCTTGTTGTGTTTGATCACATTTTCTTCTCATTTTCTTGTTGGATTTGCATTGATATCTTATGCGATTGTTGGTTCTTTAAGGTTTTTTACTAACCTTGTGTAGAGTTGTTGATTCTAATGTGTGTTTATGTGCATAGATCAATTTTCAATTGCAATTGGGTAGAATCCATATTTGGATTGGGGTTTGACCCCCTTGAAAGTATGTTTAATGATCACATTTTCAAATATGATACCATTTGTGTGGTCAAAATGTTGCCTCTAATTTATTTTTGTTGTCATTGTTTCAAATTTGATCACCTCTATGTAGCCTAGGTTACGCCTTAAGCAATCACCTAATCACCTCCTAATCCCTTTCATGAACCTTTAGCCACCATGCACTTACTTGCTCTGCCATAGAAGAGCCAACAACTTATGTGCAAAATGTGAAGTGTAGCCTAGAAACCACCCCTAGCCATGTAACTATAGCCAGCTTGACAAGACTTAGCATAAGGTGGAGTGGCCAGGGAAGTTACATTTAAAAAGAGCCAGCCAAAAACACTGGTTGTGAGTATTTTGCAGGCTCATATACTAAGCACCGCTTGAGCTGCTCTTCGAACAGTGAACAGGCGGTTTTCAGGAAAGAAAGAACCGTGGTAGGTTTTTAGAGGTCTGTGATTAGCATTTTAATCATTTTGAAAGATGGACATTTGAGAATTTATTGCTTTAATCCTTAAGATCGCAACCCAAGGAAAAGACATTCAGAAAGCGATTAAAAAAATACTGAGAAAGAATACATAGTATGGTAGAGGATTCGACCAAAATCCTAGGAAGATGGGTAATGATGAGATATGGAGGAGCCACAAATGCAGTCCTTTAGCAGCAGTTTGTTAACAATCTAATTAGAACCAGAACTATTAATTAAGCTAGAAGAATATCATGTTGAGGATAAGTAACATTTATTTCCATTCACAATCCCAAAAAACCAAAATTCAGGTGAAGAATATTTTAATGCAGCAAAGAGAATAGAGATAACATGATATATTCATATCCAGATCTTGTTATAAGTGCAACAAACAATAATTTCACAGAACTAATTGCCAAGAAGATTTGCATAGTAGATTTTCTAATTTTTCCCATGGTCTTGTTCATTTGGGTGGCTTTTGCTTATGATGATACAATCTAAAGCCTAGTACAAGTCACATAATGATGATGTAGTATAAAAGGTCAAGACTCAAGGCAAGTGTTGTCAATCTTTGCACTCTGGGTGTCCCCCAGTTTGCCTTAGAATGTACAAATTGCAAAAGAAAGTGCTTGCTCTTTAGAGTCTAGACAACGTCCAAATCAAACCAAATCAAATCAAATCAGGCAATACAGATACTAAATATGTGACTCAATGAGCCCCATGTATTAAGCAAGGAACCCCTCCCTACCTCCACTTCCACTTGTTAATAATATCAAGAAGCTATTCACGTCCAGGAGTTGATGACACGAGAGCAAAGGCAGCGAACACTCGGCCCTCGCTGGGTCAATCATGATGCATGCCATGCCCTCAAATGTCTGGAAATTGTCACCACCCAAGAACCTTGAGCCCCACCACTTACACACAGGTTTATAACTGGGCCATTTATAAAGTCAGATATTCTCAAGGGAAATCAAATCCCTCACAAATTTTGAAGATCTGAAAGGTGTATATGTGCAATATATATATTCCTTGAAACCAGAAATTTGATGCATGAGATAAGTTACAAAGACAGTAACAAATCTAATTTGACATAGGATCTCCCTTCCCCCAATCTAGTTTGGAAAATAGTATCCTCCGCAACCCAATTGACATTCATGGAAGTTTAAGAAAAGAAAGCAATCAGTCTAATCCAAAAAGCAAAAATTTCCTCCACCAAACTTGATTCATAGATTTGAAAACTATCTTCAGAGCCGTGGTTTTTTTGGACCTTTTTTGTTGTATTTGGAACAGAAATTGGGAAAGATTTGTGTTCCTAGTGTAAATTTGAGTAATTTTTTTAATTTTGGGAAAATATTGACAAATATTTTATATCAAAAAATTGTAAAAAAACTCTGCTTCAGAGCCCAAATTCCCTTCAGTAAAATTCAATTGGTAGATTGTTAGACACTCCTCAAATACCGAAAGAAGCCAATGCAATAGTTAGTAGACCGTAGCGGCGGACCCAAATCAATAACCATGATTTTTGAACACGCACTTTTGATTTGATTTGAGTGTAAATTTGGGTGTAATTAATTATAATAAGCTTGCACACATGCCCATGGATTAGCTACTTTAGGTGATTTTTCTTCTCTCATTGGAGAGGTCGTGTAGGGTAACACCTGAGGTTGCGGGCTTGTGTGAGGCAGATCCAAGGTGGGCCTCATTCTGGTAATGCTTATGGCCAATGGTGTTACACATTGTAAAAGTTGTGAGATACTTGCCCAAGGTATCATGGGAAAATAAAGGTGAAAACAAATGTGGAGCATTTTGACAAAATGTTAGTGCAAGCGATTCATTTTCCAAAATGCCTCACAAGTTCTTCCACTCTATAATTGTGTTTTCAAATACACTAAAAATCTAGGCAAAGGTTTTTTTCCCTCATTCCCCTCAACTATTCCTTTTTTTTCCCCCCCTCAATTTTGTGATATCAAAAAAAATCCTTTGTAGGAGTTTCAGCCCCATTTTTTTGTGTGGTTGAGTGGGGAAAATTTGTCACAAAAAAAATGCTGAGTTTGACCAAACCAAAGGATTTTTAATGACAAAAAATGACCGAATTTCGCCATATTTCAAACAAGGAAGGTAGAGTGAGTTTTGAAAATGGTTTGGGGGAAGCGGGGTTGGGGTTTCAAAATTCAACATATACGAAGTACCTATACGTAGTACGTATCCATTCAATGTTTGTGTAAGGATTGCTTGTCATCATCATCAGGCAAACAGCAAATCTTGTGTGTTGTTTGTGGAAGTATTGCTTGTGTGCATTGATCAAGCAGACGCCATTCTTCGGTGTGTTGTTGGTGTTATTGCTTGAGTGCATTGATCAAGAAAACACCCAATCTTGTGTGTGTTGTTGGTGTTATTGTTATTGATCAAGCAAACACCAATCTTTTGGTGTGTTGTTGGTGGTGTTAATATTTGTGTGCATTGATCAAGCAACATCAATCTTGGGTGTGTTGTTGGTGTTATTGTTTGTGTGTGCATTGATCAACCAAACATCAATCTTGTTTGTGTTGTTGGTGTTATTGTTTGTGTGTGCATTGATCAACCAAACACCAATCTTGTTTGTGTTGTTGGTGTTAATTGTTTGTGTGCATTGATCACTGCAAACAGCAATCTTGCGTCTTGTTATCTGTGTGCATCATCATCAGGCTGCGTACCCATTCAATGTTTGTGTAAGGATTGCTTGTGTGCATCATCAGGCAAACAAACAGCCAACTTTGTTTGTTGTTTGTGTGCATGATTAAGGAAACTAAAGTAAAGCAAAGCAAGTAAACACAGCTCAAGCTTTGCTTGTGTGTGGTATCACAGTGACAGTGCCTATGTTTGCAAAATAGAGAGAGATCTACAGATTTTCAACTCAATATCTGCCTTATTGTCGCATTATCAAGAGGAAGAAGTAGCAGTAAGAGGAGGAGGAGGAGGCTTGAACTTTGTAAGGTGGAGCATAGTGATAGAAGCCTTGAAGCTGAGGTTTTTCGGAAGTCGTTGAAGAGGGGAAACGGATAGAGACGCGGAGAGAGACAGAGAGGGACCTCTGGCGGGGTTAGGGGGAGAAAGAAGTGAGAGAGAGAAGAAGCAAGAAGAGAGCGTGAAGGAGGAGCTGGGAAGCTGTAAGATGGGGAAGTGTGATGAGAACGGATCAGGAATGGGAGAGGCAATGCAGCTCGCAGCGGCGAAGCAGCAGTACGCCGAGCACATGGACAGTCTTCGTGCAGAGGTAGACAATTTTACGTACTGTATGCTGGAAACTCTCTGCCATCTACTACAGATCCAAAGCTATCGCTCTCTTCCTAACGATCAGGAGGGAAGCTTTGGAACAAAACGCAAAGAAAATATTGTGTCCGAGAGAATTGCTGGTTTGTGCTATAATTGTGTTCTTAAGAGTAATATCTGATTGATTTACAGGGCTTGCTGGATGATCAATTCTCGGAGCTCCAGCAATTGCAAGATGAGAGCTCCCCGGACTTCGTGGAGGAGGTGGTTCTCTTGTTCATACAGGATTCTGGAAGAATCATAAAAAACTTGACTGAATCTCTGTACGTCTTTCTTCCTCACAATCGTTTGCAAAGATCAAAGAGAGAGACACAGAGACAGACAAAAGAATAGACAGAAAGACATAGGGAAGATCCTCCTCATTCCCTGAGACAGTGAAGAATTCTGCAATCAAAAGTAGACCATTGAAAAACAACAAAGAAAGAAAGTTTGTGCCTGAAATTGTGTGCGCTTCTTCTGCCCTAAATATACTCCGGTGATCACTTTGCATTTCCAGAGAACAGAAGCCAGTGAACTTCAAGAAGGTTGATGCACATGTGCATCAGTTCAAAGGCAGCAGCTCAAGGTAATAATGAATGAATCAAGTCTCTCTCTCTCTCCTGTATGCCTGAGAAAAGCCACCATGTCAAACGCATTTCTCACATGGCATAAAGTAAAGGAGACTCTCCCTCCGCAATTGAATTTAGTGTCACAAAAAAATTTCTTGCTGCAATGTTCACAGCCATGAGGTAAAAGCTCAGAAGTGTCATCCTTCTCCAAGTTCTCTGACGAAGGCCAAGTTTTTTTTCTTGACCAATGCAGAATGCGATCATGTGAGCTTTTGCAGTCTAGACTCTTTTAGCACATGAACTAAGGGAAGGTTGTTTCACCTTAACAAGAAAGTTTGAGAGTGTATTGATTTGGGAGGGATGATGATGGTATGTCAGCATTGGCGCACAGAGGGTGAAAGCTGTATGCATTAAACTCCGCATGTGTTGTAACAGACAAGATCAACTAGGGTGAGTGCTTTCTGTATTCCAAAATGGATTTTCAGCTACAAACCTGGTTACTTCCTTTGCCTTGCTGTTGTATCACAACATGCAGAAGTAAAATCCAGTTGATTTGAGATGCTGTGCTGCTGCTCCTCACTGGTGACCTGCATGAAGCACAAGAAGAAATACCCACCCTCAGCTGCTAGAAAATGGAAAAACAAATTCTTTTGCAATTTTTTTGTCTGGTTCATTTGCCACTAGTTTGTTTCAAAGCTCTAGTTATTGCAAACCCAAAGTTGCTAAATGCTGTAGATTCTGTGCTCCCTTTTTGACAATTTTTGTAGGTGCCTGTTTGCACTGGAGCATGTGACTAGAGAGTTTGAAGTTATCAAGGGCAAGCTTCAGACTATGCTTGAAGTAAACACCCAAAAAACTCCACCTCTTTTCATTCTCAGCATGACAGCCTTTGTGCAACAACCCTTTATAACCTTTTGCATATGGTAATAAGAGGTTCATTGAGCACTACTGAGTGTATATTCATGTCTGGCTTTGGAATAGACTTGTATAATGATTCTTCACTCCTTGGATTGTGCTCAAAGTTTTGAGCTACTTCTCAGGTACCTGGAAAGTTGATAATCAAATGCAAAGCAGAAAAAGTGGTAACATATGTTTGCATGACTGTGATCATCTGAGATACAACTTTTTGTCACCGATTCTATGTCAGTTGTTTGTCATTCTGAGTGTCCCTGCTGTTGGTTAACAATGTTGTGCAGCTGGAGAAACAGATTGTTGCACTGGGAGGCACTCCTCCACCATTCACAGACAAGTTGTAAGCTTGCAAATGTTTTCAGGCAACCGTTTGACAAACGCAAACATGCTTCACAGGGACAACGGCATGAACTCATCAAATGTGGATCAGGCTTGCTGTGAAGTTCTGATTCTGATTTGTAGCTGGAGTGAGGGACGGTGTACCTGTCATACTGGGTATCCCTATGCCTTCTTTGAATTTTGATCCACATCGTTCTTTAGGTTGTACTGGGGGTGGTTGAATAGGAGCTTTCAGGTTTCAACAAATCCAGATCAAATGGAGATTGATCCATAGGCTTGAATTTGACTGTCATTTTTCCCTCCATTCATCCACAAACCTCCTTTAGTGCCAGTTTTGAAGGGACTCTCTTCTATGCTAGTGCATGCGGCACTGTGTTGATCAGAGCTCTCTGTACTTCCAGCCCTAAACCCAGGAATCGAAGGTGCCATTGTTTAACCCAGGCACAGAAATCAATTTTCTTTGGCATTGAAAACATATCATGAGGAATTTTCATGTGAATTTTTGTTTCCACATATAGACCATATGTATTTTTTGTTGAAATGGATGAAAACACATTACACACATGAGTCCTGAGCCAAGATCTGCTGCTGAAGGCAAAACCATATTCTGTTATAATGATATGACTTCATCTTTCAAATGCTCCATTACAATTAAATACTCAATAGTCCATCTTATGCATAGTTATTAGGGAAAAAGTGAGGTAATTAAGCTTAGAAATGAGATAGTTGTCTTTGAAAGTGTCTAGGGACAACCGCATGAAGAATTATGCAAAATCAATTGTTTAAGGACGACCATACAAAAAATTATGCAAAACTTTTCATATACCAATTTCTTAAAATTTCTTGTGACTAAAATTTTGATTATTTTTAATATACAAGCTCTCACATACAATGATATATTTTTCAATTTTTTGATGTCATGTAATAGGTCTGAGATAAAAATCATCCATAAAAAGGTTTAGTCAAATTTGATTTCAAATGAATTATGAAAATAACAAAAACCTTAGCATCCATTTCTATATTGTTGGCTACCTACTGCAGAACTGATATAAAAATCTTGCAATTTTTCTGATTTTTTTTTTTCAAATTTTAGTGATAAAGAACCCCAAAAAATCATTTTTTGGAACTTTTTTTAATGGAAAAATCTTGCCCATTAAAAAAAGGCTTGCTAGGTAATATTTTTCTAAAGGACTATTAGATAATAAATGACAAATGAAGATTAATGTTTAGACTAATGTTGTTTGGTTCTCACTTTTGTGAGACCGTCTATTCTAGTTTTCTCATATGGTTTTAAAAATCAATTTAATTATTTCCCCCAAAAAAAAAAAAACCTGTGAGAATTGACCAAGGTATCATGCTTTTTACTTTTAAAAAATTCAGCCCGGTTGTGAAAATTACTTGTGACAAATAAATATAGTTGGTTATTTCAAAAGATGCCCACAGACCAGTTATTTAGCTACCTTCCAAGCAGCTAAGAAGAAAAAGAAGAGTAGTAACTACCCTTCCAATTACATAAGAAAAAGAAGAGAGGAGTCAGGATGACTCACTCATTAAGGGAGACAAAAGATGATGAGTCATTCATTGAGCTCCAGGATTTGTGGTTGATGAGGGTTTAGGGTTTGGCGAGGACTAATTTGGAGGGGAGGAAGGATTGTGAGAGGAGTAAACATACATTAAGATTCTCACCCAAAGAAAAAAAGGGGGGCTTCTATTTTTATTGAGGAATGACATTTGAAAACTTTGATGTGAATGTGAGTTAAAATTAGTTCTAATTCTAGTTTGCATATCTTTAATCCCTAATCCTTATATATGAACATAACCAATTCTTGGAGTTAGATTGCTGATGTGTCAATTTTTGATTGATCTAGATCAGGGCAGTCCAGGGAGAGTACACATACACATAGCCTCGTACACATAACTTCTCTTTAGACATTTTCAAGCACATAACTTTTGTTTAGACATTTTCAAGCTTCAGATCAGCCTTTATCTATAAACATGGACTACAGTAGTAGTCTGTAGTCCATGTTTATGGATAAGGATTAGGCACAGCTTCAGCACATGTCTCTTGAAGAATTAATTAATTTTTAATATTACAGTTCGAAGAAAAAAATTGTAAAGTATAGAAAAAAGATTCTTCATTATCATTTTAAAAAATTCTTTGAGGAAAATTAATTTTCAAAATTTCAAAATTCTTAAAAATAATATAATTTGTGCTGAAGCCACTATTTGTACTACTACATATATATATATATATACTTAGACTATGGAGAATCTAGACCCCTAAGACCACTTGTTGGCCTGTAAGAACTGGACTGGGGTTCTCCCATAGAGCTCACTTTTTAAAATTTTAAAACAAGAATCTGGTTCTCACCCCTTCTACTTTCAAACCTCATAACTTTCTTATTTCATATTAATTTTAAACTATTCAAAGTGCTATAGGAGTGCCACCAGAAGTTTTACAAATCATTTTTGAACTCTAATAGCAACAAAGCAACATACAAAGATTTTTTTAAAAAAGTGTTCAGTGGTTTGTGTTTTTTGAATTCTTGACCCCCTTTACTTTGGGGGTCTGTAACTTTCTCATTTCTAATCCACTTTCAACAATTGCTAGTGTGTCAGCTGCACCAAGTGGAGGGGTTCAAGTTTTGGTTTACACCAGAAGCAAGGGAGCCCTCCCCTTGGATCTGGCCTGCCCTGAGCTCTTGAGTGTTTGGTCACCGGCCGATCCCTAGCTCCTCTCCTTGAGCAAGGCTTCTTCTTCCTCAATAATTATTTTTGACTTGGGAAGTCCTTTCCTTTGCTTGTGGGGACTCTGGGGTGCAAGAGAGGACACTAAATCAGCAATGGGGTCCTTATTGCCTTGTTGTGGGCAAAAGTACTCCCTGTTTTTTTTTTTCCTGACTGGTCTTTTGCCCGTGTGAGATGTGTCTTGAGGTGTCAAGACACATTTTGGTGCTGCCCACTGCACACTTTGGGCCCTGGTATGCACATCTTGGACCTGTAATGGGCACTAGAATGGGCCCTTAGTGTCATTAGAGGTCCCATTCTAGTGTCCATTACAGGTCCAAGATGTGCATAAAAGGTCCCAAAGTGTTTACCGGGCATCATCCATCTTTTTGGAGAAACAGATGGATCAGGCCAAGGGCAGACAATGAAAAAAAAAGAAGGACTCGTTACTGATTTAATGTTTTCGGGTTGCAAGGCCTTGGGTCAATACGGCAAAGAGTTGATTAGAGAAAAACAACTCAAAATATGAAATAAAGTGAAAAGAGCTTCTATTAAGGTCCAAAGGCATAATTATGTAACTAATTGGTAGTTGATTAAAAGAGAAAAAAATTCATTTTTTTATTAAAGATATTT
>Ga0116230_10000776_pt1 | contig 28792 bp, 27 predicted proteins | sample S1TSphfallax_3_FD_88678 | JGI IMG/M metagenome (GOLD analysis project Ga0116230, IMG submission 88678) | Host-associated microbial communities from peat moss isolated from Minnesota, USA - S1T2_Fd - Sphagnum fallax MG | ecosystem: Host-associated > Plants > Peat moss > Unclassified | place... | reverse complement strand
GCAAGGGGAACAAACTCAAGGAAAGGTCATGGAGGCTTACCAAGGGAGAGGGAAGTCTCTTGGGTTGGGAAAAGGAAAAAGGAAGAAAAGGAGTGTGTGAAAAAAAAGAAAAAAAAAGATTAGTTCTTATGTGTGGAAAGGTGTTGTTCATGAAAAAAATGTGTGCAAGAATTAAACATGGAAGGATTTCCATGACAAGCCTCTGGAGTTTTATTTCAAATAGTTGTTCCTCCCAAATCCACTGTTGGATTTGTGTCAAACTTAAAACAATTCTTGTTTAGGAGGTGTAAAAGGTTCTCTTTAAATTTTAGCATCATCGATTTGGTTGTAAGGGAGCTACACTTGCCAGAAGTAGAGGGGATTGAATTGTCTATTTTTTTTCCCTCAATCTAAGCAAAGTGATTTTTAGTCCCAATGCTTAACTTTTGATCAAAAAAATAAAAACTTATAAGATTTTGCAACATGACTCCTTTTAGATTAACTTTTCAAAAATCCAATGCATGTTAGATTAAGAAGTTATATGTAGATGTTATGACGAATGGAATAAGAGGGGTTCAACCATCAACGTGACATTGAATGAACATCAACATAATGCCTTTTCACATTCCATCATGGTGAGTTACGATTCTCCCACAATGTCTTTGTATCTTCCAAATGGACACAACACATTAGATTCTTAGTGAATTTCATTGCACTACATTGAACCACCTTACTTGTTAGACTACAACTACATAGTAGTTCCACTTCCAAGTGGGTTTTGTGAGTGCATATCTTCATGTTGAAGGTGTGCAAGAATGCCTCACATTATAATCTAAATTTATTTAACCTATAATTTACCACCTACCTATAACTACCTTAATGAATTATGTAATAAGTACTTACCTAACCTATAAAGTATTACCTACCTACCTACAAGTACTTAGAAGTAATTTGTAACAAATGTATTTGTTTAACTTCCACCTTACCTAAGTAGTAAATACAGAATCTCTAATCCTATATTTTGTTAAAAAATCTAGATTGAAATGTAATAAAACTAATACTAACAAACTTTGCTCATTTAGATTTACTTAAAATTAGTTTTAGAGTTTAAATCTTGTAATGAAAGTATGATGGAAACACCAAAACATCAAACTTTGACTACAAAAATAAAGCTTTTCCAAAAATCAAAGTATATTTCTCTCATACTCCATTAAAGCTCCATGTTTTACAATGATACAATGGGTTTACATCTATTCCTTTTCTTCCAAGATATATCCTCCACAAAAAACATTCCTATGTTCTATTCAAATTCAAATGGTGATAAAAACTATGTTATTTAGCTAGTAAGTCCTTAAACAATAACTAAGTAAATAGATATATACTAACTAATAATTACTTCAAGTAACTAATTCCTTAATGTTACCCCATTCATACTTTGAATTACATCTCAAAATTCTAGATAAAAAATGTGTTAAAAAGCTAAATGTTTTGTTATTTCTAATCTTGTGATTCAAAAATTTGATTTATTTGTATAGTAATTTGCTTTTATTCTATAGTTTGTTTTATTTGTACTTAATATTAAAGCATTGTCTAATTTTTTGTTGTATACAAAGTTTATTATTGCTCTTCTGATGCTTCTATTGGCAATTGTACAATTCTTTATCGATAAGTTGCTATTTGTTCTTATGACTGTAACTTTATTGTCATTCGCACTTGCTACTGTAAATATAAATTTGTTGTAATCTGAATATAATCCCATTGTTGCAACTCTGACACAAGCTCAATCTTATATTGTTAATTTTCCTGAATTATATATTCCCTAGGTTGTATCTACTCCCCTATTTTTATGGTTGTAGATGCATACTCTTGATAATTAACATCATGCAAAACAAATTGTACTTGTTTTAGAATTTGTTTAGTAGCCTCCTTCTTAGGACTATCCTTTCCTCCTCTGAGGTCTCCTAGCTATTTTGCTACTTTTGTACTTATGGTCCTGCCCCATTTGTATCCCCTTTATCTTCTCCCTCATTTGAAGTCTCTGGTTCTAAAGACAAAACTAAAGGCTCATATTCAAATAATGGCATAACTTTCTCTATCTGAAAAATCTTTTATTTGTATAGCCTTTCATTCCTTTGATATTTTTTGCACACTTTTAAATATTTTTTTGAACAATGTCCTGAACTACATCCCACCATAAGTTTGCATTTTTTTCCTCCATTAATAGTGCTTTGAACTTTATTTGAAGCAAAGTATTCTGCTTCCTAAATTTAGTATTTTTCCTCTAAAAATAATATCATAATTGAAGGATTTTTTCTTTTGAGTTTCCTTTAGAAGTTTGTTTAACTTTTCATTAAAGGCAATCTACTTTTGTAAATTTATGTCCATCTATGCATGCCTCTAGTTAGCTTGCTTTTGTATCTCTTTCTTAACTTGATATGCATTGGCATTATCCACTCTGAACTTCTCCACCTCCTTTTGTTGCTTCAAGATAATTTCCTCTATGTTCTTGTAGTTTTTCTAAAGTTTATTATGTTTTATACTCAAAGTATCCTTCTCTGCTTTTAAACCCCAATAATTAACATTTATCTCCGTTGAAGTAGCCTGCAAAGAATCCCTTTCTATTTTAATGTTCTCTAAATTCTTACTTTGCTTCTCCATGTTATTGATCTTCTGTTTAGCTGCTTAGAGTTTTGCCAATATTTGATTATTCTCATTGTTCCTATCTTGTAACTTTGCTTTGAGTTTTTGCTCCTTCTCCAAAGCCCCCTATAAATTTTGAACAAATTTATCCATTTCCTCTACAATATGTTTGTTATTGATTTCTAGATTAGAAAGTCTTAGCAAAATATTTGTCATCTATGCATTGTATTCTATTGCTTGTTGAAACATAGTAGCAGCTCTTTTGTGCTCATCCAATTTTGCTTCCATCCCTTATGCAAACCTTGGTGTATGAAACCTAGGAGTTTGAGCCTTGGAATTTGTATTTGATGAACCTAGACTTCTGTGTGTAATCCAAACTTCTCCAAATACATTCATGTTTGTTGCAAAACTTGGTTTTGAAGGCATCATACCTTCATTCTTCTATGGTGGTGGAACATATTATTATACTTTTAGTGGATCTTAGTCGAAATCTTACATTTTTTCATCTACTAATTATTGAGGTTGGGACTTTGACTCCTTGGGCCATCTTTAATGCTCTTGCCCATTTGACCTCTGCTCCTACTTGGGAGAAATGGGTAATCTCGGATCAAATTTAGGAGATATGGATTTTTCCTTTTGTTATTGATTGTGTTATTGTTGTTTCCTCAACAATTCTATTGCTTATTGATGATCACTATTGCCTTTCATTGTAATATCTTATTGTCTTTTTTGCCTCTTCTACTAAGTCTTTCTCTCCTCATCATCATCAAACTAAGACATCAAAACTATTATTCTGGTTGTACTAGTCTCTGGTTGTTTTTCCTTTTTAGGAAAGATGTGTGTAGGTTTCAAAGGCCTATTGTTCTTAACAAACCTCTCGCTCATACTATCTCTTCTTCTTCTGTCCTCCTGAAGTTAATATACCTATTTCTTCTTCTCTTGTGATTCTACTCCTTCTAATGGAAACCACTTTTGAAGCATAACTTCTAAGACTATAGCAGAATGGCATACATCCTTTTTTGGTTCTCTTTTGACTGTTCACTCAATCATATTTTTTTAACACTTGTCCCATCTAATCAATTCCTTGACCAATTGAGAATACATGATTGTAGACCAATTAACAAAATTTCCATGATTTAATCTAGAGATCATCATAGTAGATTTATTGTTAAAATATTGCACCTTATCCTTTTAATAAATAATTGGCAGATTGGTAGCAATTCTATTAACACACTATGACCTAATCTTTTTTACAACTCACCCTTCATTGGTGTTGCAAGTGTTAGGGACTCTATCTGTTCATTCTACTAATGCTACTTTGGCATTAGACATTTTTGCATGGTCTGCTTATGTCTATTTTGTATGGTAGATTTTTAAAATTTACGCCAAGACATGTTTATCTATTATTTTATATTCATCCCCCAACATAACCTTTATTTTGTTATGTTCAAGATCTAACTTCCAATTGTTTAGAAATTCAACCCGAATGTTGTGGCAAGGTGTCTTCCACTCAATCTCAAATAGACCTACTAATCCAACTTTGTTTGCCCAAGCTCTCTCTTCCTTTCCAGAGTTTGTCCAAATTTTTTTTCTTCTTTAGATTACTATTGTAACTCTACTCTATTGGAATAAAGATAACTTAATCTCATCATCTTGATGAATATGCACCTTCTTCCCGCCAAGATTGGCAGCCATTGCTTGTCAACTTGTTCTCTTTGTGCACTTCTTATTAGGAATATGAACTCTTTCTAGAACCTACTCCTAAGTTTACTCCTCTTGATGTAATGGCAATTGTTGCTATCGTTGCAAATTGACCTTTTGTTGGTCTTCCTTAGAATTTGAAATAGAAATGGGATTGACTTGTCCATTAGAACCTGTTTATTTTTTGGGCTTTCTAAAGCTATATCTCCTCAATCTTTCTTTACAATCCTTCTCGTTTTTCTTCAAAATCTTTCTCAAATTTGGATATTGGATAGAATTTATGAGAAGGAGAAAAATAAACTAGAGAAGGAAAAGGCGGACTTGTTTTTGGAGACCTAGATTGAAAAGGCAAAATGTTTGCAAATTTTTACTGCTCTTTCAATCTCTTTTACTCCTCTTTCAACTTATCCAACTTTTTTCTATATTTTCTTTGTAATTTCTCCACAAAACCTTTTTCAACATTCATTCTAGAGACAAAAAAAATTGAAACTTGTTTATAAAAAATGAAAACAAAAAATCACTCTGGTGATTGTCACCTTTTGAAACGTTATCACCTCTTTTCATGAAGTGACATCTCACTTTTTGATTTAGGGCCAATGTTTTAATGATTTGTATTTTTAGATTTTTTAACATTTGTTGCCTCCTTGTTAAATTCATACTAACACCAACATGGACTATAATTAATATTTTATGAACAAAGAATTTTGTGGACATGACACTAAGTAATTCTAATGGCATTCATGAATTTGATGACATAGTATAATCTACACTACATATTCCCTCTAGCCTATGTTGAGTCATCAAATCAGCAATATCTTGTTTTGACATCAATGACTTGTCTAGCCCATAATCCAGTAACTATGAAATTGTATAACCACGGTTTGAGTATTTGTTCATAACCTCTTAGCTTATCATATTAACTAGGTTTTTTTCTGAAACTATTGATTGATCAATCCCAATGGTTTTTGTTTCTTTTCTATCTTGTAAATCTTCATTAGATGTTTATTCCATGTGCTTTATTTTTATGGATTTTAAAGACTTTTGATCCTATGAACTTTGAATCCCTTTCAATGTTTGATCCACATATGTTTATGGTTTCATCTTATTAACATTGACCAATATTGGGTTTGGTTCAAAATTGTTAACATAAACAAAAAAAAACAATATTATTGGGTAAGCAATATTGTACCCTGAATGGACCAAACCGTCTTTTCTTGAATTTGCCCATATGTGTTTTTTCTCTTTTGGAAAACCATAAGACATAATCTCCAAATTAGAACTTCTTTTCAATATTTTTCTATTGACTCCATAAAAATATGCTCCATTGGTTGGTTCCCACATTGTTCCGAACTTCAAATCTATTCTCCTATAACTTTTTTAGTTTGGTAATTTTAGTTGTTAGCACTTTAATTAGTTCTACATCTTTGTGGTCCCCACTAATAATCGACAACACCTATTTTGTTAACATTAGAGGATGCAAACCATAGACTAACTAGTAGGGTGTATAACATGTTACCACCTTGTAAGTAGTTATGTACGAAAACAAAACTTTAGACAAATGTTCATCCCAATCTGTTATTTTTTCATTAACCAGCTTGGTCAATAGTCTACCTATAATTTTGTTAGTAGACTCATCTTGTCCATTCCCATGTGGATAATATGTAGTAGAATTAACATGCTTTAACAAAAATTGTTATGTGAAATGTTTTATCGTGTCATTGATGAAATGTTCTCCTTGATTTGTAACTATGATCAATGGACATCCAAATCTAGTCATAATATACTCATACAGAAATCTAGCTATAAATATTGCAATATTGGTTTTGAGTGCCTTTGCCTTTACCCACTTGGTTGCATAATGTCTAGCTACCAAATTGTATTTGTTTCTTATTAGTCTACATGATGCTTTAATTGGACCTTAAAAATCTAGATCCCATTTCATAAAAGGTTCCTCTGGAAGTGTTGTTACCAAACACTTTCAGAGGAACCTTTAGTCAAAGTCCAACATGTTATTTAGAGATTTTGTACCTAAATTTTTGCTAGTGTTTCATCCACTTGAATATCATCCTGGCTATGTTGGTAATAGCTTTTTTGATAAACCTTGTCTTCTAATGAAACCTTTTGGTCTAACACATACATCTTCCGATTTCATTATTGAAAGCTTTAATTCCACAACTATTTGATCTTATGTCCCTCACTCTAGATTAGATTTCCTTATGGTTTTGACTTTTCACATTCCAACATTGAATAACGAAACTAATTTTTCTATGAGAGTAATTATACTGATTGAGAATAGTTCTAGTTATGTTTCAAAGATCAAATCTTCCTATTCATCTATTAAGCCTTTCATCAAGTCATAACAAACAACTACTTGAGGCCTTCTAATTCTTCTCCCAATTTCCTATTAACTGATATTAATTTTACTATTCCATTACCTTGAACAATAATGACATTGTTACCCCAATCATCTCTAAGCCAAACTCTTCTTAGCAACATAGAATAATTAAAATCTACCACACTATTTTCCGCAATAGTAAATGTGGATATATATGGAATACCATGTATGTGAATTTTCAAAAAATTTATGATTATTAAAGGTCTAGTCATACTCTAATTTGCCATTCTGAGGTGGTATGGAACTAATCTTGGTTTGGGTACACCTAATTTTGTTATGAGGTTTTATGTTATAATGTTCACACTTGCTCCTCCATCTATCAAAACATCTTCAACAATGTTCTTCCCAACTTGTACTTGAATAATTGCCATCTGGTTATCTACCTTTATAGTTGTTGTGTCTAGTTTAACATGGGTTTCAACCACTATAGCTACACTAGGCTTTGATATTTGTTTAGTATTTATATTAGGTTTTTTAGGCTTTAGTTTCTACCACATGTGCTTTTAAAGATTTGGTGTTATCTTCAGCAATTGACCTAACTTCAAAATATAAATAGTTTCCAACATCTATTTACTGATATCTTGGAATATTTGTTCCATAGACATAATTCTGTTGACAAGATTATCAAACAAACTTTGTGATATAATTGGTTTTGTGGACACCTCACAATTTTGCAATCTTGCCCAACTTGCATTCCACTATGCTTTTTCCTCTAGAATTAGATTTTGTGATGGGTCTTCTACTTGCATCTCATGTATAGTCTTGACAAATAATTATTGTAGCTTCTACTCCTTTTCCCAATCAACAACAAACTTTTTCTTGATTGGCTTTTTGTCCTTAAACACTTGTTCTTTAGTAACCTTGCTCCTGGTGAAGTCATATTTCGCATCCACCATATGGACTAAAGGATTTGAAACCTTCTGTTTTACCACAACTTGTTTCTATGTTTACTTCACTCTTTTGTTTTTAACATATTATGCATATCACTGTATTTAGGACAATCTATGATCTTATGTCTAGTGTCACCGCAAATATGACAAGAATACCTAATAGGCCTTTGTTCTTTAATATGTTGAGTAATAACTTTAGAGACTGTAGGAATAGGGTCTTCCTTTCTTTTGACTCTACAAGTTTCAACATTATGATTTTTCTTGTGACAATTTGTACAATACATTCATTTTTTCTTTGGGACTATCTGAGGTTTTTGAGCTAATATTGTTTTATTACTCTATGGTATTAACAATTTTTTTATGGCTTTATTTAAAAAATTCCTTCTTGACAAACCAAAGCTACTTCCTTATGTTACTACAAAGTTTTTCTTTTCATACCTACTATTGTTACATGATGATATGGTTGTAATCCAAATTTGAAAGTAGTAGTTAAAAAACTATATGTTGTCTTTTATTGAAGACTATTGGCCAACTTCCATAATCTTTCATAATAAAACTTCCACTCTTTCATTCTTACATGTTATTTATGTTCACTTACCTTGACACCATATGACCTTAATGTGCTTAATAATGTTTTTAAAAAATGTAATGAAAAGAAGAAAAAAGAACTTGAACATGATAAAAAAGAAAACAACTTAACAATAACCCTAAAATGAAAAACATGAAATTCTTCACATGCAAAAGGCACAATGCACTCACTTGAAAAAAATTCATGAATTGATTTTAAACTACATGATTTAAACTTCTAAACATAAGTTGCGGCTAAAGAAAAGTAAGATATAACAAAAAAAATTGTAAAAAAAGGAGGAAAAAAATCAAACTAGAGCACAAAGAAAGCTCAAAGTGAATGACAATGTTATATAAGGGATTGCATCCATGGATTGATGATGTTGAGGGAGTAGTTACTTGTAGTAATTATTAATTTACTTAGTTACTATTTTAAGAATTACTAGCTAGATTACATAATTTTTATCACCATTTGAATTTGATTTAAACATAGGATTTTTTGTGTGGAGGATATATCTTGGAAAAAGAGGAAGAGATGAAAACCCATTGTATCATTTTAGAATGTGGAACTTTAATGGAGTATGAAAGAAATATACTTTGATTTCTAGAAAAACTTTGTTTCCATAGTCAAAGTTTGTTGCTTTGGTGTTTTTATATACTTTCATTACTTGCTTTAAAATTTGAAACTAGTTCTAAATAGATTTGAATGGGCAAACTTTGTTAGTAATAGTTTATTGCATTTTAGTTTAGATTTTTGACCAAAATATAGGATTAAAGATTTTGTAATTACTATTTGGCAACCATCCCAAGGCTTGAATTTAGAGTAAATTTCAGAATCTTGTTTATGTCTTGTTGAAATTTTTGTTTCCATAGATAAATAGTGAACTTCAATTTCTTTTTTGCTTTTTTTTTCAAATCTTGATCATAATGTTTTGTTCAAGAAGTATATCTAAGTAGAGTAGTTAATTATGAGGATTTTGTTTTAATGCAAAAGTTTATTTAAATTTGAATTAGGATGTGGAGAAATTGAAAATAGAATTATAGCTATAAGTTTAAGGAGAGAATTAGACCAAGTTGTATTACATGAACAAGTGGAAAATGAGCCATTAGCAACCATTTAAGTGTAAATCAGGTAGATTAACTATTTGAAACACCTAGAAGAGTTTCTTAGACATAAAAGATACATTTGTGGATAGAAGAGAGACTTGTAGGCCATAGAACACCTCGGGAAAAACCAATTATTCTTCATGAAGTGCAAATTTGGTGAAACACAAAGGTGCACCAATAGTCTATTACAAAATTCTAGGAAGGAAGAACATTGAAAATGCAAATTCATAGGTTGAGTTTAGAGGAAGGAGTTGGGAATATGAACATCGACAAATCAATAGATATGTTGCAACAACATACCTTTGATGCTTTGATTCAAGAAGAAGAACAAAAACTCAATAACTCAAAAAGGGAAGTAGTACCAAGGTACAGATCTGCTTCACCTCCTTATTATCTAAACGGTTGAGAAAATGAAAAGTTTGAATAAAGAACTCAAAATTTTGAACCTCTGATTCATTATGTCATTGAGAAAGAACCACAATTCAAGGTATCAAAATGTTTAGAGGAGTTGAGCTAATACTTGTAACTAGGCAAGAAACTATAGTCTTACTAAAAGCAGAACCAACAATAGCAAAAAATGTTCCTTTGGTTGTAAGAGTGAGGTATAGTGAACCCAAATTTAATTAGCAGAATGGAAACATAATTAGAAGAATTCCAAAGGATTAAAGAAAAGGAATTCATTATGTGAATAAAGTTCCAAGACCAAATTTTCCATGTTGCACATATTGCCATTACATTAAACATTAGATCAATGAATGTCCATTTATTGAAGATAATGTGAAGTAAGGATTTGTTGAGCATTTCTAGAATTTGAGTCTGGAACCTACAAAGGTAGAGAATCATGGACATATTGAACCAAAGGGTCATACCATGAGAGGGTCAAAATTCTAAATAAACTCAAAGAATAGATCTAGAGACAAAATAAGGCAGAAATGAAAGTTCAAATTGTGGCAAATGTAGTACCTGTTTCTATAGCTTTTATACCAAGTTTGTTGCATCAAAATCATATTGGAATTACCTATGCAGGAATTTCAAATTTTAGCATGGAACCAATAAGATCTATGCCATTACACTCTGTGGCAATGCCTTTGTTTATAATTATAGTTACTAAACCTTTATTTGTTTTAGAACCAATTTAGACTGTTAATGGTGTTAAATCTAGAACACAAACTCCAAGAGCAACAAAATTTGTGCATTTGCATGAAAATATACCCAAAGAGGTGAATAAAGCTTTTACTAATTAGCCATTAAATCCAGGAGGATGCGGTTCAAATCCACCAAGACCACTAGGACCTTAAGGATATTTTGGATTACTAATGGTGAATCTAGGCAAGCCACCATTACCACCAAATAGACTTTATTGTCAACCACTTAACTATCCGAAGTATGTTAAAGATTTTGACCTAGATGCTCATGTCAAAATATTTAAAGTTACTATTAGAGCAAATAATGAAATAGATGATGTAGAAATTGTTAATCTATTTAGTTTTACCTTTAGAGATACTATGTCTAACTAATGTAACAATTGTATGGGAGATTACCCAAATTGTACTTTTGTAAAATTATAACTGTCTTTTTGTAATTGGTATAAAACAGTTCAAAATGATGAACAAATTTACTTGCAGTTGAAAAATATGAAGGAGGAGACACCAAATGTGGGATGAGATGGTGATTGTGATAGTCATCAAGAAGGATGAAAAAATGGCAACAACTTCTAAAGTGGCTCAATAGATGTTGAGGGCTCTTCAGTTATTAAGACTCTCAAAAAGCAAAAAAAGGATGTCACAATAGAGAAAAAAAGGGAAAAGACGATTGATAACCTTGTCATGAAGAAATATCCCAAGGGCTTTGACGAGATTGAATGCAAGCATGTTGATGAATCAATTAGGAGCAAATTCATAAACTATTCCCCTTTGGAAACAAGCATGTTGAAGGGGTAAAGGTTCTTATGGATAGATTCTTGCCTCCTCTTAGGAGAATTGTGTATCGCCCATTAAGCGATACACACAAGAACAAAATAAAACATCAAATTTTGATGTTTCATTACATTGATAAGTAGTGTCCAATTTTTGTTATTCCTGTTAATCCAAACGATCGAACTAAAATTTTGGAAGCAAAACCAAGAAATTGGTCTACTCTTTCTAGTTCAATGTTTTTTTTTATTGTGGGTGGACAACATATAATCTAGGCCGTGAAGGTAAATTTTATATTATTGTTTCTTGTTGTTGATTCCCCACCCACCATTCTAGTCATCTCATTCAATTCCTCCAAGCTAATTCATTGATTTATTTCCTAAGGAAATACTCGTGATGGAAGATATCAATGACAAGATATACAAACGATTCTAGGCCTTTGGTATCATAGTTGTTTGAAATGTTGATTTCGTAAAGCTTTGCAAGCTTTTGTTAATCCTCAACAATCCAAATATGTTGAAGAACTTAGTCCCTTCATATAGGGAAAATTTCCAACATGCACAAAAAATATGGATTGAGTTCGGCCAACCAAGCCCAAAATTCGGACAAAAACAAGAAGAAGACTCGAACATAAAAGGTTTTTCAAAAATCATTTCTGCACAAAATCAATGTTGAATGATTACTTGAAGGACTAAAAATGATCGAACATGTTTTATTAGTTTTTTGCAGACCTTCGAAGTGTCCTTCACAACTGTGTTCACAGTTCAGTCGGTCAAGGAATGTATATCAATCCTACTACTTTCAAACATGTTTTATGAAGAGTGGAAGGAGATTTTGTTGTTGTGGGAGTAGGGAAAGATATTAGATGATTACAAAAAATTGCTTTCAAGACCACAACTTATGGGAAAGTTGAAATTTAATTGCCTTGTGGGGTTGAAGGAATTTCACATGGTGAAGCTTGTGCATGGTTTGAAAGCACATGAAATTTTGTTGCGAGATTGGCTTGTGACAAGAGGGAACCAGCACCTCCTAACAATGACAAAATTTTGTTACAACATCAAGAAAAGGAGGGTGATTCAAAATGTAATCATGGTTTTCCATAAACATCTTTAACCAACGACAGAATGTCCATATGAAGCTACAACATAACAGCAAGGTATTATTTGCATTACTAGAGAGGATGATAAGTGATGATTTCTTCAAGGGAAAGATTTGTATGAATCCGTACAAGGATCCTCCCTTTGATGAATTTAGTAAGGTTTCCAAGAAATGGATTTCAAGGTTTGCTAAAAGAAACCCATAGATGGGCCCTGTGCACTTCAAGTCACATTATAGGGTGGATCCACTTTAGAACTTGATAACCTTAAGGACAATGTAAATGACTCCTCAAGGAATGTTGATTTCATGATTTATAAGTCAGAGACGACATTTGCTATGTTCTCGACAACAAATTTTTTAAGTGAGGACCCATACATTTGCTCTTTAATAGATTAGAAGAGTCCTCTCGAGCTTGTTATCCATGAAGGTGAACTTCAAAGCAATTGTTTGTGTTTGTGACCAAATTCTTTTCAATAATCTAATCATCACACTATAGGAAGAAGACTTAATGGACGACATTTCTATGGAGTATGAATTCTACGAGGCCTCCAAGTAGGAAATTCCTTTATTGAGGTCATTGAGCTCGTGGATGAACCTTCCACTTTTGGTATACGCTTACCTTTTTCCTTCACAGGAAGGAAAGTCTATGCAAACATACATTTTGGCGTTAAGGCATCTTCCAACATGGGTCCTTGTTTGTGATTGTCCATTTTTGGAAGAGCAAAGCTTGTATAAGTTGGAACTCAACCTGGATGCGATGTAATTCATTTTGTAGCCACTTTTGCATGGTGGAATGGAGTGTCTAAATATCTTCAATGGTGGAGTATTAACATATCTATGCCTAGTATGTTCTTGCAAATCCCAAATCTATTTCCATGTTTCAAGGTTTGTTAATTATTTTAGAGTCTAAACCAATATCAATGGAATGTGCAGGAGAAAAAGGTTTGGGTTTTTGAGCTCATTCCCATAGACTTGATCAACAAGGTCGAGGAGATTTCAATGACTAATCTACCAATTCTATATAATATAAACCTAGTGCCCTTTGTTTGTGCTCTACTTGTGGCTGTAAATGTCGAACAACAAGGGTTGGGTGTAGAAGAACTATAGGAACAAGAAATATCCATTGTTGCAAAAAGGAAGAAAACTAAGAGGAAACTTGCTCGCAACATTGTTATTAGAAAAATAAGCACAAGAACTAGTGATCCTGTGTCAATCTTGAGGAGTTCTCAATTTTGTGCGACTAGAAAGAGGAGAATGACAAACAATGAACACCCCTCTAATGATATATCAACACAACTTGACATCTCTTTTGCAAAACCATTACAAATGGCCACTTTTGCTAGGGAGGACAATGTCAAGAATTTAAAAGATGACAATATTGGTACGGAGATGAATAAACAAGTTCCTTTTGAGGACTTGAACCCACTTAAGGCTAGATTAAACTATGACTAATGGCTTTCCTCATTAGGCATTGTGCAATTCTTTTAAATTATGAATACATTTACATAGGATATTTTTCTTTTAGTTTAACTTCAAAATGTAGATTGCATTTGGTGGCCACCAAATAATGTCATATGTGTTTTCTTGTGTTTTCATTGCTAGATATTTTCCATTTGGTGGCCAATTATATGTTTTTTTAATGTTTTCATAATGGCAATTCGATCGTTTTATTTGCAGGCCACCAAGTAGGTCTATCCGGTAGACCTATTTGGTGGCCTCCAAATACAATGATCACGTGGCCACTAGATACAATGATGTATATAATGGCCATGAGATAGGTCAATTTAATGGCCATTAGATACCATGATTTGGTGGCCACCAAATAAAACAATATGGTGGCCATGAGGTTGACCTATTTGATGACCACCAAATAGACGATCTGGTGGCCACCAAATTGACCAAATAGGTCAATCTAGTGGCCATTAGATTGACCTATCTGATGGCCATTAAATACAACTATTTAGTAACCACCAAATTGACTTATTTGGTGGCCACCAAACTTGGAGGTGGTTTAGGGATTCAAAAAAAAAAATCACAAAAGATTATGATTCCCTTTTCAACTTTTTTTTTCAACGTTTTGTTTTGTTTTCACTTGGTTTATTTTGAATTTTAGTTTGGTTATAATTTTCATCCTTTTGTACTTTGTATTTGTAGGTGAAGGTGCATTTGGGTCTGATGATTTGAATGAGTACACATTTGAGGACTCAGATGATTGGGACAAGTTTGGGTCTATTTTGGCCTAGGTGGAATTTGAAGGACAACTATTCAATTGCTTGGACAACTGGATGGAAGTGAATTACATTGGAAAAGGCATGCAAAAAGGCAAGAAAAACTAAAGAGACCAATGTTGTTTCTAGTTTAGGTTTTGCCCTGTTGAGGTTTTATGTCCTCACCTCACTCTCCACTTACATGTCTCCCATCCCTCTACCAATTAGTCCCAACGTGGCTACATTTGACCTTTGCGGGATTTGATGGGGTCAAAGTTTATGCACTTCCAAAAGTTCTCCATGAATTTGGTGAGCAAGATAAGGGGAAAGAACTTGCTTTTGGAGTATTCAAATCTCCTCCTCTCGTAAATGCAAAGGATGTAGAGGTGAATCCTTTGCACGTGATTTTCGATTTGAAAGAAGTCCTTGTTGGGAAGGATTGTTTCAAAACTAATCACCTCCTACCTTTAGCATTTAACTTAGCTCCAGGTCCTACCTTAATGGGCAAGATTGTTTAAATTAGGCTAGCTCTAAAAAAATTCCTCCGTAGGTGTTTAAAACAATTTATCATCTTCATATGGATGTGTGCTCTGCTTGTTAAAATGAATGCTTATTTGAAAAAAATAGTAGAAGAGACAAGTGTTGAGATCAACCCGCAAAGGATTATGGGTCAAGATTTGTGCAAGATTAATAAACACTTTCTATAGTATCCCATCAAAGCATGCCATTATTGCATCGATTGATTCATGATAAATTAATTTATCATAAAAACCTTTCTGATTTCTTGCCTCGGTATCCTAATACTCACCTTGGGAATACATTGTTGGTAGATGAAACACATTATAGAACTTGCTTGAATCCACTTTTTAATGCCATCTTTGTTGAGTCTTATGAATACATGCCAAAAGAAGATAATTATCTAATGACGACTCTTTTTTCATACTTAAAGTTCCTTTATAACTCTAGGCTGAATGTTCCCACCTTTGTGGAGTTTTATACTTTTAGCACCATTAACGATATAAAAGAAGACAATGTTAGATTCCGAACGTTATTTGAAAAATGCACCATGGCTTGTTCCGCCAATTTTTGTATAAATTACTTTACATTTGTAATAAGTCATCCAAATATTCTCTTTTGCTCCTCCCTTGTAATGTTTTTTTGGATTTTTCAATCTCATTGATTTATATGGTTAATTTATTTCTGAACTTTCACAATTATTATTATTATTATCATTTTTAGATTATCAATGTGTCATTTTTTAAGGAGGCGAAAAATAAGGAATCATTAAATTTACGTGCAGTTGATGAGATTCCACCAACTTTGGGTTTTGACTCCCAAATGCCTTAGGTGGAAGATGTGGAGTCACCAAATTCACATGCAACTATTGAAGTTGGCTTGGATGAGATCCCATCAACTTTGAGTTTTGACTCCATAGTGCCTCATTTGCCTACAATGGAAGTGAATCCATTTCAAATGGTGGTAAAAACTATGTAATCTAACTAGTAATTCTTATAAACAATGACTAGGTAAATAGACATATTAATTAATAATTACCACAAGTAACTACTTCTTTAACATTACCCCACTCATATTTTGGATTACGTCCCAAAATTTTGGATAAAAAATGTGTTAAAAAAGCTAAATGTTTTGCTATTTCTAATCCTGTGATTCAAAAATCTAATGTATTTATACAATAGTCTACTTTATTTGTTCTATAGTTTCTTTGCCTATACTTCAAATTGAAGCATTATCAGATTCTCAGTTGTATATAGAATCTGTTATTGCTCTTTTGATGCTTCTATTAACAACTATGTGCTTATTTGTTGATGGGTTACTTTTTTATTCTTGTGATTGCAACTTTGTTATCACTTGTAGTTACTATTGTAATTTCAAATCTGATGTCATCTAAGTTTACTTTTGTTGTTGTAGCTTTGATACAATTTGTAGTTGTTGATTTTATTGCATATATGATGGAATCTAAGTTTAATCCTATTGTTGCAGCTCTGACATAAGCTCAATCTGATCTTGCCGATCCTCTTGAATTACATGTTCTTCAAGTTATATATACTCCCCTATTTTTGTGGCTACATATGCATATTCTTGAAAATTGACCTCCTATAAAACAAATTTTACTTGTTCTAAAATCTGTTTAGTAGTTTCCCTTTCAGGGCTATCCTTTCCTCCTCTGAGGTCTCTTGGCTTTTTTACAATTCTTGTCCTGTCCCATTTGTATCCCTTATGTCTTCTTCCTGATCTAAAGTCTTTGGTTCTATAGACAAAACTAAAGGCTCTCAAATGATGGCATAACTTTTTCCATATGAGAAATCCTATGTTTGTACAACCTTTCATTCCTCTCATATTTCCTTTAGACCTTGCCAATATCCTTTTGAACAATGTCTTGAACTTCATCCCACCATAAGTCTACATTTTTTTCCTCCATTAATAGTGCCTTGAGCTTTACTTGAAACAAAGTATTTTGTTTCCTGAATTCACCATTGTCTCCAAAGACAGTATTGTAATTGAAGGGTTTTTTCCTTTTAGTCTTTTTTAAAAGCTTGTTTGACTTTTCATTAAAGGCCATTTACTTTTGCAAATTTCTATCCATCTATGCATGCCTTTAGTCAACTTGCTTTTGTATTTCATTCTTAGCTTGATATGCATTGGCATTGTCCATTCTAAGCTCCTCCACCTCCTTTTGTTACTTCAAGAGAGTTTCCTCCATGTGCTTATAATTCATTTGAAGTTTGTTATGTTCTATATTCAAAGTATCCTTCTCTACTTTTAAACCCCAATAATTAACATTTGTCTCCTTTAAAGTTGCCTACAAGGAATCCCTTTTTATTTGGATGCTTTCCAAATTCTTGTTACACTTCTCCATGTTATTGATCTTCTATCTAGTTGTGTGGAGTTCTGTTAAAACCTAGCTATTCTTATTGTTCTCATCCTACAACTTTGCTTTGAGCTTTTGCTCCTTCTCCAAAGCTTCATGTGGATTTTGAACATATCTATCCTTTTCTATAATCTGCTTGTTCTTGATCTCCAAATCAGAAAGTTTAAGCAAAATATTTATCATTTGTACACTATATTTTGCTGCATGTTGAAACATAGTAACAAGTTTTTTGTGCTCATCCAATTTTGTTTCCTTCCTTTGCACAGACCCTAGTGTCTGAAACCTAGGAGTTTGACCCTTGGAACTTGTACTTGATGAACCTAGACTTAATTTTGTTGCTAACGTTCATTTGAAAGTTCATCCATTTTATTTGTCATCCATTTTTCCATCTAAGAAAATCTTTCATCCATAACACATGGTAAAGTATTCCTCCACGTCACCAAATATTCCATCCTATGTGTCAAATAATATTCCATTGATGTTAACATGATATTTTTGAAAAGATTCCTTTGGGTTCACTTGTTCACACTCACATGTTCACAAGATAACATCATAGGGAGAAGTTATGACACACAATTGCTCTTGCTGTACTACAACACACATTGTATTCATTGTGGGAAGATGCGAGTTTTCAAAATGTGATTCCTAGGTTGTCAAATTGGATTGAATGGTGATGATGCACTTTTAGGGTTTTGATGATGAATGAAAATAAATGGGCCATTGCTAACGACATCCACGAGGTTGATAAATGAATTCTCTTAGGCCCTTTGTTGGTCACACACCTTAGAACTTAGTTGCATTCAATCAATTGGTGCATCCTATTCACATAGAATTTCGGATTGGGGGCTTTTGCAAATTAATCACAATTAGTCAAAGCATAATAAAAAACTAATTAATTAATCATGTGATAATCATTTTTGGACAAAGGAATAGTTTAGAATTTATAAGATTTTGTGGTAAATCCAATTAAATCATGTTAAACATTAATCAAATGTCATGTTTGATTTTCTTGCATTAAAATAATAAACTTTGTTTTAGACACCATGTGTATTGTACAACATTTACGTGCAATAAAAGACTCTTGAACTTCAAGTAGACTCTAAATTTTGAAAAATATCAAGTTGTACATTTAGTGGTTTTTGAGTGCTTATAAAATGTTTTTTTATAGTCCCTAATTAATACAAAAAAAACATTATTAAATAATTTGTAATTTGAAAATTAAGGGGCCCTTTGTGAATGCATAATTATTTGACATTGCACCTACTCAACTTTGCAAGTCCTAAATTCAATTTGAAACTCAATATTGGAACATGTACTAAATCAATTTAAAATTCCCAACATCCATATTTTTCATTAAGCACAACATCCCATGATTTACTTATCATTAAAATGGCATTACACATCCATATGTGATAATGATCGCAAAAATTTGACATGATTTGACATGGTTTTTGGTTCATTTTTTGGCAATTTGACTTGTTGGACTATTATATCATTCATATGTGCATTAAAATTAGCAACATAATGCTAGAGGGACCTAAACCATCATCTATTACAAAATTTTAATGAAAATTATTTTCCAAATTTCCACAATGATGCATGAAACTTCCATACGTATTGAAAATTGTCAAACTATGATAGTTTTTGTGTACATTGTACCATGCATTCACCCAGAGTCCTTGCACTTTGTATTGCCCTAATATTATTAAAAAGATCAACAAATTGTACATGAGTTGATTGAAAGAAAACAAAACCCTAAAAACAAAAGAACTCATTCAACACATTATATTGGAGTGGAAAACTTAACCTAATCACTAAAAACAAACAAATTGCATGAACATGACTTCTCAAGATCTTGCACACCTATCAAAGATGTTCAACTTCCAATTTAGATTTATTGAAAGCTTTTTGGGCTTCCAATGTGGTTGATTATGGTCCTCCATATTAAACCACAAACCTATGAATTTTTTTGCCACCTTCCTTTTTTCATCCTCCAAGCTCTTGATTATGCAATTTAGACCTTTCAAAACATTAAAATATAGCAATTGGTGAATATTCTACTTTGTTCACTTTTGTTGGTGACACACTGAATGGACATCAAGAATTATTAACACACCCTTGTTTCACATACTTCCCCTTCAACATTAAAACATCACCTTCAAACTTGCACAAAACCTTGCCTATGCTAAACTTCAACAATTCAAGTTTGATAGAAGTTTTTTGCATCTTTTCCATTGATTCCCTCCAAGCCTTCTCTCTTGGAAGGCAAACAATAACTCTAGCCCAATTGATATTGTGCCCTTCCACTCTTGAAATGTAATCCTCCACCACCAATGACATAAACTCAATGTTCATCACAAGTGGTGTGACCTCATATATTTTAGCATATAAACTAATAAGTTTTTTTCTTGCTTTTGGGTGCAATTTGCTATTAGTGGTTTGGAATTTGGCAACTTTCCCAAAAACCTCCTCCAAATCTACTTCATAGACATGTTTTGAAGTAAGATCCGTTGTTGGATTCCAGCCACTACCATTCAATTTCTTGACATTCACAAAAAATCCTTGGTTTGGTCTTTGTAATCTATAACCTCGTCCATCGTGAGTGGTTATTTTAACATAGAAGAAACCTAATGCAAACATTATCTACTTTTAATCAACACACAAAAATTCAACTCTTTCACAATTGTGTAGCTTGGCAAAACCAAAGAGTTGATTCATTTAATACAACAAAAATATTTTTTAAAATGACAACTTAAGGAACTTGCATTTTGATTTCAGCAATCCCATTCCCTCACAAGTACATGCAACAAGCAAAATGCTAAAAGCTTGAGTTTGGGTAGTTCAATTTGACAAAAAGAGAACATGTGTGATGATTTGCAAAGGAAAAAAATTGGTAGTCGAACTTGTAAAGAAAAAATAGCGCACATGTGATGGTCATAAACTAGCTAGGCTATGAATTAGGCTTGGTAGGGATCATGTCAATTCAAATTTCATTGTTCCCGCCATGTAGTTGATTTGGCATGTGTTTTGGACTAACCTTGACATGTTATATTTCTAAAAAGATTTTTTCAAATTTAGCATTTGGTCTAGTCCTTATTAAGGGTGTACCCCCCCGCTCCTTAATTTGTGAATGCACCCATGGAGTTGAAAGGAAGAAGGATGATTTGTGTGGATGAAATATTGCAAAACTTGAAATTTTTAACACAATTATGTACTTGGTCATCATGAATGTTTGTGTTGTTTTGTTTATCACGAAGGAATGTAGAGATCCAATTGCAAGGGGAAGCTAATGGAATTATAACATGAGCTTAACACCTTGGTGGTGATAGTTGGAAATTGTGTTGTTTTCTAAACATGCCCATTTGTACATAGTTTTAGTATGAAGAATCTCGATGATTGTTGTGGTTATTTGTTCATTAAGAAAAGTTGTTACGAGATGCAACTTGGATGATGATGGACGATGCAAAATTAGAGGAGGAAAAAATCCACCTCTAAATTTTTTCTTCAAAGCAAGAAAAAAATGTTACTAAGATGCTAATTGTATTGGAGAAAAAACATCACTTGACACATACTAGAGGTTGACATGTTTTCATGTTTGTGATGAAGTTTGGCACAATGCTAGTCTTTCATTGTTAATAGGTAGAATTTATCAAAATAAGATTGACTTTGAATAGTCCAAGAATAGTTGTAGATATGAAGTTATAACTCAAATTATTGTAGTCATTTAGTTTACTTGTTGATCATGTTGATTATTGGTTAGTTTATTATTTGAATTTATCAATTATTATTTTTTAAAAAGAACATTTATATAGTTTTGAAAAGTGTTAGACACAACATATAATTTGAATTCATATGTTTTGTTTTTGACATGAGATCAACTTTGTTTTGAAATTTTCGAGAAGAAGTATAAATTCATTTTTATTTTGAATTCTTGCTTACACACATGTTTCGAGAATTGTTGAAGTTTTCTTTTGATATGTTTGTAAGTTTTGAATTTAGATTTTAAAAACTCATATGTTAGTTTAAAAACTTTTATTCTATGTTTAAATTAAGGTTTAAAGATTTTGAAGAGAGAAAATAATTCCTTTTCCATTTGGTGAGCATTTTGTGGAACAATTTTGATTAATCTTTGGTTTGGAACATTGATCCAATTGTTCAAAGATTTAGTTTTTTATTTGAAAAAACAAGAAATCTAGTTTTGGAAGTTCTTATCTTGAAAATTTGATGAAATATTGATAAGGATTTGGTGTAACTTGTAAAATAATTTAATTTGTTTATTGGAGGGTTTGAAATCTTATTAAATTTTGTAATAAGTCTAGAATTGTATCAAGAAATGTAAAAACCAAATGGATAAGAGAATAGATCAAGAAATCGAAGAGCGAAGAAATAATGCATTGCAAGTGATACTTACCAATAGGTTTGCCAAAGAGATTATCACTAGTCAACCATAGCAAGTGATTAGTGTATTGAAAGGACAAACTGAGAACGCAGGAAGAATTGTTGATCAAAGCATGTCAATCAGTCTAGAAACTCGATTTGAAGGTGTCATAAGAACACCAAACCAATGTGTACATTCTTCTGCATCAAAAGAAACAGTGAGGAGACTATTGGAGCCCATAATTGGAGCCTGATGCTTTCTTTGGTACCCAATTAGGGACTAATTAAGAAGGAGAAGTTATAATCTAGTGGGCTTTGTATTTCATGACAAGCTTCGAGCTAATGTGCCCTCAATGGTGATGCCAGGACCGAATGCAAGAATGACACCCCACTCCGGCTCCGTATCTACACCCTCATTGACCTCCTTGAGCTTGAGGCTGTGTTTTCGCATATGGTCCAGCACATAGATGCAGGTGCTGCTGCTGATGTTGCCATAATCCGCCAGTATCTGTCTGCTGGACTGCAGCTTTCGAGGCTCAAGATCCAGCTGCTTCTCCACAGCATTCAGAATTGCTGGGCCACCTGAAATTCAGGTTCCCAAAACGATGAACAGACTATGAAGCTCGAGTGTCACAAGAAAAGGCAGACAAATGAGTATAAAATTAAGATTGTTAGATGATGGGTGTTTCTTAACTTACCTGGATGCACAGCCCAGAAGAGGTCATTATATTGCAAGTTCCCTGCCACCCGCTTGATGATTGGGTCACAGAATGGTTGCACATTTGCCTCAATAATTTTGGGAAGCTCTCGACCCAGCTTGAAGATGATACCTTCCTCTGTCACATTGCCCTCTATCGTGGTCTCTGTCCCTGGCAAATAGCATTGACCTGCCCAGTCGAGCTCAAAGCAGGGTGTCTCTATGACTGGCAGAGGGTCAGTGCCCAAGATCATGGCTGCAGCTCCATCCCCAAACAATGCTGCTCCCACTAAATCGTATGGCCGATCTCGACTTGGTTTCCGGTACCTGGAAAACCATTGACTAAATCTCAAGTGCAAGCCTCATTGCCAGGTACATATGTTTGGAAACTGCCTCCAACATGTGAAAGCTTGCGGCCCTCACATACAGATTATCTTTGGAGAACAATTTATGAAGTGGTTGACTGCCTACATGAATGACGTCAACTCTATTTTTCTGTGTCTGTACATGTACGCTTTGTATGCAGTACCTTAAGCAGACAGAGCCCTCATCAATTTCATAGTCCTCTTCATTAGAGTGAAGCGTCTTGATATTTTCATTACACATGTAGGATAATCAAGTAGCTTCAAGTATGTACCCGATCAATGTGGTCTCACTGGTGACGAGAAGTACTCGGCTACCGGGGTTATTCTCCGCCAGGTCTTTGGCGACACGTATACCGGAGGCGCCACCATAGCAGCCCAGCATGTAGAGCATGACGCGGTTCACGTCTTGTCTGAGACCCAGGAGCCTGGCAAGATGCAGGTCGCCGCCCGGGAGGCGGACCTCGCTGGAGGAGACGTAGACGAGGTGAGTGATGTCGGAGACGAGTCGGCCCCACTCGCGGATGGCTTCGGTAGCGGCCTCCATCCCCAGCTTGGTTACAGCGTCGCCGGAGATCCGGAGGCGCGCTCCTACGCTGGACGCGCCCTCGATGAGGAAGTTGGGGTTTTCGCGTAAGATTTGCTCATTGATTACCACATACCGCGTCTTTACTGTCGTCGTCTCGCCTAATGCATTCACAACAGCATGATCGACGTTGATGTTATAATCTCAATGGGTTATATAAGTTATGACCTGCGACCCGTGTTTCGGTTGCGAAGGTATTCAGAGTATACATGGAGGTGAAGGTGGCGCTTACAGAGGCGACGAAGCTTGGCGAGTAGGACAGGGTCGTCGACGTCCGCGTCTCGGAAGAAGTTATCCGCCAGCCCTTCATTCTTGATCATCACCTCCGGCACGGCGCGGCCTATGGCCAGCACCGTTACCTTCCCGGGTCGTGCATGCCTGCCGGACCTCCGGCATTTACCAATAGCACCACTGTGCATCTTCGTCGCAGGCACATTAACAGTGCCGAACTCTATCACTTGCGCATCGAATGTAGCCTCCATTCGACTTTGCCCAGGTGCCGTCTATTCTCCCAATAACTAATAACTGCAACCCGGACAAAACAGAGTCTCGAGATTCAAACCAATCTTCGGGCCAAACTTTTTCTTAAACGCAAGTCCCTTTGACCTTCAACAGCTTCAGGCTAACTCTAAATCAGCTATGAAAGCGTGATGCTTGCGGATTGTAAGCCAATTATACAGTGTTTTACAATCAATCCAATCAGCTTTAAACGCAACACCCATACAATTCTTTGAGCTTCTCGACGACGATAACAACTTCTAGCTCATGCAAGCAACTCTTCGTCTGATAATGACCTCCAAAATTACATCCCACAAACTCGGATCAATTTGCACACCGGCTGATCATTGCGTACAAATTAGAAAAACTTAAACTACGTAGTTGTAATGCAATGGGAAAATTGTTGTCTATGTACGTATCGATTATCAGCAACAATTGCAGGAATAGTTTCCCAACTAATCTACAGAAATGCAGGTCCTAGAAGCAAAACGGGTACAACATCGAGGTCCTGCTACTAGCTAGCTCGTTAGTACAGGGAGCTGCAAGTATGCAGTTAGATTCTTCTGGCCACAGATATTCAACAGTCAGGATCTTTATATCTCTGTTACGGACGCAACTGGTAGATGGCAGGTGAGCGAGACAAATGGTGCTGTGCGAGATCGACCCTTGTTTCGTTTTTTCACGGGTTCGATTATTACTCGAGTCTCGAGCCGCGTGTGGATCGCTGAGACTCTCAAGGGCTGCAAAGGAATACTGAGACTGATATATCGGATGGCAAGTCTCGATGTGTCCATCAATCTCTCGAGTCTTGGTGATTTTGTCTAGGAGATCTCGATCTCCCTCAGTTCGCCTTGGTGGGGGTGGTGGTTGCACCTAAGAGCGTCGGCCCATTTCGTGCTTTCACTTTCAATGGCGATGATTTTATTTTACCATTGTTAAAAAGGTAAATACCAGTGCGTCACAATTTATTATCATCTTCTTTCACGTTGAATATGTTGAAATTGGGACACATGAGGGTAAAGTCATTTTTGCCCCTTACAGAGATGAATCTCATGGTAGAGCAGCTTGTAGAGAGCAAGATAAATGAATGTTGGTTTGAGCAAAGAATGCGCATGGAAATGGATGATGTGTTTTGAACTTCCTGGTGGATGAATTATTTTGCCATTGTTAAAGAAGTGTTTAATGTGATTATTGTCATCTTCTTTCACTTTGAATATATTGAATTTAACACGGATACAAATTCTTTGTACCCCATTATAGAGATGAATCTCTTGGTAGAGCGCAGTTTTATAGGGAGCAAGATGGATGAATGTTGAGTTGAGCAACGAGTGCACATAGATGGATGTAAATGGATGATGTAAGTTCATGGAGAACATGGAATGGAAGAAGGCATTTTTCTTGAAGTAGTAACTTGGCAGCTTCAATAACTAATTATAGATTATTTGCAGAAAGGTTGAAATTTTCAAAAAATATTATTTTCAAAGAACTTGTGAAAAAAGGAAAGCAGAGAATCTTTTTTGAATATTTAGGCATATTTTATTATTGACATGGAATCTTCAAAATTAATTAATGCTTTGCTATGCTGCACAGTACCAATGAAAATTTTGTTTATTGTTTGGGGGGGCTTAGAAATGTTGTACCTCGAATAGGAATTTATATGAAGGGCGTTTATAACATTTAAAATTTAAGATTATATATGTGCACATCATCTCATTTTTGTAGAGCTAATCTAGTTAACAATGATTTTTTTAGAAAATATTAATTAAATTATTTCTTTTTACAGAATATTAACAATTATTGAATGTGAGATTGTTCAAATGCATATTATGTATTGATCTAAATTTTGTCCATGTGGATTTCTTTGTAATTATAAATAAATGAGTTGATTATTTTGGACATGGTACAAAAAAATGATCTTATAGAAAAAATTAACATGTGATCTCATTTGTGTGGTAATATATTTCAAGAATTTTGTTAGATCTTAAATATTATGTCAAATGCACAAGCATTAACATAACATAAATCTAGAATTAAACCATTTACATCAAAGGGTAATAGCAACCAAAATTAAGTATTCAACAAACATGAATTCAAATTTAATGTAACTTGAGTTTGAAAGGACCAATACCAAAAAATTGACTAGGCATTTTCTATCTCAAAATATCCTACATAAATCAATGCACTACACATTCATAATGTAATAATTTTTGTCAACCTATAACTATAGATGTACATTTACTTCCATCTTGTTACACTACTTATGTAGATAGGCAATAGGTAAGCAAGTTGTAAAGAAGTAAATGACTAATAATTCAATACACTTACCTCACTATAACTTGCCCAACTATTATTTATCTACATATCTACTTACATATTACCTTCCTAGCTATGTATCAACAACCCCAACTTACTTATTATAAACCAATCTATTTACCCACCTATGCACCAACATATCTACTTGCAACTTACCTATAGTTTATGTACATTTTTATTTATTTACCTATTACTAACCTATTTAACCTAGCCAAACTAGGTTAACCTTAACCTACTTGAAACCCAAATTACATATGTAGTTGTAGTTATGGATATTGCATCTAACTATAAGTTAATATAATCATGCAATATCACTATAGTCATTAATTCCAAGGTGTGTGGATAAACTCAAATGGGCTAAAATTGATGTAAAAACATCAACTATTCTATAATTTTTGTTAGATTTATTTATGTAGCAACACTTTAATAGCATGTGAATCATGAAAAGTTGTGCTTATTGAATAATGTGGATGTTGAAAAATCTAATTAAATCACAAAATGTTTCAATTTCATGTTTTAGTTTATATAAAGGATTTTTAACAACTTCATTCAACAACATTACTTTCACAAGGGGCCCCTTAATTTTCATAATATAATTTTTTTGACTCTCAATTCTTAAAAAAAGTAATAGGTTACTATAAACACATTTTAAAAGCACCCAAAATACCATATTTTGTGAATTTTGTGTTTTTTTTAATTCAAGGTCTATTTGAATTTCATGAGTCCTTTATTATGGGTAAATGTCATGCAATTTACATGATGTTTAAATCAAAGTTTCTTATTTGACTATAAGAAATGCATTCATGAAATGATTTTTTTTTTTTGGATGACTTGTCGATTAATCAAATGCACCACCAAATTTCATGCATTTAAAAAAATAATTGGTGTAAAAAGATGAGCAACACACAATTTGACAATATTTATCGTAATGCCCAAGGTAATTGAGGTCAATTTTGCAACGAATCCCACATCAAAATTCCAAGTGGGCTTCATGCACCAATTCTAGTGCAATTATACATATTTTAAGCAACAAATAAGCAATATATGCCAAAGTTCATTAGTGAACTATTTGGATGTTATGAGCCCAATGTTCAAATTTCACCTATCATCCATATAACCCTAAAAGGACATCTTCATGATATGCTTTGATCCAACGGTCCTAGCAAGTTCATTTTGAAAAGACGTAGTTTCCCCCACAATCATTTTGTGGTCTTGTAAGGAATGGTTGTGTGCTCACACAACAATGATTGAAAAATGTTTTGGTGTTAAGCATGTCCATTGAACATACTGTCAGGACTGAACTAAATGTGTGCACTTGGAAATATGTTATCACAAAGATGTACGCATGGCAAAGATTCACACTAGCACTAAAGGCGAAAGTGCACTAAAGTTTATTGTCATAACATTTGACTATTTTGATTACCATTTGACTATTTTTTGGGTTGTACGTTGCATGTTGGTAGGTAGTGGTAACTTAGACATTTGTAACAAATTGTATAACATGGTTGTGCTTGACAACAAATGGAGATGGTGGAGCTAAAGGATTGCATCACTAAAGGGGTGTTAATTAACTACACCACTTAAGTGGAGCTAATGGATTCCACCACCAAAGTCGAGCTTTCAAGTATGTGATCATGAAACTACAAACGTAGATAATAGAATTGAAAGGCATATCTTTTTATTTTAAGAGCTTCACATGATATTTGCAAATTTTTTTTGTGATAAAGTTAAGCAAAATGATCTTTTAGCTAAAATGAACGTTGCAAAAAAGTTTAGTGGTTTGAAACCTAGAAAATGTATATTATCACTATTAAGGGATAAAAAATCCCTAGGCTAGTTAATGCCATACACTACAAGAATTCACAAATTTTTTGACTTGAAAAACTAGTAAAAAACAACCCAAAAGTGACAAATGTTCAACTTGACTAGCATTATCTTGGACAAGTCGTATTGAACACGTTTGTTTTGACTGGGTCATTTTGAATAAGTCATATTCATTAACCATTCAAAATTTGGGCAACAATTTTTTTGGTAATTAACTTTTAATTATTTACCTACCTTGATGCGCCCCCAAACTCCTCAAGAGACCCAAAGGTGGGTCCTAGAACGAAAAAACAAAAAAAGAAGAAAGTTGGGGCATGTTTCCTAATTCACAACACTTTGGGCGTAGGAGGATGTGTTAGAGCTCCAGGATGGGACTAGGATGAAGTCACAAGTGAAAGTTCAAGATGATGTAAACCTACACAACTAAAAACAGAGGGTGGTTATTGTAAATTGAATGGAAATGTTACGGTGAATGACGCGCTCCCAAGTCACGGGGTGAAACCCACTTGAGGGTTTCACAAAGTCAAGTTGCGGAAGTTGAGACTTGGAGGCACGCTCCCAGCTTCCAACTCTAGAAAGGGGTAGAGGGTCGAGTTAGGAGCCCAGGGATTAGACTAGGAAGAAAGTTTAGTAGATCAAGCTTGAATCTGCATCAAAACAAACCACCCACGTGGTTAGTTCACATTCCGGGACACCCTTGGGTGTTGGGACAAGCCACGGGCACTTTGGACCACAAGACACACCATGG
>Ga0116230_10000775_pt1 | contig 28797 bp, 21 predicted proteins | sample S1TSphfallax_3_FD_88678 | JGI IMG/M metagenome (GOLD analysis project Ga0116230, IMG submission 88678) | Host-associated microbial communities from peat moss isolated from Minnesota, USA - S1T2_Fd - Sphagnum fallax MG | ecosystem: Host-associated > Plants > Peat moss > Unclassified | place... | reverse complement strand
TTTCAATGCCACGCCGGTGCCGCGTCAAGCCTACCGGGTGGGTGTGCCCGAAGCGGAAGGTTACCGCAAGATTTTCGATTCGGATGACCCGCGCTTCGGCGGCTCGGGCTACAACGGTCAGCAGTCCGTCGAGACCGGCGGACTCGCGGCCCAGGGACAGCCTCACTCATTGCAGCTTGATTTGCCGCCCCTGGGGGCGATGTTCTTCATCGGGTCCCGCTGAATGCGGATACAGGCAGGCAGCCCGCGACCGTTGGGAGCGACGTTGACGGAAGCCGGCGTCAACTTCGCGATCTTCTCGAGTCATGCGACGCGGATCGAATTGGTGTTGTTCAAGGCCGGCGATGCCGCGCCGTCGCTGCGAGCGGACCTCCCGATGCGCAGCGCCGATGTGTGGCATGGATTCGTGCCGGCGCCCGACGCGGCTTGCGGCATGTTCTATGCGTACCATGTGCACGGACCGGATGAACCGCAAAACGGCCATCGCTTCGATTCCCGTGTCGCCCTGATCGATCCGTACGCACGGGCGCTGTCGACCCGGCTGCCGCTGCGTGGGCAGATCATCGACAGTCGCTTCGACTGGGGCGACAGCCAAGCCCCCGCCATCGCCTGGCGCGACTCCGTGATCTACGAGCTGCATGTGAAGGGATTCACCCGGCTGCATCCGACCGTGCCCGAAGCCTGGCGCGGCAAGTATCTGGGGCTCACCGCGCCGGCGGTGATCGATCATCTCAAATCGATCGGGGTGACGGCCGTTGAACTGCTGCCCTGCCACGCGTTCGTGAGCGAACCCTTTCTCGCTGCGCGTTCTTTGAGCAACTATTGGGGCTACAACTCGGTGGCGTGGTTCGCGCCGGCCAACGAGTACGCGCTGGTCGATGCGGTGGGTGAATTCAAGGCCATGGTCAAGGCCTTGCATGCCGCCAAGCTCGAGGTCATCTTGGACGTGGTGTTCAATCACACGGCCGAGGGCAACGAAGAGGGTCCTACTTTAAGCCTGAAGGGCATCGACAATGCGGTCTACTACCGTCTGGCCGCGGACAAGCGCCACTACGAGAACGCGTCGGGATGCGGCAACACGGTCAATTGCGAGCATCCCCAGGTGCGCGCGCTCATCATCGATTCGCTGAAGTACTGGGTGGAGGAAATGCACGTGGATGGCTTCCGTTTCGATCTCGCCACCGTGTTGGCGCGGGACGGACAGGGCTTCAACGAGAATTCGGAATTCTTCAGGGCGGTGCGGGCGGAGCCCGTGCTCGCACGGGTGAAGCTGATCGCCGAGCCATGGGATGTCGGCTGGGGCGGCTATCAGCTCGGCCGGTTCCCGGCCGGGTGGTCCGAATGGAACGACCGGTATCGCGACACGATGCGTGCCTTCTGGCGGCGCGACCCCGGCAAGATCGGCGAGTTCGCGGAACGCTTCGCGGGCTCCAGCGACATCTTCAGATATCGCGCCCGCAAACCCACGGCCACCATCAATTTCATCACCGCGCATGACGGTTTCACGCTCAATGACCTCGTCTCGTACAACGAGCGGCACAACGAGCCGAATGGCGAGGACAACCGGGACGGCACGGGCAACAATTTGAGCTGGAATTGCGGTCATGAAGGGCCGACCGACGATCCCCTCGTCGGCGAGCTGCGCAAGCGCCAGATGCGCAATTTTCTGGCGACGTTGATCCTGTCGCAGGGTGTGCCGATGCTGCTGGCGGGTGATGAATTCGGCCGTACGCAGCACGGCAATAACAACGCCTACTGCCAGGACAACGACATCACGTGGGTGGACTGGCGGCTCGCGCAGACGAATGCGGATCTCGTGCGTTTTCTCGCCGGCGTGACCCGCTTGCGACGGCAGCATGCCGAGCTGCGGCGCGAGACCTTCCTCAAGGGAACCGCATCACGGACGGGCTTCAAAGATGTGAGCTGGCTACGCGTGGACGGCGCGGAGATGACTCAAAATGACTGGCAGGACGAGAATTTGCGGACCTTGGGCGTGTTGTTCGGCAATCGCAATCACACGGCACATCGGCTGTTGTTCCTGGTGAATGCCGCCGACCATGCGGTGGAATTCAGCCTGCCCCGGAAGCTCGCGGGAGCGCCTTGGATGTGCCGTCTCGACACCGCCCGCGAGCCGGCCGAGGTCACTGAATTGACGACTGCGGATCGATATTCGCTCACCGCCGGCAGCGCCGTGCTCCTGGAGTCTTGAGGATGGAGGATTCAGTGATCGAGCGATTGGCCCGGCTGCGCGGCATCGGCGATGCTTACCACGATTACCGCGGTGAGCTGCGCTACTTCAGTCTGAAGACCAAGACGGATCTCTTGCGGGCCATGGGCTGCCCGGTGGATGACCCCACGGCCCTCGCTGCCGAGTTGCGGCAGACGGAAATCGTGCGCTGGCGGCAGCTCTTGCCGCCGATCGCGGCAGCACATGGGCAGCGGCTGTCCGTCGATCTCAACATCCCGGCGCTCGAGTTCGGCGCGACTCTTCTGTGGGCGGTCAATCTCGAGCATGGCGGGCGCCTCGATGGACATGTATCGACGGCGGACTGTCCCGAGATCTGGCGCGGCGAGGTGGCGGGCTCCTGGATCACCCGCCGCCAACTGGCGCTGCCCGTCGACCTGACACCCGGATATCACGAACTGGAGATCACGTTGGGCGGTGCGACCACGCGCACGACGCTGGTGATCTCGCCGCCGCAGTGCTACGAGCCGCTCGCGATCGCCGAGGGACGTCGCCTGTGGGGTGTTGCCGTGCAGCTGTATACGGTGCGTTCCCGGCAGAACTGGGGCATCGGTGATTTTGCCGACTTGAGCCAGCTGATCCGATGGCTCGCGCCGCGCGGCGCAGGCTTCATCGGCTTGAATCCGCTGCATGCGCTGGCGCCTGCCGATCCGGTGCGCTCCAGTCCTTACAGCGCATCGAGCCGGCATTTCCTCAACATCCTCTACATCGCCGTGCCCGCGATTCCGGAGTTCGCCGTGTGCCTCCCGGCATTGGCGCACGTCAATGCCCCGGCGTTTGCGTCGCGGCTCGATGCGCTGCGCCGTGCCGACCTCGTCGACTATGCGGGTGTCGCGGACCTTAAATTCGAGGTCTTGGAACTGCTGTTTCGAGATTTCGTCGATCGGCACCTCGCCGCCGACAGCGAACGCGCGGCCGCCTTTCGTTCCTTCGTTGCCGCCGGCGGCGCGCTGCTGCAATCGCATGCCTGCTTCGATGCCCTCGATCAGCATTTCCGTGCGACCTTGGGAACGCCCTCGGGTTGGATGAGCTGGCCGGAGGAATACCGCGAAGCCGGTGGCGCGCCGGTGCGCCACTTCGCCGCGACGCATCCGATGCGCGTCGAGTTTCATCTGTACCTGCAATGGATCGCCCATGAACAGCTCACCGGCGCGCAGGCGTTGGCGCGTGAACTCGGCATGCCCATCGGGCTGTATGGGGATTACGCAGTGGGTTCCAATCCGTCCGGCTCCGAGACCTGGGTGGATCGGGCGAGCTATCGGATGGGTGCGGAAATCGGCGCGCCGCCCGATCCGCTGGCGCTCAAAGGCCAGGGATGGGGCATCCCGCCGCTCGATCCGTATCTCATCGAGACGCAAAAGCTGAAGGGATTCGTGCTGTTGATCCGCCAAAACATGCATTACTACGGTGCGCTGCGCCTCGATCACGTGATGTCGCTGTTCCGTCTGTGGTGGGTGGCGGCCGGCGATGCGCCCACCGACGGGGCGTATGTCCATTATCCACTGGACAAGCTGTTGACCGTCCTCACGCTCGAGAGTGCGCGCGCCGGTTGCCTGGTGGTGGGAGAGGACTTGGGCGTGGTCCCGGACGAAATGCGTCGGGCCATGCCGGAGTACGGTTTGTACCACTACAAGGTATTGCTGTTCGAGAAGGACGGCAGCCGCTTCCGGCGCCCCGATGAGTTCGTGGCACGGGCCTTGGGCACCGTGACCACGCATGACATGCCGACGCTGCGCAGCTATTGGGAAGGTCTCGACATCGACCTGCGACGCCGTTTGAATCTGTATCCCAGCGCGGAGATCGAGAACGATGTGCGGCGGGAACGAGGTCAGGATCGGGCTCTCCTGCTCGATGCCTTGCGCCAACAGGGCTTGCAGCCCGCGGTCCCGGCGACGACGTCCGAACCGTTCACTGCGCAATTGGCGAACGCGCTGCATCTCTACCTCGCACGTTCACCCACCAAGCTCGTGGCGCTGCAGATCGAGGATCTCTTGGGCATGGTCGATCCCGTGAACGTGCCCGGCACGGACCGCGAGTATCCGAACTGGCAGCGAAAATTGACGGTGGATCTGGAAGATCTGGCAGGCCGGGAGGATCTCGATGCGGCCTTTGCCGGCATCAGCCAGGCGCGAAACGCGTCCTAGCTTGTTCGCGTGCCGCCCATGCCCAAATCAAGCCCGCGATCAACACGGCGACGGGGACGATCTTGACGCCCTGGCCTAACGACGAGGCATCCGAAATCGCGCCGATGAGCGTGGGTGAAATCGCGTCGCCCAGCAGGTGAATGGCGAAGATCTCGAGGGCGACGGCCGAGGCCCGCTGATTCGCGAATACCAGATTGACGATCGTGGCATTGATGGGGCCGGTCGATGTGAACATCAAGAGTTGCGCAATCACCATGCACACGAAGTAACCTGACTCCGAAGCCGTGGTGAGGGCGAACCAGACGAAAGGCGCGGCCGCCACGGTGGCAATGGCGGAGACGATGAGGTACGCCTGCTTGGAGTACCTGGCGCAGAAGTCGCCGAGCCATCCGCCTATGAAGGTGCCGATGAAGCCCGTGACGACGACGATGCCGCCGAAGCTCACCGTCGCCTGGGCTTCCGGCATGCCGCGAATGCGCTCGAGAAAGGCGGGCATCCAGTAGGCAAGGCCACCCATGGCGAAGGTGTAGGCGGCATAGCCCAGCACCGTGAAGGCGTAGGGCCGATTGCGCATCAGCATGAGGTAGGTCGCCATGGTGGCGGAGGCCAGACCGGAACTCGCGGGCGCGGTCGCGGCGGGCGCGGGCGCGGCGGTGGGGGATGGTGCGGCGGGCGCGGGCGCGGCGGTGGGGGATGGTGCGGCGGGCCCGGGGTCCTGACTGCCGCGCGGTGGATCGCGCAACCACAGACAGAGAATGGCCAACCCCAGCCCCGGAGTACCGGCGACGAAAAAGGCAGACCGCCAGCCGAAGTGAGCGTTCATCAGGCCGCCCACCACATAGCCCAGCGCCGAGCCCACAGGAATGGCGCAAAAGAACAGCGCCATCACCCGCCCGCGCCGGGCCGCGGGGTAGTAGTCCGACAGCAGGCTGGGCGCAATGGTGCCGTACGCGGCCTCGCCGATTCCCACCGAGGCGCGCGCCGCGAGGAGGCTTAAATACCCGCCGGCAAAGCCGGAGGCGGCGGTTGCCACGCTCCAGCAGGCAACGCCTGCGGCAATGAGCCGGGGACGGGAGAACCGGTCGCCGAGGGCGCCGAAGAACGGCGAGGCCACGGTGTAGATGGCCAGGAACGCGAACATCAGCGACCCCAGTTCAGCGTCGTTCAAGCCGAAGCCTGCAGCTTTGAGCGGTTCAATCAGCGCCGAGACCAAATAACGGTCGAGGTAGTTGAATAAATTGATGAATGCAAGGACTGCGAGACCCCAGGCAGGGGAATGCAGCCAATTCTTGGAACCCGGTTGCGGCATGTCGGTGCGATCTTAGCAAGGCGCCACTTAAGGATCGCAGGCGTTATACACTGTCGGGCCACCATGCTGCGCGAGCCTGAAGTGCACCAACCTGGTGCGCGCCGCGATGTCTTTCGCGGCGGTGGGGTTGTCAAATCGCGATCCGACATCGGGTCGGGTGGAGTAATTCTTTGTCTATTCACGTTGCCCTCAATCACGTCACTCATTATCGCTATGACCGATTGGTGGGATTGAGTCCCCAGGTGGTGCGTCTGCGCCCGGCACCCCATTGCCGGACGCGGATCTTGTCCTACTCGCTCAAGGTCACTCCGGCCGATCACTTCATCAACTGGCAGCAGGATCCGCAGGCCAATTTTCTGGCGCGGCTGGTGTTCCCCGACGAGACGCGTGAACTGAAGATCGAGGTCGACCTGATCGCCGAGATGTCGGTGCTCAACCCCTTCGATTTCTTTTTGACGCCGTACGCGGAGAATTTTCCGTTCAAATATGATTCCAACGAGCGGCGCGAGTTGGTGCCCTATCTGGTCAAGTCGCCGGCCACGCCGCTGATCGAGGCGTATCTGGCCGACGTGCCGCGCGAGCGCATGCGAACCATCGATTTCATCGTCGATGTGAATCGACGGGTGGCCAACGACATCAAGTATCTGATCCGGCTCGAACCCGGCACGCAGAGCCCTGAGGAGACGCTGGCGAAGCGCAGCGGGTCGTGCCGTGATTCGGCGGCTCTCTTGGTGCAATTGTTTCGCCACCTGGGGATGGCGGCGCGTTTCGTCTCGGGTTATCTCATTCAGTTGGTGCCCGACGTCAAGGCGCTCGATGGGCCGGTGGGAGCGAAACAGGATTTCACCGACCTGCATGCCTGGTGCGAGGTGTATCTGCCGGGCGCCGGTTGGATCGGTCTCGACGCCACGTCGGGGTTGCTGGCGGGCGAGGGGCACATACCGCTCGCCTGCACACCGGAGCCCTCGGCAGCGGCGCCGATCAGCGGTGCCGTCGATGAATGCGAAACCGTCTTTGAGCACCACATGAGCGTGCAGCGCGTCTGGGAGGCGCCGCGCGTCACGAAGCCTTACACCGACGGGGAGTGGTCGGCCATCGAAGCCCTGGGCCACGCGGTCGATGCGGACTTGAAATCGCTCGACGTGCGTTTGACCATGGGGGGTGAACCGACCTTCGTGTCGGTGGACGATCCGGACGGCGAGGAGTGGAACACCGCGGCCCTGGGTCCCACCAAACGCAGACGTGCGGCGGCGTTGTACGAGCGCCTCAAGCAGCGATACGCGCCGCAGGGTCTGGCGCACTTCGGACAGGGCAAGTGGTACCCAGGGGAACAACTGCCCCGCTGGTCGTTGAATTGTTACTGGCGCAAGGACGGTGAGCCCATCTGGCTCAACCCGCACTTGATCGCCGACGAGAACAAGAATTACGGTGCGGATGCGGCGGCGGCCGAACGCTTTCTCGCGCGCATTGCCGTGGAATTGGGCTTCGATCCGAAGTACGTGTTCCCGGCCTACGAGGACGCGTTCTACTACCTATGGCGTGAACGGCGGCTGCCGGTCAATGTGGATCCCTTCGATTCCGAGCTCAAGGATCCGATGGAGCGGGCGCGGCTCGCCAAGGTTTTCGAGCAGGGTCTCGATCGGGTCATCGGTCACGTGCTGCCCATCGCGCGCACGGCGGACGACCGGCGCTGGCAGACGGGTCCTTGGTTCCTGCGCTCCGAGCGCTGTTATCTCATTCCCGGCGACTCGCCGATCGGCTACCGATTGCCGCTCGATTCGCAGCCGTGGACTGCGACCGGCGATTATCCCTTCATTCATGCACCCGATCCCTCCCGTGCCTTCACGGCCTTGTTGCCGCATGCGCAGATCCGCCGGCAGGTGCGTGAGCGCGACGTGTCACGCGCGCCGCTGGTGGTGGATGCGACGCCTGCCGCCAAGGAGTCGGCGGCGGCGCTGACGCGCACGTCCATGTGCGCCGAGCCGCGCAACGGCGTCCTGTATCTCTTCATGCCGCCGGTGCGCGAGCTCGACCACTATCTCGAATTGATCGCCGCCGTGGAAGCGGCGGCGGAAGCGCTCGAACAGCCCATCATCATCGAGGGATACGAACCGCCCGCCGACCCGCGCATCAGCAACTTCAAGGTGACGCCGGATCCGGGTGTCATCGAAGTGAACGTACAGCCATCGGCGAGCTGGGACGAGTTGGTGTCGGGCACCACCTTTCTCTACGAGGCCGCCCGCGAAAGCCGTCTCAGCACCGAGAAGTTCATGCTGGATGGCCGGCATACCGGCACCGGCGGCGGCAATCACGTCGTGCTGGGCGGCGCCACCGTGAACGACTCGCCCTTCCTGCGGCGTCCCGATCTCTTGCGCAGTCTCCTCTCCTATTGGCACAACCATCCGTCGTTGTCCTATCTTTTCTCGGGGCTCTTTTTGGGCCCCACGTCGCAGGCACCCCGGGTGGACGAGGCTCGCAACGACTCGCTCTACGAGCTGGAGATCGCCTTCCGGCAATTCCCGAAGCCGGGCGCGCCGGTCGCGCCGTGGCTGTTGGATCGGTTGCTGCGCAATCTGCTCATCGATGTCACCGGCAACACCCATCGCGCGGAGTTTTGCATCGACAAGTTGTATTCGCCCGACGGCCCCACGGGCCGCTTGGGGTTGCTCGAGATGCGCGCGTTCGAAATGCCGCCGCATGCGCGCATGAGTTTGACTCAAGCCTTGTTGCTGAGGTCGATGGTCGCGCGGTTCTGGCGCAAACCCTATGCGCCGCCCACCCTGGTACGCTGGGGCACGGAATTGCACGACCGGTTTCTCCTGCCCCATTTCGTGGCGCAGGACCTGGGCGACGTGATGGCCGACATGCATTCCGAGGGCTATGCGCTCAAAGCCGACTGGTTCGCTGCGCATTTTGAATTCCGCTTCCCGAAATATGGGGACTTCGATGCGCGCGGAGTGCACCTGGAACTGCGCCAGGCACTCGAGCCATGGCATGTCATGGGCGAGGAGGGATCGGCGGGAGGTACCGTGCGCTACGTCGATGCCTCGGTGGAGCGGCTGCAGGTGAAGGTGAGCGGCATGCCGCCGGCGCGCTATCGGGTGACCTGCAACGGGTATGCAGTGCCGCTGCAGCCGACCGGACAGGTGGGGGAGTTCGTCGGTGCCGTGCGCTATCGCGCCTGGCAGCCGTTCTCTGCGCTGCACCCGACCATCGGAGTGCACGCGCCATTGACCTTCGATCTGTTCGACACCTGGATGGATCGCTCCCTGGGAGGGTGCCAATATCATGTCTCCCACCCGGGCGGCCGCAGCCACGAGAGATTCCCGGTCAATTCATTCGAGGCGGAAAGCCGTCGATTGGCGCGCTTCTCCCGTCTCGGCCACACTCCGGGCACGATGCGGGAGGTTCCGCCCGTGACGCTGCCGGAGTTCCCGTTCACGCTGGACCTGCGCAAAGTGAGCGATGGACCAAGCCAGTTTTGAATCCTACGTCAGCGACCCGAGTCGATATGATGAGCTGCTCGACGGCTCGGGGGAGGTGCGAGCGCATTGGCAGCCGTTGATGGAGCGGCTCGCGAGCGACGGGCCGGATGCGGTACGCCGCGGCGTCGATCTCGCGCGGCGCCTCATCATCGAGAACGGCGTCACCTACAATGTGTATGCCGACAGCCAGGGGCGCGATCGGCCGTGGGTGCTCGATCCGTTGCCGCTGTTGCTCGCGCCGTCCGAGTGGCGCGAAATCGAGGTGGGCGTCATCCAGCGCGCGCGTCTGTTCGACGCGCTCTTGGGCGATCTGTACGGTCCGCAGCGGCTGTTATCCGAGGGTATCGTCCCGGCCGAGCTGCCGTTCGGCCACCCCAATTTTCTCTGGCCTTGTCATGGCATCACGCCCGCGGGAGGAAACCGGCTGCAGCTCTATGCCGCGGATATTTCCCGTTCCGCCGACGGCCGTTGGTGGGTGCTTGCCGACCGGACGCAAACGCCGTCGGGTCCCGGCTACGCGATGGAGAACCGTCAGATCGTCTCGCGAGTGTTTCCGGATCTGCTCCGCGACATGGGGGTAAGACCGCTCGGCAGCTTTTTTGCCGTCTTACGCGAGAATCTGCTCGCTGCCGCACCGCCCGGTGAGGCGCCGCTCGCGGTGGTCCTGACCCCGGGCTCGTTCAACGAAACCTATTTCGAGCATGCCTACCTCGCGCGACAGCTCGGTCTGCCGCTGGTCGAGGGCAATGACTTGACCGTGCGGGGGGACACTCTTTACTTGAAGACGCTCGGCGGCCTGCGCCGCGTTCATTCCATTTTCCGCCGTCTCGACGATGATTTCTGCGATCCGGTGGAGCTGCGCGCCGATTCGGCGTTGGGCGTACCGGGACTGATCGCCGTGGTGCGTGCCGGCAAGGTCGTCATCGCCAACACCCTGGGCAGCGGAGTGCTCGAGTCGGCCGCCTGGATGGGCTTCATTCCGAAGGTCGCCGAGTATCTGCTGGGGGAGAAGCTGCGGCTGTCGTCGGTGGCGACATGGTGGTGCGGCGAAAAGCTCGCGCTCGACTATGTGGTCGAGAACATCGAGCGGCTGATCGTCAAACCCGCCTACCCGAACCAGAAATTCGACCTGTTGTTCGGCCGCGATCTGACCCCTGCGGCGCGCGCGGCGCTGATCGTACGCTTGAAGCGCCGGCCGCATGCCTACGTGGCACAGGAGCGGCTCGCCTTCTCGCAGGCTCCGGTGTGGCGCGGCGCCGGCGCCGAAGGGCTCGCGGCACGCGCGCTCGGCATCCGCGTCTACGCCATCGCGACGCCGAACGGCTACCGGGTGATGCCCGGCGGATTGGCCCGCATCGCCGCGGGCGATGCCGACAATGTCTCCATGCAGCGCGGCGGCGGCAGCAAGGATCTCTGGGTACTGGCGGCAGAGGGACATCCGGTCGAAGAGGGCGGCCTTGCGCAGGTGGTGCCGCGGACCCTCGTCCGCCATGATGAATTGCCCTCACGCCTCGCCGAGAATCTGTTCTGGCTCGGACGCTACAGCGAGCGCTGCGAGGACAAGGCCCGGCTGCTGCGGGCCACCTTGAGCGTGCGTACCGAGGCGACGCTCTGGCCGCAGGCGCTGGCCACCTGTCGGCATTTCATCACCATGGCACGGAGCGGCGATGCGGCTGTGCCGGTGTTCGACGAAGCCAATCCGCTGGGCTTACGCGCCGACCTGCAACGGTTGGGGTGGTGTGCGGAACAAACCCGCAGCCGCTTGTCGGCGGAGAACTGGCGGGCCATCAGCGTGCTGCAGCGTCAGTTCCAGGAAGCCGCGGAGCGCAAGGGCGACCCGCGAACGACGCTCGATTCCCTGCTGTTGTCGCTGGCGGCGCTTGCCGGTTTCGCCCTGGACGACATGACCCAGGATGACGGCTGGCGGTTGATGATGCTGGGGCGCCGGCTCGAGAGAATGCAGTTTCTGGCCGAACTGCTCGGTTTGCGCCTGAAGTCGGGCGCCACTCCGGCGCAAAACGAATTGGAGTGGCTGCTCGACATCGGCGACAGCACCATCACCTACCGGACCCGCTACCTGGCCTCGCCGCTCCTGGGCTCGACCATCGATTTGTTGGTTTTCGACAAGACCAATCCGCGGGCGCTCGCCTATCAGTGGAACCACATGCAGTACTCGCTGGTGAGGATTGCCGCGTCTCTGGGGGGTGTTCCGGACGAAAGCATCGACGAAGCGGTGTCGGCGGTCGAACAACACGAGGTGGTGGCCATCGACGGTGACAGCTCGCGGGCGATGCGGGCACGGCAGGCGCTGGCCGAGTCGCTCGATGGTCTTGCGGGCGCGGCCGGCCGCTTGTCGGACCGGCTGTCGCTGAAGCACTTTTCCCTCATCGACATCGAAATGCGCACGGTGGCGGCGTGAGCGGCGCGGTGCGCTACCGCGTGCGCCATGAAACGGTTTACAACTACGGCGGCGATGTGGCCCACTCGCATCAGTTGCTGCATTTGAGTCCCCGGGACGGCCCGTTGCAGCAATGCCATACCCGCACCATCACGGTGACGCCGGAGCCCGGCAGCCGGCATGAGGACGTGGATGCGTTCGGCAATTTCGTCACCCGCCTGGAATACGACACGCCGCATGACCGGTTGGAAGTGCTGGCCGAAGTGGGCGTCGAAGTGCAGCCCGCGCCCATCATCGACCCCGCGGCGAGCGATGCCTGGGAAACCGTGAGCAGCACCTTGTGTTTTTCGGGCAAACCGATGGGCGCGGAGCTGCTCGAGGCCTGCCGCTATCGGATGGAATCGAGTTACGTGCGAATCAAGCAGGCATTCACCGACTATGCGGATGATTGCTTTGCGCCGAAGCAGCCGGTGTTGGTCGCGGCGCTGGCATTGATGAGCAAGATCCACCGCGAATTCAAATATGCTCCCGGCAGCACGAGCATCCGCACCTCCGCTTTCGAGGCCTTCGAAGCGCGGCGCGGCGTGTGCCAGGATTTTGCGCACATCATGATCGGTGCCCTGCGCTCGCGCGGTCTTGCCGCGCGCTACGTGAGCGGCTATTTGCGCACCTTTCCGCCGCCGGGCGCGGATGCCTCTTATGTGGGCGCGGACGCCTCGCATGCCTGGGTGTCAGTGTTCTGCCCGCCGCTCGGCTGGATCGATCTCGACCCCACCAATGACATGCCGGTGAGCCACGACCACATCGTCATCGCTTGGGGCCGGGATTTCGGCGACGTGTCGCCGCTGCGAGGAGTCATCGTCGGCGGCGGCCGGCATCGCTTATCGGTACGCGTTTCGGTCAAGGCGGAGTAAGATCGGCTTTGAAATAGTTTGCAGGAGACCCAAGTTGGCCAAGCCTAATTATCGTCACGCGAAGAAACAGAAAGAAGCCGCGCGCAAGGCTCGTCAGGATGCCAAGCAGCAACGCCGGGCCACGGCTCCGGAGGTGCTGGAGGAAAGCGCCGTCGGGGTGGCTTCCGCGCCGGCGGGGGTCAAGACCGGGAGCGAAGAGCCTGTCTGAACGTGTTGGCATGGACGCGGTGCTGGCATGGATGCGGTGTTGGCATGGACGCGGTGCTGGCATGGACGGGGCCGCCACTTTTTGTAGGACAAAGGACGACGCCCACGACGGATGCCTTGAAGTGCCCGACGGCTCTATAATTCACGCTTAAGCGCTTGCGCGGTGATGGAAGCTTGCTATGCAGATCGCAATGATCGGTTTGGGTCGAATGGGTGCCAACATGGCGCAGCGTCTGATGCGCGGCGGGCACGAAGTGGTGGGCTTCGATCCGGCGGAAGCGGCGCGCAAGGTGATCGAAGGGAAGGGCGGGAAATCGGCCGCCTCGCTCACCGAACTCGTCGAGAAGTTGACGGCACCGCGGAACATCTGGTTGATGGTGCCCGCCGGGTCCGTCACGGATGCCACCATCGATGAACTGACACCGCTGCTCGCGCCGGGCGATACGCTCATCGACGGCGGCAATTCCAATTACCGCGATACCCAGCGGCGTGCCGCGGCACTCGCGAAGCACCGGGTGAGCTATGTCGACAGTGGAACCAGCGGCGGCGTCTGGGGCCTCACGGAGGGTTACAGTTTGATGGTCGGCGGCGACAAGGCCGTGGTCGATCGCCTGCGGCCGATCTTCGAGACCCTCGCGCCGGCGGCGGACAAGGGCTGGGGCCATGTGGGTGCGGTGGGCTCCGGCCACTACACCAAAATGATTCACAACGGGATCGAGTACGGCTTGATGCAGGCGTATGCCGAGGGCTTCTCGATCCTGCAGCACAAGACCGAATTCAAGCTCGATCTGGCGCAGGTGGCTGAGATTTGGCGCTACGGCAGCGTGGTTCGCTCCTGGCTGCTCGATCTGACCGCCGATGCATTGAAGAAGAATCCGACGCTCAAGGGCATTGCGCCCTACGTGGCCGATTCCGGCGAGGGGCGCTGGACGGTGTCCGAGGCGGTCGAATTGGGAGTGCCCGCCATCGTCATCACCGCGTCACTGCTCGAGCGTTTCCGCTCGCGCGACACGGATTCTTTCGTCGACAAGATGCTCGCGGCCATGCGCAATCAATTCGGCGGTCACGAGATCAAGAAAGAGTAGGCGGCAGCGCCTCAACCGTCGCTGAGGGCCGCATCCACGACCGACTGCGCATCGGCCAGGAGGCGCTGTAAATGGGCTTCGTCGCGAAAACTTTCGGCGTAGATCTTGTAGATGTCCTCGGTACCGGAGGGGCGTGCGGCAAACCAGCCGTTCTTGGAGATCACCTTCACACCGCCGATGGCCGCACCGTTGCCGGGCGCAGCGTTGAGCACCTGTTCGATGGGATCGCCGGCGATCTCCGCGGAGCGAATTCGTGAACGATCCAAGTTCTTGAGCAGCTTTTTTTGCGCCGGTGTCGCCGCCGCATCCACTCGGCTGGCGAAGGGTTCGCCCAGGTCGCGGGTGAGTTCGCGGTAACCCTCGCCGGGATCCTTGCCGGTCTTTGCGGTGATCTCGGCTGACAGCAACGCGGCCGAAATGCCGTCCTTGTCGGTGCTCCAAGCGCTGCCGTCGAAACGATTGAAAGAGGCGCCGGCGCTCTCTTCGCCGCCGAAGCCCAAGCTGCCGTCGGCCAGACCGGCGACGTACCACTTGAATCCCACCGGCACTTCGTAGAGCCGCCGGCCGAGCCGCGCGGTGACCCGATCGATCATCGCGCTGCTCACCACCGTCTTGCCGACGGCGGCCTTGGGCGACCATCCCGAGCGTTGCCGGAACAAATAGTCGACCGCCACCGACAGGTAGTGGTTCGGCGGCATGAGGCCGACACTCGCAGCGACGATCCCATGCCGGTCATGATCCGTATCGCAGGCGAAGGCCACATCGTAGCTGTCCTTCAGGGCAATCAAGCGCCGCATGGCATAGGGCGACGACGGGTCCATGCGAATCTTGCCATCCCAATCCAGCGTCATGAAGCGGAATGTCGGATCAACCTCTTCGTTCACGACCTTGAGGTCGAGCTTGAAGCGCTCGGCAATGCGTCCCCAGTAATGCACCCCGGCACCACCCAAGGGGTCCACGCCCAAGCGGATGCCCGAACTGCGAATCAGGTCCATATCGATCACGCTGCCAAGATCCTCGACATAGGAGTTGAGGTAATCATGGGAGTGCGTGCTGGCGGCGTTACGCGCCTTGGCATAATCGATGCGCGAGACGCCGGCGAGATTCGAGCTCAGCAGCTCGTTGGCACGGACTTCCATCCAGGACGTGATGTCGGTATCGGCCGGTCCGCCGTTGGGCGGGTTGTATTTGAAACCGCCGCTATCCGGCGGATTGTGCGAAGGCGTGATGACGATGCCGTCCGCCAGACCCGAACGGCGGCCCCGGTTGAACGTCAGGATGGCGTGGGAGATGGCCGGGGTGGGCGTATATTCATCGGCGGCGGCGGTCATCACCTCCACGCCGTTGGCCGCCAGCACCTCGAGGGCGGTTGCGAACGCCGGCGCGGACAGCGCGTGGGTGTCGAACCCTAAGAACAACGGCCCATCGATGCCGTGCTCGCGCCGGTAGGTGCAAATGGCCTGGGTGATCGCCAGCACATGCGCTTCGTTGAACGACAGGTCGAATGACGTGCCGCGATGGCCGGACGTTCCGAAGGCCACGCGCTGCGCGGGGACGGCAGGGTCAGGACGACCGGTGTAGTAAGCCGTGATGAGGCGCGGCACATCGACCAGCCGGTCGCTCTGTGCCGGTTGACCCGCGAGCGGGCTGATGCGCTCGCTCATGTCGCGAGCGCGGTGCCTTTCTCGGCGATCCGCTGCAGCAATTCGGTCCACGACTTGACGAAGGATTGTGCACCGTCGACCTGCAGTTTGCCGGCGACCGCCGCGACATCCACACCGGCTTTGGCGAACTCGGCCAGTACGGTGTCGACGTCGCCGCCATCCTTGGGCATCGCCGCTCCGACCTTGCCCTTCTCGGCGAACGCCAGCAGCGTCTTCTCGGGCATGGTGTCGATGGTCTCCGGCGCTGCCAGGGCCGATACGTAAAGATCGGCCGGGGCTTTCGGATCCTTGACACCGGTGCTCGCCCACAGCATGCGCTGCTTCCGTGCGCCGGCGGCCGCCAGATCCCGCCAGCGCTTCGTCTCGAGGAGCTCGCAGTGCGCTTTATAGGTTTGCATCGCGACCGCCACGCCCAAGCGGTTGCGCAAGGCGGGAGGCGCGGTATCGGCCACCGCACGATCCCAGCGGCTGATGAACAGGGAAGCGACGGAAGAGATTCCAGGATCCAGGCCCGCCGCGACCCGGCGCTCCAAGCCGCGCATGTAGGCATCGGCAACGGCAAGATAGTGTTCGCGCGAAAACAGCAGTGTCACATTGACGGGCACGCCGGCAAAGATGGCCTCTTCGATGGCGGGGACGCCCTCCGGCGTGCCCGGAATCTTCACATAGAGATTGGGGCAATCCGCCTGCTTGTGAATTCGCAGCGCCGCTTCGAGGGTGGCGGCCGTATCGCTCGCGAGCAGCGGGGAGACCTCCATGGACACCCAGCCGTCGGTGCCGCCGGTGCGGTCGTAGATCGGCCTGAACAGCGCCGCCGCGCGACGCAGGTCCTCGAGTGCGAGTTCGATGAACAAGCCCTCGCCAACCAGGCCCGCGCGGGACTTTTTCTGGATTCCCTCATCGTATGCAGCGCCGTGCCCAATCGCCTCATCGAAGATGGTCGGATTGGACGTGAGCCCGGTGACCGACAACTCATCGACGTAGCGGCGCAGCGTGCCGTCATCGAGCATGTCGCGCGTGATGTTGTCGATCCAGAGACTTTGTCCCAGATCGTGCAGTGCTTGAGTCGGTTTCATAAACGCCCCTCGAGAAAATCGGATGCAGTGAAATTGAGCAGTTCGCCAATCCGTTCGATGATCCGGTCGGGCGGCGGATTTCCCAGGTCGGAATGCGCGGCCAGCGCATAATGCCCTTGACGCACGAACACGGTGGTCAGGCGCTGTCCCATGACCTTTTTCATGGCCGACAGCAGATTCGGCTTGTCGTCGACCATCACATAGTGTTCGGCAGGATAGCGCCGCTCGACATGGTCCAACATCTTTTCCTTGTGTAGGTAAATCAACACCCTCCCCCCGACCGCCGCGTGGAGGCCCGACCGCTGGATCTTCCGGGGCTGAAAGACGATGTCGCCGTCCGAGAGCACGACCGGTGAGCCGAACGCGGCAAGGTGCGCGATGACGGCAAAGGCATCCGGAAACACCAGTCCGGCGAAGGGATAGTCCAACAGGAATTCCGACATGCCCAGCAACTGCGGCTCATCGTCGAGACCCGCGCGAAAGGATTGCAGCGTGCCCAGGTAGTCGGCCAATTCCAGCTGCTCACGACGCTCGCCGAACAGCTGCCAATAGCGCTCGCGCTCGCGCGGCCCGAACCCCTGTTCCAGCCGCTCGCTCAAGTCGGCACCGAAGCGATCATTGTCGAGCAGTGTGTTGTCGACATCGAGCAAGAACACCGTCTTCAGCATGGGTTCGTCAGCTCGGGCTGCGGGTTATGCCACGTCTCGTCATTGTCGACGATGTCGTTGGCGGCATCCGGACCCCAGGAGCCCTGTTCGTATTCGACCACCGGCATCGGATCGCGCAGCACGGGATCCACGACCCGCCACGCGGCCTCGACGCTGTCATCCTGGGTGAACAGCGTGGTATCGCCGCGAATCGCGTCGCCGAGCAGGCGTTCATAGGGGGACTTTTCCTTCTCCGAATGATGGCGCGCGATCAATTCCACCGGTTCGCCGCGCATGTCCTCGCCGTTGCGCTTGACGAGGGCCCCCTCGCCGATCACCACTTCGGGGGAGAGGCGCAGCCTGAAATAATTGGTCGGCATCGTACTGCTCGCATCGAAAATCGACAGCGGCGGCCGCTTCAGGTTGACCACCACTTCCGTTGCGGAAATCGGCATGCACTTGCCGGCCCGGATGTAGAAGGGCACGTCGGCCCAGCGCCAGGTGTCGATGTGCAGCCGCAAGGCTGCGAACGTCTCGACCTGCGAATCCTTGGCGACGCCCGCCTCGTCGCGGTAACCGCGGAATTGGCCGCGCACGACCTCCTTCGGATCGAGGGGCCGCATGGCGCGAAACAGCCGCAGCTTCTCAGCCTGCATTGCCTGGGCCTCGTGACCCACGGGTGCATCCATGGCGAGCAGGGCGATGACCTGCAGCAGATGATTTTGCACGACGTCGCGGATGGCTCCCACCTCTTCGTAGAAGCCGCCGCGGCCTTGTACGCCGAATTGCTCCGCCATGGTGATCTGTACATCGCTCACGTAATTGCGGTTCCAGATCGGCTCGAGAAAGGTGTTGGCGAAGCGAAAATACAGAAGATTTTGCACCGCTTCCTTGCCGAGGTAATGGTCGATTCGAAAAATGGACTGCTCGGCGAAGACCTGATGCAGCGTTTCATCGAGGGCCTGCGCGCTCGGCAGATCCCGCCCGAACGGCTTCTCGACGATGACGCGTGCATTGTCCGCCGCCCCCGATTTGGCGAGTCCCTGCACGACGCTGGCAAACAGGCTGGGAGGAATCGCCAGATAGTGGATCGGCCGTTGCGCGAGTCCCAGCTCCTTTTTCAATGCTGCGTACGTGTCCGGATCGGCGTAGTCGCCGTCGACGTAGTGCAGCAGGGCGGACAGCCTGGCGAAGCATTCCGGCTCGAAATCGCCCGCGGCTTTGATGCTGGCCTCGGCGCGTCCGCGCAGTTGCTCGAGAGTCCAGCCGGCACGTGCGATGCCGATGATGGGGATGTCGAGCGCACCCCGCTGCGCCATCGCATACAGCGCGGGAAAGATTTTCTTGTAGGCGAGGTCGCCCGTGGCGCCGAAGAACACGAACGCATCCGATTCGATGGCAGTGCTCATGGGCGCTCCGAGTTGAGTTGCCGGCGCAGCCCCTCAAGTTGTTCGAGCAGTTCCAATGCGAGGGCGACGCCGGGCAGGTTGATTTCCAGATCGCGCTGCAGGCGCAGCGCCGTGCGGGCGCGCCGCAGCGTGGCACCGGCGAAGCGCCACTCGGTTGCCTGTATTTCGGTCACGCTGAGCACCCCTTCCTCGACGAGTTGCACGATGTAGGTTCGGTCGACCGCACAAAGGCGGCAGAGTTCTTCCACCGTGAGGAGCGTGTGGTCATCGACGATTTCGCCGATCAGCGAGTTCTCTTCGGCAGAGTTCATGGCAGCTATACTCCGAGGCGTGAGCGCGGATTGAATGGCAGTGCGTCGGCGAACGCCCGATAGGCGGCCCGCGCCTTGTCATCGAGCGCCGGCGGCAGCGCGACTTGAAGCACGACGTACAGATCGCCCGGCGGGGTCGCGGGGATGCCGCGTCCCTTGAGTCGCAAGGTGGTGCCCGCGTGCGAATTGGCCGGGACTTTGAGATCGACCGTGCCGCCGGGCGTGGGTGTTTTGACGGCGGCGCCCAGCGCCGCTTCCCAGGGGGCCACGGGCAGATCGACATACAAATCGCGGCCCTCGATGCGGTAGAGGGGATGCGGTTGGAAATCCACTTCGATGTACAGATCGCCGGCTTTTGCATCGGCGACCACGCCCTCGGTGGCGCCCTGGCCCGCCAAGCGAATGGTTTGGCCGGGCAGGATACCCTTGGGTATTTTGACGCTGAGAACCCGATCGCGTTCGACCAGCCGGCCGTCGGCATCGAGTGCCGGCATCCGGAGGGTGAAGGTGCGGGAGCCGCCGCTGAGCGTCGCCTCCAGGTCCAACATGACGCGGGCGTGATGGTCTTGGCCGGCACCCGGGTGACCGCCATCCAAGGGTCCCCGGCCGCGGCCGGCGGCGCCGAACAAACTGTCGAAAAATTCGCTGTAGTCAGCCCCGCCGCCGGAGCGGCCGGCGCCGGGGCCCGCACCGCTCCACTCGAAGCCGGCGCCCCAGTCGGGGGGCGGTTGAAATGATTCACCGGGTCGCGGGCCCTTGCCGAGCTGATCGTAGGCGGCCCGTTTCTCCGGGCTCTTCAGCACTTCATAGGCTTCGCCCAGTTCCTTGAAGCGCGCCTCGGCATCCTTTTCCTTGCTGACGTCCGGGTGGTACTTTCGTGCGAGCCGGCGGTATGCCTGCTTGATCTGGGCTTCGGTGGCGTCCCGTGCCACGCCCATGACCTGATAGTAATCCTTGAACTCCACCACTCACCCTCAATGCTGCGGAAACCTCATGTGCCCATAAGAATACTATGGGGGCCGGGCCACGACCCAGGCATCGACCGTAGGCAATGTCCTACGGCATTGTGGCGCGATGATGACGGCGCGCTGCCACAGGCCCGCGACCGGCGGCGCGCTATAGCTGGTAGGCCACCGTCAAGAGCAAGCCCTCGCCCACATCGCGCCACAAGCTGGGCGAACGGTCATTAAAGGGGGCCGATGCGGGAATGAGGCCTTCGATCCAGTCGCTGAGCCATTCGATTTCCTGCGGGTCATAGAACACCACCGCCGATTCATAGTTGAGCAGCAGGCTGCGGGAATCCAGATTGCAGGATCCGCACAGCGCGATGCTGCGGTCGAAGACGATGGCTTTCGCATGATTCATCGTCGGCAGCAAGTGCACCCGCATGCCCGCGCGGCACAGTGCGCGCAGCGCGCGGTTGCGGACGAAATCGGCGAGCGCATGATTGGAAACTCGCGGGATGCAAAGATCGATCTGCACGCCGCGTCGCGCCGCGAGCCGCAGCGCCGTCTCCAGGCTGACGTCGGGTACGAAGTAGGGAGTCACCGCGAGGATGCGCTCCTTGGCGTGGAAGCAGGCATCGATCAGCAGGGCATGCACGGTATCCTCGAGCTGGTCCGGACCGCTCGGCAGGAATTGAGTCCTGCCGCCGGGAAAGTGCTGCGCCGGCACCGGCAGCGGGTCGCCCGGGGCGCCGCCCGCCGCGTCCCAGTCGGACTCAAACTGCAAGGCCGCGGCGCCGGCGGCCGGCCCCTCCAACTCGAAGGTGAGGTCGCCCCATGCCGGTTTACCGCGGCTCGCCGTGAAGTATTCCGCGGCGAAATTTCTGCCGCCGGCCCAGAGCCGTGCGCCGTCGGCCACCACCCACTTGCGGTGGTTGCGCAGGTTGCGCGGTCCTTGGGTCTTGCGTGCCAGCAGCGGACTGAATACGGCGGTCTCGACGCCTGCGGCACGCAGCCCGCGAAATACCGAACGCGGCACGAACAGGGCCCCCACGCCATCGAGCAGGAAGCGCACCCGGACCCCGCGGTTGGCGCATTTCATCAACTCATCGGTGAGTTCGTGGCCGATGGCATCGGCCCCGAGGATGTAGGTGCAAATATCCAACCGCGTCGTCGCACCTCGGAGAATGTTCTCAAGCCCGCTGTGGGCCTCGGTGCCATCCCGGTGGAAGCGAACACGCGAATTCGCCGCCGGCGCAAGGCCGAAGCTTTCGATCAGATCTTCCGCCCAGTGCTCGGCATAGGAGCGTTTGCCGGACCAGCGGGTCGTCTTGCGAGGGAGCTTGCGGCGCCCGAACAAGAGATACATGGGCAGCACCAGATAGGGTAACGCCAGCATGCCCAGCACCCAGGCAATGGCAATGGCCGGCGGCCGGCGTTCGCGTTCGGCGCGCGTGGTGAGCACATAGGTGAGCACGCTGACGAGAATCGCCAGGGAATGGAAGGTGATCGGCGGAAGCCAGGCGCGCACGCGATCCTAGGAGTCGAGACGCCGCAATACGCCCGGCAGCAGATCAGGCAGATCCTCGGCAATCAAGCCGGGTCCAAAATCCGCCGCAGCGGCGCCGTGCAGCCAGACCCCCGCGCAGGCGGCCAGGAACGCGTCCATACCCTGGGCCAGCAATCCGAGGATGATGCCGCCAAGCACATCGCCCGAACCGGCGGTGGCGAGACTGGCCGGTGCATTGCTGTTCACCACGGCGCGCCCATCCGGGGCGGTGATCACCGTGTCCGCGCCTTTGAGCACGATGATGGCGCCGCTCGCGCGCGCGGCCCGCCGCGCTCGCGTCAGCTTGTCGCCCGCGACGTCGAACACGCGGGCGAACTCGCCGTCGTGCGGAGTCATCACGCAGGGTCCGCGGATCGCGGCCGACAACTGGTCGAGCCTGCCCGAAAACGCCGAGATCGCATCGGCATCGAGGAGCACGGCCCGCCCCGTCGCAAGCATCGACAAAGCCCGGGCCCGGGTTGCCTCGCCGACGCCGGCGCCGGGACCGATCAACAGGGCCGAGTACCGCTTGTCCCCCAAGAGTTGCGTAAAATCTTGAGTTCGGGCGATGCCATGCACCATGATACTGGTGAGTGCGCCGGCATAGATGGGCAAAGCGATCGGCGGCACCGCGATGCTGGTGAGTCCGGCACCGGCCCGCGCCGCCGCGCGCGCGGCCATCCGTGCGGCACCGGTCATGGGATAGCCCCCCGACAGCAGCGCGTGGCCGCGGCTATATTTGTTGCCGGCCGCCTTCGGTACGGGCAGCTCGTCATGCCAGAGACTGGGATGATTCTCCCAGGTATCGACGGCAATGGTGCCGAGGACTTCACGGGGTGTGCCAATGTCGGCGACGACCACATCACCACAGAGCGCGCGTCCCGGCAAGAGCACATGGCCCGGCTTCTTGCGCGTGAACGTCACGGTGCATGCGGCCGCGATGGCGCCCTGCGCTTCGCCGGTGTCGCCGAACACGCCGCTCGGCACATCCACGGCGAGCACCGGCAGGCCGCGCTCGGCCGCTGCCGCCAGGGTCTGTGCCGTCACGGGTTCCAGCGGGCGACGAAGCCCTGAGCCCAAGATTGCGTCGATGACGAGTTCTGCGTCGGTGATTGCCGCCGGCGTGAGCGGTTCGATGGCCGGAAGCCAATGCGCGGCATGGTGGGCGGCATCACCGTGCAAGGCTCCGGCCGGGCCCAAGAGCGCGACGCGCACCGGCCAGCCGGCGTCGGCCAGCGCACGGGCCGCGACGAAACCATCGCCGCCGTTGTTGCCGGGCCCGCAAAGCACACTCACCCGGCACTTGGGCCACCGCCTGAGCACCTCGTGGGCCACAGCGCCGCCCGCTTGCTGCATGAGTTCGACGCCGGATGTTCCGGCCGCGGCGGTCAAACGGTCTGTCTCGTTCATCTGCGCCACCCGCAGCAGGGCCGCGGGAGCCAATGCCGTAGTCTGCATCAGGCGGCCTTTCCGCTGACCTCGATGATCAGTTTCCCAAAGTTCTTGCCTTCCAGGAGACCGATAAAGGCTCGGGGGGCATTCTCCAGCCCACGTACCACATCCTCACGGTACTTGAGCTTGCCCTCACGCAGCCAGCCGCTCAATGCCATGAGCATCTCGGCCGTCCGTCCGGGATAGAGGTCCGACACGATGAACCCGCGCACGTTGAGACTCTTGATGAGAATGGTGCGCATCAGCGCCTGCGCCGCGGCGCCCTCGGCGGGTTTGGCGATGTCGTTGTACATGGAGATCAAGCCGCAGACCGGAATTCGTGCCTTGTTGTTGAGCAGCGGCAGCACGGCGCGGAACACCTTGCCGCCGACGTTTTCGAAATACACGTCGATGCCCTTCGGACAGGTGGCGGCCAGCACTTCGGATAGCGCATCGGAGCGGTGGTCCAGGCAGGCATCGAAACCCAGCTCATCGACGGCCCAGGCGCATTTCTCAGCGCCGCCGGCAATCCCCACCACATGGCAGCCTTTGATCTTGGCGATCTGACCCACCACCGATCCCACGGCGCCGGTCGCGGCGGCGACGACCACCGTTTCTCCCGACTGCGGCCTGCCGATGTCGAGCAAACCGAGATAGGCCGTGAAGCCCGGCATCCCCAGAACACCGATCGCATACGAGGGATGGGCCATGCTGGCCGGCAGCTTCGACAGGCCCGCACCGTTCGAAACGGCGAAGTCCTGCCAGCCGCTCATTGCCACCACCAGATCGCCGACGTTGAAGGCGGGGTTGCGGGATTGCTCGACGCGCGAGACGGTGCCGCCCACCATCACCGCTCCGACCTCGACGGGCGCGGCGTACGACGGGCCATCGCTCATGCGGCCCCGCATGTAGGGATCGAGGGACAGCCATACGGTATGCAACAACACCTCGCCCTCCGCCGGCTGCGGGATCGGGGTTTGTTCCAGGCGGAACGACTCCAGCGTCGGCCGGCCATGCGGGCGGGCGGCGAGCACGATACGGCGATTGAACGAGGGATTGACATTCATACGTGGGATCCTAGTAGCGCGCCGGCGGCGGCGGTGACGGCCATCGCCAGCGCGCTCCACAGCGTCACCCGCAGCGCACCGGCGAGGACAGGGGCGCCGCCGGCCTTGGCCGACAGGCTGCCCAACAATAGCAGGCAGACAAGCGAAGCGGCGACCGTGCAGTCGATCAAATAGTCCGGCGGCGCGATCGCGGCGATGCCGAGCGGCAGCAACGCGCCGCCGGCGAAGCTGGCCGCGGAGGCCAGTGCCGCCTGCACCGGTCGCGCCGAGGACTCGACGGACATGCCGAGTTCATCGCGCGCATGCGCGGCGAGCGCGTCGTGGCTCATGAGTTGCTCGGCCACCCGTGTCGCGAGCGTCCGCTCGACTCCACGATGGACGTAGATCTCCGTCAGTTCGTGGCTTTCGCCGGCGTAGTCGTCCTCGAGCTCGAGCTTCTCCTGCGCGAGGGCGGCTGCCTCGGTATCCGCCTGAGAGTGCACCGAAACATATTCACCGACGGCCATCGACATCCCGCCGGCCACCAGTCCCGCCAAGCCGGCGAGCAAGACGTTGGCATGATTCGCGTGACCGGCGGCGACCCCGACGATCAAGCTCGAGGTGGAAACGATGCCATCGTTGGCACCGAGCACGCTCGCGCGCAACCACCCACGGCGGGCAATCTGATGACGTTCAGGCGGGTGGCGGCGGCGCATGCCGTGCGGGTTAGACGCGGCCGGTCCGGGGTCCGAGGAAGAACCACAGTATGAAACCGAGCACCGGCAACAGGATCACCAGTACCGTCCACAACACCTTGCGACCCGAGTCGGCGGAGCTTTGAAAAATATTCACGATCGCCCAGACATCGGCGATCAACACGATCAAACCACCCAGTCCTTGATACTCCATGCATTCACCTTTCGTTGTCAGCGGCGTGGTGCCTTGATGCGGAAACTGGCAAGCTAACACGAAATCCGCGTATGCCGAATCTTTACCGCGAGACCGCCGAACCCGCCCCTGCCACTCCGCCCTTGCAGGCGGACGTGCGCGCCGACGTCTTGGTCGTGGGCGGCGGCATCACCGGTTTGTCGGCGGCGTTGCACCTTGCCGAGCGTGGGCTCGAAGTCGTGCTCCTCGAAGCGCACGACCCGGGGTGGGGGGCCTCCGGCCGCAACGGGGGTCAGGTCAATCCGGGGCTGAAAGTCGATCCTGACGGGGTGGAACGTGATTTCGGAGCGGCGCTCGGCGGCCGCATGAACGCGCTTTCGGGTGGCGCGCCGACCTTCGTCTTCGAGTTGATCGCGCGCCATGGGATTGCGTGTGACGCGCGCCGCAACGGCACCCTGCGTGCCGCGGTGACCGCGAATCAGGCATCCGCCTTGGCGGTCACGGCGGAGCAATGGAAGCGCCGCGAGGCGCCGGTGGAACTGTTGACCGGCAGCGCGCTGCACGATGCCACGGGTACCGATCGCTACCGGTGTGCGATGTGGGACCGGCGCGGCGGTGATTTGAATCCCTTGAGTTATGCGCGCGGGCTGGTGCGTGCGGCGCTGGCCGCCGGTGCGCGGGTGCATGGTGCCTCGCGGGCCGTGCGCTTGGTGCAGACCGGCGCTGCCTGGACGGTGCACACAACGGCCGGAACGGTCACCGCGCCGAGTGTCGTGCTTGGCACCAACGGGTACACCGATGATCTGTGGCCGAACCTGCGGCGAAGCGTGGTCCCTGTATTCGGCGCCATGACCGCCACCGAGCCGCTGCCGCAGGCATTGGCGCTCTCAATCCTGCCGAGCCGTTCGGTACTCTATGAGGTGGGCGCGATCACGGTTTATTATCGGGTGGATTCAAGCGGACGGTTGCTGCTGGGCGGCCGCGGTCCGCAACGCGAGATCGAGTCGATCACCGCGGTGCCCTACCTGCCGGCCTATGCCGAACGGCTTTGGCCCGCCTTGCGTGGCGTTGCCTGGACTCACGCCTGGGGCGGTCAGTTAGGCATGACCCGCGATCACTATCCGCATGTGCACGAGCCGGCACCCGGTATCATCGCCTGTCTCGGCTACAACGGCCGTGGCGTTGCCATGGCGACGGTCATGGGTGCAGCGATCGCGCGGCGCATTGTCGAACCACGGGCGCCGTTCGACATGCCCATCACGGCAGTGAAACCGATCATGCTGCATTCGGCCTGGCCGGTGGCGGTGGGTGCCGCCATCGCCAAGGGCCGGGTCACCGACTGGTTGGGACTCTAGATCGCGACCGCGCTGCCGGGCTCAGTTGTCGGTGTGAAAGCGCCGCAGCTGGTGCATATCGATGATGACATCATAATGCTGTCCGCTCGGCAGCTTGTAACCTTCGGCGAACTCGTACCGCGCCTCGAGGTTGGGCACATTGGGATGCAGGTCGTGCATGGCACGCTTGAACATCTCCTTCGGCACCCATTCGGAATTCGACGACAGCGAGCCGAATTCATCATGATAGATCGTGTCGGTCGAGATATCGCTCGGCGAGGAAGCGATCGCGAAAACCTTCGGCCGCGACGGCGCATTGAGCTGCACGCGCTTGGCGCCCGACAGGATCAACTGCCACTCGTTCCCCTGGGGTACGGCGATCAACGCATAGACATGGTGCTGCGCGATGAAAAAAGAAACCGCCACCGCCAGAACCGCGAGCAAGCGGCGGCTCGACAGCTGCCAATGGTCGCTCAAACTGCGCAGCGATGCGACCAAAAAGCACAAGAGCACGGCGGTCATCGCAAAGATGGTGCGGTAGGTGGCATACCGTTCAGAGGCCACCAAGCTCACGCCGGCGGCGAGTACGGGCAAAAAGAACAGCCCGCCGGCCCAGACCAGCCCGCGAAGGCGCCCATAGCGCTTCCATTCCAGATACAGCCCGGCGAGCAGCAGCATACCGACCATGCCGGCGCAGGCCAGGTACATCCCATGGTCGCGCAGATTGTTGTCATTGAGCACCCAGAGACTCAAACCATTGGGTAGCGTCTCGCGCAGGAACCAGGCCAGCTTCTCGCCCCAGTGATGCTCGAAGGCAATTCTGCCGGACTTGACGAAGATGCCGGCGGCGTACAGCCCCGACATGATGCCGTAGGCAATAGCGAGGGATCCCATCAGAAGGCCGCAGTGCAGACCCAACCACCGCACGGTGCGAGCGGCGCCCCGGCGCTGGGCGATCAAGGCGCCGGTCAGCGGCACGAGATAGAACATGGCGCTCGGCTGGTAGATGAGCGCGCTAACCACCATCAGAACGATGGCCGTCGCCCATTGGCCCGCGGCCCGCGGCATACCCAATGCGGGACGGGCGCAGAGCGCGCTTTCGACCGTGAAGAACCCCGCCATGGCGAGCAGCGCGGTGGCCGCATACGGCCAGCCGATCGCCCAGCCGGCGATCACCTGCGCCGACGGCACGAGCTCCAAGAGCACGGCGAAGCAGAGGCTCGAGTTGAAGGACCAGCCATAGGCCGAGAGGCCCCGGAACATGACCAGGCCGATTGCACCCAGTAACAGCGCGGCGCCGACGCGCATCCATCTCAGGTTCTGGACACTGCTGGTCGCGCCGAAAGAGTTCTGCAGCAGCCAGCCGTAGATCGGCCGGGCGTGGGAGGCGCAAAAGCGCACGACGACGCCGGGTTCTTCATGGGCCTCACGAAGATTGGAGTAATCATCCCGCAGGCCATAATCGTGGAAAGTAGCGGGCCAGTAGGTCAACAAGGGAATGAGAAACAAGGTCGCGGTCAACAGCCAGCTCCGGAGGCCGGTGGCCGGACGCGCCCATACACGGGTTTCCGGATGAACCAGCGGCCGGGCGACAGAAGTCGGGTCCGCGATGGCTTCCCGTAGGACTGTTTTCGAGGCGCTCATGACTGATCGATATCCCTGCATGGCCGCACCGCAAAGCGCGCCGTTCTTGGGCGCTGCAGTGCAATAAATTTGTCGCTCATGATTTGCCCGGCCATGAGGCTCTGGATGATTCTATAAGCGAAAGCTCAAAAAAATCCGCGAAAAATCCCACTTCTGCATGTTAAATCTCTGTCACCACCGCGAACGATCGATCATTGCCATGGACGGGCCGCCGCTCAAGCGGTGCCCACCGCATTCTTGCCGGCACGCTTGGCGCGGTACAGGGCCGCATCGGCTCGGTCGAAGGCCGAGCCGGCGGTATCGTCGTCGCGAATGTCGGTCACGCCGCACGACATGGTGACCTGGACCGGAGCGCCGCGGAAATGAAACCGGAGTGCCTCGACCGCGCGGCATAGCTCCTCGGCAATGCCGGCGGCTTTTTCGAGGGGTAACCCGCAGAGCAGGACCACGAACTCCTCGCCGCCGATACGGGCGACGAAGTCGTCGGGCCGCAGTGCCGACACCAGGCAGGTGGCCACGCTTTTCAGCACCCGGTCCCCGGCGCGATGGCCATAGGTGTCATTGACTGCCTTGAAGTCATCAAGATCCCAGAGCAGCATCGCCGCGGGGGTGCCCTCCGCAGAGCGCAGCGCCATGATCTGCGCGAGCCGCTCATCGAAGGATTTGCGGTTGCCCACCAAGGTGAGCGGATCATGCCGTGCGCCGAACTTTTCACTGTCGAGCTTGGTGCGCAGGTCCTGTGATTCGCGCTCCAGATCCTTGATCCGCGCCTGCATGCGTTCGGTGCGACTGGAGTGCTCCAGTCGGCGCTGGTCTTCCCGGGAACGCAGGCCTCGGACCTGTTGGGTGACCCCTTCCAGGCGGGTCGCCACGAGCGTCTGCAACAGCCGCAGCTCCGTGGCACTCTGAACCTCGGCGGTGAGATTGCTGACGTCGTTCATCACCTTGTCATTGACGGCGTCGGTATCGGCGAAACGCGTCAAGGCTGCTTCGCCGACTTCGTCCAGGTAGCCCGACACTTCCTCGAGCCGTGTGGTGACGTCGGCGAGCACGGCCGCCGCTTGAAG